>Ga0190265_10001237_pt1 | contig 16750 bp, 18 predicted proteins | sample Popmic124T_FD_133135 | JGI IMG/M metagenome (GOLD analysis project Ga0190265, IMG submission 133135) | Populus adjacent soil microbial communities from riparian zone of Indian Creek, Utah, USA - 124 T | ecosystem: Environmental > Terrestrial > Soil > Riparian zone | place: USA: Utah | collected...
CATCGCCGAGATCCTGGACCTCCCCGTGGAGCAGGCCTCCGAGATGTTCAAGAACATCCCCGGGGTGGAGCGGATTCTCGAGACCCTCTGTGAGGTGGGGCTCGGCTACATCCGCCTCGGCCAGCCGGCGACGACACTCTCGGGCGGCGAGGCGCAGCGGGTGAAGCTCGCTCGCGAGCTGTGCAAGCGGTCCACCGGGCGCACCCTCTACCTCCTGGACGAGCCGACGACCGGCCTCCACTTCGACGACGTTGGCAAGCTCCTGAAGCTGCTCCACCGCCTGGTCGAGCTGGGCAACACGGTGGTCGTAATCGAGCACAACCTGGACGTCATCAAGACGGCGGACTGGGTGATCGACCTCGGGCCCGAAGGCGGAGCCGGCGGCGGCCAGATCCTGGCGGTGGGGACTCCCGAGGAGGTGGCGGCGACCGCGCAGAGCCACACCGGGCAGTATCTGAAGCAGGTCCTTCCTGCGGCGCCGCGCAAAACGGCCAAGCGGGCGGCGGGCGGGCGGCGGTAGCCATTTCTCCGAGGGAAAAGTCTTTTCCTCCGAAAATTGCCCAATCGAGGCGAGCAAAGACTCTCTGCCCGCGGCAAATACCCTATTGGCCTGAAGTTGAAGTCTCTGCCGGAAGCCAAAGGGCTTTTGCGGCCGCAATTGCCCTATTGACCGCAGATTTGGTCATTTCAGCCGAGCAGAGAGCCAAAAGTCTGGCAAAGCAGGCAGATTCAGGGGTTCCAGGGCAAAACCGCTCTTTCGGAGTCTCGGTTCTCCCTCCTTCAGGCACCGGATAGTTAGAGGCGCCTGTCTCGCCGGTCCGGGAGACGGCGCTCCAACGTTCAGGACAGGAGGAAACACGATGAAGAGAAAGCTGCTCATCCTCACCGCCGTGCTCGGCATCGCCGGTATCCCGACCTGGGCTCCCCAGGCCGAGGCGGTCGCCTACTGCAACTCCACCTATTGCGTCGGTAAACCCGCGACCACGAAGTGCGGATGCCCTCCGCACACCGACCGGCGTGGTCAAGCGTCCACCTGCGGCTCCTGGAACGGCATCGCGCCCAGCGGCTGTTGGTACGCACCTTAGGAGATCATGATGAAGAGAAAGCTGCTCGTCTTGACCGCCGTTCTCGGAATGTCCGTGTTCTCGTCCTGGGCTCCCCAGGCCGAGTCCAGCGCCGGCTGCAGCGATGCCTACTGCGCAGGGCGCCCCGCAGAAACCCCGTGCGCCTGCCCGAAGTGGACCGATCGTCCCGGGCGCCCGAGCTTCTGCGGATCGTACCGGAGCTCCATCGCCTGCTGGTACGTGTAGGCCCTGAGGGCCCCGCTCCATGCGGGGCTCTCTTTCCCCTGGCCGTCATACAATGAGGCCGATGGCCCGTCACGACGCCCTCCTCGCCGAGAAGCGGCGGATCCTCCAGCTCGAAACGCTGTACGACCTGGCGATCGCGCTCCACGCGCAGCGCCCGGAGCAGGAGCTGGTCGACGAGCTGCTGCAGCGAGTGTGCGCGGTGCTCGACCCGGCGGCGGCGGTGGCGGTCACCCGCGACGCCTATGGCGGGGCGCGGGGGGTGGCGACGGTCGGCTGGGTCGATTCGCCGCCCACCGGCGCCGGGCTGCTCGCCGCTCCCATCTGGCGCGAGCTGTTGGGCGAGGGGCACATCCTCGCCCGCCCGCGCGGCGAGCTGGCAGGGCGGTCCTACGAGCAGCTCCTCGCCGCGCCGCTCGCCTACCGCGGCACCTTCCTGGGCTACATCGCCGTGCTCGACAAGGAGGTGCGCGGCGACTCGGACGCCTCCTTCACGCCCGACGACCGGCGCTTCCTGGACTCCGTGGCGGCGCTCGCCGGCGTCGCCCTCGACGCGGCGCGCCAGGTGGAGCGCCTGGAGACCCAGCGCGAGCGGCTGGAGGAGGAGAACAAGGCCCTGAAGGGGCGGCTCGCCCAGGAGGTCGGCGGGCGCAAGATCGTCGCCCTGGCGCCGCCGATGCGCCGGGTGCTCGACGTCGTCGAGCGGGTGGCGCCGCGCAGCGTCAACGTCCTGGTGCGCGGCGAGAGCGGCACGGGCAAGGAGCTGATCGCCAAGCTCCTGCACCACCTCTCCGGGCGCGAGGGGTCGTTGATCGCGGTCAACTGCGCGGCTCTGCCCGAGTCGCTCCTCGAGAGCGAGCTGTTCGGCATCGAGGGCGGTGTCGCGACCGGAGTCCAGGCCAGGCCGGGCAAGTTCGAGCTGGCCGACCGCGGCACCCTCTTCCTGGACGAGATCGGCGACATGCAGACCTCGCTCCAGGTGAAGCTCCTGCGCGTGCTCCAGGAGCGCGAGGTGGTGAGGGTGGGCGGGCGCCGCACGCTTCCGGTGGATGTGCGGCTGGTGGCCGCCACCCACCAGGACCTGGAGACCCTGGTCAGCGAGGGCCGGTTCCGCGAGGACCTCTACTACCGGCTGAAGGGGGTGGAGATCGACCTGCCCCCCCTGCGCGAGCGCCGGCAGGACATCCCCCACTTCGTACGCGCCTTCGTCGAGGAGTTCTGCAAGCGGGAGGGCATCCCCGTCCCCGCCTTCCGCTCCGAGGCGCTGGCGCTCCTCCTCGCCTACGACTTCCCCGGCAACGTGCGCGAGCTCCAGAACCTGATCGAGGGCGCCGTCTCCCTCGCCGAGAAGGACATCGACGTCGACCTGATCCGCTCCCTCCTCGGCACCACCGCGCAGCAGTCCTCCCCCGAGCCGCTCGACCTGGTGAGCGTCGAGAAGCGCCACATCTCGCGTGTCCTGAAGCTCACCGCCGGCAACAAGAGCGAGGCGGCGAAGATCCTCGGATTGGACAGGAAGACGCTGCAGCGCAAGGGGTTCTAGGCTCGGCTTTGATCGCCCGGCAAATTGTCGCAGCCGCGACTATTTGTCTCAAACCCAATTGGAATGAGGCAGAATGGCGGTTCTCCCGGTCCGGGAGGCTTCGGGGCTCGAGTCCATGGGGCAAATTGTCGCGGGGCCGGTTGGGGCAGTTTGCCGCCGATTTCCGGTAGACGTTTGCAAGTGACTGGATTAGAATCACTTACGCCTCGTGTGACATGCGGCTGGCGGGTTGGCAACGGCCTTGCGACGTGGGAGGGCAGGATGAGGAGGAACGTCATGCTAGACTCGGTTCGCAAGCGCGTCGCCGTCCCCCATGTGCCGGTCAAGATGCTGTTGTCCGTAGGCACGCTGGCCAGCTTCGGTTGGCTTTTGTCACACGACCTGATCCACCCCATCGTGATCTACGCTCTGCAGGCCTATCTCGCGTTCTGACGAGCTGCGTGGCGCACGGACATGGCTGGTGAAGCCGTATTGAGGGAGGTCACCTTGGCGCTCCCGATGGTGCCCGAGATGGAGATCGAGGCGAGCAAGACCGCGACCGCCATCGCCGAATCCATCCGGATGAGTCCGGATAGAATTGACGAGGTCCGGATGGCGGTGGTCGAGGCCTGCATCAACGCCTTCGAGCACAGCCGGTCCGTGGACCACGAGGTCTTCGTGACCTTCGAGGTGCTGGGAGACCGCGACCCGGAGAAGCTGCGCATCACCGTGCGCGACACCGGGGTCGGCTTCTCTCCTGATATCTTGGGGGACCCCACGATGGAGGAGAAGCTCAAGTCGATGCGCAAGCGCGGCTGGGGGCTCAAGATCATCCGGGGGCTCATGGACGAGGTGGAGATCCACTCCGGTTCGGGGGGGACGACCGTCGTGATGAGCAAGATGCGATGAAAGCGGGGGCCAGGAGATGACCGAAAGCTTGAATGTGACCGTGGACCGCCGCGAGGGCCTCGCGGTGCTCTATACGGAGGGGTATATCAACAACCAGGGCGGCGAGGAGATCGCCAAGCTGGCCTATAAGCTCATCGACGAGGGCTACAAGGTGCTCTTGCTGAACCTCGCCGGGACCAAGATCGTCAACTCGATCGGCATCTCGATCCTGATCGAGATCATCGAGAAGATGATCGAGATCGACGGCAAGCTGGGCTTCTGCTGCCTCACCCCCACCATCGAGAAGACGTTCCACATCATGGGGCTGGCGCAGTACGCCCCGATCTTCAAAGACGAAGCGGCCGCGGTAGCCCAACTCGGGGCGTGAAGGAGGGCGTCGTGGAGAGGACGGCGATGGCCGGAGCGCCTCAGCAGGCCTGGGACGAGCTGTTGACCCTGGCGCGGGACGAGACGAGCGACCGTGTGCTCCTCGACCGGCTCCTCGACCTCTGGCGGCGTGAGCACGGCGCCGAGGCCGCGGCCCTCTACGCCGAGAAGGCCGGCCTCCTGCGGCAGGAGGCCGCCGCGGGCTCCGGCCTGCCGGCGGTCTTCGACGAGTCTTCCTCGCGCCCGGAAGTAGGGGTCTTGCGCATCCCCGGCGGCCGGCTGCTCTGCCTGCCCGCCTCGGCCGCCGAGGCGGGGGCGGGCGATCCCCTCACCCTGCTGCTCGCCGCGACGCTCAAGAACTGCCGGCTGAAGGCCGATCTCAAGGAGCAGCAGTTCCAGGTGAACTACCGGGTGGTCGAGCTGGAGGCCCTCTACGACGTGGGGCTCGCGGTGGCGGCCACCCTCGACCTCGACCGGCTCTCGGAGGAGATTCTGCTGCGCGCCGTGTCGCTGCTCGACGCGCGGCGCGGCGCCCTGTACGTCCTCGAGGACGGCCGCTACCGGCTGGACCGCACCTTCGGCGGCGAGGCCGGCGGCTGGTTCGACCACGACCACCCGGAGCTGCGCGACTTCCTGCTGGGCGGCGATACGGCCCCGGCCGACCTGCTCCCGGCGGCCCGCTACCTGCTGGGCGTGCCCATCCAGGTGGAGAGCGGCGCGCGCGGCCTGCTGGCCGTGGGCGACAAGGAGAGCCGCCGCGGCGTCGGACCGTTCCTTCCCGGCGACCGCCGCACCCTGGGGCTGTTCGCCAACCAGGCCGCCATCGCCCTCGAGAACGCCCGGCTCCACCTCCAAGCCCTGGAGAAGGAGCGCCTGGAGCGCGAGATGCACCTCGCCGCGGAGATCCAGCGCCAGATCCTGCCCAAGGGCGCGCCGCAGGTGGAGGGCTATGCGATGGCCGGCTGGAACCGGCCGGCGCGGCAGGTGGGCGGCGACTACTACGACCTCTTCCTCATGCGCGGCGACCGGCTCGGCGTAGTGGTGGGGGACGTCTCGGGCAAGGGGATTCCGGCCGCGCTGATGGTCTCGGTCCTCCATTCGGCGCTCCACCTCCTTCTGGACCAGACAGAGCTCGGCCCGCCCCTCCTGGAGCGCCTGAACCGGCACATCCTCGAGTCGAGCACCCCCAACAAGTTCATCACCATGCTGCTGGCGGACCTCGACCTCGCCTCCGGCACCTTCCACTACATCAACGCCGGGCACAACCCGGGCCTCCTGCTGCGCCGCGACGGCCGGGTGGAGGAGCTGGGCGCGAGCGGCGTGCCCCTGGGGCTCCTCGCCGGCATCCTCTACCAGTCGCGCTTCGCCACCCTGGAGCCGGGCGACCTGGTCTGCCTGTACAGCGACGGCATCACCGAGGCCGAGTCGCCCACCGACGAGGAGTTCGGCACCGACCGGCTCCTCGACCTGATGCGCGAGCACCAGGACCGCCCGCTCCAGGAGCTGCTCGAAGCCATCCCCGCCGCCGTCACGGCCTTCTCCCAGGGCAGCCCCCAGGGGGACGACCAGACGCTGGTGCTGCTGCGCCGGGAGTAGAGAAGGACCAGCCGCGCTACAATCCGCGGCATGAGAACCCCGATCTTCGCAGCCTCTCTGCCGCTCCTCTTCGCGATGACCGCGGCCGCCCAGCCTCCCCAGCCCGCGGCGCCCGTGACGCCCGCGGGAAACGACAAGGCCGAGATCGTCCTGCGCCGCGAGGGCGGGCCGCGGTGGGCGATCGCCATCCATGGCGGCGCGGGGACGATCCCCAAGACCCTGCCCGAGGCCAAAAAAGAACAGTACCTGAAGTCGCTCGAAGCGGCCTTGAAGATCGGCCGCGACGCCCTGGCGGGCGGCGGCACCAGCCTCGACGCCGTCGAGAAGGTGGTGCGCATCCTCGAGGACGATCCGCTGTTCAATGCCGGCAAGGGGGCGGTCTACACCCATGAGGGCACCCACGAGCTGGACGCCGCGATCATGGACGGGCGCGATCTGTCGTGCGGCTCGGTCGCGGGGCTGAAGACGGTCAAGAACCCGATCTCCCTCGCCCGGCTGGTGATGACGGAGTCCCCCCACGTCTTCATGGTGGGCGACGGGGCGGAGCGGTTCGCCGACCAGATGAAGGTCGAGCGGGTGAAGCCGGACTACTTCGACACCCCGGAGCGCCACGCCCAGTGGCAGGCGGCGCTCGCGAAGGAGGCCGCGGAGCAGAAGAAGGAGAAGGGCAAGGGCACGGTTGGGGCGGTCGTTCTCGACGTGCACGGCAACCTGGCCGCCGCCACCTCGACCGGCGGCATGACCAACAAGCGCTTCGGCCGCCTGGGCGACGTGCCGGTGATCGGCGCCGGCACCTACGCCAACAACAAGACCTGCGCCGTCTCGGCGACCGGATGGGGCGAGAAGTTCATCCGCCACACGGTGGCGCACGACATCTCGGCGCTGGTCGAGTACGCCGGCCTCACCGTGCAGCAGGCCGCGAAGCGGGTGATCCACGAGAAGCTGCAGGCGGACGACGGCGGAGTGATCGCCGTCGGGCGGGACGGCTCGATCGCGCTGGAGTTCAACTCGGAGGGGATGTACCGTGGCGCCGCGGACTCGGGGGGAAGGTTCGAAGTCGCGATCTGGTGAAGCTTTAGTCCAGCGCGAAGCGGAGGCTGCCGGACCCCCGGAGGGCGAGCGCCGGAGCGGTGACGGCGCCGAGGAGGCCGCCGCCCGTGGCGACCGAGACCGGCTCGGAGCCCACGGCGAGGACGCGGTTGAAGACCTCCAGGAGGGAGTCCTCCCAGACCAGGTCGGGGACGGCGCGTCCGGGGACGCCGCCGGAGATCAGGCGCACGCCGCGCGCCACGGCGCGGAACCGGAGGTCGCGCTGATCGAAGCACTCGACGGGGTCGAGCGCCGCGATCCAGAGCCCGCCCTCGGCGGCGCGCATCAGCTCGTCGTTGGGCTGGCCGGAGGGCAGCAGGAAGAGGTGGGTGGCGATGGCCTCGTCGGGCGACACCAGGTGCGGGGTCGGCGCGCGGCCGAGCTCCCGGGCCAGCCGTTCGTCGAGGACGGGGGTGAGGAAGACCCCCGAGGCGACGAGGTCGACCGGCCGGGTGGCCGTGCCGAGCAGGTCGAAGGGGAAGGGGAGGCCGGCGGGCGCGGTGGGGTCGTCGCGCAGGTTGACCGCCGGGGCGAACACCTGCTCGCCGAGCCGGCCGCGCAGGGGCGAGGTGGCGCAGTGGAACGAGTCCGAGGTGAAGGCCTTGCGGTTGAGCAGCTCGACGAGCGCGGCGGCCGCCTCTCCCGCCAGCACCTTGGGGACCGCCCCCTCCGGCGGCGGCACGACGTCCGCGGGTCCCTGGCGGCCGCGCGCCCGCTCGAACACACCCTGGGGATCGAGCACGGCGAGCGAGCGGGCGCCGGCGGTGGCGCGGCCGGCGCCGGGGCCGCGGCCGCAGACCACCTCGAGCCAGCCGGAGGTGACCTCCGCCGTACGCCGCAGGCCTTCGCTGGTGACGATCGCCATCCGCCCCTCCGCCCAGCCGAGCCGCGCCATCTCACCCTTGGCGGCGATCCGCTGCACGGCCTCGCGGGCCTTCTGCGGGTTCATCCGCGCCAGCTCGGGGTCGTAGCTGCCGGCGAGCGCCGCGGCGGGCCCGCCCGCGCCGGGCGGAGCGAGGGACGCCGGCGCCACCGGGGAGAGCCGCGCCTGGGCGAGGGCCAGGCGCATGCCGTTCTCCAGGTCCGAGAGGTCGCAGGCGCTGGTGCGGTGCACGCCGACCCGGCCGCGCTCGCGGACGCGGATCAGCAGGGTGCGCCCGAGGGACTCGAAGGTGTCTCGCCGGCGCTTGCCGTTGCTCTCCTGGCCGCGCCGCGCCTCCAGCCACGACAGCTCGGTCGAGTCGGCGGGCGAGGCGGCGAGCACGCGCTCGAGGCGCGAAACCATCTCGGGAAGCGGGACGAGGCCTTCGGGCGGCATTGGCGGGAGTGTAGCATCGGCGGGATCGGTTGCAGGGCTGGAAGGGTGTGGAAAACACAGCCTTCCAGACGGTTTTGCATGGCTTGTTCTTTGCAGCCCATGGCTGACAGAATGGGCGGCTCAAGCTGAGGAGAAAACCTAAATGACGCTGAGGCTTACGCCCTTTCTCTGGTGTGGACTGTCCCTGATGGCGCTTCTGACCAACCCGATACCCTCCCATGGAGAGGACAGTGCCGACCTCATCCTGAGGCATGGGGTCTTTTATCCCGTGCAGCCGCCCGGCAGGGTGGAGGGGAGCCTCGCGGTACGCGAAGGGCGCATCGTCTATCTGGGGACGGAAGCCGGGGCCGATGCCCTGCGCGGCGCCCAGACCCGGGTGATCGACCTCGCCGGCCGCGCGGTGACCCCCGGGCTGATCGACGCCCACTCGCACCTGCTCGGCTTGGGGCAGTCCCTCACCCAGGTGGATCTGGTGGGCACGAAGACCTTCGAAGAGGTGGTGCGGCGGGTGCGCGAGGCGGCGGCAAAGATGCCGGCAGGCACCTGGGTCAACGGCCGGGGCTGGGACCAGAACGACTGGCCGGAGAAGGGTTTCCCCACTCACCAGGCGCTCTCCGCCGCGGTGCCGGACCACCCCGTCTGGCTGGAGCGGGTGGACGGCCACGCGGCCCTGGTCAACGCGCGGGCGATGGCGATCCTGGGGATCGACGACGCGATCAAGGACCCGGCGGGCGGGCGCTTCCTGCGCGGCGCTGATGGCCGGCCGACCGGCGTGCTGGTCGACAACGCCATGGGGGTCGTCGCCGGCCGGCTGCCGGCGCCCAGCGTCGAGGAGCGCCAGCGGGCGCTCCGCCTCGCCGCCGCCCACTGCCTGGAGCGCGGGCTGACCACGGTGACCGACATGGGGGTGGGCGACCTCGACTACCAGGCCTATACCGCGCTGCGCCGCGCCGGGGAACTGCCCCTGCGGGCCGCCCTCTTCCTCGGCGACGACGAGGCCCTGCTCGCCCACTGGTTCCGGCGCGGGCCGGAGATCGATCCCAAGGCGCGGCTCCAGGTGCGCGGCGTCAAGCTCTACATCGACGGCGCCCTGGGCAGCCGGGGTGCCGCCCTAGTGGAGCCCTACAGCGACGATCCCGGCAACATCGGCCTGCTGGTCTCGACCGGCGATCACCTGGCGGAGGTCTCCCGGCAAGCCGGGCGGACCGGTTTCCAGGTGGCCGTCCATGCCATCGGCGACCGCGGCGGCGTGGTGGCGCTCGACGCCATGGAGCGCGGGCTCGGCGGGCCGGCTCCCCAGGCCCGCTTCCGGCTGGAGCACGCCCAGGTGCTGCGCCTGGCGGACGTCGAGCGCCTGGCCCGGCTGGGGATCATCGCCTCCATGCAGCCGACCCACGCCACGTCGGACATGCCGTGGGCCGGCGACCGGCTGGGCGAGCGTCGCCTGGCCGGGGCCTATGCCTGGCGCAAGGTGCTCGCCGCGGGCGGCCGGCTGGCGCTCGGCAGCGACTTCCCCGTCGAGTCGGCCGACCCGCGGCTGGGGCTCTACGCCGCCGTCTCCCGCCAGGACCTCGCCGGCAACCCGGCCGGCGGCTGGCTGCCCGGCGAGCGGCTCACCCGCGAGGAGGCTCTGCGCGGCTTCACCCTGGACGCCGCCTGGTCGCTGTTCCTCGAGGGCGAGGTCGGCTCGCTCGAGGTCGGCAAGCGGGCCGACCTGGTGGTCTGGGGCCGCGACCCGATGAGCGTTCCGGAGATCGAGATCCCCGCGGCGGAGATCGACCTCACCCTGGTCGACGGCCAGGTGGCCCACGAGCGAGGGAAGGGCCGGTGAGGCCGCGCGCCCTTCGGGGCGTCGTCGTCGCGGCCCTGGCCGTGCTCGCCGCTCTGGCCGCTCCGGCCAGGGCCGGCGACCGCTTCGAGGCCCAGCGCAAGGCGATGGTCGAGGAGCAGATCCGCCAGCGCGGCATCACCAAGCCGGAGGTGCTGGCGGCCATGGGCCAGGTGCCGCGCCACATGTTCGTGCCGGAGGGCCTGCAGGCCCAGGCCTACGCGCACCAGCCGATCGACCTCGGCAAGGGGCGCACCATCTACCAGCCCTACGTGGTGGCGCTGATGACCTCGCTGCTCGACCTGAAGAGCGGCTCCAAGGTGCTGGAGGTCGGCACGGGCACCGGCTACCACGCCGCCGTGCTGTCGCGCATCGCGCGCCAGGTCTACTCGATCGAGATCGTGCAGGGCGTCGCCAACCAGGCGGCCAAGCGGCTGGAGAGCATGGGCTACCCCAACGTCGAGATCCGCGTCGGCGACGGCTACCAGGGGTGGCAGGAGAAGGCTCCCTTCGACGCCATCCTGCTCTCCGCGGCGCCGCCGCACATCCCCAAGCCGCTGATCGATCAGCTCAAGGTGGGGGGCAAGATGGTGGTGCCGGTCGGCGGCTTCTTCCAGGACCTCCTGGTGATCACCAAGACGGCGGACGGCATCGAGAAGCGCACCGTGATCCCCGTCCGCCTGGCGCCGATGACCGGGAAGGTGCAAAATGGCGGACGGTAGGCGGCGGATGCTGCCGGCCCTGGTGCTCGCGGGGATGGCCACGATATCTGCGATGCCCGCGGCATTGGCCCTCCCGCAGCGTGCCGTGCCAGCGATGGAGGACGTATATTTGCAGGCTCGCCGGCGGATGATCGAGGAGCAGATACGGCGCCGCGGGGTGACCGACCCCGCCGTGCTGGCGGCGATCGAGAAGGTCCCGCGCCACCTCTTCGTGCCGGAGGACGAGAGGGAGGGCTCTTACGCGGACCAGCCGCTCCCCATCGGCAACGGCCAGACCATCTCCCAGCCCTACGTCGTGGCCCTGATGACCTCGCTGCTGCGCCTCGGGCCGGAGTCCCGGGTGCTGGAGATCGGCACCGGCTCCGGTTATCAGGCGGCGGTGCTCGCAGAGCTCGCCGCCAAGGTCTACTCGATCGAGATCGTCGCGCCGCTCGCCGAGCGGGCGCGCGCCACCCTGGCCGGCCTGGGCTACAAGAACGTCCACGTCAGGACCGGCGACGGCTTCCAGGGCTGGCCCGACAAGGCGCCCTTCGACGCCATCATCGTCACCGCGGCGCCGCCGCGGGTCCCCGAGCCGCTGCTCCAGCAGCTCAAACCCGGCGGCAAGCTGGTGGTGCCGGTGGGCGAGCTCTACCAGGACCTCGTCGTCTACACCCGGCGGGAGGACGGCGGCTTCGACCGCAAAGAGGTCCTCCCCGTCCGCTTCGTCCCGATGACGGGCGAGGCGCAGCACGTGCCGCCGTAGCTTTGACCCCTCGGGTTGCCGTACGCTAGGGCAAACCTCGGGGAGCGGCGTCCGTCTTGGCTGATCTGCAGCGCGAAAGCATCCTGACACTCGACAACATCCGGCTCGATCTCCCCATCGCGGGGATCGGCAGCCGGACGCTTGCCGCGATCGTCGACTATCTGTGCCTGGCGGTGCTCTGGATCCTCTGGATCCTCGCCTCGCTCCTCACTTTCGTGGCTCTCAAGGATGTTCCCTGGGTGGCCACCTGGGCGCCGGTCGTCAATCTCGGCGGCCTGTTCCTGCTCGACTGGGGCTATTTCGCCGGCCAGGAGATCGCGACCGGCGGCAGGACGCTGGGCAAGCGGGCCCTGAAGCTGCGCGTGCTCACCGCGGAAGGCGGGGCTCCGGGGGCCTGGGCCCTGCTCGCCCGCAACCTGGTGCGCAGCCTGGACCTCGTCTTCGGCATCCCGCTGATGGCGCTCGATCCCCTGGCCCGGCGGCTGGGCGACCGCCTGGCAGGCACCCTGGTGGTCCACGACCGGGGGCGGGAGGCGGCTCTCTTCATCGGCCGGGTGCCGCCCGGCTGGGGTCCGCGCGAGCTGACCCTGGTCGAAGCTCTGCTCGCCCGCGCCGGCACCATGGACGACGCCGGCCGGGTGCGGGACATGGCGGAGCAGGTGCTCCGCCGCATCGAGCGCGACGCGCCCGAGCTCCTCGCGAGGATCGACACCCGGAGCGACCCGGTGGCGGCGATCCGCCGCGCTCTCGAAGTGGAGGAGGGCTGATGGACTACGCCCGCTTCGTGCGCCTGCGGCGGCCGGTCTGGGAAGCGTTCGAGCGCCAGCTCGCGGCCTCCGGCCGGAGGCCCTCGCACGCCGACCTGGAGGAGACGGCCCTGCGCTACCGCCAGGTGCTCCACGACCACGCCCTGGCCGCCGCCCGCTATCCCGGCACGGCCGCCGCCCAGCGCCTGCGCTCGCTCGCCGTCGAGGGCACGCACCGGCTGATCCGCGATGGCCGCAACGGCCGCGAGGATGACGGCCTGGTGCGTTTCTTCACCCGCACGTTCCCCGCGCTCTTCCGGCTCCACCTGCCCCTGATCGGCGTCGCCGCCGCGCTGTTCCTCCTGTCCATCTTCTGGGGGCTCGCCATCACGGCCTTCCGGCCGTCACTGGGCACCGCCATCCTCGGGCCGGCGGCGGTCGCCGGGCTGGAGGAGGGGCGGCTGTGGACCGAGTCCCTGGTGACCACGACGCCGCCCTCGGTCTCCTCGTCCTCCATCGCCACCAACAACGTCTCGGTGGCGCTGACCGCCTGGATCGGCGGGCTGCTCGCCGGGCTCGGGCCGCTCTACGTGCTGGTGACGAACGGCCTGCTGCTGGGATCGGTCCTCGGCCTCACCCTTCATTACTCGATGGGGGGCGAGCTGCTGGAGTTCATCTCGGCTCACGGCTTCCTCGAGCTCACCCTGATCGTGGTCGCCTCGGCGGCGGGCTTGGGGGTAGGCCGGGCGATGGTCGCGGCCGGGGACCGCCCCCGCTCGCTCGCCCTGCGCGACGCCGGGCGGGACTCCCTGAAGCTCCTGCTGGGCTGCCTGCCCTGGTTCGTCCTCCTCGCCGCCGTCGAGGTGTTCGTCTCGCCGCGGCCGGAGCTGCCGGTCTCCCTCAAGCTGGTCCTCGGCCTCTCGCTGGAGACCGCCTTCCTGGCCCTCGCGTTGTACCCTCACCGCCAAGCTACTCGGGACTCCCAATGACCGACCTCTCCTCTCCCCGGCCCGGGCCACAGCCCTTCCTCCTCCTGCTCGACGAGGCGATGCGCTACACCCGCCGGCACTTCCGCGCCATCTACCCCGCGGTGGCGATCCCCATCGCCCTCCTGGCCACCGCCGTGGGAGTGGCCCAGGCCCTGTTGCTCGACCGGATTCTCGACACGGCCGGCACCCCCCAGTCGCCGTTGATCAGCCTCGAATCGATCGCCGCCTCCCTGGTCTACCTGGGCGTACTGATCGTCGGCTACAACGCCATGCAGGTGGCTGCGGCCGACGCCGTGGCCGGCCGGCCGATCGACGTGGGCCGGGGTTGGCGGTTCACGCTGCAGCCCAGGGTGCTGGGCACGCTGGCGCTCTGGTACGTGGCGGTGATGGGGTCGTTCGTCCTCTGCTGCCTGCCGTTTTTCTTCGTCGCTCCCCTGCTCTCTTTCATTCCGATGGCGATGGCGGACGAGGGTGCCTTCGGCCTGCGCGCCTTCTCGCGCAGCTCGGAGCTGGCCCGTCACAACCCGGGGCGGCGGTTCTCCGAGGCCCCATGGTTCAAGGCATTGCTCCTGATGCTCGTGGTCATGGTCATCTCCTACGTCGTGACGATCCTGGTGACCCTCCCTTTTCAGCTCCCGATGCTCGTCGACATCTTCCGGTCGGCGGCGGCGGGAGAGGATCCGACCGAGAGCATGGGCTCCTGGCTCTGGCTCCAGGTGCCGGGCCAGTTGCTCGGCGCGCTCGCCAGCACTGCCGTCTACCTCTACATGAGCTTCGGCGTTTCGCTCCTCTTCTTCGACACCCGCGGCCGCAAGGAGGGGACCGACCTCGTCTCCGCCATCGACGAGGTGTTCTCATAGCCGTCCCGGAGATCTTCCCCGCCGACCGGGCGCTGGTCGAGCGCGTGCTCGCCGAGAGCCAGGCCGGCGGTCCCCCGGTTCCCCCGGACTCCTCGTACCTCGGCGAGCTCTCCGGGGCCGCCCAGCAGGCCGTGATGGACCTGCTGATGCGCGGCAGCGAGCTGCTCGATATTCCGCGCTGGGCCGTGGGGGCGCTCGCCGCGGCCGTGGCGGGGCTCGCCTTTCTGCTGATCGCGCGGGCGGCGCTCTCCCGGCTGCGCGGCCGCCGGCCACCGGAGGAGGTGGGCGTGGTGGCCGGCGCGGCCCTGCCTGCCGCCGTCCGCGATGCCGCGGCCTGGCGCGCCGAGCTCGAGCGCTGCCTCGCCGAGGAGCGGATCGCCGGCGCCCTGGAGGCCGCCTGGTGGTGGCTGGCCCGCTCGCTCGCCGGGGAGCGGGCCGCGGCCGACTGGACCAGCCGCGACCTGCTGGCGCAGATGCCTCGGCGGGAAAGCCTGTTCGCGGCCGTCCGCCGGCTCGACGCCTGGACCTATGGACCGCGCCCGCCGGGCGCCGACGAGCTGCGCCGCCTGGTGGGCCGGCTGGAGGCCGAGCTCGCGTGAGGATGCCCGCCGGACGCCGGCTGGCGGTGGTGGTAGCCCTCTGCCTGCTGGTGCTGGCCGGCGTGGCCCTGCTCTTCCAACAGGCAGGCGATGCCCGCGGCAGCGCCCGCTCGCGGGGGCCGGCCGGCTGGATCGCCGCCCGCCGCTACCTGGAGGCGCGCGGCGCCAAGGTGGAGCTGCTCGCGTCGCCGGCCCACCGCTCCACGGCGACCGGCGTGCTGGTCGTGACCTTTCCCTGGCAGCAGGGCTTCTCGCCGGAGTCGGCCGAGCAGCTCCGGAGTCACCTGCGGCGGGGAGGCGATCTGGTGCTGGCCTACACCGGCACGCGGGCCGGCGCGGCCGAGACGTTGGTGCTGCTGGAGCTGGACTTTCCGCTCCGCGAGGTGCGCAAGCCGGTCTGGACCCCCATGGCCTGGTGGCGATTCACCCGCGAGGAGTGGGACCTGCGGCCGGCCGCGGGCCTTGGCGGTGCCGCCCCCGTCCGGGTCTGGGCGCCGCGCTGGATCCCCACGATACCGAAGGAGGCTCGGGTGCTGTTCACCAGCCCCAAGGGGGAGCCCGCCGTTGCCGTCCTCGAGCGCTACGGGGGACGGATCTGGCTCCTGCCGGCGGATGCGCTGGCCAACTCCCGGCTGGCGGGCGCCGGCAACGCGGACCTCCTGGAGACCCTGCTGCGCCGGCTCGGGGACCGCTGGGCCTTCGACGAGTACCACCACGGCCTCTCCACCCCCACGGCCGCCGACAACGTCGCCTTCCGGCGCATCCTGGACCTCGTGCTGATCCACCTGGTCGTCCTCTACATGGTGGCCCTGTTCACCCTGTCGCGCCGCTTCGGGCCGTCCTGGGCCGAGCCGCCGGTGGTGACGGGCTCGGTGGGCTCCTTCCTCCGCGGGTTGGGAGCTCTCCACGACCGGCTCGGACACCACGCCGAAGCGGCGCAGCAGCTGCTCTCCCGCGCCCGCGAGCTGGACCGCGGCCTCGTGGTGCCCGAGGACCTCGCCCGCCGCGCCGAGGCCGCCGGCCCCAAGGACCTGGTCGAGCTGGCGGCGGCGGTGGCTCGCCTGCGGCAGGGCAGACCGCTCAACACAGCACGGGAGAACGCATGACGCACACGACACCCTCAGACACCTCACCCGTCCCCACGGAGCGCCTGATGGCGGCGGCCCAGGAGCTCGCCGCGGCGCTGGGCGAGTCCGTCCTCGGCCAGCGCACCGCGATCGAGACCCTGCTCGTCGCCTACATGGCCGGCGGTCACGCGCTGCTCGAAGGCGTGCCGGGCCTGGGCAAGACGCTCCTCGCCCGCTCCTTCGCCGCCGCCGCCGGCACCCGCTTCAGCCGGGTGCAGTTCACCCCCGACCTGATGCCGGCCGACGTGCTGGGCACCAACGTCTACGAGACCTCCTCCGGCTCGTTCCGCCTGCTGCGCGGTCCGGTGTTCACCGAAGTGTTCATGGCCGACGAGATCAACCGCACCCCGCCGAAGACGCAGGCGGCGCTGTTGGAGGCCATGCAGGAGCGCCAGGTGACGATCGACGGGGTCTCCCTGGCGCTCGATCCCGCCTTCTTCGTGATCGCCACCCAGAACCCGATCGAGTTCGAGGGGGTCTACCCCCTGCCCGAGGCGCAGCTCGACCGCTTTCTGATGCGGATCGAGATGGGCTTCCCCTCGATCGAGTCCGAGCTGGACCTCTACCGCAAGGCGGTCTCCGGCGAGCTGGCGGACTGGGGCGGGCCGCTCCCCTCGGCCGTGCTGGCGCCGGGAGAGGGGCTCGCCCTGCGCCGGGCCTCGCGGCGGGTGCACGCCTCGGAGGAGATGCTCGTCTACCTCGGCCGGCTGGCGGAGGGGGCGCGCCGCTCGCCCCACGTCGAGCTGGGGGTGAGCCCGCGCGCCGCCCTCGCACTGCTCGAAGGCGGCCGCGCCGCGGCGCTCCTCGAGGGCCGCGACTTCCTCACCCCGGACGACCTGAAGCGCCTGCTGGTGCCCTGCTGGTCGCACCGGCTCATGCTCACCGCCGAGTCCGAGCTCGAGGGGCACACCCCGCGCCAGATCCTGGAGCAGGTCGCGGCCGCCGTCCCCGTCCCTCACTGAGCGGCCATGCCCGCCGCCCGCACGTTCCAGATCCTGGCGCTCGCGACGCTCCTGCTGGTCGGCTC
>Ga0190265_10001238_pt1 | contig 16744 bp, 12 predicted proteins | sample Popmic124T_FD_133135 | JGI IMG/M metagenome (GOLD analysis project Ga0190265, IMG submission 133135) | Populus adjacent soil microbial communities from riparian zone of Indian Creek, Utah, USA - 124 T | ecosystem: Environmental > Terrestrial > Soil > Riparian zone | place: USA: Utah | collected...
ACAACCGCCAGGGTCATCGCACCACGCCGTCGGTGGTCGCGTTCACGCCGCGCGGCGAGGTGCTGGTCGGCGCGGTCGCCCAGCGTCAGGCGGCGACCAACCCGGCGGCCACGGTCTTCGGTCAGAAGCGGCTGATCGGCCGCAAGCTCGCGGCGCCCGAGCTGCAGAGTTGGATGCGGCTCGCGCCCTATCGCCTGATCGCCGCCGAGAACGGCGACGCCTGGGTGGATGTCGGCGAGCGCCAGGTCAGCCCCGAGGAGCTGTCGGCGTACGTGCTCGAGGAGCTCAAGCTGTCGGCCGAGGACTATCTCGGCGAGCCCGTGCGCTCGGCGGTCGTGACCGTCCCGGCGTATTTCAACGACAACCAGCGCCAGGCCACGCGCGACGCCGCGCGGATCGCCGGGCTGCAGGTCGCTGCGATGCTCAACGAGCCCACCGCTGCCGCGCTCGGCTACGGCGTGGGTGGGCCGGGCTCGCAAGGCGCGCAGGGCCCGGCGAGCGAGCAAGCCGAGCAAACGCTGGCTGTGTTCGATCTGGGCGGCGGCACCTTCGACGTGACCATTCTGCGCAAGAGCGGTCCGGTGTTCGAGGTGCTCGCGACCCACGGCGATACGTTCCTCGGCGGTGACGACTTCGATGCGCGCCTGGTGCGCCAGGTGATCGACGGCTTCAGCGAGCAGCACGCTATCGACCTCACCGCCAGCCCGGCGGCGCTCTACCGCATCAAGGAAGCCGCCGAGGCGTGCAAGCGCGAGCTGTCCGCGGCCGAGCATGCCGCGCTCGAGGTGCCGTTCATCGCGGCCGGGCCGCAGGGGCCGCTGCACGCCTCACACCCGCAGATCACGCGCCGCGCGTTCGAGACGCTGTGCGCCGAGCTGATCGATCGGCTCGAGGCGCCCTGCCTGGTCGCGCTCGACGGCGCGCGCCTGCGCCCGCAGCAGATCGACCAGGTGCTGTTGGTCGGCGGGATGACGCGTATGCCGGCGGTGCGCCGCAAGGCGCAGCGCATCTTCGGCAAGGCCCCGCGCACCGACGTCGATCCCGACGAGGCGGTGGCGATCGGCGCCGCGATCCAGTGCGGCATCCTCAGCGGTGAGCTCGACGACGCCGCGCTGCTCGATGTGACTCCCTACGCGCTCGGTGTGGGGGTCAAGGACGGCAGGATGGTGACGGTGATTCCCAAGAACTGCGCCATCCCCACCAAGGTCACCCGCAGCTTCGGCACCACCGCCAACTATCAGCTCTCGGTGATGATCGAAGTGGTCCAGGGGGAGCACGAACAGGCGGCGCTCAACACCGCGCTCGGCCGCTTCGAGCTCGGGAAGCTCCCGCTGCTGCCCGCCGGGCAGGTGCAGGTAGACGTCACCTTCGCGCTCGACGCCGACGGGGTGCTCGAGGTGTCCGCACGCGAAGTGATGACGGGCAGCGAAGCCTCCGTCTCGCTCACACCTGCGGGCGGCTTGCCCGCGAGCGACGTTCAGCGACTCGCTCGCGCGCATCGCGGCCCGGCAGCGTAACCGATCGCGAGCGCAGTCCGCAGCGTCCCGGCTCGGTACCTTGACAGCGCTGGTCATTGCGCGTGACATGCGCTCCGCGCGACCACTTATGCCTCGGAGGCTTGATATGGACAGGACTGCGTCCCTGCTGATCAGCAGCACGTTGCTCGCGTTGTGCGCGAGCGTTGGCGGTGCGCAGCCGGCGCCCGCGCCCGCGACCGTCGAGCAGCACAAAGAGAAGGCGGCGCAGGACGCGGCCAAGGAGGACGTGACCAGCCTGGCCGCGTCGCTCGGCGGCTCGAACAGCACCGGCAACACGCGCGTGTATCAGGTCAACGCGGGCATCGACTTCAAGCTCGTGCGCCAGCCGCACGGCTTCGGCGCCAACGCGGCCTTCGGCTACGGCCAGGCCGACCTGCCCAACGATGAAGAGGACGACTACGAGCAGACATCGGGCAACTTCAACACCAAGGTCCGCTACGATTTCTTCTTCACCCGCATGGACGGCGTGTTCGCGGCCAGCGCGTTTCGTTGGGACCACTTCGCGGGCCTCGATGCTCGCGTGCAAGGCCAGCTCGGTTACCTGCGCTATCTGATGCGCGAAGAGAACCACCGGTTCTGGGGTGAAATCGGTTACGACCTCACGTACGACAACTACTATCCGCTGCCCAACCCCGCCTTCGACGACAGCATGGACGAGGGGCCCGACAACATGGCGCTGTTCGATCAGGGCGATGACGTGATCCACTCCGGGCGCCTGTTCCTCGGCTACGAGAACAAGCTCAACGAGGTGCTCACCTACGTGGGCGGGCTCGAAGGTCTGATGAACGTCGAGGAGCCCAAGGACACGCGCATCCACTTCGACAACGCGCTGCGTTCGGCGATCGCGACCAACCTGCAGCTCGAGCTGAAGTTCACCCTGATGCTCGACAACGTGCCCGTGCTCGGCGCGGAGAAGGTCGACACGCAGACGCTGGTGAACCTGATCTACAACCTGATCTGAAGCCAAGCCCAGCCAACAGCCAAGCCCAGCCAACAGCCCAGGGGAGAACGAACATGTCACTCGCAAGAGAGTTCCGGGACTTCGCGGCCAAGGGCAACGTGATCGACCTGGCAGTCGCCGTGGTGATCGGCCAGGCCTTCGGCAAGATCGTGAGCGCGCTGGTGGCCGATCTGTTCATGCCGCTCGTCGGGGCGGTGCTGCCCGGCGGTGACTGGCGGGAATACACGGTCACTCCGCTCAACCTGAAGGTCGGCTCGGTGCTCGGGGCCACGCTCGATTTCATCGTGGTCGCATTGGTGCTGTTCTTGGTGACGGTGAAGCTGATGGGCGCGCTGAAGAGGAAGGGGCCCGAGCCGTCACCGACCACCAAGGCGTGCACCGAGTGCCTGGAGGAGATCCCGCTCGCCGCCAAGCGCTGCCGAGCGTGCACCTCACCGGTCGCCTGACCTCGCGTACGATCGCATGACCGTCGAGATGTTCGTGGGGATACTGGTCGCAGGCGTGTACGCGCTGCTCTCGGCGCTGCACGTGTACTGGGCGCTCGGCGGCAGCGCTGGTTCCACGGCCGTCCTGCCGCGCGTCGGCGAGCGGCCCGCCTTCCAGCCGTCGCTGCTGGCGACCGTGCTGGTCGCGCTGGCCCTGGCGGCGGCCTCCGCGCTGGTCTTGTGCCGCGTCGGGATCGCGCGGTGGCCGCTCGCGGATTGGATGCTGCGCCCCTGCATGTACGCGCTCGGCGCGGTGTTCGCGTTGCGCGCGATCGGAGACTTCCGACTCGTGGGCTTCTTCAAGCGCGTGCGCGGTACGCGTTTCGCGCGCCTCGACAGCTGGTTCTTCGCCCCGCTGTGCGCGGCACTCGCGAGCGGCGTGCTGTGGCTGGCCTGACCACCGGAGGCTAGCCGTGTCCGCCGAGCGAATCGTCAGCGGGGCGCTCGCTCTGGCCGCTGATCTGCACCCACCATGCGGTCAGCGCGAAGAAGCCCGCAGACAGCAGGTAGCCGATCGCCCAGGTCGTGCCGCGCGCCCAGCCGATCGTGTACACGCCGCCTGCCGGGCTGAGCGTGCCCGCGTGGATGAAGCCGAAGAAGGCCAGCGCGGCGCCGGCGAGCATGAAGCGGCAGGCGCTCCACAGCTTGCGATCGATCAGGTACGCGCTCGCGCCCGACCAGATCAGACACGTCAGCATGAAGCCCTGTGACAGCGCGACCAGGCCCGGCAGCTGAAGCCCCGCGCTGGCGAAGGCCTCGGGCTTCTTCAAGACCTCGCCGGCGAGCGCGAAGTTGCCGGTGGCGACGCCGACCGCGCCCAGCGTCTGGGTCAGGATCAGCACGCCCCAGCCCGCGATCGCGGGGAACAGGCCGAGCGCGACGGCGGGCGCATGACGGCGCGGCGTGGCCGAGAACGCCTGCGCGGTGATCACGATGCCGATCCACAGCACGATCGCCATGCCCGCCTCGATCGGCATCACGGCGCTGATCGCGTGCGACAAGCCGAACAGCGCGACCAGGGTGAAGAACACGCCGTTGAGGATCGAGTAGCCCGAGCGCGCGCCGAGCGCCTTCCAACCCGGGTGGCCGATGTAGATCGTGGTCGGGAAGCACGAGCCGAGCATCGCCGCGACCAGCGAGCCGATCCCGTTCACGGTCAGACACGGCGCGGTGGGAAAGCGATCGCCCGCGGCTTCCGCCGACTCGAGGTTCTGCAGCGAGCCCAGCACGTTGAACAGCGCCATCGGGATCGTCACCGGCACCAGGTACTCGCGCGTGAGCGGATCGGTGAGCCCTGCGATCAGATCGCCCAGCACGGGCACCGGTGGATAGAACCCGACGTCGTCGAACGCGCCGCGCAACGCACCCGCCGAGACCGGCGTGCTCACTCCCGGCACGTCGGCCAGGCCGGGCACGCCGGGCAGCAAGGTCAGCAACCAAGCGGCCGCGGTGCCGAGCCCGACCGCCCACGCCCCGCCGGGAATGCGCAGCGGCAGCTTCACGCCGGAGAAGTACGTGGTCAGGATCACCGAGAGCGGCAGCAGGGCGAGCAGCGGCATCTGGAACGTGCGCACCGCGAAGTCGATCGCGATGAAGCTGATCGCGATCCCGCTCAGGGTCGCGAGCAGTGCGGCGCGCGGGGTCGTGCGCCGGATCCAATCGGCGAACGGGGCGCCGAGCAGCTCGATCGCGCCCGAGATAAAACACGCCGCGAGCCCCACGCGCCACGCGATCAGCGCCGCGTCGCCCGCGCTGGCCCCGTGCTGCTGCGCGCCGATCTTGACCGGCAGCATGACCAGGAACACGAACGCGAACAGCGACACGGTGTTGATGCCGTAGGGCAGGGCGGTGACGTCGTGCCGCCCGGTCTCGGCCGACACGCGCTGCGCGAGCCGCGCGTAGTACACGTTGCCGACCAGGATCGAGAGCGCCGCGGCCGGCAACACCGAGCCGAGCAAGAGCGACATGGGGAAGCCCAGCACGCTCGAGCACAGACCCAGGATCAACAGAAACTGGATCAGGTTGTCGATCGCGAGGCCGAAGAAGCCGTCGAGATCACCCGCCACGAACAACGGTTGCGCGCGATTGCGGGTTACCGGGAGGGGCACGCGACTCCTTCAACGGGAAGGGCACGCGCCCTTCCCGCCCGCGGCGTCGCCGCGCGGGGCCCGCGACTGGCGACCGCGGGTCGTGCGCTCACGCGCTGCTCCGTGCGACCGCGGGGTCGTCGCTGCGCTGCTCCGCGTCGACTTGACGACACTCCTTGCGCCTACTTCCGAGGCGGCTCGGCCAGGATCTCGCGTTCGAGGGCGTCGAGCTGGCTGCGGTAGTTGGTCGCGGTGATCTCGCCCTCCACTTGATCGCTGAAATCGTCCGCGAGCGGGAGCTGCTCGGCGCTGGGCTCGACCTCGGTCTCCGGCACCGCAGCCGGCGCCGCGGGGGCAGCCGGCGCCGCGGCCGGTGCGGGGGCGGGCTCGGCGGGAGCCGGTGAGGACTCCGGCCGCGGGCCGCCTCCGCAGGCGACGGCGACGATCGCGAGCACCGCTGCCAGCGCGAGCGCGCCGAGCAAGTGCCAAGTGCTCTTGACCGCGCGGCTCATCGCTCCTCCTCCTCTTGATCCTCGGGCGCAAGGTCTTCCCTGTTGCCCTCCTCGTCGTCTACCGGGGGCTCCACCACGGCCGGGGGGGCTGGCGCCGGAGCGGCGGCGATCAGGGCCGCGACCCGCTGGCCGTGCCGTGCCCGTTCAGCTGTGAGCAGCTTGTCGCAGCGCTCGATCGCGCGTGTGTCCTTCTTCTTCTCCGCCAGTGCGCGGATGCGGGTCAGCTTGGCCATGCGCACGCCGTGGGTCCGGAGCTCGAGCCGCATCTCGCCCGGGATCTCGCTCGGAGTGCGCCAATGTTGATGCAGCCAATGCCACGCCTGACGCCGCTCCCCGCGCACGCGTTCGGCGCGGTCGTGCTGCTCCGGCCCCATCGCCGCGCGCAGCGCCTCGTGCGCGCCGTGGAGCACCTCGCGTTTGGCTTCTGTCAGCTCTTCGCCGGCTTCGGCAGCCGCCGCGCGCGTCTTCTCGCGCGCGTCGTGCACGGTCTCGCTCGCGGCCTGGCGCGCTTCTTTCAGCTCTTCGCGCGCGTCCTTGGCCATGTCCTTGGCGGCTTCCTTCGCGTCTTCGCCGGCCTCGCGCACGCGCTCGCCCGCTTCGCGCACGCGCTCGCCCGCTTCGCGCACGCGCTCGCCGGCTGCTGCGCGCGCCTCGCGCGCCGCTTCGCGCGTCTTGTCGCCGGCTTCGTTCACCGCTTCCTTGGCCTGCTCCAGCTTCGCGCGGGCTTTCTCGCGCGCTTCCTGCGCCGTGCGCTTCGCGTCCTCTCCCGCCTCTTCGGCGCGGGCAGGGGCATCCTGAGCGCGCGCCCGCGTCTCGGCGAGCGCGCCGAGGGCCAGCACGACCGCGATCGCCTGACAGCGTCTGCTTGCGCATCTCATGAGCACCTCCCGGCTTGCGAACCGCGACCCAGCCGCGCGGTTGCACGCAGGCTAGCGCAGGCGCAGCGCGACCGGGAAGTGATCCGACACCGTGGCGGAAAGGCTCGGATCGCGCGCCAGCAATTCCCCGCGGAGCACGTCCGCGCTGCCCGGGACCAGCTCGGAGCCGAGCTGAGCGCCGAGCACGATGTGATCGAGCAGCGCCCCACCGCGCGCGGTCGAGCCTTCCTCGCCCGCGCGCTCGAGCTCCGCGGTCGGCGTCAGGAAGCGCGGATCGTCGACGAACACCGCGTAGGGCGAAGCGCGGCCCGCCACCGTGGAGCCGAGCAGCTGATCGTTGAAGTCGCCCGCGACGATCACGCGTGCCCCCGGATGCTGCCGGGTCAGATACGCGTGCAGGCCGGCGGCGAAGCGCGCGCGCCGCTCCCAGCTGCTCTCGTCGGCAAATGCCTTGGCGTGCACGACGATCGCGATCAACTCGCTGCCGTCACGCGCGTCGCGCAAGCCGACCTCGAGCGGCGGACGGCCCACCGCGTCGAGCCCGTCGAGCTCACGTACCGCCTGCAGCTGAAGCGGAGCGCGAAACACCAGCGCCAGCCGCTGCGGCCACTCGTAGCTCGACAGCACGCCGTCGTAGCCCGGCAGCCCTGCCAGCAACGCCTGCAGCGCGGCCGGGCCGGCGATCTCCTGCAACGCGATCAGATCCGCCCCGAGCGCGCCGAGCGCCGCGCGTGCCCCGTTCAGCTGCCGGACGTCGTCGATCGGACCGTGCTCCGCGTCCATGAACCACTCGAGGTTCCAGCTCAACAGCAGCAGCTCGCCGTCGCGATCGGCCGGTACGGCGGTCGTCGCGCCATCGTCGTGGCCGGCATCGCGCGCCGGCTCGGCCGGCAGCGCACGCGGCCGATGCGAACGCTCTGGCAGCTCCGGTGCCTGCGGCGTCAGGTCGCACGCGACAAGCAGGAACGCCGCGAGCCATGGGAACGCGTGGTGCGGGATGCGCGCCATGCGCCGTTATCGGCGCGCGCGTCCCGCAGTTGCTGAAGAGAGAAGAATTGAACAGGAAGGCGGGAAGGATTCGTGGGTTTCTCTGAACCAGAGACCCTTCCCGTCTTCTCGTCTTCCCGTGAGCTCCGGTTCCGACTCTCCGGCTACTTCCAGTCGCCCGGACCTGCGCCCGGCGCTGGCTCTGCCGGAGCGTCGGGCCGCGGTCGGTCGCCGTTGCGCCGTGCCGCCGCTTCCAGCCGATCGCGTTCCTGCTTGAGGTCGCGTACCTGCGAGCGCAGGCCTTGCACCTCTTCGCGCAGCTCTTCGTACGCCTTGCGCGTGGCGTCGCGCTCGACGTTGGCGTTCTCGGCGGCCTTGCGCGCGCCGAGCAGCTCGCTGTGCAGGCGCCCCTGCTCGCGCACCAGGTCCTCCTTCTGCGCGAGCAACGCTTCGCGCTCCTGCTGCAGCGTGTCGCGCTCGCCGGTGAGGCGGCGCTGCTCGGCTTGCAGCGCGTCGCGCGCGCCCACCAGCTCGTCGCGCTCGCGGGTCAGCGCCGAGCGCGCTTCGGTCAGCACGGCGATCTCCACGCGCAGCGCGTCGCCGGCCTTCTGCAGCGCGTCGCGCTCCTCGCCGAGCTTGCGCACCCGGCGGGTCAAGTTGTCGACCTCGCGCTCGGTCTGCTGCAGGCGCTCGCCCAGCTGGCGGCCGATCCCGATCGCGCGCTGGAGCCGCTCGCCCTGGGTGCCGATCTGCTCGTTCTGCGCTTCCAGCTGCTGCAGCTGCTCGCTCGACTGCTGGCGCAAGACCTGGCTCTGTTGCTGCTGCTGGGTGAGCTGCACGCGCTGCGCCGTGATCTGGGTGCGCTGCTGCAGCACCTGAATCCACAGCACGGCCACGGTCAGCGCGGCGACCAACACCACCGGCACGACGCGGCGCAGGATGCGTACGCGCGCCTCGCGCCGTTCCTCCGGTTCGGTGAGCACGGCCAGCTCGGTGCCGAGCTGACCTGCGGACGGACGGTCGACCGGGTCGAGGCTGAGCCAGCGCTCGAACACCGGCTGCAAGTAGCGCAGCTCGCGCCGCTCGAACTTGGGGATCGGCTCGTTCGCGCGCGCGTGCAGCACCGGCACCAGCTCGTCGCCGATCCTGGGCGCGGTCTCGGGCTCGAGGAAGTTGCGCAGCACCAGCGAGAGCGAGAACACGTCGGCCATGCTGCCGATCGGCCGGCTCTTGTCGCCGAGCGCGGCGGCGGCGATCTCGGGCGCGGCGTACTCGGGCGTGAGGCCCTTGGGGCCTTCACCGCGCTTGGCGGCGATGCCGAGATCGAGCAGCACCGGCAGCCCGCCCTCGAAGCCCGCGATGTCGGCGACGAAGATGTTCTCGGGCTTGATGTCGTGGTGGTGGATGCCGACGTCGTGCATCGCGGCCAGGCCGCGCGCGAGGCGCTCGAACAGCGGGCGCGCTTCGCGGCGGCTCAACGCGGGTTGGCCTGCGCCGTCGTCGTAGCGCCGGTCGAGCGTCTGGCCCTTGTACCAGGGCATCGCGAACCACAGCCGCCCGAGCTGCCAGCCGTAGTCCTTGAACTGCACCACCGACGGATGGCTGACCGAGGCGATCAAGGTCAGCTCGCGCAGCGCGGACTGGCGTTCCAGCTCCGACGCGGCCGGCTTGTGCAGCAGCTTGATCGCGACCTCGTGATTGGCGATCTGGCGATCCTTGGCGCGGTACACCGTGCCGAAGCCGCCCGAGCTGATCACCTGCTCGACGATGTAGCGCTCACCGATCGTGTCGCCCACGCCGAGCAGCGAGCCTTCGGATGAAGACCCATGTGTCTCGGCCGAGAGCGTGTGCTGGTACGCGATCGGATCCGAGACCGAGCCCGTGCGCACGCCGCTGATCGCAGGCGGCACCGGCTCGGACGCGGGGGGTGGCGCTGCGGGTGCGGGTGCGGGTGGTCGCGGCAGCTCCATCTCGGTCGAGGGCGCGGGCGGTGGCGGTGGCGACGCCAGCTCCAGCTCGGTCGAGGGCGCGGGCGGTGCCGCCGGCAGCGGTCGCGAGCGGCGCAGGTGCTCGACGGCGGGCAGCTCGGCGAGCGTCAGCGAACGCGTCGCCGCGCCGGGCGGCTTCCATTGCGGCTGCGTATCGTCGCTCTGCGCCGCGGGCTCCTCGCGCTCCTTGGCCATCCGACCGAGTATTCCGGATCCGGCACGGACCTGCACGATATTAGCCCCGGCGGCGTCGCGCCCAACCGCCCGGATTCCGCAGGATCTTGGGGGTGTCGTGTATCATGCGACGTGTAACGCGGCCGTTTGCCGCCGCATCGCAGGGAGTGCCGCATGCGCTTACTCGCTCACCACATCTTCGCTGTTTGGCTGCTCTTGCTCACCTCGCTACCCAGCGCGAGCGCACAGGGCGTGATCGACATGGGCAGCAGCATGCTTGAGCAGGAATCCAAGGCGCACTTCAAGGTGGGCAAGAGCCTGTACGAGAGCGGCCGCTTCGCCGAAGCCGCCGTCGAATGGCACCGCGCGTTCGAGCTCTCGCAGCGGGTCGAGCTGCTCTACAACGTGTACGTCGCGTATCGCGATGCGAGCGACCTCCCGCGCGCGATCGATGCGCTGCGCCGCTACCTGCAGGGCGCGGAGCTCGACGACGCCACGCGCCAGAACCTGCAGGCCCGCCTGCGCGCGATGGAGGAAGCGAACAGCAAGGGCCCGGTGGTCGCCGTCACGCCCAGCGCGACACCGGCCGCTCCGTCGGCGACCGAGCCCGCGCCCGCAGCGCAGCCGACGGCAGAGCCTGCACCGCCCGAGCCCACGCCCGCATCGGCGCCAGCGCAGGCGACCGCGAGCAGGTCGGATGATCCGTCGATTGCACCGTACGTGTTGCTCGGCGTGGGTGGTGCGCTGGTGATCGGCGCCGCGGTCACCGGCGCGATCGTGCTCGGCAACGCAAAGGATCTCGAGGACGGCTGCCCCGAGCCCGAGCTGGAGTGCAGCGGTGAAAACGCCGACAAGCTCGACAGCACGCGCACGCTCGCGGTCGTCACCGACGTGCTGTGGATCAGCGGGGTGGTCGCCGCCGGGATGGGCACCGCGCTGCTCTTGTTCAGCGGCGACGGCGACGCCGGCGCCGAGCGCGACGCGGCTGCGCGCACGCGGCCAGTGGCGTCGCTCGGCTGCGCGCCAGGGGTGTGCGCGGCGAGCTTGCGCGGCCGGTTCTGAGCGGGCGGCGCGCCAGGTTGTGCGATCGGATCTGCGGATTGCGCGCTGAGAGCGCTGGCGTGAGCATTGCGCTCGAGCCGCTGCGTGCAGCCGGCAACCGGGTCCGAGGATCGAGCTTCGATGGATGAGAACCGCACTGCGCGCCGGGCGCCGCTGCTTCGCATGCGCGTGCTCTGGCGCACGCACGGCGCGGCTGCCAGCGCGAGCGCGCTCGCGATCGCTTGGTTCTTCTACCTCGGCTACGGAGCGACCTTGCCGCCTGGCCGGATCGCCTGGCTGCTGCGTGGGGATTGGGTAGCGGCGTTCTGGGGGCTGTGTTTCTTTCGCAACGCTCCGTGGTCCCTTCCGCTCGGTGCCACGCCGGACTTGCTCTGGCCGTTCGGCACGTCGGTCGGGTTCGCCGACGCGATCCCCTGGCTCGCGCTGGCGTGCAGGCTGCTCTCGGGCTGGCTGCCGCTCGACTTCCAACCGTTCGGGCTCTGGTTCCTGCTCTGCTTCGCGTTGCAGGGCTGGTTCGGCGCGCGCATCGCCGCCGTCTTCAGCGCCGATCGGGTACAGCAGGCGCTGGGCGGAACGCTGTTCGCGCTCACTCCGGTGCTGCCGGACCGCAACGGACACATCGCGCTGTGCAGCGTGTTCTTCGTCACCGCGGGTCTGTACCTGTGCCTGCGGCCGGTCGAATCGCGGCGGCGCGCCAGAGCGCTGCTCGCGGGCGCCCTGCCGCTGGCGATCTGGGCGGCGGGGACGCACGCGTACCTGTCGGCGATGCTCATCGCGCTGGTGCTGGCGTATTGCGCGCGGATGGCCTGGTGCGAGCGCTTGCTGGCTCCGGGCGAGCTCGCGCTGGCGGTCGCGCTGGTCGTGGGCAGCAGCTTGGGCGCGTACTGGCTGTTCGGATACATCGGCTGGAAGCAGCTCGCACCGGCCGGGGGGTTCGGCCAGTTCGCCAGCGACCTCAGCGCGTTGATCAATCCGCAGGGCTGGTCGCGCTGGGTCGACAAGCTGCCCTACATGGAGCGCCAGGCAGAGGGGTTCGCGTATCTCGGCTGCGGTGTGCTCGCGTTGCTCGTGCTGCGCGCGCTGCTATCGCTGCGCAGGCCGAAGGTGGTCTGGCGCGCAGTCCGCAGCCACTGGCCGCTGCTGCTCGCGTTGCTGGCGATGTGGATCTACTCCCTGTCGTCGAGCGTGAGGCTGACCGGCGACGAAGTGCTCGATCTGCGGGGCGTCTACGCGCCGTTGCCGCTGCTCACCGAGACGTTCCGCAGCTCCGGGCGCTTCGTCTGGCCGCTGCACATGGCCTTGATCGCCGCGGCCGTGTCCGCGTGCGCGGCGCTGCGCATGCGCAACGTCGCGAGGGTGCTGCTGCTGGCCGCGGTCGTGCTCCAAGCCGCCGAGCTCAAGCGCAAGCGGCTCGACTTTCACCCCGTGGCGCTCGACGCGCTCAGCGCGCCGGTGTGGGCGACGCTGCCCGGACACTATCGTCACCTCGCGCTCGTGCCCATGCAGATCAAGTGGGCGTGCCCCTACGACGACGCGGTGGTCAATCGCGTGTCGTACGAGGCGTATCGCCGCCACCTCACCATCAACAGCGGCAACGCGGCGCGCAAGGAGCTGGAGCTGCGCGAGCTGTGCAAGGGAAGGCTGCGAGCGCCGGTGGACCTGGAGCCGCACACGGTCTACGTGCTCGACTCCAAGGTCCGGCGCTACTTCCGCAAGGACGCGGCGTGCGGCTGGATCGACGGGCTGCTGGTCTGTGCATCGGACAAGCGCGAGACCCCGTTGCTCGAGGTCTTGCGCCGCGATCCGGCGTGAGCTCAGCGCACCGCGCTACGCCGCGTCCGCTCGCGCGTCGACGCCCGTACCCGCCGCCGCCGTGCCGTTCACCGCCGCCGGCTCTTGCTTTGCGCTCGCGGCGCTCACCCGTCCCGCGATGCGCTCGCGCAGCGCGGAGTCCGAGATCAGCAGCTCGCGCATCTTCTCGCGCCCCTGCGCCAGGGTGTCGCCGTCGAGGGCGAAGTAGGCGCCGCGCTTCTCCAGCACGTTGACGGACGCGGCCATGTCGATCAGATCGCCGAGCGCATCGATGCCGTGACCGTAAAGGATGTCGAACTCCGTCAGCTGAAACGGCGGCGCCAGCTTGTTCTTGACCACCTTTACGCGCGTGCGATTGCCGATCACCTCGTCGCCGCTCTTGACCGGCCCGATGCGCCGGATGTCGAGCCGCACCGAGGCGTAGTACTTGAGCGCGTGGCCGCCGGTGGTGGTCTCGGGCGAGCCGAACATCACGCCGATCTTCATGCGCAGCTGATTGATGAACATGATCGTGGTGTCGGAGCGGTGCGCGACTCCGGTCAGCTTGCGCAGCGCCTGGCTCATCAGCCGCGCCTGCAGTCCCATGTGCTGGTCGCCCATCTCGCCCTCGATCTCGGCCTTGGGCACGAGCGCGGCGACCGAATCGACGACGACCAGGTCCACGGCGCTGCTGCGCACCAGCGTCTCGAGGATGTCGAGCGCCTGCTCTCCGGTATCGGGCTGGCTGACCAGCAGTTGGCCGACGTCCACGCCGAGCGCGCGGGCGTAGTGCACGTCGAGCGCGTGCTCGGCATCGATGAAGGCCGCGACCCCGCCCGCGCGCTGCGCCTCGGCGATCGCGTGCAAGGTCAGGGTGGTCTTGCCGCTCGATTCCGGTCCGAAGATCTCGACGATGCGCCCGCGCGGGTAGCCCTTGCAGCCCAGCGCGCGGTCGAGCGACGGCGCGCCCGTCGGTATCGTCGCTACGTCCTGCGCGACGCGCTCGCCGAGCTTCATGATCGCGCCCTTGCCGTACTGTTTCTCGATGTTGCCGATGGCGAGCGCGACGGCCTTGAGCTTTTCCTTGAGCGACATGGTTGTCTCCTTTTCGTAGCGGGCTTGTTGGTAGCGGGGCTTCTGTTTGGGACGAGTCGTCGGCCAGCGCAGCGCGCCGGCGAACCGTTCAGCTGCGGGCGAGACCGCGCGCGTCGCCCGGCGCGGACAGCGCGCGCTGCGGATCGCGGTCGAGCAGCCGGTACTGCACCGCCTCGGCGACGTGCGCCGTGGTCACGCGCTCGGAGTGGGCCAGATCGGCGATCGTGCGCGCGATCTTGAGCACCTTGGCGTATGCGCGCAGGCTCAGCTCGAGTTCGCGCATGCAGCGATGGAGCAGCGACAGGGCCTTGGGCTCGAGCTCCGCGCTCATCTGCACCAGCGTTGATCGCGGCTGCGCGCGTGCGGGTACGCGGCCGGCATCGATCCGCAGGCGCGCGTACTGCCGCGCCGCCTGCACCCGCGCGCGCACCTGCCCGCTGGCCTCCCCGGTCTCGCCGCGTTCGATCTCGCCGGCCGAGACCGGCGGCAGCGCGACGTGCAGATCGAAGCGGTCCATCAGCGGGCCCGACACGCGCGCGTGGTAGCGCCTGATCTGCTCGGGCCCGCAGCGACAGACCCGGCGCGGATGCGCGGCGTAGCCGCACGGACAGGGGTTCATCGCAGCCACGATCAACGGCTTGGCCGGCATGCAGGCGCGCTCGCGCGCGCGCACGATCGACGCCACGCCCGCTTCCATCGTGGGCCGCAGCGCTTCGAGCGCGGAGCGGCGAAACTCCGGGAGCTCGTCGAGAAACAGCACGCCGCCGTGCGCGAGGGTCACCTCGCCGGGGCGGATCGGATCACCACCGCCGACCAGCGCGACGTCGCTGCAGCTGTGGTGCGGCGCGCGGAACGGCCGCTCGGCGCGACCCGGCACGCTCGGCCGCGACAGCAGACCGCCGGCCCCGGCGATCGTCGCGATCTGCAGCGCCTCCTCGCTGTTCGGCGGTGGCAAGAGGCCGGGCAGACGCTGGGCCAGCATGCTCTTGCCGCTGCCGGGCGGGCCGATCATCAGCAGGTCGTGACCGCCGGCAGCGGCGACCTCGAGCGCGCGCTTGGCGGCGTGCTGGCCGCGCACGTCTTGCAGGTCGCAGCCCGTCCTGCTCGTGATGGCCGGCTCCCAGCGCTCCTGCACCGGGCCCGGGAGCTCGCGTTCGCCGCCGAGGAACTCGACCGCGCCCAGCAGATCGTCGGCGCAGTGGATCTCGAGCCCCGCGACCAGCGCCGCGCTGCTCGCGGCTGCCTGCGGGATCAACGCGCGCAGGAGTCCGCGCTCGCGCGCGCTCTGCAGATGGGCGAGCAGCCCGCGCACCGGACGCAACACGCCGTCCAGCGACAGCTCGCCCACGATCAAGGTCTCGGCCAGCTTGTTCGGCGCGCACAGCTCGCACTGCGCGAGCAGCGCGATCGCGATCGCCAGATCGAACGACGAGCCCGACTTGCGCACGTCCGCCGGCGCGAGGTTGACCACGAAGCGCTGCTCCGGCAGCTCGAACCCGCTGTTGCGCAGCGCGGCCAGCACGCGCACCCGGCTCTCGCGGATCCCGGCCTCGGGCATGCCGACGATGTCGAAGCCCGGCAGCCCGCGGATCGGGCTCACTTCAACCCGCACGCCGTAGGCCTGCACGCCGGACAGCGAACCGGTCTGCACGATGCTCGTCATGCCGGCTCAGGCAGCAGCCCGCGTACCGACTGCGCTTGCTCGCGGATCCGCGGGCTTGCCCGCGGCGCGCTCGTCCGCTCGCCATTCCCCGCCGCCGCCCGCCAGGCGCACGCGTCTGCCGCGCAGCGCGCGGCAATTGAAAAGGGCCGACGCTCGCTGGGAGCGCCGGCCCTCGTTTGGTTCAGCTCAGCTCGCGCTGAGCGCGGCTACTTGATGTCGCCGCAGGTCGGGTTGACGCAGAACTTGCCGCCGGCTTTGTCCGACGACTCCATGCGCGGGTCGCAGACCCAGGCCGCGGGGCAGTCGGCGTCCGTGTTGCACGACAGCACGCAGACGTTGAGCCCCCTGTGGCAGAACATGCTGGTGTCCGGCATGTTCTGGCCCTGCAGGCGCACGTGGCACGCGGGGTCGCCGTCCATGATGGCGCCGTTCACCATCACGTTCTTGCAGGGGTCACCGATCGAAGGCTGGCCTTCGAGGATGTTGGGGCGGCTCTCCGCCAGGCTCTGGGTCTCGTTCAAGCACTCGAGCTTGACGGTGACGCCGGTGGGCGGCTTGGCCATCGGGGTGAACGCGATGCGCTGCTGCGGGATGGTCTTGCACTCCTTCATCACCTCGGGGGAGAAGTCGTCGTAGTACCAGCCATCCATGAACACGGTGCCCTCCGTATCGGTGGGCATCGGAACGTCGTTTACGACCTTGAGCTGCGCGACGCGGCAGCGCTTGCCCTTGCGCGTGCTCTCGGTCTCTTCGCCGGGCTCCGGCGGCAAGAGGAAGCCGAAGTTCTGCGCTCCGCACTCGGTGGGCGTACCGGTCGGCGCCATGCCCACCGGAGGTAGCTCCCACACCACGTTGCAGCCGACGGTGCCTTCCGCGTTGCGCACCAACGGACGCGGCAGACACACCGCGCCGAGCTGCTTGGCGATGATCGCGATGATCGCGTCGATCGCCGGACCGAAGTCCTCCTGGCAGATCGACTGGATGATGCCGTTCGGGCCGAAGCCCTGCGCGACGTTCACGATGCGGATCGGCGGGTAGGCCAGACCGGACATCGTCTGGCACGACGGCCGCATCGTGTCGTCCTGCGGGTCGGGCGTGTTCCGGGTGTCGACGACCCGCTGCATCAGCGAGTGGTTGAGGATGCCGTCGTAGAACTGCTTGCGAGATCCTTCGTCGCTGAGCTCGAGGTTGGCCAGGACCTGGGTGCTGACCGTCTCGGGCGGCACGCCGACGATACCCGCGAAGATGATCAGGTTCTCGTTCTGCGGGCGCAGCGCCTTGAACCCGTTCACGTAGCGGTTGATCTCGTACAGGTTTCCTTCGTTGAAGTTGCAGCGCACGTTCAGCCCCTCCATCAGGAGCTTCGCGTCCACCGGATTCATCGGATCCAGATACGCGTTCGGCGTGAAGTGCTCCGTGTTCATGGAGCTGCAGTCTTCTTCGTCGGTGACCATGATGATCGCGAGCAGCGACAGGCCCATGATCGGGTCGCTGCGCAGGAAGCCCTGGTTCTCGTTGTCGCC
>Ga0190265_10001239_pt1 | contig 16744 bp, 18 predicted proteins | sample Popmic124T_FD_133135 | JGI IMG/M metagenome (GOLD analysis project Ga0190265, IMG submission 133135) | Populus adjacent soil microbial communities from riparian zone of Indian Creek, Utah, USA - 124 T | ecosystem: Environmental > Terrestrial > Soil > Riparian zone | place: USA: Utah | collected...
CCGGCGACGAAGCTCGCCGTTTGCCAGCCGCCATAAGCGAACATGACCGGGGTCAGCGCCGCGCCGATCGCGGCCAGCATGCCCGGGTCGAGCGCCGGCGCCGGCGCCGGGGCCGACCCTTCATAGGGCCCGGCAAGCAGCAGCCCGCAGCCGACGAGCGCGGCGATCGCCACGATCTTCAGCACCATCAGGGCGCTCTGCACGTTGCTGCCGGTCCTGACGCCAAGGCAGTTGATCGCGGTCAGCAAGATCAGCACGCCCGCCGCCACCGCGCCCTCCGCCAGAGGCAATTGGGCGAGCTCGATAAAATGGCGGGCGAACATGATCGCAACCGCCGCCATCCCGCCCGACTGGATCACCAACAGCAGCGACCAGCCGTAAAGGAAGGCCGGCATCGGCCCCCAGGCGTCGCGCAGATAGGCATATTGGCCGCCCACCTCGGGCCGCCGCGCGGCGAGCTCGGCATAGACGAAGGCACCCGCGATCGCGATCGCGCCGCCAATCAGCCAGACGCCCACGATCAGCGCCGGCGTTCCGACATGCCGGGCCACCTCGGCCGGATTGACGAAGATGCCCGCGCCGATGATCCCGCCCATGACGATCATGGTCGCGTCGAACGGCCCGAGGCGGCGGACCAGCCTGGGCTCGCCTTTCGGGCTCACAGCCCTAGCACGTCCGCCATGGTGTAGCGCCCGGCCGGCTTGTCGACGAGCCAGAGCGCCGCCTTCACTGCGCCCTTCGCGAAGATCGACCGGCTTTCGGCGCGGTGGCCGAGCTCGATCCGCTCCCCTTCGCCGGCGAAGACGACGAGATGGTCGCCGGCCACCGAGCCGCCGCGGAGGGAAGCGAAGCCGATATGGCCCGCGCCGCGCGAACTGGCGAGGCCGTCGCGGCCGCGTTCGCTGACGGCGTCGAGATCCACGCACCGGCCCTCAGCAGCCGCCGCGCCGAGCAGCAGCGCCGTGCCCGAGGGTGCGTCGACTTTGTGGCGGTGGTGCATCTCGACGATCTCGATGTCCCAGTCGTCGCCCAGCCGCCCCGCCGCGTCGTGGATCAAGTGGGCGAGAAGGTTCACGCCGAGCGACATGTTAGCGGCCTGCAGCACCGCGATTTTTCTCGCCGCCTCCTCGATCAGCTGGTGGTGCTCGGTCTGCAATCCGGTTGTGCCGATCACGATCGGTGTCCCCGCCGCGACCGCCGCGGCGAGATTGGCGGCAAGCGCGTCGGGCGACGAGAAGTCGACCAGCACGTCGCTCGCCGCCGCGACCGCGGCCGGATCGTCGCCGACGTCCGCGCCGCCGGCGAGGCGTGCCTCGCCGCCGAGTGCCTGCTCGATGGCGCGGCCCATACGACCCTTGGCTCCCAGGATTCCGATCGCTCTCATCGTGTCCGGCGCTCCTTTGCCGCTTCATGGGCGATGGCCAGCCCCATCGCAAGCCGGACTCACCGGGAACATGGCCGGAAGCGCCGCGTTTCCCGCCGGCAGCAAACAAGGAGCAAGTCCATGGCCGAGCGTGAAAAAGAAGTGATCGTCACCAGCGGTGGCGGCGGTGGCGGAACCGCGCTGGTCGCGGTGGTGCTCCTGATCGCGGTGCTGGTCGTCCTTTTCTTCGTCTTCGGCCGCGACATGATGAGCGGCAACGACCCGACCGACATTAAGGCCGACATCAAGATCGATACGCCGGCCAAGAACAACTAACTCAGGGCCGCGCCTCCAGGTGGCGCAGCCAGCGCTCGCGTGCCCAGAGCTGGATCAGGGCGTCGGCGTCGCGCCGCGCGGCGCTGCCCGGCGGCAGCGCCGCGTAGGGCGTCCAGCGATTGCCGGCGCTGGTCCAGACGGTTTCCTGGAAGAAGTTGAAGATGATGCGGCGGCCGCGGCCGTCGACCATGCCGATCGAGCCGGGCCGATCGAGGGTGCCGAGATACTGGAAGACCGGCGCGCCGTCGGGCGCGGGAATTTCGGCGCCGGCGGCGCGCAGGATGATCGCGCGCATGTCGTCGAGACCGACCACCGCGGGCATCGCGACGCCGGGGGTCGAGAGGATGAACGGGATCCGTGTCTGCTGCTCGTTCAGCATGTGGCCGTGGCCGAGGAAGCCGTCGTCGAACAGCGACTCGCCATGATCGGCGGTGACGACGAGGATGCTGTTGTCGAGCACGCCGAGCCGCCGCAGCCGCCCGAGCAGCTCGCCGATCAGCCGGTCGTTATAGGCGATCGCGTTTTGATAGGTGCGCGCCACCCGGTCCCGACTGTCCGCGCCGATCTCCCCGCGCGGGATCGGCTCGCCGGGCAGGACTCGGTCCATCCCCGGGTTGAAATAGGGGAAATGCGCCGATTGCAGGTTGAAATAGAGGAAGTGCGGCCGCGCCCAGGCTCCTCGCCGCCCCAGGCGCCGATCGAACTCGCGCAGCAGGATGCGGCCGTCGATGTTGACCGAGCCCTGCGCCGCGAAGCTGAACGCCCGTTCCTCCTTCAGCATCGTCCCGTCGACGAAGATCTGGCCGCGCCGCATGCCGACGAGCCGGGCGGTGTCACCGAAATCCTCGGCCTGACCGGAGAAGGTACCGACGACATAGCCGCTGGCGAGGAAGTCGCGGACGAGGCTGCGGCGGTCGTCCACGGGGGCGAGCGCGCCGGTGAACAGGCTCTGCAGCGAATTGGTGGTGAAGCCGACATGCGAATAGGCGCGCGGCGCCGCGCTGCCGCCCCGTGCGAGCGCGTCGAGCACCGGCGTGACGCTGCGCCCGTCGACGCGCCGCCCGATCGCATCGGCGCGGGTGCTTTCGAGCACGATCAGGATGACGTTGGGCCGACGCCCCGCGATCACCGGCGCCGGAGCGGGCGGCCCCGCTTCGCCCAGGACGAGGTCGCCGCCGAAGCCGTCCTCGTCGATGCCGTTGCCGGGAATGTCGAGCGCGTAGGGATGGCGGCTGCCGTCGAACGGCTGCCGGTCCAATGGAAAGGAGAAGAAGCTGTAGCCGTCGCGATCGAAGTCGGTCGCAAGCTCGAGCAAGGAGGAGATCGCGATCACGCTGTTGAACCGGGCGAGCGCGGAGCGGCTGTCGTCGACCCGATTGGCGGCGAACAGGACGAGCGGCGTCGCCAGCAGCAAGGCGAGCAATTGCCGGCCCGACAGGCGCCGGTCGGGAATCGGCGCGGCGTCCCGCCAGCGCCGGCGCAGGAAGAAGCGGACGGCGAGGTAGAAGAGCAGGGCGCCGCCGCCCGCGATCAGCATCAGCCCGGCCTCGCTGAGCGAATATTTGAGCGCGTCGACGAGGCTGCCGCCGCCCAGGTTGCGGACGATCTGGAAGCTCATCGCGTCGCTGAAATAGGAAAGCGCCTCATATTTCGCGATCAACGCCGCGAGCCCGCCGCCGCCCGCGAAGACGGCGAAGTTGAAGGCCATCAGCGGGCTGTCCCTGCGCTTGCGGTGCAAGCGGCGAACGAGCCGGTAGAGGAGGTAGAAGATGAGCGACTGGCAGAGCAGAACCGCGCCGGCGAACGCGGCGATCTCGAGCGGCGCGTCGAGCGTCCGCGAGGCGCCGAAACCGCCGCCGAAGATCGCATATTTGCGCTCGGCGAGCAGCAGCTCGGCGACGAGCGTGAGGAGGATCGTCGCGGGCAGGACCAGCCGGGCCGCGCCCGCGAGCGAAGGGCGCAGCCTGCGGACCTGCGGCAAGGCGAGCTCGGCCGACATCGTGCCTCGCTCATAGCCCCCAGAGTTTAAGACTCGGTTTGTGCGGCCGAACGGCTAAAATGTGTTCATGCGCGCCCTCCCTTGCACGTTGCTGCTCGCCGCCTGCGCGACGACGCCCGTCCAGGGGGATCACCCGAGCCGGCGCGCTGTGGCCGACGCGCTCGTGACTTCGCTGGTCTGCGAGGAAAGCGAGACCGTGGTGTGCCACAACCAGCCCCGGCGCGCGGTCCTCACCAGCCTGCGCTGCACATCCGTTGCCGGGATCGATCGCATCCTGTGCCGCTATGCCGGCCGGATGTCTTGGATGGATGGGACACGGGGCCCGATCCCGTCGGAATGCGCCCACCTGGCGCGCAATACGGAAGGCCGCTGGCGCATTGAATATTATCCCGATTCAGACGTTTGCGGTGGATAGATGCGCGATATCAGCAACATCGTCGTTCTCACCGGCGCCGGCATCTCCGCCGAATCCGGCCTCGCTACCTTCCGGGGGCCGGATGGCCTCTGGGAGGGCCACCGCGTCGAGGACGTCGCCACGCCCGAGGCGTTCGCGCGCGACCCGGCGTTGGTCCATGCGTTCTACGACGCCAGGCGCGCGGCGCTCGGGACGGTCGAGCCTAATGCGGCGCACAGGGCGCTCGCCCGGCTCGACGCCGAATGGGCGGGCGAGTTGCTGATCGTGACGCAGAATGTCGACGATCTGCACGAGCGCGCGGGGGCGAAGAGGCTCCTGCACATGCACGGCGAGCTCAATTCCGCCTGGTGCCGCTCCTGCGACGCGCGGATGCGTTGGGGGCAGGCGCTGGGGGAGGGGTCAGCCTGCTCGTTGTGCGGCGCGACGGGGAGGCTTCGGCCCGACATCGTCTGGTTCGGCGAGATGCCGTACGAGATGGACAGGATCGACCGGGCGCTGATGGAGGCCGATCTGTTCGTCTCGATCGGCACGTCGGGCAACGTCTATCCCGCCGCCGGCTTCGTCCAGACCGCGCGCTACGTCGGCGCCCGAACGCTGGAGATGAACCTGGAGCCGAGCCTCGGAAGCTATCTGTTCGACGAGAGCAGGGCAGGGAAAGCGGGAGCGCTGGTGCCGGATTGGGTGGAGGAGGTGCTGAATGATCGAGGGTAGCTGCCATTGCGGCGCGGTTCGCCTCAGGCTTCTAGAGCCCCCGGCCGACCTCGGCAGCTGCAATTGCTCGCTCTGCCGCCGGATCGGAGGGCTTTGGGGCTATTATCGGCCGGACGAGGTCGTGGTCAGCGATCCGGACGGGCGGCTCGCCGGTTATGTACAGGGCGATGCGACGCTGACCTCGTGGCATTGCGCGGCGTGCGGCTGCACCACCCATTGGTCGCCGCGCGATCCCGCGCTGGAAAGGATGGGAGTCAACCTTCGCCTGTTCGACCCCCTCATCTGGGAGAATTTGCCGCGCCGGCTCGTCGACGGCGCGAGCTGGTAGCGCTCAGCGGGTCTCCGGCACCCTTCCGGCCCGTGTCGAGGAGGTGCTGCCGCGGGCGCGATAAAATGCTACAAGGCGGGCGAAGGGAGGGGCGATGGCCAGAATGACGTCGACGCACAAGGTGCAGATCATCATCGCGTTGATCACCGTGACGGGCGGAATCCTCGTCGCCCTGCTGACGAGCTGGGACAAATTCTTCCCGCCCCCGCCGGGCCCGCCGGCCCCTGTCGTGCAACCCGGGCCCGCCCCGATGCCCATGCCCTTGCCCGTCGCGGGCATGCCGTCTGCCGAGGCGCTGGAGCGGCTCAAGCAATCGCAGGAAGACGTGGTGAACCGCAGCGCCAGCGCACTCGACGACATCACCGACCAGATCGACGCCCAGTCGGCCAACCTCGCGGGGCACTGACGCCCCGGAGCGATCAATCCGCTTCGGGCACGACCGTGAAGCGGAATTCGTGAAGCAGGCGATCGCCGTGATAGACGCGGATCCGGTAGGGGCCCGCCGGGTCGCCCTCGGCGATGCACCAGTCCTGGGTCAGGATTCCCTCGGCCAGCGACGTCTCGAAACGGGTGGTTCCGGTGCTCCGGTCGCCCGAAACCGTCACTGTCCGCGAGGGATCGTCGCCGCTCCAGTCCGTCGCCGGGCCGGGGAGCTGGAGCTCTTCGCGGATGGCGACGCTGTCCGGCCGCGGCGTGACCTGCAGCACCCAGCCGAAGCAGCTCGTCCCCGCCCTGAGCGGAACCGTGTCGGCCTCGCGAATCCCCGCATCACCCAGCCGGGCGTCGCGGGCGTAGAAATGGGTGCCGAGGATCTCGATCGGGCCGGCATCGGGGGCAGTTTGGGCGGCGGCCAGCAGGCCGGCGAGGATCATCATCATGCTCATCTTGCGCTTCCTTCGCGATCGCGATTCCAAGGCATTGCCTGAAACGGAAAAGTCATTCCACCCAGTCGAGCCCGATCTCGCGGTAGAGGCCGCGATCCTCTTCCCATTTCGGGTTCACCTTGACGTGGAGGAAGAGGTGGACCTTGCGGCCGAGCGACGCCGCGATCTCCAGTCGTGCCGCCTCGCCGATCGCGCGGATGCGGGTGCCGCCCTTGCCGAGCACGATCGCCTTCTGGGTGTCGCGCGCGACCAGGATCTGCTGGTGGATCGCGACCGACCCGTCCTTGCGTTCCTCATATTTCTCGGTCTCGACCGCGCTCGCATAAGGCAGTTCGGCGTGGAGCTGGCGGTAGAGCTGCTCGCGGGTGATCTCCGCCGCCGCCATCCGGTCGGTGGCGTCGGAGACCTGGTCCTCGGGAAAATGCCACGGCCCCTCGGGCATCCGGCCCGCGAGCGCGGCCTTGAGGTCAGCGACGCCGTCGCCGGTCGTGGCGGAGATCATGTAGATTTCCTCGAAGGTCGCGCGGCCGCCAAGATCCGAGGCGAGCTTCAGCAGCGTTTCCTTGGCGACCAGATCGACCTTGTTGAGCACCAGCAATTTGGGCTCTGGCCGGTCCTTCAGCCGATCGACCATCGCGCCGACGCCGCGGCCGATGCCGCTCGCGGCGTCGACCACCAGGGCGATTACGTCCGCGTCCTCGGCGCTGTTCCAGGCGGCGGCGACCATCGCCCGGTCGAGCCGGCGCCGGGGCTCGAAAATGCCGGGCGTGTCGGTCAGGAGGATCTGCGCGTCGCTTAGGATCGCGACCCCCATCAGCCGCGCCCGCGTGGTCTGCGCCTTCGGGGTGACGATCGCGACCTTCTGCCCGACGAGCGCGTTGACCAGGGTCGATTTGCCGGCATTGGGCGCCCCGACCACGGCGACCGAGCCGAAACGCCGGGTCATGCCAGCTTCTCCAGCAGCGCCTCGGCGGCCAGCGTCTCGGCGTCCTGCTTGCTGAGCGCTTCCGCCGACGCCTCGCCCGCGCCCGCGACGGCGACCGTGACGACGAAGGTCGGCGCATGGTGCGGGCCCGAGCGCCCGACCAGCACATATTCGGGCGGTTTCCTGCCGTTCGCGGCGGCCCATTCCTGGAGCGCGGACTTGGGGTGCTTGGGGGCGCTGTCCTCGCGGTTGACCCGCTCGGCCCATGCGACGCGGATGACGTTGCGCGCGGCCTCGAGCCCGCCGTCGAGCCAGATCGCGCCGATCAGCGATTCGACGATGTCGCCGAGCACATTGTCGCTGTCGAAGGCACCGTCGCCCTGGGCCTGCTTGCCCAGCCGCATATGCGCCGGCACGCCGAGCTCGCGCGCGATCTCGGCGCAGGTGCTGCGCGCGACCAGCACGTTGAGCCGGCGCGACAGCTTGCCCTCGGGCTCGTCGGGGAACAGTCCATAGAGCCAGTCGGCGATGACGAAACCGAGCACGCGATCGCCGAGGAATTCGAGCCGCTCGTAATTCTCCTCCGCCCGGCTGGCGTGGGTGATCGCGCGTTCGAACAGGCCGATATTGGCCGGCTTGTGGCCGATCGTCTCCTCCAGCCAGCCGGCGAGGCTCTGCATCAGGAGCTTCTCCCGATCCGCTCCCAGCGGGCGGCGCTGAACCAGGTCCAGGGCTTCAGCCACTCGGCCGAGCCGTCGGTCGACCAGAAGGTGATCACCACCTCGCCGAGCACATTCTCGATCGGGAGCAGGCCGACGCCGTCGCGATCGACCGGGAAGCGGCTGTCCTGGCTGTCGTCGCGATTGTCGCCCATGACGAACAATTGCCCCTCCGGCACGGTGACCGGGCCGAACATGTCGGCTTCGGCGTCGGGAATCTGGTCGATGATGTCGTAACTGCGCCCGTCCGGAAGCTGCTCGCGGAAACGCGGATAGAGGCACAATTCGCCGCCGTCTTCGCCGCGTGCCCGCCGGATTGCCTCCGGCGCGCCGCGGCACGGGCTGTTGGGCGTGATCGGCATCGCATAATCGGCGATCCTGGCGCGCGGCAGCGGGCGGCCGTTCAGGATGACAATTCCGTCGCGGACCTCGATCGTGTCGCCGGGCAGCCCGATCACCCGCTTGACGTAGTCGTCGCCGGCGGCGCCCGGGTGACGGAAGACGATGATGTCGCCCCGGTCGGGCACGCCGCTCGGCACCCGCCCCTCGAAACCGCCGATCCCGAACGGCAGCGAATAGCGCGAATAGCCGTAGGACCATTTGCCGACGAACAGATAGTCGCCGATCATCAGCGCGGGCAGCATCGAACCCGAAGGGATGCTGAACGGCGCGACCACGAGGCTGCGCAGCAGTACCGCTCCGACGAACAGATAGAGGAAGAAGCGGAGCGTGTCCCACCAGCTTTCCCTGGGTTTTGCGGGGGCCGCTTCGGCGGCGGGCTGGCTCGGCGGGACCTCTTCCATCGCCCCGCTTTCGCTTGGCGCTTCGGCCCGGTCAAGCTCGCGCTAGGCATTCATGTCCCAGGGCCGTAGAGAGGCGGCGAAATGAGCAAAGACGCCTGGGCCGATCTGGAGGCCGCTCCCGCCCTTACCCTTCGCGCGCTGTTCGAGGCCGAGCCCGACCGGCTCGAGCGCCTCGCCGTCGAGGAGAAGGGGATATTGTTCGACTTTTCCAAGACCCATCTGAGCCGCGCCCACCTCGTCGCCTTCCTCGCGCTGGCCGACCAGGCCGGCCTCGCCGCGCGCCGCGACGCCTTGTTCGCCGGCGAGATCGTCAACGAAACCGAAGGGCGCGCCGCCGAGCATATCGCCGAGCGCGGCCACGGCACGCCCGAGAGCGTCGCCTGCGCCGCCCGCCTGCACGCCCGGATGCGGGCGATGATCGACGCGATCGAGGCGGAGGCGTTCGGGCCGGTCCGCCACATCCTGCATATCGGCATCGGCGGCTCGGCCCTGGGGCCGGCGCTGCTGATCGACGCGCTCGGCCGCCACGCCGGCCGCTACGAGGCGCGGATCGTCTCCAACGTCGACGGGGTCGCGCTCGAGGACGCGATTCAGGCTTTCGATCCTCACACGACGCTCGTCGCGATCGCGTCGAAGACATTCACCACCACCGAGACCTTGCTCAACGCCCGATCGGCGCTGCAATGGCTGGAGGAAGCGGGCGTCGCCGACCCGCTCGGCCGGGTGATCGCGCTGACCGCGAACCCGGAAAAGGCGATCGAATTCGGCGTCGACGAGACCCGCATCCTGCCGTTCGCCGAGACCGTCGGCGGGCGCTTCTCGCTCTGGTCGTCGGTCGGCTTTTCGGCCGCTCTGGCGCTCGGCTGGGACGCGTTCGAAAGCCTGCTCGAAGGCGCCGCCGCGATGGACCGGCACTTCCGCTTCGCGCCGTTCGAAGCGAACGCGCCCGTGCTCGCCGCCTTCGTCGACCGCTATTACGCCAATATCCGCGGGGCAGAGACGCGCGCGATCTTCCCCTATGACGAGCGGCTGCGCCTGCTTCCTCTCTATATCCAGCAGCTTGAGATGGAATCGAACGGCAAGGCGGCGGCGCGCGCGACCGCGCCGGTGGTCTGGGGCGGAGTCGGCACCGACGCGCAGCATGCGGTCTTCCAATTGCTTCACCAGGGGACCCACCTCGTTCCGATCGAGTTCGTCGCCGCGATCGAGCCCGGCGACGCCCTCGATCCCGATCATCACCACCTGCTGCTCGTCAATTGCTTCGCCCAGGGCGCGGCGCTGATGGCGGGCCGTGCGTCCGACGATCCGGGGCGCGACTATCCCGGGGACCGCCCCTCGACAACGATCTTGCTCGACCGGCTCGATCCGGCCGCCCTGGGCGCGCTGATCGCGTTCAACGAGCACCGCGCCTTCGCCAATGCCGCGCTTCTCGGGATCAACCCGTTCGACCAGTTCGGGGTCGAGCTCGGCAAGGAACTGGCGAAGCAGGTCGAGAGCGGGAGCGGGTCGGAGTTCGACCCCTCGACCGCGCGGATGATCGCCCGCGCCTTCGGAGAGGCGTAGATGAAGAGGTTGGCCCTCCTCGCCGCCTTGCTGCTGCCGCTGGATATGGCCGCCGCGGAGCCTCTGGAGACGTTCAACAACCGGGTGTTCGTCGAGGTAATGGTGAACGGGCAGCGCGTCACCGCTTTGCTCGATTCGGCGGCGGAGATGACCATCATCGACGACGGTTTCGCCGCGCGCCTGAACCTGGTCCCGACCGGCGCCGCCGCCGCGCACGGCTCCGGCGCCGAGGCGATGGAGGCGCGCTTCGCCGACAATGTCACGATCGAGGCGCTCGGCGGCTCGATGGCCGCGCGGGTCGCGATCCTCGACCTGGGCGAGGTCTCCGCGCGGCTGCTCGGGCGGCCGGTCGACATGCTGCTGGGGCGCGAGCTGTTCGACGAGGGCCGGCTCAGGATCGACATCGCCGGCGGCACGATCGAGACCTTTGACGGCGACGAGCCGCGCGGCGTCCGCCTGCCCCTCGGCGCGGATCGCGGCATCCCGACTTTTCCCGCAGCGATCGAGGGCAATGCGCCCGTCCAGGCGGTGTTCGACACCGGCAACGGCAGCGAGGTTCTGATCGGCCGCACTTATGCCGAGCGCATCGGCCTCGCCGCGCCGGACCGGATCGTCGAGCGCGCGGCCGGCGGCGGCCTCGGCGGCGCGCGCAGCCGCGACATCGTGATCCTTCGCACGCTGACCGTCGCCGGGCGGACCTTCCGCGACATCCGCGCCGCGATCGATCCCGGCGAGACCGCGTCCGACCTCAACATCGGCACCGCGATCCTTCGCCATTTCATCATCACCACCGATTTCGCCGGACACGCGATCTGGCTGGAGCCCCGTCCATGACCAAGAGCTACGATTATGATCTGTTCGTGATCGGCGCCGGCTCGGGCGGGGTGCGCGCGGCGCGCGTCTCCGCCGCGCACGGCGCCCGGGTCGCGGTCGCCGAGGAATATCGGGTCGGCGGAACCTGCGTAATCCGCGGCTGCGTGCCGAAGAAGCTGCTCGTCTACGGCGCCCATTTCGCCGAGGATCTGCAGGACGCGCGCCGCTACGGCTGGAAGGTCGGCAAATGCACGTTCGACTGGCCGACCCTGCGCGACAACGTCCTCGCCGAAGTGGAGCGGCTCGAGGGCATCTACGTCGACATCCTCGACCGGCACGAGGTCGAGATCTTCAACCAGCGCGCAACCCTCACCGGGCCCAACGAAATCACTTTGGCCGACGGCAGCAAGGTCAGCGCCGCGACCATCCTGATCGCCTCGGGCTCGCATCCGATCGTCCCCGACGTGCCCGGCGCCGAGCATGGCATCACCTCGAACGAGATGTTCCACCTGGACGCGATTCCGAGGCGCGCGGTGATCGCGGGCGGCGGCTATATCGCCAACGAATTCGCCGGAATCCTGAAGGAGTTTTCGTGCGAGGTGACATTGGTCAACCGTGGCGACGTGATCCTGCGCCACTATGACGAGCAGATCCGCGATCGCCTGCTCCAGATCTCGTTGACCAAGGGCATCAATTTCAAGTTCAACGCGCCCTTCGAAAAGATCGTGAAGCGCAGGGACGGCAGCCTCCGCATCCACCTCGCCGGATCGAGCCCGATCGACGCCGACCTGCTGCTCTGGGCGGTCGGCCGCGCGCCCAATACGGCGGGGCTCGGGCTCGAGGCGGCGGGGGTCGAGCTCGGCAAGAACGGCGCCGTGCTGGTCGACGAGGACAATCAAAGCTCGGTGCCCTCGATCTACGCGATCGGCGACGTCACCGATCGGGTCCAGCTCACCCCGGTCGCGATCCGCGAGGGCCAGGCCTTCGCCGACACCGTCTTCGGCAACAAGCCGACCCGGGTCGATTATGCCTCCATCCCCTCGGCGGTGTTCAGCCATCCGCCGATCGCCGGCGTCGGCATGACCGAGGGCGAGGCGCGTAACAAGCTCGGCTCCTACAAGACCTATGCGTCGGACTTCCGGCCGATGAAGCATGTGCTCGCCGGCCGCAACGAGCGCTCGCTCTACAAGATGATCGTCGACGAGGAGGATCGCGTCGTCGGCCTGCACATGATCGGTCCCGACGCGCCCGAAATCCTCCAGGCCGCCGCGATCGCGGTCAAGGCCCGGCTCACCAAGGCCCAGTTCGACGAGACCGTCGCGCTGCACCCGACGATGGCAGAAGAGCTGGTGCTGATGCGATGAGCAAGGCGCGCCTCTATGCCGCGGCATTCGGAATCGGCCTCATCGTGGTTCTCTTGCAGCTGGCGTCCGGCGGTCGGTTCACCGTCTCGGTCATCGAACTCGTGCTGATGCTGATGGTCGCGACTCCCTTCCTGATCCTGGCGGCGGGCGGGATTCGCGATCGGCTGCCATGGCTGACGGGATTGGCGCTCACGGCCGCGATCTGGGGCTGGCTTCTGCTCCTGCCGGCCCGGATGTCGGGCGCAGAGCGGGAGACGGCAGGCGCAGGATATGCCCTGCTCCTCCTCGGCGCTCCACTACTCATCTCTGTCGCCTGCATCGCCGCTTACGCGGTCGGTCGGCGCTCTCCCTAGCGCGAGCGCTCGAACCGGCCCTGGCTGGGCCCGCCGGCCGGGCCCATCTCGAATGCGCTTGCCCGCTCGCCGGCTACCTGAAAGGTAAGGCGCGCCGCAGGGTCGCTATCGAGCGCGAAGGCGTTGCCGCCCAGGGGAATCAATGCGACGCGCGGCCTGGTCGCGGTTCGGCGGAACCAGAGCCGGCCGTCCTCGACCAGAATCGCCCGCTCGCCATAATCGCCCGCATAGGCGGCGAGCGGCAGCGCCGGGGCGCGCCGCTCGACCCGCGCCGCGACGCCTTCGGCGATCCCGGTCAGGCGGGCCCGGTCGCGCGGGTCGGCCGTCTCGGCGAGGCGGCGCAAGGCATGGGCGTAGGCCGTGTCGAGCGCGATGGCGACGTCGGTGGGAATCGTCGGCGCGTGGCCGACGGCCTCCCAGTCGCGTCCTGTCGAGGCGAGCACGGCGCGACCGACCGAGACGCTGAGCAGGAACTGACCGGCGACGGGCACCACGTCGTTGCGGAAGCCCGCCCCGGCGGTGTTGGCGCCGACGAGCTCGCCGATCCTGTAGCCGCCGACATGGCCGGTAAATTCCTCCGCCGCCGAGCCGGTGCCGCCGCTGATCAGCACATAGAGCGGCTTGCCGACCATCCGGCCGGCGGGCAGCCGGGGCAGGGTCGAAAGCCGGTCGGCCTCGGGCCGGCCGTTCATGTGGAAGGTGACGAGGGGCCGGTCGGGCGGCAGGAAGTGGCTGACCAGATACTGCACTGCCTCGGGGCTGCCGCCGCCGTTGCGGCGCAGATCGATGACCACCGCGTCGCCGCCGGCGAGGAAGCGCATCGCATTGTCGAGAGCGGCGGCGCTTTCCGGGCCGATCCACATGAAGCCGTCATAGGCCAGATAGCGGACGTTGCCGGGGAGCAGGCGCAGCTCGGAGACGCCGTGATTGGCGGCGCGGACCTGGCGCTCATAGCCGCTATTGTCGGGCGCCTGCGGTCGATGCCCGGCGGCGGCGATCTCCGCGCCACGCGGATCGAAGCGGAAGTTGAGATGGCGGTCGCCGATCGTCTCGAGATCGGCGTTGATCCGCTCGGCGAGTACGGACGGATCGCCGACGTCGTAGCGCCCCGCTTCCAGGCCGCGCGCGAGGACGGCGTCGATCGCCGGCCGCCGCTCGGGAAGGACGTAGCGCTCGGCGACGATCCGGCGGATCTCCGCCACCACCGCGCGGCCGTCGACTGGCGCGGGCGCAGCCGGTGCGGGTGCGGCTTGCTGCATGGCCGGCGCCGCGGCGGCGACGGCCAGCATCGCGGCGGTGATCATCGTCAATCCTGATTTGCGCATGGCCACCCTTCCTCCGGTCCCCGAGCCCCTTATCCCTTGGGATCGGCTCGCATTTCGGGCAAAGACGCGAGCGAACTTGCCAGAATCTGGCAAATGCGGAGGAAGGAGCGCATGTCGCGCACGCTCGACCGGGTCGATCGCAAGCTGCTCGCCTGCCTGCAGGAGGACAATCTGCAGACCGCCGACGCGCTCGCCGATATGGTCGGGCGATCGCCCTCGGCGGTGGCGCGGCGCCTGCGGCGCCTGCGCGCGACCGGCGCGGTGGCGGCCGACGTCGCTCTGGTTTCGGAGGAGGCGGCGGGCTTCCCGCTCTCGGCTCTGGTCCAGATCCAGCTGGAGCGCCACGCGCCGCAGGACAGCGATCGCCTGCGCCGGCGCCTGATCGCCAGCCCCAACGTCCAGCTCTGCCTCGACATATCGGGGACCTTCGACATCCTGCTGCTGGTGATCGCCGCCGATATGGACGGCTACAACGCCTTCACCCGCGACCTGCTCGAGGAGCATCCCGCCGTCCGGCGCTTCGAGACGAGCTTCGTCAAGAAGCGGATGAAAGCGACGCTGGCGGTTCCGCTCGATCCCCGCTTATAGGCGGCGCATGGCATCCGATATTCTCATGATCGGCGCGGGCCACAACGCGCTTACCTGCGCCTGGTATCTCGCGTCGCGCGGCCTCAAGGTGACGATGCTGGAATCGCGCGGCGTCGTCGGGGGGGCGGCGGTGACCGAGGAATTCCATCCCGGATACCGCAATTCGATGGCGGCCTATACGGTCAGCCTGCTCAACCCGAAGATCATCCGCGACATGCGGCTCTACGACCATGGCCTGAAGGTCGTACTCAGGAAGATCGACAATTTCCTGCCGACGCAGGGGCCGGATTATCTCCTCTCCGGCCGCGGCGGCCTGACCAAGCGCGAGATCGCCCGCCATTCGCCCGGCGACGCAGAGAATTACGACGCTTATTCGGTCGCGCTCAACAAGGTGGTGGGGGTGCTGCGGCAATGGCTGCTGCGCGCCCCGCCCAATGCCGGCGGGGGCCTCGGCGATCTGTTCGCCCTCATGAAGCTTGGAGGCGGGGTCGGGCGGCTGGGGATCGAGGACCAGCGCCATCTGGTCGATTTCTTCACCAAGTCGGCGGCCGACGTGCTGTCCCGCTATTTCAGCCACGAGCTTGTCCAGGCCCTGTTCGGATTCGACGCGGTGGTCGGCCATTATGCCAGCCCCTATGCGCCGGGCAGCGCCTATGTCCTCCTCCATCACGTGTTCGGCGAGGCGGCCGGAGTCGAAGGCGCCTGGGGCCACGCGATCGGCGGGATGGGCGCGATCACCCAGGCGATGGCGAAGGCCGCGCGGGAGCAGGGCGTCGAGATCGTCCTCGACACGCCGGTCGACGAAGTGATCGTCGAGAAGGGAAGGGCGGCTGGCGTCGTCGCCGGGGGCAAGACGTGGCGCGCCAAGGCAGTGGTCGCCGGCGTCCACCCCAAGAGGCTGTTCACCCAATTGCTGCCCGAGGACGCCATCGAGGCCGAGACAGCCCGGCGGATGGCGCATTGGGCGAGCGAATCGGCGACCTTCCGGATGAACGTCGCCTTGTCCGATCTGCCGAAATTCACCTCGCTGCCCGAACCGGGCGACCATCTCACTGCTGGCATCATCCTCGCGCCTTCACTCGCTTACATGGACCGCGCCTATCTGACCGCGCGGACCGAGGGCTTTTCGAAGGAACCGATCGTCGAGATCCTGATCCCCTCGACGCTCGACGACAGCCTCGCTCCCGAGGGCCGCCATGTCGCCAGCCTGTTCTGCCAGCATTTTCCCTTTGACGTGCCCGGCGGCTGGGACGCCCGCCGCGACGAGGCCGCGGACCATATCATCGCCCATGTCGACGGGTTCGCGCCGGGCTTTTGGAAGCTCGTGGTCGGCCGCGTCGCGCTCTCGCCGCTCGACCTCGAACGCCGTTTCGGGCTGATCGGCGGCGACATCTTCCACGGCAAGATGGGGCTCGACCAGCTCTTCTCGAACCGGCCGATGCTCGGCCATGCCGATTACCGCATGCCGCTCCCCGGCCTCTATCTTTGCGGCGCGGGCGCCCATCCCGGTGGCGGCGTCACCGGCGCTCCCGGCCACAATGCCGCACAAGCGGTGCTCGCCGACCGCCGCAAGCTTCGGCTCTGACCCGGCGAAGTGCACGAGGGACGGGCCACCAGCAAGAGCGCCGAGGGAAAGCAAGCAGCCCCACCTCCGCCACCGCTAGATGAGTGCACTTCGGCCTCCAGAACCTGCTGAATTACCGGCCTGTTCCCGAGTTTCCTTATAAGGGACGTCCCTTATAAGGAAACGCAAGCGGCGAACGGGTCTTCCGGCCGGTCGCGGTGGTGGAGACGAAGGGGTTGGGCGGCCCAGCACCGCGCCTGGCGCGCGGCTAATCGCCCTTGTAGCCGTCGTGACAAGCGCCGCAGGCGCCGCGGGTCGCGGTCCAGGCCTGGGTGAAGGCGGCCCGGTCGCCGCTTCGCGCGGCCGCCGCGAGCTGCTCGGCGGCCGCGCCGAGATTGGCGGCGGCCACCTCGAAGCCCGCCCGGTCCGACCAGACCGCCGGCAGCGCCTTGGTCGGCGGCAGGTTGCTGCCTTCGGGGAAGAGGGTGGGGATCGCCGCCGCCCAGCCACGGATTGCGTTGGCGCCGGGAGCGAGCAGGGCGAGATCGCCATTGGCGTCGGCCGAGGATTTCATCGCGGCGAGGGTGCCGCCGGATAGGAACATGCCCGCGCGCCGCGCCTTGACGATCTGCTCGGGAGCGAGGCCGGCGGGCGCGGTCTGGGCCAGCGCGGCGGTGATCGGAATGGCGGC
>Ga0190265_10001240_pt1 | contig 16740 bp, 12 predicted proteins | sample Popmic124T_FD_133135 | JGI IMG/M metagenome (GOLD analysis project Ga0190265, IMG submission 133135) | Populus adjacent soil microbial communities from riparian zone of Indian Creek, Utah, USA - 124 T | ecosystem: Environmental > Terrestrial > Soil > Riparian zone | place: USA: Utah | collected...
CCGGCGGCACGCGGACGCCCCACTGATAGCGAGGCACGAAACCTTCGGCCTGGAACCGGAGGTCCAGGAGGCCTGCCGGAAGGGCACACCGCCAGGAACGCCCCTCGATCGGGCAGAGCACCTTGTCCGCAGCGGGTGCATCGCCTGCAGGCACCTCCGGAGCGGCGCGGAAGAAGACCGACAGAACCGAAGGTGCTTCGAGCCCCTCCGCAAGGATGAAGCCGCCTTCGAGGATACCCGCAGGCCAGAGGTCGATAGATACCGCCTTGGGCACATCTGTAACCTCGGCCTGTGCGCCGGCGCTCCAATATCCTGGCGCCTTGACGTCAAGACTCCAGCGGCCTTCCGGTAGCTTGAGGACCGTAGGCTTCGAGGTAGAAAGAGCCAGAGGGATCGGCTCGACCTTTCCCTTTCCAAACCAGGAGGCGACCCCTTGGATCTCGGCTTGAAGCTTGGCCTCCGAGCTGCCTCGGTACTTGAGGGAGAGCGTCACCTCGGAGACCGCCTCGGGAGCAGCCTCGAAACCGCCGGAAGCGGCACCGCTCGAAAGGAGGAGTGCGCTGGCGCCAAGCAGGAATTTGTTCATTGCTCTCCCTCAGATCGGCTGCTAGTACCAATAGATCGTGGTACAAGAAATACACTGCGCCGGGCACCAGCGCCCGGGTAGCTGCGCGCAAGAGCCACCGCCTCCACCCGTACCACCACCGCCGCCCGGGCCTCCGCTGCCTGTGTAGGTGCAGACCCCGTCGAGCACGCAAAAAGTAGGATTGTTGAGGCTAATCTCACACTCACAGTGCGCAGACCTGGAGACCGTAACGCAAGAGGCGGCCTGGGTCTGGAGATCATTCTCGCAATCCGTACAGCCACCCGTGGAGGAGCAATCAGAACCCTGGGCAGGGCAGACCGTCAGAGCTACAATCAACACAGCCCAGCTACCAAACATTAGTTTCCGCATCGGCAAGGCTCCTTGGAATTAGGCACAGCTAGTACCAGAATATGGAGGAGCAGGAAATGCACTCGGCAGGACACCACCTGCCAGGAGGCTGCGCACATGTCGATCCACCGCCAGTGCCTCCGCCTCCGGTACCACCGCCGCCACCGGTGTACTGGCAGGTTCCATTCATTCCACAGGCCGTACCATTAAACATTACGATAACGCTACACTCACAGGAACCGTTCCGCGAGACGAAAAGGCAGCGAGCCCCTCCGCCAGGTCCGTTGAAATCACAATCGGTACAGCCGCCCGATGAGCTACAGTCCGCAGACGCGGAGGGCGGATGGATGGCCAGAACAATTCCCAACAGAATTCCTGCGATCCCAACCGCTGCCTTTGACATGGCCCCTCCCCGTTAGTTAGCTAAAACTACTTCAGTAGATCATATGGTATGTTTTCTTGCAAGTTCCGCGGGCCCGCCTTGCCGATCTCCGCTACCTGAGCATCTGGCGTTTCCAACCAACCCCCGGGGAGACGGGGCGCTGTGTCTCCCCGGGGTTGTTTTACAGCTTACTGGGGCGCCGGAGCGGGTGCCTTCGATCTCCGCGTCCCCTTGCGCAGCGGCCGGAGGTTGAACTCGACCAACTTCTCGGAGCGGACTCCGATCTTGGACTTGATCGCGGCACGGAGCTGGATCGCCTGGTCCTGAATCCGGGCGCGGGCGGCGTGGAGGTCCTGCGTGGCCTTCTGACGGTCCGCGGTCAGGGTCTTCTGGCGGATGCCGATCTCCTTGAAATCCGAGAGCGAGGCTTCCAGGGGAGCCCTCTGCTCGTCGATGTTGGGCAGCAGGGCGTCGTTGGCGACGGTGGCTGCGAGGAGTTTCTCGGCGTCGAAGGTGATGTCTGCGAGTGAAGCTTTGGACGGCATTTCCTTTTCCTTTCTTGAGACGGTTCGTGGAACCCGGCGCCTTCATGACGCCGGAAGTGGTGCTACGGTCCGGAACTGCAGCTTTCTTCTCTTCACTGCCTTCCGTGTTCTGCGTCCTACTTAGCGCAAAACGTCAACCGCGAGGCCATTGTATGGAGAAGATCCCGCGCTTGTCTAGTACCAATTTTTACTCATTGGGACTTTGGGCGCATCGTGCTTTCCCTGCGTCGTCCGGCGGAGCTACAAGTCGTGCCGGCCGGGGACGGCTCGGGCATGCTCCGGGGCGACGCCGGCCGGTGCGTCGGGCTTTCTGTGGCGAGGGGGAGCGATTTCCTCTCATTGCTGCCAGACTTGAAGGCCAAGCACGGCGAATTTTGGATTTTCGCGGGTGCGCCGGAACCATGGGGGTGCCAGCGCTACCCGGATCGAGGGAGGACAGATATGTCTCAGCGAACGAAGACGCGGCGGCTGGCTCCGGTGCTCGTGGTGGCGGCTCTCGCCCTGGCCGGCCCCCTGCAGGCCGAAACGGGACGTCGCGGCGAGGCGGCCGGCCTATGGCAGCGGCTCACGAGCGCCTGGCGGACCGGGGTGAGCGCGCTGTGGGAGAAGACCGGCGGGCCAGTGTGCTTGGCGCGGAACGAACACGGCCAGTGCCAGGATCCGGACGGCGGCCCTACTCAAGTCAACTCTGGCGGGCCAGCGTGCAATCCCACGACTGAGGCAGGTGGCTGCACCGACCCTGACGGCTAGCCACCCGGAGCCGGAGGGGGCTTGATCTCCTGAACTGTGAAAGAATCAACCGATTCTTACAAGGAGGCACGATTGACGGAGCATCCCTCTCCGCAACAGATGCGCGCGGTCTTCCGGGGCGGCCTCACCGAGGCCGCCGAGCGTGCGGTGTTCTGCCACCTGCTGCGCGGGTGCTCGGCGTGTCAGGCCGCCATCGGCGGGGAATACCTGGCGGTGACCCGAGGGCCGGCTCCGGAGGACGAAGTGTACGACGCGGCCATCGACCGCGCGTTTGTGAGCGCCCGCCGCTACTACGGAAAGATGCAGCGAGAGGCGACCAAGACCCGAGAGGCCCTGGAGTTGCTGGAGCAGGGAGGGCTGGAAGCCCTCTTCGCCGGCCCGGACCACCTGGTCGGCCTGGGTCTTGTGGATGCGCTGCTCGCCCGTTGCGAGGCGGTGCGCCACGACAACCCCGCGGAGGCAGTGCGGCTCGCGAAGGTCGCCGACGCGGCGGCGGCCCGGCTTAACCCGCGCGACTTCGGTGCCCGGCGAGTGGCGGACGTGCAGGCCCGGGCCATGGCCGAGGTGGGCAACGCCCTGCGCGCCGTGGACCGGCTGACCGAGGCCGGAGAGGCCTTCGATAGGGCATTCAAGCGGCTGAAGGAGGGCACCGGAAACGAGGCCTTGGAGGCGCACCTCTTCCAACTACGCGCCTCGTACTACGGCACACGACGCGAGTTCCCTCTCGCGTTCGCGGCGCTCGAGGCAGCCCACGATCTGTACCTCTCGGTCGAGGACCGACACCGGGCCGGCCGGACCCTCATCAAGAAGGCCATCTACAAGCACTACAGCGGCAAATCCGAGGAAGCCAAGGTTCTAAACCAGCAAGGGCTCGCGCTCATCGACGAAAGCCGAGAGCCGGGCCTCGCCCTCATAGCAGGCATCAACCACCTCTGGTTCCTGGTGGCTTGTGGCAGATTCCGCGAGGCGGCGGCGGCTCTTTTCAAAATCCGGCCAGCCTGCGTGGCTCAGGGTGGACAGGTCCAGCGGATTCGACTCCGTTGGCTGGAAGGGCAGATCGACGCCGGCCAGGGGGAACTCGCCAGGGCTGCGGGGATCTTCTGCGATGTTCGCAAAGAGTTCATCCGGCTGGAGATGGGTTTTCACGCCGCCCTGACGTCCCTCGACCTCTCCCTGCTCTGCATGCGGCAGAAGAGGACCAGGGACGCCTGGGACTGGGCGCTCGAGGCCGAACAGATGTTCGCGGCGCTGGAGATCCAGCGCGAAGCCTTGGCAGCAGTCGCCGTCCTCACCCGCTGCTTCCAGCAAGGCAAGGCGACGCTACCGCTCCTCGAGAGCGTCGTGGACTTCGTCCGGCGCTCAGAGACCGGCCTGGACGAGCGCTTCGAGCCGCACTTCTAAGCCCACAGCTCCCTCCTCTCCCCCCGGGAGAGGAGGGTCGGGGTGGTGAGGTGAGCTACTTCCCCAGGCTCGAAAAGAACTGCCGCAACGAGGCCTGAATCCGCGCGTCCACGTCCTCCGCCGTGATGCCCGCGGCCGGCGGCCTCGGAGCCTCCTCCGCTCGCTCCCGGGTGCTGGTGGGCGGTTGCATCTCGCGCAGCACTCCCCACAGCACCGAGGCGGCGTCCGAAGGCGGATCCGGCAGCCGGGGATAGGCCAGGGCGAAGAACTCCGCCGGCTTGAGCCCCATCGCCCGCGCGATCGACACCACGTGCTCCACCTTGAGCTCGATCGCCCCGCCAAAAAGCCGGCTCAGGTAGCTCGGCGTATACCCCAGCCGGCGCTCCACTTCCCGATTGGTCAACCCGAGCATCCGCATCGCCGTCCGCAACAGCTTCATCAGCCGCTCTACTTCATGCCGGTCTACCGCTTCGTCGTCTACTTTCGTCTTCATGCCAGAATTCTACCCCAGGAAATTCTTTCTGGCTAGAGAGGACGTTTTCAAGTTGTCTCTTGACATGCCCCACATGCCAGGTGTAAATATTGTGCACCAGTTCCGGGGTGTTCCGGGAAGCGGCAACAAGGCCGCCTCCCGTTATCCGGAGAGGCGACTGACTCCAGGGAGGAGAGCCCAATGTCCGGACAGAGAAAGAAGCCCGTCAATGCGTTCCGCGCCAGCTATCTGGCGGCGGTGCGTGAAGAAGACGAGCCCATGCACGGCAGCGAGGTGGAATTCGGCGGCCCGTGGCTGCTGAGTGAAGAAGAGGGCGAGTATGCGCTCTTCCGGGTCTGGGAGAGCCTTGAGAGCGGAGACATCCCGGAGGCCCGGTTCTCGCGGCGCGAGATCGCCCTGATCTTCCAGATCGTCTGGCCGGCCGTGGGAAGGGAACGCTTGTTCCGCTTCGTCGAGGAAGGAGAGCGCCAGGAGGACGAGGGCTACGCCGTCGAAAGCGAGGGCGAACGGGTGGCGCGCCTCCGCCTGCCCATCGACGAGATCCTCTTCGCCGCCCATGTCCTCAGTTGCATCATCCGCTCGCCCCTGTCCCTCGCCCTGGCCATGGAGGCCGCCGGTCCCGAAGCCCAGGAGAGAGTCGGCCAGATCCTCGGCCGCCAGGTGAAGCCGGCAAGCCGCACGGTCGGGGCCGTGACTCCCGCGGCAGAGCCGTAGCCGGGAGGGAGCGTTGCCCCCCGGCACCGCGGCGATCCCCCCAGCGGCCCCGGCGGCGGCCCCCGCCGGGGCCGCTCTCCCCTGATGACATCGGGCCTACGCCCTCCTGACGGCAACCTCTGCCCTCACCGCCAACGGCACCGCCCCGTCCGCCACCTCCTCCCCCCTCGCCACTCCCGCCACGCCCCCGGCACGGCGGCATCGCCCCCCCGCGAGGGTGGTATCGCCGGCCCCCGGGGGAGAGGCGGCAGGCTCCGGGGCGGGAGCGCAGGCCGCGAGGGCGCCCGCGTACGCAGTGATCGCAGAGGCTGTAGTGGCCAGGGTGGATTGAGCAGAGGCGGCAGGCTTCGCAGGGCTGGGCGGCTTGCCCCGGGCTCAGCTTGCGGAGGACCGCGCGTCGATGAGGGGATCCTCACCCGCGGCGATCGCCTTCACCTCGGAGAGCGTGAGCTGGAACCAGAGCTCCTGGCCGCCCTGGGAGGAGCGGCTGAAGCAGAAGGCCTCCTCCGCCGCATCGAACCCGCCCTCGTAGCTCTCGGAGCTGAACATGTCGTCCGCTTCCATCTCGGCCCACTCCTCCTCCGGTCGATTCTCGTCCGCAATCTCCCGGCACAGCTCCCTCAGCTCAGAGTCGATGGAAAGCCGCATGGTCTTCACTCCTTGAAAAATAACTCGGCAGGCATGAGAGAACGACGTCCCACCGCAGGCAGGGGGCGACTCTAGCACGGCCGCCGAGCCGCGGGAACGAAGCTTGCACGAGGCGGGTTGTCCGTATCGAAGTCTCGGAGAGGAGGCACTACCATGATCCAGGAAAAATCGCGCGAGAAGCCGAGCCTGAGCCCCAGCGAGGAGAGGCGGGAGGCCATCCGGCGGGGCCGGGAGCGCCTCGAAGGGCGATCCGAGGACGACAGGCCGGCGGAAAAACGCGAACGGGTGGCCGAAGCGGACCCGGCCTTCCAGGCGCTGGCGGACAACGTCCGCGACTATGCCATCTTCCTCCTCGACCCCCGGGGCATCATCATCTATTGGGGCGAGGGAGCGCGCCTCATGAAGTGGTGGCTCAAAGAGGAGACCGAGGGGTCGCACCTCCGGATGCTCTACCCGGAGGAGGGCGCGGAGGACGGCTCCGCTGAAAGCCATCTTCGCGATGCCGCGAGGCTCGGGGAGTACACGGGCGAAGGCCAGCGGATGCGGCGGGACGGCTCGACCTTCTGGGCGAGCGTCACGCTCACCGCGCTCCGCGATGCGAACGGCCATCTCCTCGGTTTCGCCAAGGTCACCCGCGACCTCCAGGCCCGCCGCGGCATCGAGATCGCCGTCGCTTCGACCAACGCAGCCCAGAGCGCCAGGGACGAAGCCCTCGAAGCCGCCAAATCGGCACGGGCCGCGCAAAATTCGGCCCAGGAATCAGCAGACTTCGCCAAGGAGCACCTGGTGGGGACGAGGGATTACATCACCCAGGTGCTGGAGCCCGAGCTCGAAGCCGCACGTGCCGAAAGGGCCAAGCTCACCGAACGGATCGAGCAACTCGAAAGCCAACGGCGGAAGCTCGAAGGCTAGAGTCGGGGCGGCACGAATCGCCCCCAAGGGCGACGTTCGGATAGCCCAGTGCGGAAGCGCTGGGCGGGCAGAGGGGACCACGTCGTTCCTAGGGAGCACCGCCCCGAACACCCCCGCCCGGCCCCCCCGCCCCTCTAGATCATCGGCCCACGCACCATCGCCAGCCAGCCCTTGAGGTATTCGCCCTGGGGATGGGTGATGGCGACGGGGTGGTCCGGGGCGGCGGCCAGGGGCTCCAGGAGGGAGACGCGGAGGCCGGCTTCGGCGGCGGCGGCGAAGAAGATCTGGCGGAAGAGCTTGGAGTCGACCGCGCCGCTGCAACTGAAGGTGAGGAGGAAGCCGCCGGGCTCGGCTCGCGCCAGGGCCAGGCGGTTGAGGTCTTTGTAGGCGCGGGCGGCGGAGGCCAGGTCCGGCCGCTTGCGCACCAGGGGGGGCGGATCGCAGATCACCAGGCCGTAGGTCTCCTTGCGCTCGCGGAGGTCCTCGAAGACGTTGGCCTTGACCCAGTCGACCGGGGCGGTGTCCAGACCGTTGTCCGCGTAGTGCTGGCGGCCGCGGTCGTGGAGGCGCACGGAGCTTTCGACGTGGGTCACCCGGGTGGCGCCGCCGCGCAGGGCGTAGACCCCGAAGGCGGCGGTGTGGGCGAAGAGGTCGAGCACGGTGCGGCCGGCGGCGAGCCGCTCGACGCGGCGGCGGTTCTCCCGCTGGTCGCAGTAGAAGCCGGTCTTCTGCCCGCCGGTGACTTCGGCGGTGAAGGCGAGGCCCGACTCGGTGAACCGGGCCTCTCCCGGGGGCTCGCCCGCGATCACTTCTTCCCCCTCGTGGGCGAGGCCCTCGGCGCGGCGGACGGGGACGTCGTTGGCCTGCACGATGGAGCATTCCGGCAGGGCCTCGGCCAGGGCGGCGTAGGCGTCGCCGCGCAGGGCCTCGAGGCCGAAGGCGGTGATCTGGCTGACCAGGACGTCGCCGAAACGGTCGACGGTCCAGCCCGGCACGCCGTCGCCCTCGGCGTTCAGCAGGCGGTAGCCGGTGGTGCCGGACGGCACCACCGCCCGGCGCAGGGCGAGCGCCTCGGCCAGCCGGCCGGCGAAGAAGCCGCGGCCGGCCGAGTCGACGCTGGCGCCCAGCATGCGCACCCGGATCTGGGAGCGCGAGCTGTGGAGGCCGAGGCCCAGGGCCTTGCCACCGGCGTCGAAGACGCGGGCGAGGGGGGCGTCCCCGGGGCCTTCCTGACGGGCGATGGCTCCGGAGAAGATCCAGGGGTGCCCGTCGCGCACGGCCTTGTCCCGCCCGGGCTTCAGGTGGACGCGGACGACCTCGGGGCCCCCCTCCGCCGGAGCGCTAACCGGCCGCCCCTTTGCCGGCGCCCACGACGAACGGGATGGCGCTGGTCTCGGACTTGCCGGCTCCGTCCGTCAACGTGACGCGCAGCAGGTACTCCCCCGGCTGGAGGTTCGGCGTCTGGAAGGTCGCGGCCAGGCGGTCCGGTCCGCCGGCGCCGCCGCCCTCGCGGCCGACCACCTTGAGGGTGCCCGGGCCGACCTCCTTGCCGTCGTGCGTGAGCACCAGGGCTTCGGCCTTGAGGTCGCCCGCCGCCAGGCCGTAGCCGACCAGCGACACCGCCGCCGCCTGACCCGTGCCGAGCACCGGCCGGGCGGCCGGAACGTACGGCTGCTCCTTCTGCATGAAGGGGTAGGCCACCTGGGGCGCCTCGGGCTTCAGGGTCTCTCTCGCCATCAGCCAGCGGCCCGCCGGCTCGGGGAAGAAGGGCGGCAGCAGCACCGGCCCGGCCTGGGCGAACTGCGGCACCTGGAGGTCGATCACCCGCAGGGCGGAGGCGCCGGTGGTGCTGTTCCTCACCAGCACGCGCAGCGAGTAGTCGCCGGGCAGCAGGTCGACGTGGCCGAAGAACTTGAACCCGCCCTGGCGCAGCGGCGTCTCGGCCTTGGTCAGGTCGAGGCCGAAGGTCTGGGTGAGGAAGTCGTGCACGGCGCCCGTCTTGTCCATGGCGTAGATGTAGACCTCGATGGGGAGCTGCGCATTCTGCTTGCCGGCGAGGAGGGTGGGGCCGTCGACCTCCACCAGCACCGGCACGTAGGCCTTGTCGCCGGCGGCGCGGAAGGGGGCGGCGAGCACCGAGGTGCGGATGGTGCCGCTCTCCTCGCCGCTGGTGACCTGGTTGGCGGTCTCCAGGAGCTTCTCGAGCGGGCTCTGCTCGGCGTAGGCCTTGGGGCTGTAGTAGCCCGGCCGGTGGACCACGCGGGTGCCCCGCGGGGCGTTTTTGAGCTCCACCTTGAGCCGCCGGTAGGAGCCGTCGTTCTTCAGCTTCTCGGGCTGGATCGCGAGGACGTAGGTGACGCCGGTGCGCTTCAGCATCTGGTCCATGGCAACCGAGAGGTCGTTGAAGTTCTCGTAGAACTCGCCGCCGGTCCCCTTGGACATGGCGAGCAGGCTCTCCTTGCCGTTGGTCCGCCGCGGGGCCTGGTCGCCGCTCCCTCGCAGGCCGCCGATGTCGACCGACTGGATGACGCAGTCGGCGCGGCGGAACTCCTCCAGCATCTTCTCGACGGCGTTGCCGGTCTTGCTGTTGCCGAAGCGCTCGTCGGAGTCGGTGAGGTAGCCCTCGCCCGAGGCCGACTGCGCGCTCATCTCGTCCTGCCGGGCCTGGTCGAAGGTGCCGGTGACGACCGAGCTGTCGAACCCCTCGGAGAGGTAGACGAGGTGCTTCCTCCCCTCGACGCTGCCCATCAGCTTGGCGAGGTCGGTGAAGGAGCGGGTCATGGAGTTGACCACGTCCTGCATGTTCTGCCGGTTGGCCCGCCCGGAGGCGGCGGAGATGGTCTCCAGCACCTCCAGCAGGACCTCCTGCTTGACCTGGGCGAACTCCTGCTGCCGCTCGTTGGCGGCGCCCTGGCCCGCCTGCCGCGGGCCGCTCATGTCGCTCAACGACTCCATCAGGACGAGCCGCAGGGGGTCGGGCGAGCGGTCGACCAGCTCGGGCGCTCCCAGGGTCGAGATGGCGGCGCCGATCTGCGCGCGGTCGGTGGTGAAGCCGAGCGCGAGCTGCGGCCCCTTGGACGAGCTGTAGGTGGCGACCGCCACCAGGTCGCTCGCGTGCAGCGTGCCGAGCAGGCCCTTGGCCGCCTCCTGCGCCTTGATGATCGACTTGGGCTCCGAGAAGGAGAGGTCGAAGAGCATCAGGAAGTGCCGCCGCGCCGCGGCCGGCACCGCCCCGGCTGCGCGCTCGGACGCCCCGGGGGCGTAGAGGTCCAGCACCTCGAAGCCGACGATGTCCTGCTTCTTGCGGCCGTCGAAGACCTCGAAGTCGGCGGCGGAAAGGCCGCGCACCGGCTCGCCGTCCTTCACCACCTGGACGGGGACCTCGACGACGACGACGTCGGTCCGCTCGGTGAACGGCTGCTGCTGCGCCGTTGCGGGCGGCAGCGCGGCGGCCGCGAGCAGGGCGGCGCCGGCGGCCAGCGATCGGTAGAAGGTTTGGGCTGCGGTCATATACTTCTCCCCTTGGTTCGGAATTGAAAGTTTGGTTTCATCCGCGCGCTCCGCGGCCTGCGGCGGGGACGACGAACGGAATGGCGCTGGTTTGAGACTTGCCGGCGCCGTCCGTCAGGGTGACGCGCAGCAGGTACTCGCCCGGCTGGAGGCTGGGCGCCTGGAAGGTCGCGGCCAGGCGGTCCGGACCGCCCCCGCCCCCGCCGCCCTCGCGGCCGACCACCTCGAGCGTGCCCGGCCCCACCTCCTTGCCGTCGCGCGTGAGCACCAGGGCCTCGGCCTTGAGGTCGCCGGCCGCCAGGCCGTAGCCGACCAGCGACACCGCCGCCGGCTCGCTGCCGACGACCGGCCGCGCGGCCGGGACGTAAGGCTGATTCTTCTGCATGAAGGGGTACGCCACCTGCTTGGCCTCGCCGCGGGGTGCCTCGCGCACCATCATCCAGCGGCCCGGCGGCTCCGGGAAGAAGGGGGGCAGGAGCACCGGCGAGGCCGCGGCGAAGGCCGGCACTTCGAGGGCCGCCACGCGCAGGCTGGCGGCGCCGGTGATGCCGTTCCTCACCAGCACGCGCAGCGAGTAGCTGCCGGGCGGCAGGTCGACGTGGCCGAAGAACTTGATGCCGCTCTGCCGCAGCGCCGCCTCGACCTTGGCGACGTCGAGGTTCATGGTCTGGGTGAGGAAGTCCACCACGGCGCCGGCCGGGTCCATGGCGTAGACGTAGATCTCGAGCGGCAGCGCCGGACCGGGCTCGCCGGCGAGCAGGGCCGCGCCGTCGACCTCGATGAGCACCGGCACGTAGGCCCGCTCGCCCGCGGCGCGGAAGGGCGCCGCGAGGACCGCCGCGGGGATCGACCCGAACTCCTCGCCGCCGACGAGCTGGGTGGCGGTCTCCAGGAGCCGTTCGAGCGGCGTCATGTCCACGTAGGGCTTGGGGGCGTAGTAGCCCGGCCGGTGGAGCACCCGCGTGCCGCGCGGGGTACCCTTCAGCTCCACCTTGAGCTTGCGGTAGGAGCCGTCGCGCTTCAGCTTGTCGGGCTGGAAGGAGAGGACGTAGGTGACGCCGGTGCGCTGCAGCATCTTGCCCATCACGGCCGAGAGGTCGTTGGCGTTCTCGTAGAGCTCGCCGCCGGTGCCCCGCGCCATCTGGAAGAGGCTGTCCTTGCCGCCCCGGCGCTGCGTCCCCTGGTCGCCGCCGGCGCGGATGCCGCCGATGTCGACCGCCTGGATGACGCAGTCGGCGCGGCGGAACTCCTCGAGCATCTTCTCGATGTCGTTGAGCGACTCGGTGCTGCCGAAGCGGCTCTCGGAGCTGCTCATCGATCCGTCCGCCGCGAGCACTCCCCCGCTCACGGTGTCCTGGGTCGGGTCCTCGGTGGCGCTCGCGACCGTGCCCTGGGTGATCGAAGAATCGAATCCCTCCGAGAGGTAGATGACGTGCTTGCGGCCCACGACGCCGCCCATCATGCGGGCGAGGCCGGCGAACGAGCGGGTGAGGCCGCTGATCGCCGCCTTCTGGGCCGAGCCGGTCGCGTCGCGGCCCATGGCGCCCATCGCGCCGAGCTCCGAGAGCATGCTCATCGAGTTGGCCGCCTCGGCCTCGAGCGAAGCCTCGGCCGCCCGGGGCGCCGCGGAGCCCTCCGCCCCGCCTTCGCCTCCCGCCGGCGCGAGCTGGGAGAGGACGAGGCGGAGAGGGTCGACCGAGCGCCCGGCGAGCTTCGCCAGCCCCAGGGTGTCGAGCGCGGTGTCGATCTGCCGCCGGTCGGAGGTGAAGCCGAGCACGAGCTGGGTGCCCTGCTTGGCGCTGTAGGTGGCGAGGGCCACGAGGTCGGAGCCGTGGAGCCCCTGGAGCACCAGGTCGCGCGCCGCCTCGCGGGCGCGCACCACGGCCTGGGGGTCCGAGAAGGTGAGGTCGAAGAGCAGCAGGAAGTGGCGCCGCGCCGCTGCCGGCACCGCGGACGGTTTGCCCGGGGCGGCCAGGTCGAGCACCTCGAAACCGGTGACGGCGACCTTGTTGCGGCCGTCGGAGACCTCGAAGTCGGCGGCGGTCAAGCCGCGCACCGGCTCGCCGTCGCGCACCACCTGGACAGGGACCTCGACGACCACGACGTCGGCCGACTCCGAGAAGCTCTGGGCAGCCAGAGGCACGGCCGTGAGCGCCAGGCACACGGCTCCCCAGATCGGCCGCAGCCGAGACTTCGAGCATCGAGTCATTCTCACCCCTTGCCCGGCCGGCAACCGGCCGGGGCGCGCCCTCGCTTCAGTTTCGCAAACCTCGAACCTGCAAGACTTCAATGCAACACATGGAACGGCAGCGAATTCGTCTCTTTGAGGCCGGTCGACGGGTCGGTCACCGCGATGTTCAGGACGTAGTCCCCGGCGTTGAGCCCGGCGGGATCGAAGGTCGCGATCAGCTTGTCGAGGCCGCTGATGCCGGTCGCGGTGCGCTCCACCATCGCCAGGCGCCCGGCCGGCGAGGCCGAGCCGTCGGCGGCCACGACGTGGCCCTGGAGCGCGAGGTCCCCCTTGCCCAGGTTGTAGGCGACCAGGCAGAGGCGGGCCGGCTGATGGCGGCGCAGCACCGGCCGCGCGGCGGGCACGTAGGGCTCGCCGGAAACGGTGAACGGGTAGACGACCGAGGCCTGCGGCCCGCCCTCGCGCTCGCGCACCATCACCCACTTCTGGTCCTCCTCGATGAAGAAGGGGGGCAGCAGGGTGGGCTGGGCCTGGGCGTAGGTGGGCACCTCGACGCGCATCGACTGCACGGCCGTGCGCCCGGTCTCGGCGTTGCGCACCAGCACCCGCACCTGGTAATTGCCGGGAGGGAGGTCGAAGTGGCCGTAGTACTTGATGCCGGTCTGCTCCAGGGCCTTCCTGGCCTTGTCCATGTCGAAGGCGACCATCTGGGTGAAGAAGTCGCGCATGCGGCCCTGGTTGTCGCTCACGTAGGCGTAGAACTCGACGTTGAGCTTGTCCCCCTTGTGGCCGGTCAGCAGCTTCGGCCCCCCCACCTCGATGATCACCGGCACGTAGGCCTGCTCCTCGCTGGCGCGGAACGGGGCGACCAGCACGTTCATGTTGAGGTCGCGGCGCGGCAGGGCGCTGGCGATGCCGTCCGAGGCGAGCAGGCTCTTCTCCAGCGGGTCGAGGTCCTTGAAGGGGCGAGGGGCGTAGTAGCCGGCGCGGTGCGAGAGGCGCGCCCCGGAGGGCAGCTTGGCCTTGACGCGCAGCCGGTGGTACCCGCCGTCGGGCTTCAGGTCCGAGCGCTCGAAGGCCAGCAGGTAAGTGAGGCTGGTGCGGGAGAGCACCCGCTCCAGCGGCTCGCGCAGGTTGTTGGCGTCCTTGAACAGCTCGCCGCCCGTTTCGTTGGCCAGGTAGAACAGCGCCTCCTGGCCGCTGGCGCGCGGCCGGTCGCGGGCGTCGCCGCCGGCCCGCAGGCCGCCGATGTCGACCGCCTGGATGACGCAGTCGGCGCGGCGGAACTCCTCCAGCATCTTGTTGAGGTCGCCCTGCAGGGCGGTGTTGCCGTAGCGGCTGTCGTTGTCCACCAGCCAGGAGCGGCCGACCATGATGTTCTGGTTGTCCGTGTTGGAATCCTCCTCGGTGGTCTCGCGGCCGACCAGCAGCCGGCTGTCGAACCCCTCCGAGAAGTAGAGGACGTGCTTTCTCCCCTTGACGGAGTTCAGGGCCTTGGCCATGTCGGCCATCGAGCGGGAGTAGGTCGAGATCCGGCCCACCTCGAACGTGCGGTCGCTCCTCTCCGACGCCATGCTGATCGCGTTCAGGTGCTCGCTCAGGATCTGGTCGCGCTGGGCGCGCAGGTCCGCACCCTCGGTGCCCGGGTTGAAACCGCTGTCGACCAGGTTGAGGCCCGGCGTCTCGAGCATGAAGCGCAACGGGTCGGCCCTCTGCGCCTCGTTGCTGCGGCGCAGGCCGAGGGTGTCGATGGCCTGCGCGAGCTGCGCCCGGTCGGGGGTGAAGGTCACCACCAGCTTCGGCCCGTGCTCGATCGAGTAGGTCGCCACCGCGGCGAGGTCGCTCGGGTGCAGCGAGCTGAGCAGGAAGTCGCGGGCCGCGAGGCGGGCCTTGAGCACCGTGGTCGGAGTGGAGAACGAGAGGTCGAACAGGAGGAGGAAGTGGCGCCGCGCGACCGATCCCAGGGCCATGTCGGTCAAGGCGGCGGGCGCGCCTGCCGGCTGCAGGGCCTCGAGGTCGATCACCTCGAAGCTGGTGATGGTCTGACGCTCGTTGCCGTCGAAGACCTCGAAGTCCGCGGCGGAGAGGCCGCGGACGGGCTTGCCGTCGCGGTCGACGACGTTGACCGGCACCTCCACGGCGACGACCTGCGAGGTGTCGTCGAAGGTTTCGGGCGGCGCCTGCGCCGTCTTCGGTTTGGCGGGGGCCGCGGCGAGCAGGGTGAGAGCGAGGAGCGGCACCAGCAGAAGGAACGATGCTGGACGGTGGCGGATGGAATACAACGGGCTCATCGCGACCTCCTTGAACTTAGCCGAAATCCCATGGTACTACCGGGAGCCCCCCGACGGCGAGCCCCCGGAACTACTTTGCAGTGCGGCAGGACGGCGCGGGCGCGCCGGCGGGAGAACGGGGCGGGGCGAAGGACGGCGCGGCTCACTGCCCCATCAGGCGGGCGTACTGGAGGGCGTCTTCGTTGGTGGCGTCGAGCTTCAGGGCGCGCGCCAGGTGGTGCCGGGCCCGCTCCATGTCGCCGAGGGCGAGGTAGACCTTGACGAACCCGAGGTGGACCTCGGGGACCTCGCTGTCCTGGCGCATGGCGCGCACCATGTAGTCGAGGGCCTTGTCGGACTCCCCGCGGGAGAGCGCCATCTCCCCCTGGTAGATGAAGAAGAAGGGGTTGGTCGTGTTGCCCGACTCGATGCGGGTCAGCAGGTCGTTGGCCTCGGTGGTGCGGCCGAGATGCTGGTAGGCGCGGGTCATGTTGGTGAGCACCATCGCGTTGTCCGGGTCGATCGCGAGCGCCTGCTTGTAGACCTCGAGCGCCTTGTCCGGCTCGCCGCCGCGCGCCAGCGCGACTCCCAGGTTGTTGATCGCCTTGTCGAAGCGTGGCGCGATCTGGGTCGCCACCGTCAGCAACCGGCGGGCCTCGGGGAGGTTGCCTTCCATCAGCGCCTCGGCTCCGAGGTTGTTGTAGTAGTGGGCGGCGGCGGTCAGGTCGTCGATCGGCTTGAACTCCTTGTAGGCCTTGCGGCGGTAGGGGAGGAAGTCGAAGGTGCGCAGCACGCCGTCGAGGTACATGCCGGCGACGATGTGCCCCTGGCTGACCACCATCCCCTCGCGGTGGTTCCACTTCTGGAAGTCGGTGACCTCGACGTAGAAGGGCGGCAGGCCGACGTTGCGCGCCACCCCGACGAAGAGGTTGACGAAGGAGAGGCAGTTGCCCTTGCGGGTGGCGTAGGTCTCGACCGCGTTGCGGGTGGGCTTCAGCGCGTACTCGAGCTCGAGGCCGTCGAAGATCAGCGCGTTGACCTGGTTGATGCGCCGCAGCTCGCTCGACAGGCGCGGCAGCTTGTTGACGGCGGCGAGCACGTCGCCTGCGAGTTGGAACGGGACCTCGATCTTCGCCGCCGCGCCGGCGCCGACCTGCTTGGCGTACTGCTCCCGCAGATGGACGGCGGAGTCGAAGCGCTGGTATTGGGAGCATCCCGCCGCGAGGAGCAGGACGGAGAACGAGAAAGCGACAGTCTTCTGCTTCATGGTGCGTCTGAATATAGCAGGGAGCGTGCCAGAGCGGGCAGCGGCCTGCCGCCCCGGGGGAAAGCCGCCGGAGCCCCCGCAGCGTGGCTTCGCCTTCAAGATTTTGGATGGTTCTGATCCAAGACGCTGAATCCAGGAGCGAGCAGGGTCCTTGGCGGAGTTGCAGACCCTTGCTTAAGCGGATATTCTTCAGTGACTTAGGATTCCCGCAGCGGGACCGGGGAGCGTGGCACTGGCTTTGCTTTGCTCTGCAATCGCTACTGCCGTATCCGATTCATCGCTTCAGTTCGAAAGGAGGTGCTGCTCCGGTCGATGGCGCATTCTCTTTGCGATCGGCTTTCCCTCGACTCCATTCGTGAGCCCGGCGCGGCTGCAGACACCCGCGGATTCCTGGCTCCACCAACCACCACACGGGAGGTTTACTGTATGAAGAGCAACAACCTTTGGGGACGGATCGTAGCCGTCGCCGCCCTGCTGCTTCTGGTCAGCGGCGGAGCCGCCTTTGCCCAGTTGCAGAGCGGCAACCTGTACGGCACCGTCACCGACGATCAGTCCGCCGCACTTCCCGGGGCCACGGTGACCCTGGAAGGCAACGGCGCTCCGCAGGTCCAGGTGACGAACGCCCAGGGCCAGTTCCGTTTCCTGGGTCTCGGGCCCGGCTCCTATGCAATGAAGGCCGAGCTCGAGGGTTTCTCGACCATCGAGTACCCCAACATCTCGATC
>Ga0190265_10001241_pt1 | contig 16738 bp, 15 predicted proteins | sample Popmic124T_FD_133135 | JGI IMG/M metagenome (GOLD analysis project Ga0190265, IMG submission 133135) | Populus adjacent soil microbial communities from riparian zone of Indian Creek, Utah, USA - 124 T | ecosystem: Environmental > Terrestrial > Soil > Riparian zone | place: USA: Utah | collected...
AGCGGTATCCAGAGCCAGGGCTTGATCGCCGTCAAGGGAAAGAGGTGATCCTTCAATTCAAAGTGCCCGCCGTGCTCGCCCCCCGAGCGCAGTGGATGATGCTCCGCCATGACGACGAGCCGGCTGCCGGCCCCGCTCAGCGCGGCCCGCAGGGAATCCACAATCTCCTGCTCTGAGTCGGCTGCACAGCTGGAGTCGGGATCTCTGGGCTTCGGTCCCGGCTGCAGCCACCACTGGGTGTCGAGTAGTATCAGCCGCAGCCGCGCGCCGATGTCCACCACACTAGGGCCGGGGCAGCCACCGCCGGGCCGAAACAATACCCTTCCGGCGCCCACCGAATCCACGAACCGTTCCTGCCGCTTGATCGCCTTCCATCCGTCCACGCCGTGCTTGGCCCAGTCGTGATTGCCGGGGACCAGGTACCCACCCGCGCCACTCGAAGTGACGGCCTCCACCTGCGCGGTAAGATGGCGCTCGGCCTCACGTCTGCCGGGCTGGCCCGGCGCGGGCAGCCCCCGCGGATAGGCGTTGTCTCCCAGGAAGACCACCAGCCGCTCGGAGTGGCGGGAGGCGAGATCCCGCCGCAACGCCATAAGCACCGGCTCGCCGGCGGAATCGGGCTCACCCGCGTCGCCGATGAGATACAGGCTTACCGCGACTTCTTCCGCCGGGATCGCGGGCACCGGAACAAACGGCGGTGGTTGATGCCCCGCGCAGGCCAGCGCACCCGCGAGCGCCAGGGCGCTCCAGCGTCCGATCACCGGGCAGCTACGTCGCTCTCGAGCGCCTTCGATTTCCGGGCGTACTCGCGGCCGACGGCGACAGCGAGGAGCAGCCAGATCCCAGCGAGCACCAGATTAACTCTGGCAAAGCCCGCGGTCCCCAGACCGAGCATGGTGACACCGACAAAGACGAGCGCCGCGGACATCACGTCACCCGCGCGCCAGAAAAACGAGTCTATGACTTGTTTGGCCTTGTATTTCTCATCTCGGCTGGTGGGGAGGAACAAGACGTTGCGCACCGTATTCTGAATCGAGTAGTCGGTGGCATTCTCCGCGATCTTCACCGCGCGCACCAGCGCCAGAATCGGTGCGAAAGCCAGCAGGGTGTAGCCGGTCAGCGCGATGAGGGGCAGTACCAGGATAGCTGACTTCACGCCAAAGTACTTCAGGATGCGGGAGACAACGAAGAGCTGAACCAGAAGGCCAATCACGTTGACTATGAGAAAGAACTCGGAATAGAACCGCGCGATATACTCCGGAACCGCCAGTCCACCAGCTGTGCCCGAGCTGACTGCAGCCTCGGCCGCACCCGCGACGGTGCGGCCCAGGATGTACTCGCCGGTGGTGTTGACCCAGTTGACGATCAGCATCAGCAGCGCGATGAGCAGCAGATACCGGCTGGCGAACACGAGGCGAAAGGTGCCCGGTCGGCTTGTGGGGCCTACGCCAGGCAATGACACCGTGAGCTGCTGGCTGTCCTCCATGGCCTGGATCTGGTATTCCCCGGTGGCCGCCGGTATCTCGGCTGTGGTCAAGTGAGGCGGAAGATGGGTCTCGTGCCTGCCCCTCTCTCGAGCATCAACCACATTGCTGACCGCGGCCGCTACGACGAGGAGCGCCGCCGCAACCAGCAGCGCCTGCGATACACCGACCAGCGGGATAATCCGGCTGGCGAGGATACTGCCCACGACCGCACCGAGAGACATGCCGAAGGCGACAATGACGAACAGTCGTTCACCCTGCTCCTTGGTGTAGAGATCGTTGGCGAACGACCAGAACTGCGCCACGATCATTAAGCTGAAGATGCCCACCCAGAGGAAAAAAATGACGCCCACGGGCACGCTCGCCTTGGTGAGCGCGTAGAAGGCGACCAGACACAGCACGAAGAATGCGGTGACCGCATTGAGTAGCCCGCGTCGTGGCAGCCGATCTGCCAGAAGCCCATAGGCCGGTACAAGGCCGAGAAGCATGATCGCCTGACCGGCGGCAGCGTACGACTTCACCTCGGCACCCTCACTCGACAGGATGAGTGCCTCTCGCAAGGGTTTGATGATGTAGTACGCTGCGAGGAGGAGAAAGATGTTGAGCGTGAGGAGAAGCGCGGTACCCGCTTCGCCCGGTTTAACGTCGGTGAACAGGCTCAACGCGCGATCCATTGGGCCGGCACGTTCCCTTGTCCCGGTCCGGGCCTGGCTTCGCGCAGTCATTCGTGGTCCCCCCAACCGCTCGTGGCGCTCATACCCGCCCGGCGCCCACCGGAGGCGCCGGCGTGTCTACCGACTCCCACATCGCGTCCATCGTCTTGGTCAGCATCTTCTTGTCGACATCGGCCGGCTCGGTGCGGACCGACGCGGGGTGGTGGCGGTCCCACCAACGGTGGGCGTGTTCCTCGGTCCAGGTGATGGAAACGGCGGTGGCGAGCCGCCGCGAGAGCTCGCCCGCTGTCTGCGGGCGATCCTCGGGATATTTCGCGAGGCAGGCCAGGATGATGCTGTCCAGCGCGGCCGGAATCTCCAGCTCGCTGCGCTGAGAAGGCGGCACCGGGGTGGCGTTGGCGTGCTGATACATCAGCTGGATGGCATTGGGTGCCTGGAATACCAGTCGCCCGGTCAACAGCCAATACCCTACGCAGCCAAGGGTGTAGATGTCCACCCGATGATCGGCCACCCGATCGCCTCGTACCATCTCCGGAGCGATGTAGGCCGGTGTGCCCGTGGTGCTGTCGGGCGCAGTCAGGAGCGTCGCCTCGCGCGCGCCATCGTCCACCGCCTTTACCAGGCCGAAGTCGAGCACCTTCACAAAATCCACCTCCAGGCCGAGGCGACAGGCAAAGATGTTTGATGGCTTGATGTCGCGATGGACCAGGCCACGGGTGTGCGCCTCCTCCAACGATGCGCAGGCTTGCCGCAGGATGTGCACTACCCGCTCCGGGGGAAGCGGGCCGAACCGCTCCACCAGCGTTTCCAGGTCGAGGCCGTCCAGCAGCTCCATCACCAGGAAAAAGGTTCCGTCGTTCGCGACGCCGAAATCGTAGAGACTGATCGTGTGGGGCGACCTGAGCGATGCGGCCGCCTCGGCCTCCCGCCGGAACCGCTCGACGATCACCCGGGCGGCAGCGGGGGAGCTAGATCCGAGGATCTCCGAGCGGATCAGCTTCACGGCGGCGGGGCGCGCCAGCATCTGGTGGGTGGCTCGGAACACCTCACCCATCCCGCCTTTGCCCAGCGCCTCCTCGAGCCGGTAGCTGCCGAGCTCGCGTGCCCGCCTCACCTGGTGGCCCAGCTGATGAATGATCTTCACCGGTATGACGCTCATGAAGGCACAGACGTAATTGGGCAGAAAGGCCCAGAGCAAATAGAACGGGCTGAGATTGACCTGGACCCCGCGGAGATGACTGAAGTAGAGCGCGAGGGGCTCGGTGGAGGCCGCCAGCAGCGACGTCAGCAGCGTCTTCCTCGGAGCGTTAGGCACGATCGCCGGATAGAACAGGATTGGGATGCAGACCCAGGAGACCCGGGGGCTGATCGGTACCGGCGCCCATTGGCTGAGGATGGACACCAGCAGGCACTGGAGCACCAGATAGCCGGCTCCCACATCCATGAGTATGGGCTTGCCGCTCAGCCGGTTGGCCAGCACGGTCATGGCGATGGAGCTGACGATTCCTATCGCGGCGACCAGATGTCCGGGGAAAGGCCAGAGGTCTTTCAAGAAGGACATCTCACCAAACCACCCTGCCACGACCGTGTTCATGAAGATGGTCAAGACCCACAGGGAGGCGAAGACGATGCCCGCGATCCCGAGCCGCCGGCAGGTCTGACACACGACGTCATTGGGCAGGCTCTGGCCGGGCCGGGAGGCCACACTGGCTCGTGAGGGGGTCGATGGGCGGCGGCCTAGAAGGCGTCGTGAGTGCATGAGTCTGTCGGGTTTAGGGGTTCGCCCCTAAGCCTACCACGGTTGGAGCCACTCCGGAACACCGGGCGATCTTACGAAGTGACACGCTGTTGCCACATTCAAAATTCGAACGTACGTTCGTGCCGAGAGGTTCCCCCATGTCCCTGAATCCCAAAGTCTGGCAACCGGTTTCGGCGGTGCTCTCAGTCGCCAATCTGGCGGCGGTGTGGTTTGCCGCCGCGCCGGCGGAACCGTTGCACGCCTCGATCCATGCCGCGCTGGCGGTGGGCTTCGCTCTTTGGGCGCAGCGGCTGGGGCTTCGTCGCCGAGCGGCCTCGGTCGGAGACGAGAGCCTCTCAGCCGAAGTCCTCGAAGAGCTTCCCATCTTACGCTCCGAGATTGCCGAACTCACTGAGCGGCTCGACTTTGCGGAGCGCCTTCTGGCCCAGCGCCCTGCGGCGGAGAATCGACCCTCGTCCCTGAGCCCATGAGGCGCTTTTCCGCCGTAGGTCTGCTGGTTCTGGCTACATGTCACCCGTCCGCGACCCCGACCACGCGGCCCGCGCGGTGTGGGCCAGCCGTACCGCAAACGGCAATGCACCCGATCGCGCTGCATCCGGCCCTGCTTGCCGGAGACTACGAGTTGATCCAGGTCCAGAGTCAGCCAACAAGCGGAGTCGCCACGTCGGGGCGTCTCCATCTGGCTCCTATGGACTCTGCCACCAAGGCCGGCGCGGTAGGCGGCCCGGCGCGAGACCTCGTCGGCTGGCTCGACGCCGAGGGAGGCGATCCAGAGTGGCGGGCGGCCGTTGCCTCTCAGGATCCCAAGCGTCCCGGCGCGGTGCTGACCGGTCAGCATCTGCGTCTGGGCCACGCCGGTCAACCGGACGCTTTGGTCCATGTTCTGACCATCACCGCGGTGGCGCCCGAGGGTTTCTGGGGCTGGTGGCGGGCGGACCCGGGAGTGGCAGTTAAGACGGAACCCGGTACCGATCGGGTACTGCCCGATCCGGCCGGCTACTTCTGCGCCCTGCGGGGCGGCCGGTAGAATGTCTGCCTGATGGGAAGGCCTTCCACCCCCAGCGCTGGACTGCTGTTGTACCGCTGCGTGGCGGGCAGCCTCGAGGTCTTTCTGGCTCACCCGGGCGGTCCCTTCTGGCTCAAGCGTGACGCGGGGGCGTGGACGATTCCCAAAGGCGTGGCGGAGCAAGGGGAAGACATCCTGGCGGCGGCCTGCCGGGAATTCGAGGAAGAGACCGGCATTCATCCCGTGGGACCATTCCTTTCATTAGGCAGCATCAGGCAGAAAGCGGGAAAGCTGGTGTATGCCTGGGCCTGGGAGGGAGACGCGGATCCTGGGCGGGTCACCAGTAACACCATGCAGACCGAGTGGCCCCGCGGCTCTGGCCGCGTGCTCACCTTCCCCGAGGTGGACCGCTGTGCCTGGTTCGACCCCCAGGCTGCCCGAGAGAAGATCAACCCGGCCCAGGCGGAATTCGTCGACCGGCTGGAGCTGGCCCTTTCAGCGCCGCCGCCCGCGGCGTAGGAAGATATCCTCGCCTCGTGTCCTTTTTCGTTCTTGTGCTTTCGGGCTTGCTGTTGATCTCAGTTACACCGAGCCCCGCCCAACAGCGGCCCCGGCCGCGAGCGCTCGGCATCGTTCCCGGCACCATGCGCCCCGGTACTCACAACGCCATTACCGACGTGGGCGGCGTCCGAGTAGGACACGCCACCGTTGTCCAGGGCGACTCGGTTCGCACCGGCGTGACCGCCATTCTGCCACATCCGGGGAATCTCTTCTTCGATCGAGTGCCCGCCGCCATCCACGTCGGCAACGGCTTCGGCAAGCTGCTCGGCGTCACCCAGGTCGCCGAGCTGGGTGAGCTGGAGACGCCCATCCTGTTGACCTGTACCTTGTGCGTCTGGAAGGCAGCCGATGCCATGACCGCCTACCTGCTCGAGCTGCCGGGGATGGAGGCGGTACGCTCGATCAATCCGGTAGTGGGGGAGACCAACGACGGCTACGTCCTGAACGCTATTCGGGGCCGTCCTATCTCCCCCGGCGACGTGCGTGCTGCGCTCAGTGGGGCTACGGCCGGTCCAGTGACCGAGGGCAGTGTCGGGGCGGGGACCGGCACGATCGCGTTCGGGTGGAAGGGGGGAATCGGAACCTCGTCCCGCATGACCTCCTCGGACAGCGGCTGGACGGTGGGCGTGCTGGTGCAGTCGAATTTCGGTGGCGACCTCCAGATTCTCGGAGTCCCGGTAGGGCGGAAGCTGGGACGCACTGGGGTGAAGGCCCGGACCGATCCGCAGGGACCACGAGGCTCAATCATGATCGTGGTCGCGACCGATGCGCCGCTCTCGGACCGAAACCTTCGCCGGCTGGCCAGCCGGGCGATCATCGGGCTGGGAAGGACCGGGTCGGTCGCCGCCAACGGCTCGGGTGATTACGTCATTGCCTTTTCGACCCATCCGGATGTCCGGCGCGGCGCGAGCGAGACGCGCTACAGGATGTCCGAGCTGGCCAACGATGAGATGACCGCACTCTTCCAGGCCACGGTCGAGTCCACCGAGGAGGCGATCTACAACTCACTCTTCGCGGCAACAGCGCAGAGCTCCCGGGGCGGATCGGTGGAGGTTCTGCCGGTTGCGGAAGTCCTCACCATCCTGCGTGCGCATCGCGTTGCGCTGGCCCGGTGACGCCGCCGGCCGACCACTTCTCCCGCGTGGCCCCGGCGTACGCTGCCGGCCGACCCGGGTACCCTGACGAGCTGTTCGATTACCTGGACGTGCAGGTGAGCCGGCACGACCTCGCCTGGGATTGCGCCGCGGGAAGCGGCCAGGCGGCCATCCACCTTGCCCGCCGTTTCAGGCGGGTCATCGCCACCGACATCAGCCCCGCCATGCTTCGGCAAGCGCCACGTCATCCGGCAGTGGAATACCGGGTTGCCCCAGCGGAGAACAGCGGCCTCCAAGAGGCCACGGCCGACCTCGTCACGGTGGCTCAGGCGCTGCACTGGCTGCACACTGAGACCTTTTATGCCGAGGCGGCCCGGGTACTCGTGCCCGGAGGGGTGCTGGCAGTCTGGACCTATGGAGTACAGTACCTGGATGAGCCGGAACTGGACCGGATCCTCCGGCGCTTCTACGACGATGTCGTGGGCCCATACTGGCCTCCGGAGCGGCGCCATGTGGAAGCGGGCTATCGCACGCTCTCCTTCCCGTTTCCCGAAATGCAGCCGCCGGCGCTGGTCATGCAGGAGACCTGGACTCTGGCCGAGCTGCTGGGCTATGTGGGAACCTGGTCTGCCACCGAGGGGTTCAGGGAGGCTGTGGGCCATGATCCCGTGGATGAACTCGGACGCGACCTGGGACGGCACTGGGGGAATGATTCGGCGAGTCGGCGGATCCGATGGCCGTTAACCCTGCGAGTAGGTCGGCGACCGGCGTGACCCGCATTCAGGCCGTGACTGGTGAAGCGGGTGGTGTTAGCTTGGTCGAGTCCCCTTAACCGAATAGTGGCATGAAGACAGTCGACGAGCTCTCGTCCCGGGGTCCCCTGCCGGCCGCTGCTGGAATTACGGTCCTCGTGGTGGATGACGAGACCTCGGTCCGTCGCTTCGCCACGCGAGTCCTGGAACGCGAGGGCTATCTAGTGGTTGAAGCCAAAGATGGAAAGGAAGCACTCGAGCTGATCAAGCAGGGGAGCATCACCCTTGATGTCGTCGTGTCCGACATCGTGATGCCTCGACTCAACGGCGTCGAGCTGATGCGAGAACTTGCTGTCTCGCATCCCGATCTTCCGGTGATTCTGATGTCCGGGTACGCCACCGAAGCGCTGGTCGAGCTGGGTATCGCTGCGCCCTGCGCCATCCTCCCTAAGCCATTCCCATCCGACCGGCTGGTCGAGGAGGTGCGCCGCTGCTGCCGGCAGCGGGAACGAGAGTGACATGCTCCAAGCTGGATCTTCACTTCAGGCTGTAACTCACCCGACCTGATGATCAATCTGTTCGGCCGTCGACCAGAGGGCGTTCGCTGAGCCTGAGCTGATTTCAGCCGGCTCTGCGTCTGGCGCGTGTATTGCCGAACCATCCGTTGCTGGCGGCGCGGACGGCTCCGTCCCGCCAGCATGCCGATCTTGGCACACAAGTCTAAAACTCGTTCCAGAGTGCATTTAGATTCATGGCGCCGCTTCGGGCGCCATGTTTCCCTGACCCCACGGTTACTTCGAATGCAACGCCCGGCGATGCACAACGCGAGGCTCCTTCCTTTCTTGATTGCGGCCGGCTTGGTGGCCTGCGGCGGGGGTGGAGACCCGGTCAGCCCCACAACCCCAAGCCTGGCGGTTACGGTTTCCGGGTTGCCAGGCGGGGCCTCAGCTCAGGTGATGGTCACCGGCCCGGATGGGTACAGTCAGATGCTGACCGGAACCCAGACTCTGACCCCACTCACGGCCGGATCGTACACGGTCATAGCCACGACCGTGTTGGTTGGCTCGGCCTCCTACTCGGGTAGTCCCGCCAATCAAACCCTGATCGTCGGCGGCTCCGCGGCAGCAGTCGTGACGTACAGCACCACTTCCGCCGGCGGTTCCCGTCTCCTGGTAAACATCAACGGCCTGGCCTCGGGTACACCGGCGGCTGTGGCGGTTACGGGTCCGAGTGGTTACAACCAGACCGTCACGACCACAGGGACTCTCACCGGCCTTGCCTCAGGGACGTACACAATTGCGTCCCAGGACGTCATGGTAGGCGGGACGCCGTACACCGCGTCCCCCGCGAGCCAGAGCGTCACGATAAATACCAGCACCGCAACGGTCGGGACCGTAACGTACGGTCCTCCACCCAGCGGCTTGCTCAATCTCCGGGTTGACGGCATGTACCTCACCCAGAGCACTCAGACGTATGCTGGTGCGGTCCCGTTGATAGAGAATCGCAACGGATTTCTGAGGGTGTTCGTCACCGCCAACTCCATCAATGCCGCGCAGCCAACAGTCAGGATCCGTTTCTACCGGGATTTTGTGCTGCAATCCGAGGCGACGGTGTCCGCGGCCGCTCTCAGCGTCCCCACCGCTCCGGACGAGAGCTCGTTGAGCTACTCGTGGAACCTCCCGGTCCCGGGCGCGCTGATCCGACCCGGCCTCGGCATCACCGCCGAGGTGGACGTAGCGAACGCGGTGGCGGAGAGCGATGAGATGGACAACGCATTCCCAGCCGCGGCGCCCCGGGCAATGACGGTACGCGCCGTGCCGGCCCTCAACATTACGTTCGTACCCGTGATTCAGCGGGGGAATGGGTCCCAGGGTGCGGTGAGCGCGGGCAACACCGCAGGCTTCCTCGATGTTGCCAAGCGGATGCATCCGCTCGATACCTACAACGCCCTGATTCATGCCGCATATACCACCACTACGTCCGACACGCTCCAGGACGATAACACCAACGGCGCGTGGGGCACGATACTGAACGAGATCGACTTGCTTCGGACTGCTGAGCACAGCTCCCGGTACTATTACGGTGTGGCAAGCACCTCCTACCCGAGCGGCGTTGCAGGGGTGGCCTACGTTAGCGGTGGAACACCAGAGCGCGTGGCACTCGGCTGGGATGCCCTTCCCAGCGGCAGTGCCGTTCTCGCCCATGAGCTGGCACATAACTGGGGGCGGAACCATGCTCCCTGCGGAGGCCCGGCGGGTGTGGATCCTTCCTATCCCCACCCAGATGGTAGAACCGGCGTGTATGGCCTGGACGTCGCTCTGCAGAGCCTGAAACCGCCCACGACCAACGACATCATGGGCTATTGTGATCCAAAATGGATTGGTGACTATAGCTACAGGGCCATTCTTAACTATCTGAGCCCGGTGAGTCCGCTGGTGGCGAGCGTCGTCCGTGAAGCAGTCCAGCCTTGCCTTCTCATCTGGGGACACATTCGCAACGGTGAGCTGGTGCTCGAGCCGGCTTTTCAGGTGAATACTCGTCCCAGCCTTCCCAGGCGTTCGGGCCCGTACTCGGTGTCGGCCGCCGGGGAGAACGGAGCTACGCTGTTCAATTTCTCCTTTGCGCCCAAAGAAATCGCCGACCTGCCGGGCGGGCAGAGGAACTTTGTCTTCGCGGTGCCGGTTTCGGAGGCTCAAGCCAGGCAGGTGGCCACCCTCCGCCTCAAGGGTCCCGGCCGCCAGACGGTTCGCAGGGCTACGGTGGCTGGGATGTCGGGCATGCGGCAGACCACCGGGGGCACGCCGCAGTCGCCCAGCGTGCGACGGCTGGCGAGTGGCGGAACGGGGATTCAGTGGGATGCAGGGGCTCACCCCATGGTGATGGTGCGTGACGCCCGCACCGGTGAAGTGCTGTCCCTGGCCCGCGGGGGGAGTGTGCAGCTCCCGGGCTCTCGACACGAGGTAGACCTCGTGCTCTCGAATGGGGTTACCAGCAGCGCCAGGCGGGTTCCGGTAACGCCGTGAAAAAGTTTGCCATCGCGGCCCTGGGGCTGGGATTGACCGGCTGTGCTGCGGGGGCCCCTCGCGCTCCGGCCCAGGAAGCCAGCGAGGCCACGGGACCGGCGCCGGCAATCAGCCTTGAACGCACGGCCTGTTTCGGCACCTGTCCTGTGTACACCATATCCGTCTCAGCCTCGGGCAAGGTCGCCTTCCAGGGCCGGGCCCACGTTCGCCTCCTCGGCGTGGCTACCGGCCAGATTCCAGCACCACGAGTCGACTCTCTGCTGGTCGAGCTCGAGAAAGCCGGATATTTCAGCTTTGCCAGCCGCTACGCCAGCTCCGAGCCCGCCTGTGGACGCTACGTCACCGATCTGCCCACGGCGATCACCACGGTCAGCCTCCGCGGCCGGATCAAGCGCATCGAGCACGATCACGGATGCGGAGCGGCACCCGACGCGCTCGCGGTGTTGGAGAAGCGAATCGATGAGGTGTTGGGCTCAAGCGAATGGATTGGCAGTAAGAAGTGAGAGGTGAGAGGTAAGAGGTGAGAGGTAAGAGGTGAGAGGTAAGCCGACGGATACGAAGTGGCATTTGCTTTTTCCTGCCCCGCTGCCCCGCTGCCCGCCTGCCGCCTACCGCCTATAAGAGGGATCCAGCCGGTCCCGCACCGCATCACCCAGCAGCGTCGCCGCCACTACCACCAGTACCAGCGCCACGCCCGGCGCGGTCGCCACCCAGGGGGCGTTAACCAGCGTGTCTCGACCAGACGCGATCAGGTTCCCCCAGGATGGCGTGGGTGGCTGCACGCCAAGTCCCAGAAACGAGAGACCGGCCTCGAGCATGATTGCGTTCCCCACCCCAAGTGCGGCTGCCACGATTACCGGGGTCAGCGCATTGGGCAGGATGTGGCGTACCAACACCCGCGGACTTCGCACACCCAACGCCACCGCGCTCTCGACGAACGGCCGGGCGGCAAGGGCTCGCACTTCGCCGTGAACCAGGCGAGCGATCGTCATCCATCCGGTCAGGCCGAGCACCACGATCACCAGCGCCGCGCTCGGCTGCCACAGCGAAGCGAGCAGCAGCAGTAACACCACGCGCGGGAGCGCCAGGGCAAAGTCGGTGAGTCCGAGCAGCACCAGCCCGGTGCGACCCTGCCAGAATCCGGCCGCGGCTCCCACCGCCATTCCGATGACGACCGAGAGCAGGACGGCCAGGACGCCCACGCCGAGCGAGACCCGGGCGCCAAACAGCAGGCGCGCCCACACATCGCGTCCGAAGCGGTCGGTGCCGAGCAGATGGAAGGCGCCATGGAAGTCGGTGCTCAGTGGAGGCAGGAACCGGGTGGCGACAATGTCCCGTTGCAGCGAGGGGTCCACGGCCAGGAGTGGTGCCATTACCGCCGCCAGAATGGCGAGCAGGAGGACCGCCAGGCCAAATCGTGCCCGGGGATCGTGCAGCAGCGAATTCCCCCTTCGCAATTTAGGCCGCTCCCGACGGTTGGGCTCGCAGCCGGGGATCGGCCCAGGCGGTCATCGCTTCCGCGAGCAGGTTGCCTACGACCACCAGCGTCGCGCTCACCGCCGTTGCCGCCATGATCACCGGATAGTCCCGCGCTCCTACCGCCTCCACCATGATCCGTCCGACGCCGGGCCAGGCGAAGATCGCCTCGATAAACACCGCGCCGGAGAAGAGGGCTGGAAGGGAAAGGCCCAGCAAGGTGAGCACCGGGATCAAAGCGTTCCGTAGCACGTGGCGCAGCGTGACTTGCACTGGAGACAACCCTTTTGCCCGGGCGATGGCCACGTGGGGCGCATTGCGGACGTCGAGCATCGCGCCCCGCACGAAACGCGCGGTGCCACCGATGCCGATCAGCGTCAAGGTCGCCAAGGGGAGCGCGAGATGCCGTAGCCGGTCGGCGAGCTTGTCCCATCCAGTGAGAAAGTCGGCATCGAACCCAGCCGCGCCAAATGCAGGCAAGGCGCGCGCCCAATAGGTAAAGACCATGACCAGCATGAGCCCGAGCCAGTAACCGGGGAGGGCGAACAAGGTCACGGTGACCACCGACAGAGTGGTGTCGAGCCGGCCACCTCGCGTGGCCTGGACTGCCCCCACGATGATGCCGATGATGTAGCTCAAGACCAGAGACAGTCCCACCAGGCTGACCGTCGCCGGCCATGCGGCGGAGATCATGCCACGGACCGGCCGTCCAGTAGCGATGCTGCTGCCCCAGTCACCCCGAACGAACCGGCCCAGCCACACGGTGTACTGCTCCGGGATTGGGCGATCGAGACCCAGCGCCTGCCGCTGGGAGGCGAGCTGCTCCGGAGTGGCGGTGGGGCCGACCAGCAAGAGCGCCGGATCACCGGGTGCCAGCCGGATGAGGAAGAACATGAGCGTCACGACCCCGACCACCACAGCGAGGCCAGCGAGGGCACGACGGATGAATGCTCGGAGCATGGGATGGAATGTACGTCGGCCCCACCACCCACCGCAGCGGGAGAGTGGCCGACCCTTTCGGGCGCCGGAGTGCGCATGAGTCATGGAGATCACAACAACGATTGAGTGCGCACAACGCGCCCTCAAAGGCGGCCACTCTTCCCGCTGCACCCGCCAGGACATGGCTGCTCTCCCACTTGACCTCCTAATGAGGGGGAGGAGCGGTGGCGAGCAGGGAACCCTGGAGGCCGCGTTGTGCGCACTCCACTGTCCGTGTGATCTCACCTTTAGAGCGCACTCCAGCGGTCGGAAGGGTCCCTGCTCGCCGCCGCGGTGGAGCCGGGTAGTTCCGGACCGCGGAAATTCCTATTCCCGAGACGCTCCGCTTCTCTGGAGCCGGGTGCAGTTGGACCGTTGTCTGGGCTAGAATTCGCCGTGCATCAGACCCGAGCCTGGTTTCCTTTCTGTATGGCGCTTGCCTCCGCCTGCGGATCCAACGCCGACCGCCGCGGCGACACCGTGCTCTTTGCTTCCGGCGCGGATCTCCAGAGCATCAACCCGCTACTCACCGTCCATCCGCTCGCGCGGCAGGTCCAGCGCCATGTGCTGCTGACCACGCTGGCGCGCTACGACAGCACGCTGACTCCTCAGCCCTACCTCGCTCGGACCTGGGATTGGTCCTCCGGGCGCCGGGGGCTGACCTTCCATCTCGAGACCGCCGTGCGTTGGCACGATGGGCAGTCCACCACCGCGCGCGATGTGGTCTGGACGCTGAACGCGGCGCGGGACCCCGCCACCGGATACCCTCGTACCAGCGAGCTTGCCGGCCTCGAGTCGGTTACCGCGCGGGACGATTCCACCGTCGTCCTGCGGTTCCGTCAGCCGCAGGCGAGCTTTCCCGACCTGTTGACCGACGTTGCCATCTTACCCGCCCATCTGCTCGACACGGTGCCTCATGCCCGTCTCCGGCAGGCCCAGTGGAACACCACGCCGGTCGGTAATGGTCCATTCCGCTTCGTGTCGCACGAGCCGAACCGCCGTTGGGTGTTTGCTGCCAACCCCGGCTTTCCCGCGGCGCTCGGCGGCCCCCCGGCGCTCGGGCGTTTCATCGTCGTGGTGGTGGATGAGCCCACCACCAAGCTGGCGGCGCTCACCTCCGGTGAGCTCGATTTTGCCGGCATCCAGCCCGCCCACGCCGAGTTCGTGCGCCGCGACTCCAACCTCACCGTGTTGAGCTTTCCGCTGCTGCAGACCGACGGCATCGTCTTCAACACCCGGCGCCCTCCCTTCGACCGGCTCGAGACCCGTCGTGCGGTCAGCGATGCCATCGATCGACGGGAGCTGGTAGATGCCTATATCTACGGCTTCGGCACCCCGGCCCTGGGCCCTGTGCCGCCAACCGCGCCGGGCTATCTTCCGCCCGCCTCGTCTCCGGCCGTGAACTCGCCGCGCGCACCCGGCCGGGTGAGTTTCGAGCTACTGACAGTGGGGAGTGGTGAGGCGCCGCTGGAGCAGATGCTCCAGGCTCGCCTCAAACGCGCGGGGTTCGACGTGACCATCCGTCAGCTCGAACTTTCCGCCTTCCTCGGGCGCGTCTACGGCTCGAGCCCGGATTTCGATGCCGCGGTGCTCGGCATTCCGGGCGATCCCGGTCTCGGGTACCTCGGGCCGCTGGCGAAACTGACGGGCCTGGCGGCACCGTCTGATCCTGCCGCCGCCCAGCGCCTCTTTGCCGATTCCATGCCGGTGGCCTTTCTGTATCACTCTCGCGGTCTTCAAGGAATGAATAGACGGGTGCACGGAGTCACCATGGATCTGCGAGGGGAGCTTCCTACGGTGCGCGACTGGTGGGTGGCCCAGTGAGCGGAGCTCCTGCGGCGCGCACGGGTCCAGCGTATAGCGCGGCGGCGCCGGTGCGGCTGGACCTGGCGGGAGGCTGGACCGACGTGCCTCCGTTCTCCGCCCGTGAAGGTGGGGTGGTCGTCACCGGTGCCATTCAGCTGTTTGCCCGCGCCGAGGTGCGTCTGGGCGGAACCGGCTTCCGGCTGGTGTCCGAAGATCTCCGCGACGAGCTCGAGATCAGCGACTCCGCCGGACTGGTGCGCGATGGCCGGCTCGACCTGCTCAAGGCCGGACTCCGTCTGCTACCGGTGGGTGGTTGCATGCTCAGCACCCGATCCGACGCTCCCCCGGGCTCGGGTCTCGGCAGCTCGGGCGCACTCGACGTGGCACTGGTTGCGGCCCTGTCGGCGGCCCGAGGAGAGAGTCCCGATCCGGTCGATGTCGCGGAGCAGGCCTGCCATCTCGAGGCGGTGGAAGCGGGGATCCCGGGGGGACGCCAGGACCAGTTTGCCTCCTCGCACGGTGGATTCCTTCGCCTGGATTTTCGCGATCCGGAGGCGGAGGTACGGCGGCTGAAGCTGGATTCAGCCTTCGCGGCCGACCTGGCCCGGCGAATGGTGCTCTGCTACACCAGTGCCTCCCGGTTCTCCGGAGCCACAATCGACCGGGTCATGCGGGCCTACGAGGCGGGGGACCCGGGGGTGGCCGCGGCGCTGCATGGTCTACGGCGGGTCGCGGAAGAGATGGCGGACGCGCTCGTAGCCGCCGATTCCGCCCGGATCGGGCAGCTTCTCACCAAGAATTGGACTCACCAGCAGGCTCTCGATCCTCGCATGTGCACCGAAAGCATGGCCCGGCTCGAACGGTCGGTCACCGACGCCGGCGCCCTCGGTGGCAAGGCGGCGGGCTCGGGTGCGGGAGGGTGCATGTTTTTCCTTGGGCCAGACGATCCGGAACCGGTCATCGAGGCCGCCCGCGCCTGTGGCGCTCAGCTCCTTCCCGTTCGCTGGGCCATGTTTGGAGTGCGCCCATGCTGACCGCCGAGGAGCTGGAGCAACGCCGGTCCGAGATTGACGCCGCCCCTGAGCTCACTGCTCTCCTCCAGCGGCTGGTCGAGCGTGCCGCACCGGTGCTCGAACGCATGCCCCCGGTTCCCCAGGCGAAGGCGTTGCTGACGGCCGATGGCGGTGTATGCCCCGACGATGGCACCCGGCTCGAGTTCGATCCCTGGAGCCCCACGACGCACCGCTGCTCCCGCTGCGGAAAACAGTTCACCGGCGAGCGCCACGACCGCGCGTGGGCGCACCATCAACACCTGTGGCTGGCCGAACGCGCCGCGCATCTGGCCACCGTTGCCGTGTTCGCCGGACATAAGGCCGCGGCCAGACGAGCCAATCAGCTGCTGCAGGCCTATAGCGGCTATCTGGAGTACCCCAACCGCGACAACGTGCTCGGCCCCAGCCGGCTCTTCTTCTCCACCTACCTCGAATCCATTTGGATCGGCAACTATCTCGCGGCCGCCATGCTGCTTCGCGAGGGTGGGCTGCTGGATGATGCGAGTGCCGAGGTGGTGGCGGTGGTGGCCGATGAGGCCGCGAATCTGATCGGTGAGTTCGATGAGGGTCTTTCCAACCGGCAGACCTGGCACAACGCTGCGCTGGCGAGCATCGCCGTGTGGTTCGAGGACGAGGAGCTGGCCTCGCGTGTCGTCGAGGGCGGGAATGGGATCGTCACCCATCTCCTTCGGGGCTTCGGTGAAGACGGCATGTGGTACGAGGGGGACAACTACCACCTCTTCGCGCTCAGGGGCCAGCTTCTCGCCATGTGGTGGGCCCGAAAGGCCGGCGTGGATCTCCTCGCCGACCCCCGCCTCGCCGAGCGACTGGCCAGCGCGCTCAGGGCGCCCACGACCACGGCGCTGCCCGACTCGACGTTCCCCGCCCGGAAGGATTCCCGCTTCGGAGTGTCTCTGGCGCAGCCGATGTACCTCGAGCTCTGGGAGATCGGTTTAGCGCGAGTGGGCGGCGCGGAGCAGCAAAGCAACCTGTGGAGCTGGTTGCGCCGGCTTTACCAGACACCTGCTCCGAAGGCGCAGACCTTCGACTCCTATCTCCATGAGGCGGGAGAG
>Ga0190265_10001242_pt1 | contig 16736 bp, 15 predicted proteins | sample Popmic124T_FD_133135 | JGI IMG/M metagenome (GOLD analysis project Ga0190265, IMG submission 133135) | Populus adjacent soil microbial communities from riparian zone of Indian Creek, Utah, USA - 124 T | ecosystem: Environmental > Terrestrial > Soil > Riparian zone | place: USA: Utah | collected...
CCGGAGTGGTCGAGCGATTCGTCCCGCGTGGACGCCGGGCAGCCCGACGACTCGACCCGCGGTTCGCGTCGCTGGAGGTCGGTCAGACGATCGGCGACTGGGGTCGTGACGCGACCCTGACGGTCGCGCAGGTCACCGCGCCGCACGCTCTGGTGTTCACCTCCCGCCGAGGCCGCACCAGCTTCTCCTGGACGCTCGCCCTCGCCGACCTCGGCGACGACCAGACCCGCGTCCACTCCCGCGTCCGGCTCGGCCCGGTACGACAGGGTCGTCTCGCCGAGCACGGCGGCGGCCTGTTCGACGCGGCGACCATCGCCGGACTCGCCAACGGCCTGCGAGAACGCCTGGCTGAGGTGGAGGACCCGATTTGAGCCGTGTTCGGTCGCTCCCGTAAGATGGTCCGAGCAACGCGGGGTGGAGCAGTTCGGTAGCTCGCTGGGCTCATAACCCAGAGGTCGCAGGTTCAAATCCTGCCCCCGCTACCACGTAGCGGATGTCAGGGGCCCATCTCCTCGGGAGATGGGCCTCTCTATTCAGAGACAGTCCTGATCGCCGGCAGCCCTGACCACTCTGCGGGGGTGGCTGCCGCGACACCGATCCTCGCCAAGGTCCGCCGGACCGTGTAGTCGACGATGTCGTCCACCGACTGGGGGAGGGCGTACATGGCCGGGACGGGCGGGGCGATGATTGCACCCGACTCAGCGGCGGCGGTCATGATCCGCAGGTGGCCGACGTGCAGCGGAGTCTCCCTGACCAGGAGGACGAGTGGCGTCCCCTCCTTGAGGCAGACGTCGGCTGCACGTGAGATGAGGTCGTCGGTGTGGCAGTGCGCGATGGCCGAGAGCGTCTTTATCGAGCATGGAGCCACGAGCATCGCATCGAGGCGGAAGGAGCCTGACGCGATTGTGGCGCCGACTTCTGACGGCTTGTGGGCGACATCGGCCAGGGCGTTGACCTCGGGAAGACCAAGATCGCACTCCTGCCTCAGGGTCAGGGCGGCCGACCGGGAGACCACGAGATGGGTCTCCACGTCGGGCAGGTCCTGGAGGATCTCCAGTGTCCGGACGCCGTACGCCGCTCCGCTGGCGCCGGTGATCGCAACGGCGATCCTCATGCCGCCAGCCCCTCGAGGTAGTGGCCGACCGAAGCGGACTCTATGACGTCGGCGTACTTCTGATCCATGTCGAACAAGCTCATCCAATGGCTGGCCTGGATCCTGTCGAAGCAGCAGTCCGCCACCACACCGACCGAATATCCCAGGACGCACGCGTCCACCACGGTCGCACGCACACAACCGCTCGTCGCCTCACCGCAGACGAGCAAGGTGTCCACGTCGCTGCTCTTCAGAAGCAGATCGAGAGGACTGGTCGTGAAACCGCTCGGTGAGCACTTCTCGAGCACGAGATCTCCGGGCTCGGGCGCGAGCTCGTCGACGATCCGCAGCGGATGCGGATCACGGCTCACCGTGGCCGTACTGGCCCTGCTCTTGCGATTCCAAGGGTTCGGGTTGGCCGGCAGGCCGGTCAGATAGACGACTGGGACGTTCTTGGCGCGGGCCTGGCTGAGGAGGGGCACAGTTCGGTCGATCGCTTCCCACCCGGACTCACCACAGGCTGCCGGCCAGTCCTGCACGGCGCTGAGCATGGGTTGCCTGGGGTGACCGAGTGCGGCGTAGTAGGCGTCGACCACGAGCACCGCCGGCCGAGCCCCCAGACCGAACGAGTCGCGCTTGGCCCACGAAGTGCCCTCCAGAAGGGCACGGTCGTCGGCCGTCAGGAAATGATCCCATCCGGCAGGCGATTCGGCGCCGAGCCGCTGCGTCGAGTCCATTTCGTCTTCCCCCGTGGCCATGATCGAGCCGTGAAGTGTCGACTTTAACACCGCGTTCGCGCCGGCTCGTGAGACGCGGCAGCACGGGTCCGGCCGACCGCCTGGCCGCAGCATCACTGGACCTCAGATGACCTTATGTCAGACCTAGGATCGGCTTTGATCGCTGGTAGATCGGCGGTCATTCACGCGGGGAGTCGGGCTCGGTCCGCGTTGTCGGACAGCCGGCAGCAGGTCGACCATAGACACCGACCATGCCCCGTGTTCTCATCCAAGTGTCGACAGTTTCAATCGTCGGGTTGACACTCAGGGGGTAGCTGCGTCGTGAACACGAATCACTCCAAGCTGGTGGTGGAGAACCTGTGCCTCGGCCACCGGTCGCGGCTGAACGGAAAGTTCACCACCGCGTGTGAAGATCTCTCCTTCGATGTCCAGGAGGGGGAGTTCGTCGCCATCGTCGGCCCGAGCGGCTGTGGCAAGACGACCTTTCTCTCCGCCGTGGCCGGGCTCATGCCGGTGGCATCCGGTCGGTTGGAGCTCGACGGTCATCAGCTCAGTGGACCGGGGCGCGATCGTTCGCTGGTCTTCCAGCACGCGTCCCTGTTCCCGTGGCGGAACGTCTTCGGCAACGTCTCGTTCCCGCTCCAAGCGCAGAAGCGCCTCGACGAGAAGGGCAAGAAGCGGATCCAGCAGCTGTTGGAGCTCGTCGGTCTCGGGGAGAACGGCGACACCTACCCGCGTGAGCTCTCCGGCGGCATGATGCAGCGGGTCAACCTCGCACGAGCGCTGGTGACCGATCCCGAGCTCCTGCTGCTCGACGAGCCGTTCGCCGCCCTGGACGCCCAGACTCGCGAGGTCATGCAATCGGAGCTGACTCGCATCTGGCAGGCGGACGAGGTGAGCGCCGGCAAAACCGCGGTGTTCATCACGCACGACGTCCCGGAAGCGGTCTTCCTGGCGGACCGCGTCATCGTGTTCTCGCGCGGGCCCGCCCATCTGATCGAGTCCGTCCCGGTCGATCTCGCGCGACCGAGGACACGCGAGATGAAGCGGAGCCCAGAGTTCCTCGCCATCACCGACCACATTCTCGACCTCGTGATGCAGCAGTCAGATGAAATGAGGAGTGCCTCCCATGGCCATAGCGCAACTGTCGTCGCCTAGAAGCGGAACCAGCGTGCAGGGGAAGACGCCCGCTGCCCAGCGAGGCCCTCGCCGCTATGAGCACGTCCTGCTGGGTCTCCTCGGCCTGGGCGCCGTGTTCGGCGGCTGGCAGCTCTTCACCAGCCTCGGCATCGTCGACCCGACCTTCGCCAGCTCGCCCATCGGCCTCTTCGGCGCGCTCGTCGACTACATCCGGAGCGGTGCGATCTGGGCGCCGTTGTCCTCGACGCTCAGCACGGTCGCCTGGGGCATTGGTATCTCGCTGGTGGTGGGCATCCCGCTGGGTCTGATCATCGGTCGGAGCCGCATCCTGCACGGACTCACGGAGCCGTTGATCAGCATCATGTACTCGGTTCCGTACGTCGTGTTCCTGCCGATCATCATCTTCTGGTTCGGCATCGACCAGCAGGCCCGCATCGTCATCGTGATCTGGAGCTCGATCTTCCCGCTGCTCATCAACGTCGTCGCGGGCAGCCGCAACCTCGACCTCAGTTATCTACACGTCGCGCAGGTCTACTGCGCGTCGCGGTTCCTGACCCTGCGGGCTGTCGCCCTTCCGGCGACCAGTCCCTACATCTTGGCCGGGGTTCGCCAGGCAGTCGGACGTGGCCTGGTCGGCGCCATCGTCGCCGAGCTGTTCATGGGCTCGGCTGGCATGGGCTACCTCGTGCAGAAGCAAACATCGAACTTCCAGATGGACGAGGCGATGGCGGCCATCGCGGTGATCGCCGTCGTGGCCATCACCCTCACCCGGGCGGTGGCGTACTTCGAACGTCGCTTCACCTCCTGGTCGACCTCGACCTGAGCACTCTGAAGCAAGATCTCGAATTCGACACCCACGAAGGAATGGACACATGGACATGACCGTGAAGACGAAGACTCTGGCAGCGGGTATCGCCGCTCTCACGCTCGGAGCGTCACTCGCCTCCTGCGGGACCAATGACGACAGCGGTGGCGGGTCAGGGTCCGACATGAAGATGACGGTCGGGTACACCGCGATCGGTGCCGCGTACTCCGATCTCTACGTCTGTGAGGACAAGGGGATCTTCAAGAAGAACGGCCTCGATGTCGAGCTGAAGCTGTTGAACTCGAGCTCCCAGCTGCTCTCGGCCCTCGCCAGCAAGAGCGTCGACGTCGGTGCCGGCATCGTGAACTCGACGGCCGCCGGAGCGCTGGAAGGAGTCGATCTCGACTACGTCGCCCTGCCCATCCCGGCGTTCTACATGGAGATGTGGGGCGATCCGGCGATCAAGTCCGAAGACGACCTCAAGGGCAAGAAGATCGGTCTCAGCTCGCCGGGCTCGCTCGGAGACACGGCGACCAACGCCTGGCTCGAGAAGAAGGGCTGGACGGAGAAGGACATCGACAAGACCTTCCTGAAGAGCACACCAGCGGAGGTGACAGCCCTCAAGAAGGGCGCGGTGGACGCGATCGTGACCCAGCCACCGACCGGGACACAGACCCGCGAGGAGGGCTTCAAGAAGGTCACCGACATGGCTGACATCCCCGCGGCCGCGAACGCTTACACCGTCACGGCCGGCTACAACAAGGAGAATCACAAGGCCGTCGAGGCATTCGTGAAGTCCGAAGTGGAGTGCCTGTCGATCCTGCACAACGACCGCGATGCAGCGGTCGCGAGCATCCAGAAGCACAGTGGCAACGACGACAAAGCGCTCGCGGAATACTCCTACGACTTCTTCGAGCCGCTGTGGGCCACCAAGCCGACGGTTGATCCGGCGCTGGTCCAGAAGTCCTTCGACCAGGCAGCCGCGGAGAAGGGCAAGAAGGCTCCGGCGAGCGTGACCAAGTACATCGACAACAGCATGGTCGAGGATCTCGACCAGTCCGGGTTCATCGACGAGCTGTACTCGAAGTGATCCAGAGGTGACGCGATGATGCCGCTGGAGGAGGTCGACGATCTCAGGGACTGGCTGGCTCTTGCCGATGAGCTGGGCGATGTCCGGGAGATCTCGGGAGCGAGCTGGGATCGAGAGATCGGGGCTGCGTCCGAGCTAAATTACAAGCGGCCGTCAGCCCCGGCTCTCCTCTTCGACGACATCGAGGGCTACCCCAGTGGCATGCGTGTGCTGACCGCCAGCATGGCGAACGCACGACGGCTGGCGATGACGCTCAGGCTCGGCACGGATCTTGATGATCGAGACCTGGTGCAAGCGCTGAGAAGCATGCCGAACACCTGGGTCGAGCGCGCGACGGACTACCCGCCGGCGGTCGTCACGAGCGGGCCGGTGTGCGAGAACGTCGTGAAGTCCGACGAAGCGAACCTGCTCACGTTCCCCGTGCCGCACTGGCACGAGGGCGACGGGGGCAGGTTCGCGGGAACGGGTTGTGCGGTCTTCACGACCGATCCGCACACCGGCCGGCTCAACGCGGGTGCCTACCGGATGCAGGTCCAGAACGACGGCAAGGCGGCCAGCATCAACATCGAGGCAGGCAAGCACGGCGCCGCCCACGTGCGCGAGTGGTTCGCCAAGGAGGGTCGTGCGCCGGTGACGGCGTCACTCGGTCACGACCCCCTTCTTCTCATCGTCGCGGGCACCGAGGTACCAACCGACGTCTCGGAGCTCGAGTACGCGGGTGCGGTCTTGAACCGCCCGATCGAGGTCATCGAAGGTGAGGTGACCGGGCTTCCGGTACCCGCGAAGTCGGAGATCGTGGTGGAAGGGTGGCTGTACCCGGATCGTCGCGAGCCGGAGGGCCCGTTCGGCGAGTGGACCGGCTACTACAGCGGCGGCTCCGAGCCGATTCTCACGATGGACATCGAGCGGATCTACCACCGCGACGACCCGATCATGCTCGGCGCGCCGCCCGGGAAGCCACCGCACGACTACTCGTACATGAGAAGCGTCATGAAGTCCGCGATGATTTACGACGGATTGGCCGCCACCGGTCTCCCGGGTCTGGCAGGGGTGTGGGCACACGAGGCGGGCGGTGGTCGTCAGCTCATTGCGGTCGCGATCGATCAGAAGTACGCCGGACACGCGCGGCAGGCGGCCTTTCTGACCTCCCAGCTCCCCGCTGCGGCCTACATGAACAAGTTCGTGGTCGTGGTCGATGGCGATGTCGACGCGCGCAGCCTCAACGACGTGATGTGGGCCGTGTGCACGCGCACCGAACCGGTTCGGGACATCGAAGTGATGCGCGATACTTGGGGAAGCCGGGTGGATCCGCTGCGAGAGCCGGGCACGGCCCCCTTCAACAATCGAGCGATCATCGACGCTTGCCGGCCATGGGAGCGCCTGGACGCGTTCCCGCAGGTGGCCGAGGCCAGTCCGGAGCTGCTTGACCAGGTCGCCAAGAAGTGGCCGGACGCCCTTGGCGCCGGATGAGTCACGGAGAGGTGGTCCGCATGGAGCCAGCCCGAGTCGAGCCGGAATCGCCCGACAGCGCGAAACGTCGTGCGGAGCTTCTGCGGATCCTCAAGCGCGGGTTGGCCAGCAACGGTCGCGTCGACGAGATCGCGCTCGCGGTGCTGTCCGACATCGTGGAGGGTCGGCTACACCCTGGCGACGACCTCAACTCGGTCGAGCTGGCTCGGACGTTCCAGACCAGCAGGACGCCGGTCCGTGAGGCGCTGCTCATCCTCGAGCGAGAAGGTCTCGTCCAGATCTCGGCTCACCGGCGGCCGAGGGTCGCGCGCCTGTCTCTGCGTGAGGTGCGGGAGCTCTATGAGCTTCGAGCCACGCTGTACGGCGTGGTCAGCAGAGCCATCGTCCGCGTGGCCGACCAAGCAGACTTCGACCGGTTGCGCGACATCCAGAGTGGGCTGGAGCGTGCCGTGGCTGACGGCGACGTCGACGCCTACTTCTGGCTCAACGTCGAGTTTCGCAACACCGAGGTCGACATCACCGGGCAGGAGACGCTGCGTCGCGTGTTGGACGGATTGGGATTGCGCACGCTTCAGCTACGACACCTGAGCCTGTCGCTTCCCGGCAGAATCAGTGAGTCCGTGGCCGACCACGCGCGGCTGCTCCGCGCCTACGAGGACCGGGATGAAGACCTGGCGGCCGCCCTGACCATGTCGCTCGTCCGTCGAGGTCTCGCCGCGATCGAAGGTTCCGGCTGGACCGGGGACGGGAGCTGAGGAAGGTGTCTGCGGGCGTATTCTTAACGGTCGGGGGTGAGCGGCATGCTTGACGCGCGACGGCTGAACATCTTCGCCGTCGTCGCGGAGGAAGGGTCGTTCACGGCCGCCGCGGAGAAGCTCTACCTCAGTCAGCCCGCGGTCTCCCAGCAGATGGCGATCCTGGAGCGCGAGGTGGGCGTCCAGCTGATGAAGCGGATGCCACGAGGCATCGAGCTCACTCCGGCCGGCGAAGTCCTGGCGCAGCGGGCGCGGGTGATTCTCGACAGCATGACGGAGCTGGAGTCCGAGCTGCGACGGCTCGTCGACGCGCCGCGCAAGGTCCGCGTGGGCGCTTTCTCGACGGCGGGCGCTCATTTCATACCGCTCGTGGTCAAGGCCTACCGCGAGCACCAAGGAACGGCCCTCTCAGTCGTGTCCGCGAACGCGGTCGAGGTTCCCGGTCAGCTTCGGGACGGTGCCATCGACATCGGGCTGGTCTGGGACTACGACTTTGCTCCACGCCCTCCTGAGGAGGGCCTGCACCTCACGCCCCTTCTGACCGATCCCCTGTGCGTGGTGCTTCCGACCGACCATCCCTTCGCAGACCGGGACGAGGTTTCGCTCCTCGAGCTGGCCGACGAGCCCTGGATCGTCCGGGTGCATCGACGGCCGTATCGCGAGGCCTTCGAGACGGTGTGCCGGATCGCCGGGTTCGAACCGCATGTGGTGTTCCGGACCGAGGACTACCAGGCGGTCCAGGGTCTCGTTGCCGCCGGCATGGGTGTCAGCCTGGTCCCGGCGCTCACCCTCGTGGTCGAGCGCCCGGACATCGTGTCGCTCCCGCTCGCGCCGCCGGCCTTTGCCCGACGAGTCTCGGCGCTGACGCTGCCACGGGCAGAGCGTGACCCGGCCGTGGCGAGGCTCCTGCGCGTGATGCAAGAAGTGTCGACAGCGGTCTCGTCTCCCTGACCTGCGACTTTCCGGCTCTGGGGTGGCGCTCAGCGGTGCCCCAAGCGGCCCTTATCCATGTGCTAAGTAATCCCTGATTGTGGTGGCCAGTCGCGCTACCTAGGTTGAAACCAAGGGGAGGAAATCGACATGACACCAGTGGCAGCTGACACAGCGGGCAGCCGCGGGACCGATCCCGTCGTCGACTGTCATGCCCACACCGTGCCCGTGGGCCTGCTGGAGGAGATCAGCAACCGAGCCGATGGCATCCAGGGGTTCACGGCCCGACGCACCGACGGCGAATGGCTCGTCGAGCCACCCGGTGGGGCGGCCCCGCTCCAGCTCCACGCCAAGATGGTCGATGCCGAGCTCCGGCAGAAGTGGTGTGCGGATCAAGACGTCTCGGTCCAGGTGCTGTCGCCGTGGATGGACATACAGCCGACCGACGCGATGAGTCCGACCGAGGCCCGTGACTGGGCCCGACGACTGAATGCCGCCATGCTCGAGCTCGCCGACGAGGGCCCACTGAAGCAGCCGGTGCTCGCCACCGTTGCCACCCACGCACCTGAGACTGCCGCCGAGGATCTCCGCGATGCCGTTCAGGAGAACGGCATGAACGGACTCCTCCTGAACACCAACCCGCCCGGTCAGCCGGACCTCGCAGCCTCGGATCTGGAGCCCTTGTGGGCAGCAGCCGAAGACCTCGCCGTGCCGGTCATGCTGCACCCACCGACGGACGGCCCCAGCTCTCGGCTGCCGGGCATCGACGGCTTCGGCAACGTCTTCGGTCGGCTCGTCGACACGACGATGGCCGCGTCCCGACTGATCCTCTCCGGTGTGCTGGACCGGTACCCCCGGCTCGCCCTCATCCTCGTCCACGGCGGTGGGTTCCTCCCGTTCCAGTCGCAGCGTCTCGACGGCGGCCATCGGCTTCCACCACTCGCGGCGAGCGAGCTCGAGCGAGAGACTCCCTCGGCCTACCTCCAAGATCTCTACTTCGACACCGTGGCCTTGTCGTCAGCATCAATCCGATTGCTGACCGACGTCGTCGGGACGCCCCGGATCCTGTTCGGCAGCGACTACCCATTCACCCTCGGCGGGCCCACCCCCGTGCGCGCCGTCCACGACGCGGGTCTCGACGACGTGGACGCCGTCCTGGGTGGAAACGCCCACTCCCTCTTCACACGGAGCGTTCATGCCTGACCCACAGATGCCTTCACCGGCAGAGCCGTTCGATCGTGACAAGTCCTTCATCGAGACCGACGACGGGGTGATAGCCGCCGAGGTCATCGGCGACGGAGCACCGGTCGTGATGCTGCATCCGCTGGCCCTGGCCGCGCGGGCCTGGGGCTCGATCGCCGACCGTCTGGCTCAACGGTTCCAGGTGGTCACCGTCGATCTTCGCGGGCACGGCGAGAGCACCTGGAGTGGCGAACCATTCTCGATGACCGATCTCGCCGACGACGTCACCGCGGTGCTCGACGCGCTGGAGCTCGAGAGAGCACACCTGGTCGGCATGTCGATGGGCGGCAGCATCGCCATCACGTTCGCCGGCCTCCAACCGCACCGGGTCGATCATCTTCTGCTCGCGGACACGACGTCCTGGTACGGCGAGGATGCTGTCGCGACCTGGAACGAGAGGGCGGAGAAGGCCCTCAACGTGCCGCGCGAGAAGCAGGTGCCTTTCCAGACTGAGCGATGGTTCACCGAGGATTTCAGGGAGACCGATCCGGACGAGGTGCGTCGCGTCGTGGACATCTTCCTCGCCACCGACAGCCGGGCGCACGCCGCCGCTTCACGCGCCATGGGACAGATGGACTCTCGCGAGCTGCTGAACGCCGTCATCGCGCCCACCCTGGTGCTGGCCGGCGAGGAGGACTACGCCACCCCGCCGGAGATGGCCCAGTTCATCGCCGAGCACGTCAAGGACGGTCGTGCCGTCACGCTGCCGGGCCTGCGGCACCTCTCCCTGATCCAGCGCCCCGACCTCGCCGACGTGGTGGCCGCACACTTCGAGGACCAGGCATGAAGCCGGCTCGATTCACTTACCACGCGCCACGTGATCTGGGGGAGGCACTCCAGCTGCTGGCCGACCACGGCGACGAGGCGAAGGTGCTCGCCGGTGGGCAGAGCCTGTTGCCCTTGCTCAACTTCCGGATGGCCTCGCCGGAGCACCTGGTCGACATCAACCGCCTCCCGGATCTCTCCGCGCCGCGGCGCAATGCCGATGGATGGACCATCCCCGCGCTGGCCCGCCAGCGCGAGGTCGAGACGTCGGCCGAGCTGGCAGCGGACGTTCCACTGTTGGAGCAAGCGCTGGTCCAGGTCGCGCATCCCCAGATCCGGAACCGCGGCACGGTGTGCGGCAGCCTCGCTCATGGCGATGCGGCCGCTGAGCTGCCCGCTGCGATGCTGGCACTCGGTGCAACCATGCGCGTGGCTGGCCGACGGGGCGAGCGTGAGGTGCCGGTCGAGGACTTCTTCCAGTTCCACCTGACCACGGCGATCGAGCCTGATGAGCTGTTGCTCGAGGTCCGTGTCGACGACCTCCCCGCCGGGACGCACACCTCGTTCCAGGAGTTCGCGACCCGACGCGGGGACTTCGGCATCGCCGGCGTCGCTGCGGTCGTCGGCCTCGCGGCTTCCGGTGCAGTCACGAGCTGCCGGCTCGCCGTCTCCGGAGTGGCACCGACGCCGGTCCGACTCACCGAGACCGAGCAGCTGATCGTCGGGAACGTGCTCGAGCCGGCACTCATCGACGCGGCCGGCAGTGCGACCCAGGACGAGGTCTCGCCGACCGGCGACGTCCATGCAGATGCTGCGTACCGCCGTCAGCTGGCCGGCACCCTGACCAAGCGCGCCCTGCGCGAGGTGACGACGAAAGCGAGCCTGACGCATGTCTGACCTGGCCACCACGACCGACGAGCAGACGGTCACCGTCGTGACCACGGTCAACGACGTGAAGTACGTCGAGACCGTCGAGAGCCGGCTGAGCCTTGCGGAGCTGTTGCGCAGCCGACTCCGGCTGACCGGTACGCATCTGGGGTGTGAGCAGGGTGTCTGCGGGGCCTGCACGGTGCTCGTGGACGGTGCTGCCGTGCGTTCGTGTCTCATGCTGGCGGTGCAGGTCGACGGCCGAAGCGTCGAGACGGTCGAGAACCTCGCCTCCGGCGATCAGCTCAACCCTCTCCAGGAGGCGTTCAGCAAGCACCACGCCGTGCAGTGCGGTTTCTGCACGAGTGGCTTCCTGATGAGTGCGACGGCAAGGCTGAGGGAGGGCCCCATCAACTCCGACGACGAGGCCCGCGAGTGCCTGAGCGGGAACATCTGCCGATGCACCGGGTATGCCGGGATGGTTCGTGCCCTGGTCGAGGTCGGCTCCGAGGAAGCCCAGTCCGAGAGAGCACTGTCCGATGAGTGACACGAAGACGCGCACCCCGATGATCGGCGCCTCCGTACGTCGCCGTGAGGACCACCGTCTACTCACCGGCACCGGACGGTACCTCGACGACATCGAGGTCCTCGGCGCCGCGGAGGCAGCATTTCTGCGCAGCGCCCATGCCTCGGCGCAGATCGTCAGCATCGACACCGCCGCGGCCGTGCAGCTGCCCGGTGTGATCGGCGTCTACACCGCCGCAGACCTCGCGCCCATGCAGAAGGCCATCCCGCCGAAGGTCGTCCACCCGGATCTTCGCGACGTCCCGCGACTTCCACTGGCCGACGACGCAGTTCACTTCGTCGGTGAACCCATCGCGGTCGTCGTCGCCACCTCGCGGCACATCGCCGAGGACGCCCTGGACCTCATCGACGTCGAGTACGAGGTCCGACCGGCGGTGTCGTCGATCGAGGCCGCGCTGCGACCGGATGCCCCACGGGTGCACGAAGGGGCGAAGGACAACATCTCCGTCCACGTCGTGCAGCGCTCTGGTGACCCGGACGCGGCACTCGCCGATGCTCCCCACCGGCTCACGGAGCGTTTCAGCGTCTCCCGTGGCGGTGGCCACTCGATGGAGACCCGGGGCACCGTCGCGCAGTTCGACGAGAACACCGGTCAGCTCACCGTTTGGGACGGGACGCAGTCGCCGCACTATGCGCGGAACATGCTCGCGTACCTCTACGGCATGTCCGAGGACGACATCCGCCTGATCGCACCAGCAGACGTCGGGGGCGGTTTCGGCCCCAAGGCCCAGTTCTATGGTGAGGAAGCGGTGATTCCGTGGCTCGCCATGCACCTGGGTCGTCCGGTCAGGTGGATCGAGGACCGTCGCGAGAACTTCGTCGCCACGATGATGGAGCGCGAGCAGGTCCACGAGGTCGAGATCGGATTCGACGACGCCGGCAAGATCCTCGTCGTCAAGGACGTCTTCGCGCATGACCAGGGTGCCTACTGCGCGGGTCTCCAGGTGCCGATGATCACGCTGAGCACGCTGCCCGGTCAGTACAGGATCCCGAACATCCACACGGAGCTGCGGGGCTGCTACACGAACATGGTGCCGACCAGCTCGGTGCGGGGAGCAGGCCGTCCACAGGCGGTGCTGGCCATGGAACGCATGGTCGACCGGGTGGCCGAGCATCTCGGCCTCGACCCGGCCGAGGTCCGGACCCGCAACTTCATCCAGGCCGACGAGTTCCCGTACAAGGTCGGTCTGACCTTCAGGGACGGCAGCCCGCTCACCTATGACAGTGGCGACTTCCCGCTGCTGCTCCAACGCGTCCTGGACAAGATCGGCTACAAGGAGGCGCGGGAGGAGCAGGCCGTGCTTCGCCAGCAGGGCAAGTACCGCGGCATCGGCATCGCGACGTACATCGAGGGCTGCGGCCTCGGTCCCTACGAAGGGGCCAAGATCCGCCTCACGAACAGTGGCGAGCTGCTGGTGACCCTGGCCGCGGCTCAGCAGGGCCAGGGCTACGAGACCGTCTACGCGCAGATCGCCTCCGATGCGATCGGGGTCGACATGGAACACATCCGCGTCGCCGGCGGGGACACTGCTCGTATTCCCTTCGGCCAGGGCACCTTCGCCTCGAGGATCACCGCCACCGCCGGACCCGCCGTTCTCGAGGCCGGCCAGGCGATGCGCGAGCGGCTGCTCACCGTGGCTTCGGTGCTCCTGGAAGCCGATGACGCAGACCTGGAATTCGTGGCGGACCGCATCTGTGTCCGCAGCGACCACGAGCACGGGATCTCACTGCGAGAGATTGCCCAGGTCTCGAACATCGGCAAGCACGGCATCACGATGAAGCCCGGCGTACCTGCCGGCCTCGAGACGGTGTCGTACTTCTCGCCCGAGCGGGCGGCGTATGCCAGCGGCGCCCACGCCGCGATCGTGGACGTGGACCCGGAGACCGGCGAAGTCGACATCGTCTCCTATGTGATCGGCCACGACTGCGGCTCGGTGATCAACCCGATGCTCGTGGACGGCCAGGTCCTCGGAGGGTTCGCCCATGGGATCGGCAACGCCTTGTACGAGGAGTGCTTCTACGACGAGGCGGGCCAGCCGCAAACCACCAGCTATCTCGACTACTCGCTTCCGTCGGCGGTCGAGGTCCCGCCGGTCGAGCTCGAGCACGTGCACTCGCCCAGCCCGCTCAATCCCTTGGGCGTCAAGGGTGCCGGCGAGGGCGGCACGATCCCACCGCCGGCCACGCTGGCGAACGCGATCGAGGACGCACTTCGACCGCTCGGTGCGCGGATCACCGAGGTTCCACTCACGCCGCCCCGGATCGTCGGCGCCATCAACCGCGCCCTCAGCGCGGACAGAGGAGATTGACATGCAGCTCGAGAACACGTTCATGGTGCCGGTGTCCGTCGAGGACGCTTGGCGGGTTCTTCTCGACGTCGAGCAGATCGCGCCCTGCCTGCCCGGTGCAACGGTCGAGCACGTCGACGGCGACGAGGTGACCGGACGCGTCAAGGTCAAGCTCGGCCCGATCGCCATCACCTACCGCGGCATGGTGAATTTTGTCGAACGAGACGAGGACGCCAAGCGAGCCGTCATGGTGGCCACCGCCAAGGAGGCCCGCGGCAGCGGCACGGCCAGCGCCAGGATCTCCACACTCCTCACGCCCGTCAACGGTCACACGCAGGTCACCGTCGGCACCGACCTCGACATCACCGGCAAGCCGGCCCAGTTCGGACGCGGAGTCATGCAGGACGTCAGCGGCCACCTGGTCGATCAGTTCGCCACCTCGCTGGCCCGTGAGCTCGAGAACGGGAACTTGGATGCAGGAGCGGAAGCCCCAGGTCCTCGTCCCTCGGCAGAGGCGATCGACCTCATGGACGCGGCGGCAGGCGCGGTCGGGCGCCGGGGAGCCCTCGTGCTCGGTGGCGTCGTGGTCGGCCTGATCCTCGGCTGGCTGTGGGGTCGCAGGCGATGACGATGTCGCGGGCCGAGCGGTTGGATCGGCTGGACGACGAGATGGTCCAGGTCCTGAGCCAGTCGCCGCCCGAGTCCGGACACCGGCGCATCATCCAGCTATCGACAACGAGCGTCGACGGGCGCCCGCACCTGGCACTGCTCGGCGATGCCGAACTGCACGCCGTCGATGCCACCACGGTGCGCCTGCTGGTCTGGGGAACCAGCACGACGGCGGCCAACCTCAGGGAGCGACCGCAGGTGTTGGTCAGCTTCGTCCACGACGGCTCGTTCGTCGTCATCGACCTGGCCGTGGACACGACCCGATGGGTCGACGTCTTGGGTCGGAAGCAGCTCATGGCGTCCGCCACCGTTGTCGGTGCTCGCCGCGACCGGGTGCCCTACGCCGCGATCACCAGCGGTCCGACCTTCACCCTCCTCGACGAGTCCGTCCACGAACGCTGGCAGCTGTCGACCGGGCTGCTCCGGTCCTTGGACGCTGAGGACGACTAGGACGTTCGGATCGTTCGCGGGGCCTGACCTGCCCGTTTGAGCCCCTGGTGCGCACCGGCCGAGGTACGTTGACGCAGCAAGGAGTGTCTGCAGTCAGTGGGTGATGTGTCGTGTCGATCGCCTTGCTTAAGACGAAGCTCTTCGTTCCCAGGCCGCGGCCCGACCTGGTGCCGCGCCGAAGACTGATCGAGCTCTTGGACCGGGGGGCCGCCTCGAAGCTGACCCTCGTGTCGGCTCCGGCGGGCTTCGGCAAGACGACGTTGCTCGCCGAGTGGCTGGCGTCGGGTGATCGGCCCGCCGCGTGGGTGTCGCTCGACCCGGGCGACAACGACCCCCAGTCCTTCTGGTCCTACGTCATCGCCGCGCTGCAGACGATGGCACCTGGAGTGGGCGCGAATGCGGTCGCGCTCCTGCAGGAGCCACAGCCGCCGCCGATCGAGACGGTGCTGACCACCCTCCTGAACGACCTCGGTGCGCTGACGAACGACCTGGTGCTCGTGCTCGACGACTACCACCTCATCGACTCCCGGGACGTGCACGAGGGAGTGGAATTCCTGCTCGACCACGCTCCTCCGCTGTTGCACCTCGTGATGGCGACCCGCGCCGATCCGACGCTGCCGTTGGCCAGGCTGCGCGCGCGTGGAGAACTGGTTGAGGCACGCGCGGCAGAGCTGCGATTCACGTCCGACGAGGCCGCGGCGTATCTCACCGGAGCGGTGGGCGTCACCCTGGCGCCGGAGGACGTGGCAGCGCTGGAAGAACGAACCGAAGGATGGATCGCCGCCTTGCAACTTGCGGCTCTTTCGATGGAAGGGCGCGACGACGTCACGGACTTCATCGCCGGCTTCGCCGGCGACGACCGCTACGTCGTCGACTACTTGGTCGAAGAGGTGGTGCAGCGGCAAGCCGATCGTGTTCAGGCGTTCTTGCTGCAGACGTCCGTGCTGGGCCGGTTGAGCGGACCGCTCTGCGATGCCGTCACCGGTCAGAGTGATGGCAAGGCCATGTTGGAGGAACTGGATCGGGGGAACCTGTTCCTGGTGCGGCTCGACGGCAGCCGCCGGTGGTACCGCTATCACCACCTCTTCGCGGACGTACTGCACGCGCGCCTGCTGGACGAGAACCCTGACCTCGTGCCCGAACTGCACCGGCGAGCGAGCGCGTGGTTCGAACAGGTCGTTGAGGTCGCCGAGGCCATCGACCACGCACTGGCCGCCGAAGACTTCGAGCACGCCGCGGACCTGGTCGAGAAGGCGTCGACGATCATGCGCCGGGAGCGGCGGGAGACGACGCTGCGCGGGTGGTTGGAGAAGCTCCCCGAGGAGCTCTTCACGATTAGACCGGTTCTCAGCATGAACTACGTCGGGGCCCTGATGTCCACCGGTGAGATCGAGGGGGTGGAGGCCCGCCTGCAGGATGTCGAGCGATCACTCGACGCACCCGACGACGCGGTCTACGTCGACGAGGAGGAGTTTCGCCGGCTTCCGGGGCAGGTCGCAGTACACCGGGCGGGACAGTCCCTGATGCACGGTGACCTGCCGGCCACGGTGACGTTCGCCAGGCGGGCACTCGAGGTCGCCCCAGCAGACGACCACCTCGGCCGCGGGGCGGCATCGGCGTTGTTGGGGCTCGCGCATTGGCCGACCGGGGCGCTCGAGGCTGCCCATGACGGGTACGTCCAGGGAATGACGGAGCTGCAGAAGGCCGGGCACATCTCCGACCTCCTCGGTTGTGCCATCACGCTGGCTGACATCCGGATCGTCCAAGGACGCCTCGGCGATGCGATGCGGGCGTTCGAGGAGTCGAGGCAGCTGGCCGCCAGCCTTGGCGACACAGTGCTGCGCGGAACC
>Ga0190265_10001243_pt1 | contig 16711 bp, 14 predicted proteins | sample Popmic124T_FD_133135 | JGI IMG/M metagenome (GOLD analysis project Ga0190265, IMG submission 133135) | Populus adjacent soil microbial communities from riparian zone of Indian Creek, Utah, USA - 124 T | ecosystem: Environmental > Terrestrial > Soil > Riparian zone | place: USA: Utah | collected...
GCCCCTCCCCGGAAGAATCGAAGCCCGCCATCATCTCCTCGAATTCGCGTACCAGTCCCGCCTCGGCCCTGCCCACGGGTGAGGAGATCGTCCAGAACCTGCCGTGGCGGTGGAACACCCAGGGACGGGTCTTCATCGTGGGCGGCCTGGGGTTCATGTTCGATGCCTGGGACGTCTCGCTCAACGGCGTGCTGATCCCGCTGCTGCGCGAGGAATGGGCCCTGAGCGCCGGCCAGGCCGCGTGGATCGGTACCTCGAACCTGATCGGCATGGCCCTGGGCGCCTTCGTCTGGGGCACCATCGCGGACCGGATCGGACGCAAGAAGGCCTTCGCGGCCACGCTGCTGGTCTTCTCGGTCTTCACCCTCGCAGGCGCACTGACCGGCGGTATCGGCTGGTTCGTGCTGTTCCGGTTCCTGGCCGGCTTCGGCCTCGGCGGCTGCATCCCCGTGGACTACGCCCTGGTCGGGGAGTTCACCCCGCGCAAGCACCGGGGCACCGTGCTGACCGCCATGGACGGCTGGTGGCCGATCGGGGCTGCCGGCTGCGGCTTCCTGTCCGCCTGGCTGGTCGCCACGTGGGGTGACTGGCGGCTGCCGCTGCTCGTGATGATCCTGCCGGCGATGCTGGTGTTCCTGGTCCGGTTGATGGTCCCCGAGTCCCCGCTGTTCCTCATCCAGCAGGGCCGCGAGGCCGAGGCGCGCAAGGTCATCGACGAGATGGTCCGGCGCACCGGAGAGCCGGCGCGCGAGTACGTGCTGCCGCCCGTGCCGAAGCCGAAGCCGCTGACCTTCGGCGCCCTGGGCGATCAGCTGGCCTCGCTGTGGCGGTACTCCGGGAAGGTCACCCTGGTGTCCTGGGCGCTGTTCTTCACCATCATGCTCGTCTACTACATCGCCCTGCAGTGGCTGCCGACCTTCCTCATCGATGCCGGCTACGAGCAGTCCAGGGCCTTCATCATGACCGGCGCCATGGCCGCCGTCGGGCTGCTGGGCGTGATCGTGGCCGCCTGGCTGGTGGAGACGACCGGACGGAAGTGGCTGCTGGCGGTCACCGCCGTGGTGTCCTCGTTCCTGATGGCCGTGCTGGCCGCGCTGCTGGACGTGCCCACTGCCGTGCTGCCCCTGGTGCTGTCCTTCGGGTTCGTGGTGCAGGTCGCGATCCCCGTGCTCTACACCTACGTCTCGGAGCTCTACCCCACCGAGCTGCGCGGTTCCGGCTTCGGCTGGGCCTCGGCCGTGTCCCGGATCGCCGCCGGCGTGGGCCCGCTGGTGTTCGTCGCCTGGCTGGTCCCCGCCATCGGCCTGGTCCGGTCCTTCGTGGTGACCGGCGTGCTGGTGGTCGCCGCGGTGGCGCTGATGATGGCCATGGCCCCGGAGACCAAGGGCCGCGAACTCGAGGTCACGGAGGCGTCACCGCACGCACACTGACCTCCTGCCCCTCCCTGCCGGGAAACGGATTCTCCTCCTCGATCCCCCGGGAGCCTCTGCACGCGCTGCGGAAGTAAACCGGCGCATGCCCGGTCGTCACCTGGACGTTCCCATCACGCCACCTTGGAGGACCACGGTGGATGGGTCCGGGCAAGGGGTGTCCGGCAGCAGTGAAGCGGAGGAAATCCATGGCAGTACAGAGGATCACGTCTCGCCGGGCACGTCGCGTGCAGCTCAGCGCCGGAACGCTGGCGATCGTCGCGGCAGCCACGCTCGGCGCCGGCAGCGCGGGGGCTGCCCCGGCCGACCAGGCCGCCGGACAGGCCGGTCAGGCCGCCACGGCGCAGGGCTGGGAGGACTCGGCGTTCCGCGGCCAGGTCGAGGTCGTCCGCGACGACCGGACCGACCGCGAGACCGTCTCCGGCAGCGTGTTCGAGGACAAGGACCAGGACTCCACGCAGGACTCCGGTGAGCCCGGCGTGCCCGGCGTGAAGGTCTCCAACGGCCGCGAGGTCGTCACCACCGACGGCCAGGGCCGCTACGAGCTGCCGGTCGAGGACAACATGACCGTCTTCGTCACCCAGCCGCGCGGCTACCAGGTCCCGGTGGACGAGGACAACGTGGCCCAGTTCTCCTACAACCACCTGCCGGAGGGCTCCCCCGAACTGAAGTTCGGCGGCATCGACCCGACCGGCGCCGTGCCGGCCGCACTGAACTTCCCGCTGGCCAAGAGCGGGCTCACCCAGGACCCGGAACAGCACTGCCTCATCGGCGGGGACATCCAGACCTACACCGAGGAGCAGGTCGAGTTCGCCCGCGCCGGGGTCTTCGCGGACCTGGCCGAGCGCACCGACTACACCGGTTGCGGCGCCCTGTTCATCGGCGACGTGGTGGGCGACGACCTCTCCCTCTACCCGAAGACCCGCGAGCTGTCCTCCATGCTCAACGGCCCCGCCCGCTTCCTGCCGGGCAACCACGACATGGACTTCGACGCGACCGAGCGTGAGCACTCCACGGACACCTTCCGGGCGAACCTCGGCGCCAGCTACTACTCCTACGACTCGGGCAAGGCCCACGTGGTGGCCCTGAGCACCGTGGACTTCCCCATGAAGGAGGATGCCCGCCCCGGCGACTACAACGGCAGCATCGACGAGCGCCAGCTGGAGTGGCTGCGCAACGACATCGAGAACACCCCGGAGAACAAGGTCATCGTGCTCGCCGGTCACGTGCCGCTGCTCGACTTCGCCGACGAGAGCAGCCAGAAGCACCAGATCGACCAGGTCAAGGAGATCTACGAGATCCTCGAGGGCCGCGAGGTCATCACCCTGGGCGGCCACACCCACTCCCTGGAGAACCTGCGGGCAGGTGACTCGATGAAGGGCTGGAAGGACCTGTTCGGCGTGGACGAGCTGCCCTTCACCCACATCACCGCCGGCGCCATCTCCGGCGACTGGTACAACGGCCGCATGCTCGAGGGCGGCTACCCCGAGTCCGTCCAGCGTGACGGTGCCATGCCCGGGGTCCTCACCCTCGACATCAAGAACACCGAGGTCACCGAGCGCTTCACCGTCCGCGGTGCCGATGAGGACGAGCAGATGTCCCTGTCCGTGAACACCCCGCGCTACCGCGACTGGTTCGAGCAGTACATGAACCAGCGCGGCGAGGCCCCGGCGTTCGAGAACCCGCTGCAGGTCTCCCGCGCCGACCTGGCGGACACCACGTGGCTGACCACCAACTTCTGGATGGGCTCCACCGGGTCCACCGTGGAGGTCTCGATCGACGGCGGCGCGGCCACCGCGGCCACCCGCACCCAGCCGCTCGCGGGCGAGGCGTCCCTCGTGGGCGCCGAGTACTCTGACCCGGCCGCGGTCCAGCAGCAGCTCGTGCACGGCGGTTCGCTGGCGGACCGCTCCATGCACCTGTGGCAGCTGGAGCTGCCGGCCGACCTGGAGGCCGGTGAGCACACCGCCGAGGTGACCGCCACGGACGTGCACGGACGCGAGTACACCGAGGAGATCACCTTCGAGGTCACCGAGTGATCGAGTAGCAGTCCGGATCCCCGCAGGTCCCGCCTTATGCGGGCGGGGCTCTCGGTGCCCGACGCCGGAGGGGCGCGGTGGCAGGTCGACCTGCCACCGCGCCCCTTCCGTCTGCGCCCGGACCCCTCGCCGCCCGTCCCGGACCGCCTCGCGCATCTCCGCCGACCGGCCGTCGTTGGGCGTACCCTGCGCGCCACGGGAAGGTGAACCCCTCGCCTCTCTGGGCGCAACCTGTGGGTTGCCCGAACGTCACCTTCAGGGGGAAGGGTGGGTGGGCCGGGCAATGGGTGCCCGGAGGAGTGAAGCGGAGGAAATCCATGGCAGTACAGAGGACCAGGTCCCGCCGGGCACGAGGCGTGCAGCTCAGCGCCGGGACGCTGGCGATCATCGCGGCCGCCGCCCTGGGCGCCGGGAGCGCCGGGGCCACCCCGTCAGACCAGGCCGTCGGGCAGGCCGCCCAGGCCGCCACGGCGCAGAACTGGGAAGAGTCGGCGTTCCGGGGCCAGGTCGAGGTCGTCCCGGCTCAGGAGGATTCCAGCACCGACGTCCTGAAGGGCGTCGTGTTCGAGGACAAGGACCGGGACTCCACGCAGGACGCCGGCGAGCCCGGACGGCCGGGGGTGACCGTGTCCAACGGCCGCGAGGTTGTCACCACCGACGGCCAGGGCCGCTATGAGTTGCCCGCCTACGACAACATGACGGTCTTCGTCACCCAGCCGCGCGGCTACCAGGTCCCGGTGGACGCCGACAACGTGGCGCAGTACTTCTACCACCACTCGCCCGAGGGCTCCCCCGACCTGAAGTACGGCGGCATCGAGCCGACCGGCGCGCTGCCCGAGGCCGTGAACTTCCCGCTGGCCACGTCCGGGGACACCCAGTCACCGGATCAGTCCTGCGTCATGGGCGCCGACGTGCAGACCTACAACCAGGAGGAGGTGGAGTTCGCCCGCGCTGGCGTCTTCTCCGACCTGGCCGCCCGCACGGACTATGCCGGCTGCGGCGCCCTGTTCGTGGGCGACGTGGTGGGGGACGACCTGTCCTATTACGAGCAGACCCGCGAGCTGACGGGCATGCTCAACGGACCAGCCCGCTTCCTGCCCGGCAATCACGACCTGGACTTCGACGCCTGGGATGGCGAGCACGAGTTCGACACCTTCCGTGCCCAGTTCGGCCCGGAGTACTTCTCCTACGACGCCGGCAAGGTGCACGTCGTGGCGCTGAGTAACATCCAGTACCCGACGAAGACCCCGCCGAAGAAGAGCAACTACAGCTACGGGCTCGGCGAGCGCCAGCTGGAGTGGCTGCGCCAGGACATCGCCGCGGTGCCCGAGGACCGGGCGATCGTGGTGGCCTCGCACGCACCGCTGACCGAGTTCTACTACTCGGCGGGATACTCGCATGCCGAGATCAACGAGATCTACGAGATCCTGGAGGGCCGGGAGGTGGTGTCCGTGTCCGGGCACACCCACATGTCGGAGAACCTGCGTGCAGGTGACCTGATGGACGGCTGGAGGGACACCTTCGGTGAGGAGGGACTGCCGTTCACGCACCTGACCGCTCCGGCCGTGTCCGGCCAGTGGTACAAGGGCCGCGTGCTGGAGGAGGGCTACCCCACCGCCATCCAGCGCGATGGCACGCCTCCCGGCGTGCTGACCCTGGATGCGAAGAACACGCAGATCCGCGAGCGCTTCACCGCCCGTGGTGACGACGGCTCCGACCAGATGGCCCTGGGTGTCAATTCCCCGTCCTACCGGTCCTGGTACGACCAGTACAAGAACCAGCGCGGCAAGGCCCCGGCTCCGGAGAACCCGAACGCCGTTTCCCGGGACGAGCTGGCCGGGACGTGGCTGACCACCAACGTCTGGATGGGCTCCACCGGTTCCTCCGTCCAGGTCGCGATCGACGACGGCGAGGCCGCCGAGGCCACCCGCACGCAGGACCTCACCGGGGAGACCGTGCGGATTGGCGCCGAGTACACCGATCCGTCGGCCACCCTGGAACAGCTCGTGCACGGCGGCGGTCTCCATGACCGGACCTCGCACCTGTGGCGCCTCCAGATGCCGGCGGACCTGCCCGTCGGCGAGCACACCGCCGAGGTGACCGCCACGGACGTGTACGGCCGCGAGTACACCGAGACGCTCACCTTCGAGGTGACGGAGTAACACCCCCGGAGGAGACGGCGGCCTGGCGCAATCTCTCTCGGCACGGAGTCCCGGTGATCTGACGTTCGCCCGTGATCCTCACGGCGGACTGTCCCGATCACCGGGACTTCTGCGTCCCGGACCCGCCCGGCTAGCGTGAGAACGCCCGACTCCCCGAGTCCCGCGAGGAGGGATGCATGACGGAACGGATGATCCGGCGCGGCGGCGTCGAACTCTGCACCGAGTCCTTCGGCGAACCATGGGACCCGCCCCTGCTGCTCATCATGGGCCTGGGCGCCTCGATGCTCTGGTGGGACGAGGGCTTCTGCCGCCTGCTCGCCGAGGGAGGACGTTTCGTCATCCGCTACGACCACCGGGACACCGGACGTTCGGTGACCTACCCGGCCGGTCGCCCCGGATACACGGGCCAGGACCTGGTCGACGACGCCGTCGGTGTCCTGGTTGCCTACGGCCTTCCGGCCGCGCACGTGGTCGGGGTCTCCGCCGGCGGAGGACTGGGCCAGCTGCTCGCCCTCGACCACCCGGACCGGGTGCTCTCCCTGGTGCTCATCAGCACCAGCCCCGCCGTTCCCGGAGAGCGCCGGTTGCCGCCACCGGCCCGGGAGTTCCTGCGCTTCGCGGCCTCCGTGGACGACGACTGGTCCAACGCCGCGTCCGTGGCCGACTACCTCATCGGGTACGAGCGCATCCTCACCGGGCGCCAGCGACCGTTCGATGCGGCCGCGGTGAAGGGCCTCGTCGCCCAGGACATCGACCGGGCCCGCGACATCCGCTCGATCCAGAACCACGACCTGCTCGGTGACGAGGACCGCCACCGGGGGCCGCTGTCCTCGATCACCGCGCCCACGCTGGTCATCCACGGCGGTGCCGACCCGCTCTTCCCGCCCGCCCACGGGATGGCCCTGGCCGAGGAGATCCCGGGTGCCCGCTTCCAGCAACTCGACGCAGCCGGTCACGGACTGCAGAGGGCGGACTGGCAGATCGTGGCCCGGTCGGTCCTGGAGCACACCGACACCACGTGATCCTTCAGCGACGTCCCGCCAGGAACTCCCGGAACGTCAGGGGTGGCGCCCCGGTGAGCGCCTCGATGTCCCCGCTGACCACGTCCAGCTCACCGTTGGCGATCGCGGTGTAGGTCGACACCCAGGCCTCGGCCTGCCACGGCGGCGGGTTCCAGGCCTTCCGGGACTCGTACGCCTCCTCCACGGTCTCGTCGTGGTAGCGCACCTCCGTCCCCTCCACCTCGGAGATGATCCTGGCGACCTCGTCGAAGGCCAGGGCCTCCGGCCCCGTGAGGCGATAGGCCCGTCCCGCGTGCGCGGCAGGATCCCGCAGGACGTGCGCGGCGGTACGGGCGACGTCGTCGTGGGCCACGAAGGCGCACCGGCCCTGCCCGGCAGGGCCCCGGATGACCCCGTCCTCGCCCACCACCGCCCGGGCCAGGTCCATGTAGAAGCTGTCCCGCAGGAACGTGTACTCCATGCCCGAGGCGGCGAGGTCCACCTCGGTCTGCGCGTGCGTCCGCGCCAGCGTGAACGTCGCCTCCGGGCTCGCCCCGAGGAAGGAGGTGTAGACCACGTGCCGTACCCCGGCTCCCGCCGCGGCCGCGACGAAGGCCTCGTGCTCGGCGTCCCGGCCCTCGGACTCGGACGCTGAGACCATGAACAGGACCTCCACGCCGGTCAGTGCGGCGGTCACCGCCTCGGCGTCCGCGTACGGGGCCACGTGCACGGTGGCGTCCGGCAGCTCCGGCGCCCGGGACGGATCCCGCACCAGTAGCCGCAACGGGATGCCGGCGTCCGCCAGCAATCCGGCGACGCGGCCACCGAGCTGCCCGGTGGCCCCGGTGACGGCGATGGGAGGGGTGGTCTCTGCCATGGAGTGACTCCTGTACTCGTTGCCGCCCGTGAGGGAGGGTTTCCTCCCGGGGCACGTCCGGTAGAGCGGGCTCCGGTCAACCCCCGGCGTCGGGTGCCGAGGGATGGATGACGACGCAACAGCGGCCGGGGCCCGGTGCGAGCTCGGCGCAGTCGGGGTTGTCACCCCGGCCGGCGAGGACGCCCCGCAGCAGCGCGTGGTTGACCCCGCACACCAGGGGCCCGTTCCGCTCGGCGAGGCGGTGGAACGGGCAGTTGCGCATCTCCACGTCACCCTCGTCGGTGAGGACCGGATCGTACCCGCGGCTGCGCAGGGCCGCTTCCAGTTCGGCATGGTCCGCTCCGGCGGCCCGGCCTTCCTCCTCTGCTATCGAGGTCAGCAAGGCTCGGAGCTGAGGAGTGCCGACGGCATCGACGGCCTCGACGAACAGGCGGGCCATCAGGGCGTAGTCACGGGGCGGAATGGACACCGCGACTTCATCCTGGACGGGCCAGTACCGCTTGGCCGGCCGGCCCGCGCCCGGACCGCCGCGACCGGATGGCCGGGCGTAATTGACGCGCAGGAGTCCGGCCCCCGCCAGACGGTCCAGGTGATAGGCGGCCAGGGTCCTGCTGATCCCCGCCGCCCGGGCGGCTTCGTCCCGCGTGGCGCCGGGGTGATCGCTGAGGTAGCCGTACAGGCGGCGCCGCACCGGCTCGGACAGTGCGGAGACCTCCACTGCCGCGTCAAGGGGTTCCTGCATGCTCCATTTCTATCATCAACAACCATTGACAAACAGGTCCGGCCGGAGGACTCTAAAAACGTAATCGTTGTTTCTAGAAGGAGGTCGTCATGCCTGCCGAAACCGTGGCCGTGGCCCCGAGAACCGCAGTCAGGTCCTTGGACAACCCGGCCTATGTGGCGTTCTGGATCCTGCGGATCGGCTTCGTCGTCCTACCGCTGTGGATGGGGATCGACAAGTTCGCCAACACCCTGACCGACTGGCCGAATTATCTAGCGCCCTGGGTCGTCGGCCTGCTGCCGTTGACGGCCCAGACGATCATGTACGCGGTCGGGGTGGTGGAGGTCATCGCCGCCATCGGCGTGGCCGTCAAGCCACGGTTCGCGGCCTATGTCGTGGCCGCCTGGCTCGCCGGGATCATCGTCAACCTGTTGACCCTGCCCGGGTTCTACGATGTCGCCCTGCGTGACTTCGGGCTCCTGGTCGCCGCGCTGGCCCTGGCCGCGCTGGCGGCCGAATTCGACCGGGGCAAGGTCGCCCCCAGGCCCCACCGCTGAACGGCCGGAGGCCGGCTCCCCACAGGTGCTCGTGATGATGACAGAAGGTCCCGGCACGCCCTGCCGGGACCTTCACCTGTCTGTAGATTGACCGCATGCCAGTACCCGAGGAGCAACTCACCATCTCCGTCGGCGAGGACACGGTCACCGCCGCCTACGACCGCCCCGACTCCCCCGCCGCCGCCACCGTCGTCGTCGCCCACGGTGCGGGGGCGGGCATGGACCATCCCTTCCTCACCGGCTTCACCGGTGCCCTCAACGACGCCGGCGCGGCCACTTGGCGCTTCAACTTCCCCTATGCCGAGGCCGGGCGGAAGTTCCCCGACCGCGCACCCACGGCGATCGCCACCTGGCGGGCGGTGATGGAGGCGGCCCGCGAGCGCGCCGGCGACGGACCGGTCTGGGCGGCCGGCAAGTCCTTCGGCGGCCGGATGGCCTCGATGGCAGTGGCCGAGGGCATGGAAGCTGCGGGGCTGGTCTTCCTCGGGTACCCGTTGCACCCACCGGCCAAGCCGGAGCGGCTGCGCGACGAGCACCTCTACGGGCTGGAGCTGCCCATGCTCTTCGTGCAGGGCACCCGGGACACGTTCGCCCTGCCGGGCGAGCTGGAACCGGTCGCCGAACGCATCGGGGGCAACGCCGTCGTGCACCGCGTGGCGGATGCCGACCACGCCTTCAAGGTGCCGCGGGACAAGCGCAGCCAGGAACAGACCGGAGCCGGGCTGGCCGCCACCGTGCTGGAGTTCATCGCGAGTCGCCGGACTCACCGGTGGACGTGAGCGGGAACGTGGTGCCGGTGAGCTGCTCGGACACCTCCCACAGCCTGCGGGCGGCGCCGGCGCCGTCCGCCGCTTTCGACCGTCCGACGAGCGCGGGGGCACCACGCCCTCGCAGGAGACTCCCCGGGCCGGCATAGCTGCCGCCCGGCACGTCGGCGACGGCCGCGTACAGGGTCGGCAGCGCACCGCTCTGCGCCGTCCGCAGAACCCGGGCGCTCGCCCACCGCTGGACGTCCGCGAGCCTGCCCGGTGTGCGGAAGATGTTCGTAGCCACCACGCCGGGATGGGCCGCGACCGCCCGTACCGACGAACCGACGGCGACGAGCCGCCGCTGCAACTCGGCGGTGAACAGCAGGTTGGCCAGCTTCGACTGCCCGTAGGCCCTCAGCGCCCGGTACATCCGGCGTTCCCAATTGAGGTCGGCGAAATCGATCGTCCCGAATCGATGGGCGTTGGAGGACACCGTGACCACACGGTCCGTGATGCGCGGCAGCAGCAGGTTGGTCAGGGCGAAGTGGCCCAGGTGGTTCGTCCCGAACTGCAGCTCGAACCCGTCCACGGTGCGGCCCAGGGGCGGCGCCATGAGCCCTGCGTTGTTGACGAGCAGGTCGACGGGTTCGTCGACCTGCTCGGCGAATGCACGCACCGAGCGCAGATCGGCGAGGTCCAGCCGGCGGACGTGCACGTCGCCGGTCATGGTCGCCGCGGCCTGGTGGCCCTTGGCCGGGTCGCGTACGGCCATCAGGACCCTCGCTCCGCGGGCGGCGATGGCTTCTGCGCAGGCCCGGCCGAGTCCGCTGTTCGCGCCGGTGATGACGGCAGTGCGTCCGGTCATCGGGGGCAGGTCTGCGAGCGTGAACGGGGCCATGGAGCACAAGGTAACCCTCCCCCGCCTCCGCGCGCGATGCGTGGGGGGCGATGCGTGGGGCGCGAGGCATGAACGCGGACGTGACACCACGCGGAGGACGCGCCACCCGCGCCTGGAGGCCGAGGGCCCCGGTCAGGTTCCGCCCGCCCTGTCCGGTGCCGCGTTCCCTGATGCCACCCCGCGCCCGGTTGCCGGGTCCCCCCGGCGTCCGGGCAGGCGCAGCAAGGACTCCAGGGGGCCGGTCCGGAACCGCCTTGCCCACAACCAGGAGAACAGGATGAAGAAGGCACAGATCGCGGAGGTGGTGAGGATCCCGCCGGCCAGGGTGAAGGGCCCGGGACGGACCAGCAACGCCAGCACCAGAAGGTGGCCGACGTAGACGGTCAGGGACAGCCGGCCGGTGGCGGCCAGGGCCCCGAGGCAACGAGCGGCGAACCGCTCCCCCAACAGGCACAGTCCCAGGACCACCGCCGCAACCCCGGTGCTGGACAGAAGCCACAGTGGCATCTGCGAATGCGCGGTGGCCGCGACGAGGTGGATCAGCCCGGGTTCCCTCCCCGGTCCGCCGAACAGGGCGATCAGGGCCTGCGAGAGCACATAGGCACCGATGGCCGCGGCGGCGCCCCAGAGCACCAGCCTCCGGTGCAGCGTGGGCCTGCGCAGGTCGGCCCGGCCCAGCAGCATCCCGAGCAGGAAGGGTGCCGCCCACACGACCGCCGGGTAGGCGCCGGTGAACAGTATCCCGGTGAGGATCTCGACCGGCGGGTCCAGCAGCGTGGGCTCGTCCGCCACGAAGGCCCCGCCCCGCGCCGCCCAGAACCACAGCCACAGGAGCGGTCCGAGGACGAGGGAGGTTACCGCCGTGGCGATGAGCGTCCAGCCGGGCGCCTTCAGCAGTGGCAGGCAGGCCACGAACAGCACCCCGTACAGCGGCAGGATCACGCTCGCCTCGTGGCCGAGCAGTTGCAGGGCCAGCCCCCCGACCAGCAGCAGTGCGGCCCGCCAGAGCACCGTCCGCCACGGCAGTGGACCGCCTCCGGGTGCACGGGACGAGCGGGTCATGATGGACATCCCCACCCCGGCCAGCAGCATGAACAACAGGGAGGCCCGGCCCAGGGGCAGGTCATAGACCCAGCCCAGCAGGCCGGGCTCACCGCGGGGACCGACGTTGACCGCGATCATCCCGACGATCGCCAGGGACCGGGCCACGTCCAGTCCGACCACACGCGCGCCCGGGGTGCTCATTCCACGTCCACGACCGCGTAGTCGGCATCCCGACGGCTGTCCCGGGCTCCGGTGATCGTACCCGTCTCGTAGTCGATCTCGAGGGCCTGCACGGAGCCGAACACGGCCTGTTCCCGCCGGGTGGGCTGCAGTTGCCAGCCGCGCGAGGTGGCGAGCCGGACCAATTCGGCCGAGGGCTGCTCCTCCACGGACAGGACCCCGTCCAGCAGGTGGTAGCGGGGCGCAGCCACGGCCTCCCCCAGGCTCGCGTCCTGCAAGGCCCACGGCACGAGCACTGAGACCAGGACGTTCGGGATCCGGTGCCCGCCCGGCGTGCCGATGCCCAGCACGGGCCGGTCCTGCCCGTCCACCACCAGGCTCGGGGCGGACCAGCTCACCGACTTCCGCCCGGGCCCGGGCTGGTTGCCGGGCGTGTCGATCGCGCTGAACCGGGTGAGCTGGTTGTTGAGGAAGAACCCGCCCACGGAGCCGGCCCGGGGCCCGCCCCAGAAGTCGGTGACGGTGTTGGTCATGGACACCGTGAGGCCGTCGGCGTCCACCACGGTCAGGTGGGTGGTGTTGCCAGCGGGCACCGGGCGCTCTGCGGCGGTCACGACGTCGGCCGCCTCCTGCGCGACCACCTCGCCCTGGGTGGTCCCACCCGTGAGCACGGTCAGGTCCTCGGCGATCCCGGCATTGCGCCCGGCATCGGTGAGCTGGTCGACCGGGACGTCCACGAAGTCCGGATCGCCGAAGTGAGCGGTCACGGACCCGTTGGCCACCGTCCAGGCCTCGGAGAGCCGCTCCACGTACCCGGCCGACCCGGGCTGGTGGTCGGCGATCCCCAGGGCCTCGGCCAACTGCAGCTGCTGGACCATGGCCGCGCCGGGAAGGGGCGGTGCGGCCGAGAGGACCTCGTAGTCACCGAACCCACCGCTGACGGGTTCTACCTGCTCCGGCTCGTAGGCGGCCAGGGAGCCGGCGTCCAGGCCGTCCACGGCGCTGAGCCGTTCGGCCATCGGCCCGGTGTAGAAGGACTCGGGGCCCTGCTGGGCCACGGTGGTCAGCGAGGCGGCGAGGTCCTCCTGGACCAGTGTCTCGCCCTCCCGCAGCGGCTGGCCGTCCGGGCCCGCGAACTGTGCCAGCCCGGCCAGGGCCGCCGGACCGGAGTCGGAGCGCATCCGCTGGGCGAGGAACCCGGTGACCGGGAAGCCGTCCGAGGCCAGGACGATCGCCGGTTCCAGCAGTTGGCCCCATTCCAGGTCCCCGTGTTCGGCATGGATCTGCCCCAGGCCCGCGACGAATCCGGGCACTCCCGTGCCGGAGGATGGGATGCGTCCGTCCTGCGCCACGACCTCCCGGTAGTCGTACGCCACCGGTTCGTCGCCGGGGGCGGCCAGGATGGCGGCTCCCCCGCCACCCATCCCGGAGGCATAGGGCTCGACGACGGAGATGGCGAAGGCCACGGCCACGGCGGCGTCGGCGGCGTTGCCCCCTTGCTCCAGCACCTGGATACCGGCGTCCACCGCGGCCGGATGGGCGGCGGCGACCGCGTGCTGTTCCAACACGGCCTCCGGCGCAGGGGCCGGCGTCGGGCTGACGCTCGGCGAGGCCGGGCTCGAGCCGGGGGTGGTCTGTGGGCCGCTGTCCGGGCCGGAGGCCGGCGGGGACAGCGGGGTGGAGCAAGCGGTGAGGGCCAGGGCGAAAGCGGCCAGCGTGGCCGCGGCCCGGCGGGCCGGTGATCTCATGGTGTCCTCGTATGGAATGCGGTCGTCAGGCGCCGTGCGCTCGCTTGAACTATCCCACACGGCCCCGGGCCGGCGCCCGGTCCGGTTCGGCACCGGACCGCCGTTGCGGGAACGGACACGGGGTGACCAGCCTGCCCCAAGGTTCGGCCCGTACGGTCGAAGACGTCACAAGGTGCGAGTGATGATGACAGAAGGCCCCGGCATTCCCCTCAGCCGGGGCCTTCGCCTTGCCCGGTCCACGGCCTACGCTGTGTCCATGACCGGCACCGACAACCCCTCAAGCCCCGGTCCGACCGGGCCCGCAGCCGTCGACGCGTACATCGCCGGTTTCCCCGACCTGGCCCGTGCCCTGCTGACGGAGCTGCGTGAGCTGGCCCGGGCTGCCGTGCCGGAGGCCACCGAGACGCTGAAGTGGAACGCGCCGGCCTACGTCCACCCGCGGGGAACCATCCTGTTCCAGATCTCGGGCCACAAGGCCCACGCCAGCATGGTCTTCACGCCCAGTGTCCGGGAGGCCTTCGAGGACGAACTGGTCAATTTCGAGACCGGCAAGGGCTCGGTGAAGCTCTTCTACGGCCAGCCGGCACCGCACGACCTGCTCGAGAGGATGATGCTGGCCCGGCTGCGAGAGTACGAGGACGAGGGCGTCAACTGGATGTAGCCGGGCCTCTCGCTCCCTGGAGCCGGACCCATAGACTGCCCCCATGCCCGATCGCGCCGACCTCCCGGACCCCGCCGTGCCCACCGCCGTCCTCTTCGTCGACCTGCAGGAGGGCTTCTTCGAGTTCCCCGACCTGCACGACACCCGCGCCCTGCTGGTCGAGGAGTCGAACTGGCTGGCCGCCCAGGCCCACGCCGGCGGTCACCCGGTGTTCGTGGTGAACACAGTGCACCAGGAGGACAAGTCCACCTGGACGCTGAAGATGATCGAGGACGACCAGGGCTTCAACTTCGAGGGCACGTGGAAGGCGAGCCTGCTCGACGGCCTGGACCTGGAACCAGCCCACCACCTGGTCAAGACCCGGGACAGCGCGTTCTTCGAGACCGACCTGCTCGAGCGACTGCGCGAGGCCGGCGTCCGCCGGCTCGTGCTGGCGGGCGTCACCGCGGAGTCCTGCGTCTCGGCCACCGGCCGGGATGCCTTCGCCTACGACTTCGAGGTCGTCTACGCCCGGCAGGCCATCGCCTCGTCCGACGCGGAGCGCGGCTGGACGGACCTGGAGAACGTCAGCGCGGACTTCCGCCAGACGATCCTGAACCGTCCGGAGGTTCAGCGCCTGCTGACCGCGAAGTAGTCCTCGGGCCGCTTCCCGGCCGCGAGTTCTCCGAGCACCGCGAGCAGCAGGTGCCGTTCCTGGACCTTGATCCGTTCGTGCAGGATCTCCTCGGTGTCCGTGTCCAGCACCGGCACCGCGGCCTGGGCCAGGATCGGGCCGGTGTCCACGCCGGCGTCGGCGATGTGCACGGTGCACCCGGTGACCTTGACCCCGTACCGGAGGGCGTCCCGTACCCCGTGGGCGCCCGGGAAGGCGGGCAGCAGGGCAGGATGGGTGTTGAGGTACCGGCCGCCGAAGGCTTCCAGGAACTCCTCGCCGACGATCCGCATGAACCCGGAGGAGAGTACGTAGTCCGGTGCGTACGACGCGGTCCTGGCGGTCAGCGCGCGGTTCCAGGCCGTCCGGTCGGGGAACTGCGCGAAGTCCACCACGAACGTCTCGATCCCGGCGGCCGCGGCGCGGGCCAGCCCGCCGGCGTCGGGACGGTCCGCGCCCACCGCGGCGATCTCTACGTCCAGCCGGCCGGCGACGACGGCGTCGATCACCGACTGCAGGTTGGTGCCGGAACCGGAGACCAGGGCCACGATGCGCATGGCCTCCATCGTAGGTCCACGTAGGGTGAACCCATGATCTCCTACAGATCAGTCACCAAGCGCTTCGCCGACGGCACCGTCGCGGTCCAGGACTTCAGCCTTGACGTCCCCCGCGGCACCCTGACCGTCCTGGCGGGGTCCTCGGGCTGCGGCAAGACCACCCTGATGCGCATGGTCAACCGGATGGTCGACCCCACCTCCGGGCAGGTACTCGTCGACGGCGAGGACGTGGCCGGCCGGGACCCGGTGGCCCTGCGCCGGCGCATCGGCTACGTCATGCAGAACTCGGGACTGCTGCCGCACCGCACCGTCGCCCAGAACATCGCCACCGTCCCGCGGCTCAACGGCATGGACCGCCGCGCGGCCCGCCGGCGTGCCGGGGAGATGATGGAACTCGTCGGCCTGGACGCGGGGCTGGCGGACCGCTACCCGGCGCAGCTCTCCGGCGGCCAGCAGCAGCGCGTGGGCGTGGCCCGCGGGCTGGCGGCGGACCCGGACATCCTCCTGATGGACGAGCCCTTCGGCGCCGTGGACCCGCTCGTGCGGTCCGACCTGCAACGCCAGCTGCGCCAGCTGCACGGCCAGATCGGCACCACCATCCTGTTCGTCACCCATGACATGGACGAGGCCCTGGCCCTCGGGGACCAGATCGTGCTGCTGCGCGCCGGCGCCCAGGTCGCCCAGCAGGGCACCCCGCGGCAGTTCGTCGCCGAACCCGCCAATGACTTCGTGCGCACGTTCCTCGGATTGGACCGCGGCCAGCGCACCCTGCACCGTGAGCGCGCCGCGGACGGTTCGGTCGTGGTGGTGGACTCCCATGGCCGGCCGGCAGGCGTGCTCGCGGAACCGGACGGCCGGCCCGACGCCGGCTCGCACCCGGGTGCCCCGGCCGACGCCGGGCGTCGGCCGGGATCCCAGGACGCACCGGGCGCATGAACTGGGTCCTGGACAACCTTCCGCTGATCGCGGACCGGACGTGGGCTCACCTGGCCACGTCCCTGCCCGCCATTCTGGCCGCCCTGCTGATCTCCGTCCCGCTGGGCTGGTTGGCCCACCGCTACCGGGGCCTCAACGGTCCCGTGCTGACCGGCGCCGGACTGATGTACGCCATCCCGTCCCTGCCGCTGTTCATCGTGCTGCCGGTGCTGATCGGCACGGGCGTGCGTGACGTCGTCAACGTGGTGGTGGCCCTGACCCTGTACGGGGTGGCCCTGCTGGTGCGCAGCGTGGCCGACGGACTCGACGGGGTGCCGCCGGAGGCACGCAGCGCTGCCATGGCCCTGGGCTATCCGCCGCTGCGTCGGTTCCTCGCCGTGGACCTCCCGCTGGCCGGTCCGGTGATCCTGTCCGGGCTGCGGGTGGTGGCCGTCTCCACGGTGTCGCTGTGCACGGTCGGGGCCGTCCTGGGCATCCCGTCGCTCGGCCTGCTCTTCAC
>Ga0190265_10001244_pt1 | contig 16709 bp, 13 predicted proteins | sample Popmic124T_FD_133135 | JGI IMG/M metagenome (GOLD analysis project Ga0190265, IMG submission 133135) | Populus adjacent soil microbial communities from riparian zone of Indian Creek, Utah, USA - 124 T | ecosystem: Environmental > Terrestrial > Soil > Riparian zone | place: USA: Utah | collected...
CATCGACAAGCTGCTCACGTTCGACGCCGTGGTCATCGCCGGGCAGGCCAAGAGCCACTGCGTCGCGTGGACCATCGACGACCTGCTCGTGGACGAGGAGGTGAGGGAGCGGCTCGCCCCGCGGACCTACCTGCTCGAGGACTGCACGTCTCCGGTCGTGGTGCCCGGCGCCGTCGACTACACGGACGAGGCGGACGCCGCCTTCGCGCGCTACGCGGCCGCCGGCATGCACGTGGTCCGCTCGACCGACCCGATCGCGAGCTGGCCCGGCCTGGCGGACCGCTAGGTCCAGAGCCGCACGGTCGCCCCGCGCGGCGCCGGAACGACGTTGCGTCGCTCTCGCCGGGCAGCTGGAGATCGAGAGTCCCTCCGGCGGCGGAACGCTCGTGGCGGCCACGCTGCCGGTGTCGGCCCGCTCCGTCAGGTGACCTCTTCCTGGTCGGGCCGGGCTCGCACCGTCACCGCCCCGCCATCGCGCAGCAAGCGGGCAGGTCCCAGGTCGTCGACCGGCAGCGGCGGTGCCTCGCCAAGCACGATCGCGCGCACGACCCTCGCCCATAGCGGCGCCAAGGTGAACGAGTACGTCCCGCCTGCCACGACGAACCCCGGGCATTCCGGTACCTCGCCGATGATCGGCATCTCGTCGGGCGTCGCGGCCACCGGGCCGGCCCACACGCGCAGGATCGGCTGCTCGGCGAGGAAGGGCAGGATCCGGTGGGCGAGCGCCAGGTTGCCCAACATGCTCCCCATGGTCGGCGCCGAGCGGCCCTCGAGGTCCAGGGCGGCCGGCCAGCCTCCGCCGATGAGCACGTTGCCGGCGCTCACCCGCTTGACGGAGAGCCCGTCGCCGATGTGCTGGACGAGGTTCTCGAGCATTGCGTCCGTCCGCGCGGTCGCGTGCATCTGCAGGGCCACCGGTGCCATCGCGAGGTCGATGCCCGCCAGCGCGCACACATGGGAGAGCCACGGGCCGCTCACGTTCACGACCCACGGCGTGGACCAGGCACCGCGCGCCGTCCGGACCTCCCAACGGCCGGAGCGCGCCTCTATGCCCGTGACCGGCTCGAAGGCGCGCACTTCCGCGCCCCGCCGGCGCGCGGCGGCGAGGAGCGCCGGCGTGACGAGCAGCGGGTTGGCGTACCCGTCGGCGGCGCAGAACGTCGCCGCCGCCACGGAATCCCCGAAGTTCGGGACGGCGGCGCGCAGGTCATCGCCCCTCAGCAGCTCGGTGGCGAGACCGTGCTCGCGCTCCACCTCGAGCTTGGCCTCCAGCTCAGCCACCTCTGGTGGGGTCTCCGCGACGGTGAACCCCCCGCTGCGCCGGAGCTCGATCGCGTGCTCGAGCTCCTCGTCGAGCCGCTCCCAACGTCTGGAGGCGGCGATCTGCAGCGGCAGGAAGCGACGTGTGTCGACCGGGACGAGCTGGCCCGGCCGCCTGGCGTGGATCACCTGGATGTGCAGGTTCCCCGCCGTGGTCCCGGAGCCGGCGCGATTCGGCGCGTCGCGCTCCAGTACGACGACGCGCCGCCCGCGCTCGGCAAGGGCGTGCGCGACCGCGGCGCCGAGCACTCCTGCACCGACGATGACGACGTCTGCCCCCTGCGCGCGGCTCACGACGCGGGTGCCTGCCCCCCGCCGGCCGGCACGCGCACCAGGATGGGCTTCACCGGCATCTGCACCCGCATCGCGGAGCCTGCCGCCCCGCCCGCCTCGGCGGCCAGCGCCGCAACGGCGGGTCCGCACGCGCGGCCCTGGCACGGCCCCATCCCCGCCCGCGACAGCGCTTTGACCGCGGCGAGGTCGCCGCCCATCTCGACGGCCGCCGCACGCACCTGCCGTGCGGTCAGGCCCTCGCAGCGGCAGACGAGCGCCTCGTCGGCGATCGCTGCGAGCAGGCCGGAAGGGACCGGGAACCGGGCGGCCGTGAAGGCGGCGAACGCCTCCTGGCGTGCCCGCCGGCGTTGGAGCCCCCGCGCCGGCCGGGGCCGCCGGCCGAGCCGCTCGGCGATCCGCCGGCCCGCCACACGCCCACGCGACTCCGCGAGGGGCGCCCCGCCGATGCCGGCCACCTCGCCCACGACGAACACGCCGGGCACGGACGTCTCGCCGTACCTGTCGAGCACCGGCAGCACGTCGCCGGGCGCCGCGGGATCCGGCCGGACGGCCGCGCCCAGCAGCTGTACGAGCTCGGTGGACGGCCGCAGTCCGAAGGCCACGGCCACGGCGTCGACCTCGACGGTCGAGGCTGCCTCGGGACGATCCGCCGAGGCGACCGTGACCCGCTCCACGCGGCCGTCGCCCTCGGCACGGACGATCCGCATGCCGGCCTCGACCCGGACGCGGTGGCGCGCCAGCCCGGCGAGCAGCCCGCCGAGCTGCGCGATCCTCGCCGGGTGGCGTGCCGCCGCCAGCGAGCCACGGTCGAGCCGGTAGCCGCGCCCGAGTTCGAACACGCGCAAGCGCTCCGCTCCCGCGCGCAGGAGATCGTGCGCCGCCACCAGCAGCAGCGGGCCGGTGCCCGCGACGACCACGCGCTTGCCCACCGGCACGCCGTCGACGCTCGCCAGCCGCAGCGCGCAGCCCGGCGTGACGACGCCCGGCAGCTCCCAGCCCGGGAACGGCACGCTCCGCTCGAAGCCGCCGGTGGCGAGCACCACCGCGTCGCCGGCGATTGCGCCGATGCCCGCGTCGCGCGTGTCCGAGGTCATCAGCGTCCGGCCATCCGCGCCCCACACGAGCGTGCTCGTCCGCACCCGTACGCCGGCCGCGCGGACGGCCTCGATCAGCCGTTGTCCACGCGGCCGGTGCGGTCCGAGAGCAGCCCGCAGGGCGGGTGCGCGTTGCCGGTAGTACTGCCCGCCGAGCGCGTCGGACTCCTCGACCAGCGCCACCGTGAGGCCGGCGCGCGCCGCCTCCAGCGCGGCGACCATGCCCGCCGGGCCGCCGCCCACCACTACTACGTCGTGCCGCTCAGGTTCCATCGCCCGCCGCCGTCTGCACCCGCAGGCCGTCGCGGACGCGCTCCATGCAGGAGCGCACGCCGCGGCCATCCACAGTGACCACACACTCGAAGCACACGCCGATGCCGCAGTGCGGTCCGCGCGCCTCCCCCGTCACCGGGTTGCGGCTCATCCGCCAGGCGCCGTGGCGCAGGAGCGCCGCGACCAGGCTCTGGCCGTCTGGGGCCGAGCACGGCTCGCCGTCGAGCCAGAAGCGCACCGTGCCGGCCGGCGCGCTCACGCCGGCGTCTCCGCCTCGAGCAGTCCAGCCGCCTCGAGCGCCCGGCGCAGCCCGGCGAGCTCCTCCGCCCCGTCGACCTCCAGCAGGGGAGACCGCACATAGCCGCCGGGCTGGCCGAGCATCCGCATCGCCGCCTTCAGTTGCGCCGGCGGAGTGCCGAAGCGCCCGCTGAAGTCCTCGCGCACGATCGAGCGCTGCAGCGCCTGGTAGCGGTCGGCGAACGCGCGCGCGGCGTCGAGGTCGGCGCGCCAGTACGCCTCGTAGAAGCCCGCCCCTGCCAGCGCGCCGAGCCCCCCGCCGTCGATGTTCCCGTCGCCGCCGAGCTCGCGCAGCACGGCGAGGCCTCGGCGGCTGATGAAGGTGCCGAACACGCGCACGCGGTCGACGACCGCCTCGTGCAGCGCCAGCGCTTTCATCCAGTCGCCGGTGCTCTCCTTGATCGCGACGACGGGCTCCAGGTCGGCGAGCCGCTCGGCCAGCGCAGGCGCGATGTCGACCGCGACGCCGCGTGGCCAGTTGTAGACCATCACCGGCGCTTGGGACGCCTCGCAGAGCTCGGCGTAGAAGGCGAGGATCTCGCGGTCGTTCGGGTGTACGTACGGAGGCGGCGTGGCGAGCACACCGTTGGCGCCGGCGTCAGCCGCGTGCCGAGCGAGGCCCGAGGCCTCCGCCGCGGTGAACGCGCTGACGCCCACGACGACGGGGATCCGGCCGCCGACGGCGTCGACGGCGACCTCGGCGAGGTGCCGGCGCTCGGCGCCGCTCTGGGAGGTCCATTCGCCGGTCGAGCCGTTCACGAGCACGCCGTGCACGCCCTGCTCGACGTACTGGTGCAGAAGCGCGCGCCAGGCGTCGTCGTCCACATCGCCGCCGGCGGTGAACGGGGTGGGGGCCGCGGGCCAGTACCCGCGCCAGCTTACGTCGTTGCGGTCGATGAGGGGCTCCTTCCACCGGCGGGGCTGGAGGACCGCCGCTCGGCTCGCCGGCGGGTCTCGATCGCGGGATCGGGCACCGGCGTGGCCAGCAGCAGCGCGCGGCTGTACGGGTCGTGCGGCTCGCGCAGCACGCGATGGGCCGGCCCGGCCTCTACCACACGGCCGTCGCGCATGACGACGATCTCGTCGCAAAGGAACCGGACGACCGCGAGGTCGTGCGCGATGAAGAGGATCGACAGCCCGAGCTGCTCCTGCAGGCCGCGCAACAGGTTGAGCACCTGCGCCTGCACCGAGACGTCAAGCGCGGACACCGGCTCGTCGCAGATCAGCAACCGCGGCTCGACGGCGAGCGCGCGCGCGATCGCGATCCGCTGCCGCTGGCCGCCGCTGAAGTCGCGCGGGTGGCGCTCGAGGTGCCCCGCGTCGAGCCCGACAAGCTCGAGCAGCTCGAGGACGCGCCTGCGGCGCGCGCCGCGGCCGCCGGCGAGCCCATGCACGACGAGGCCCTCGCCGACCAGCGCCTCGACCGTCATCCGCGGGTTGAGCGAGGCGTACGGGTCCTGGAAGACGATCTGCATCTCTCGCCGCAGCTCGCGCAGGCGCCTGGGCGAGGCGGCCAGCACGTCCGTTTCGTCGAAGACCACGGACCCCGCAGTCGGCTCGATCAGCCGCAGCACGCAGCGGGCGGTGGTCGACTTCCCCGATCCGGACTCGCCGACCAAGCCGACGGCCTCACCGGCGCGAACCTCGAAGGCGACGTCCTCCACGGCCACCGTGGGCCCGCCGCGGCTCGCGAAGTGGTGGGTGAGGCCCTTCACTTGCAGCAGCGGCTCAGGCATCGACGCGCTCCTCCGCGATCAGGGCCGGCGGCGAGATCTCCCCCACCCGCAGGCACGCCGCGCGGTGGTCCGGCTCGTGCTCGAGCAGCATCGGCACCTCCGTGGCGCAGCGGTCCTGGGCGTGCGGGCAGCGTGGGTGGAACGGGCAGCCGGACGGTGGCACAGCCGGATCCGGCGGCCGCCCGGCGATCGCCGGCAGGCGCTCCGGCCGGGACCCGGTGAGCTGCGGCACCGCTCCGAGCAGCCCCCAGGTGTATGGGTGCAGCGGACGCTGGAACAGCGGCTCGGCGGTCGCGGACTCGACGGCCTGCCCGGCGTACATGACGACCACCCGCTCGGTGCCGCCGGCTACGACGCCGAGGTCGTGCGAGATGAGCAGCAGCGACATCCCACGCTCCTCGGAGAGCTCGAGCAGGAGGTCGAGAACCTGGCGCTGCACGCGCACGTCGAGCGCGGTGGTCGGCTCGTCAGCGATCAGGAGCTCCGGCGACTGGGCGAGCGCGATCGCGATCATCACCCGCTGACGCATCCCACCCGAGAACTGGTGCGGGTAGTCGTCGACGCGGCGCGTGGCATCGCGGATCCCGACGCGCTCGAGCAGCTCGAGCGCGCGGTCGCGGGCCTCCCGCTTGCCCGTGCCGCTCAGCCGGAGCGGCTCGGTGATCTGCGCGCCGACCCGTAGCACGGGGTTCAGCGCTGAGAGCGAGTCCTGGAAAATCAGCCCGGCCCGTCGGCCGCGGACCGCGCGCAATGTCGAGGACGGCGCGCCGACGAGCTCCTGCCCGTCGAACCGCACGCTGCCGGAGACCCGCGCGCCCGCGGCCAGGCCAAGGATCGCGTGCATGCTGACGGACTTGCCGGAGCCTGACTCGCCGACGAGACCCACGCGCTCGCCCGGCTCGATGTCGAGGTCGAGCCCGCGGACGACCGTAACCGGGCCGTCCTGCCCCGGGAACGCGACCTCGAGGCCGCGAACCTTCAACAGCGGATCCCGCGTCATCCCACGCCCCGTCGCTCGCGCACCGTCGGATCGAGCTCCGACCGGAGGAGGTCGCCGGTGAGGTTGAAGCCCAGGGCCGTGATCGCGATCGCCAGGCCCGGGAACGTCACGACCCACCAGGCGGAGGTCAGGACCTGACGACCGTCGGCCACCATCGCGCCCCACTCCGGATCCGGGATCTGCGCGCCCACGCCGATGAACGAGAGCCCCGAGATCACGAGCGTCACCGCCGCGACGTCGAACGTCGTCTGGACCCACAGCGTGTCGAGCGAGTTGGGCAGGACGTGCCGTAGCACCAGCCGCATGCGCGACACACCGAGCGCCCGCGCGGACTCGACGTACTCCTGCTGGGCGACGTCCGCCACGAGCCCGCGCACGAGTCGCGCGTAACCGGGCCACCAGGTCGCGGCGAGCGCGATCACCGCCGCGTCGAGCCCGCGCCCCATCGAAGCGGCGAGGCCGAGCGCGAGGATGAGGGCCGGGAACGAAAGCCCGATGTCGCAGATCCGCATGAGCGTGGTGTCCAGCCACCGTGGGCCGAGCGCGGCGGCGCACCCGAGCGCGACGCCCACCAGCGTCGCGGAGGCGATCACGATGAGCACGGCGAGCAGCGTCAGCCGGGCGCCGGCGAGCACGCGGCTGAAGACGTCGCGCCCAGCGGTGTCCGTGCCGAACGGGTGATCGAGCGAGGGCGGCTGCAGCTCGCGCGCGAAGTCGGTCGCGCTCGGGTCGTGCGGCGCGAGCGCCGGCCCGAGGATCACCAGCAGGAGCGCCACGGCCACGATCACGACGCCGACGCTCTCGAGCTTGTACCGGCGCGCGAGCGTCAGAACCCGGCGCGGGCGCGCGGGGGCGGCCGGAGGAGCGGTGGAGGCGACGCTGCTCATGCCAGCCGCAGCCTCGGGTTCAGCCGCACGTAGAGCAGGTCCACGATGAGGTTGGCGAGCACGAAGAACACGCCCACCACGAGCACGACGCCGACCACGGCCAGCAGATCGCTCTGGAGGACCGCGTTGACGGCGTAGGCACCCAGGCCCGCGCGCCCGAAGATGGTCTCGACGAGCACGGTGCTCCCGAGCATCCATCCGAACTGCATGCCGATGATCGTCGTCGCCGGCAGCAGCGCGTTGCGCATCGCGTGGTGCGAAAGCACGCGCCGCTCGGTCAGCCCCTTCGAGCGCGCGAGCGTGATGTAGTCGCGCTCGAGCACCGACAGCATCGACGACCGCACCGTCCGCGCAATGATCGCCATGAACGACATCGCGAGGGCGGTCGCGGGCAGGATGAGGTGCGTGATGCCGCTCCACGCCGCGGCGAGGTTGCCCTGGAGCAGGCTGTCGAGCACCACGAAGCCGGTGATCTTCTGCCCCGGATCGACGTCGGCGCCGAACTGGCCCGTGATCGGCAGCCAGCCCAGCTCGACGGCGAACACGAGCTGGAGCAGCAGAGCTACCCAGAAGACCGGGAGGGCGCTGCCCACCACCACGACCACGCGCGAGAGACCGTCGGTGTACGTCCCGCGCCGCACCGCGCCGATCACGCCGAGCGGGATGGCCACCAGCAGGTTGATGAGCATCGCCGCGAGGACCAGCTCGATCGACGGCGGGATCGCCTCGGCGAGGTCGTCGGCGATCGGCCGGTGCGTGAACGCCGACGTCCCGAGGTCTCCCTGGACGAGCCGGCCGACGTAGTCCGCGAACTGCGCCGGAACCGGCTGGTCCAGCCCGAGCCGCTCGCGCGCGGACTCAACGGCCTCGGGCGAGGCGGTGCGCCCTGCGGCAGTTCGCGCCGGGTCCCCGGGGATCACCTGTGCCATGAGGAAGGTGACCGCCGCGAGGACCACGAGCACGACGAAGGCCAGCGCGACCCGCCTGAGGGCGAACGACCGCATCCGTGCTACCCGGTGAGCGTGAGGCCGCCGTACCGCATCGGCACTACCCCGAGAGCGAGATGTCGTAGGTGTTCTCGGTCTGGTGGTGCGCCCCGTTGTAGGCGTAGCCCTGGACGTTCGACCTCACGACCGTCACGTACTGCGGGAGCGAGACGTTCACCCCGACGTAGTCCTCGGCGATGACCTTCTGAACCTGCTCGTAGGCGGCGCAGCGCTCGGCCTCGTCCGGCGTGGCCGCGCCCTTCTCCAGCAGCTCGTCCACCTGCGGATTGCCGTACTGGGCGAAGTTGAAGCCGGCGCCCAGCCGGAAGTCGGAGTGGAAGCCGATGTAGAGCACCTCGTGCGGGTCGGGGAACAGCGGGAACGTGTAGACCGCTCCGAGGTCGGGCGTGGTGTCGGCCTTCTGCAGCATCTCCATGTACGCCGGGAACGTCGTGGCCAGCGGCTTCAACGTGACCCCGATCTGCTTCAAGGTCGACTGGTAGAGCTGGAAGGCCTCCTTCTCCTCCTCGAGCGCCGGCAGGAACTCCATCTCCAGCGTCAGGTCGCCCACGCCCGCCTGGTCGAGCAGCTGCCGCGCCCGATCGAGATCGAAGTCGGGCTGCGGCGTGCCCTCGCTCCAGCACGGGAACGGGCGCGGCAACGGCCCGTGCGCGCGCTCGCCGTAGCCGTCGAGGATGCGCTCCACGTGAGTCGTGTAGTCGTAGGCGTACGAGAGCGCCTCACGCACGCGCTTGTCCTTGGTCGGACCCGACGCGGTGTTGAAGAAGATGTACAGCTGGACGGGCGTGTCCGCCGCGTCCACCCGATAGTCGGCGTTGCCGTCGAAGGCCGGCAGGTCGCGCTTGGCGATGTTCATCGCGATGTCGGCCTCGCCCGACTCGAGCAGCGCCTTCTGCGTGGTGGGCTCGGCGATGAAGCTGTAGTCGACCTCCGAGAGCTTGGGCGCACCGCGGTGGTAGTCCTCGAACGCCGAGAACTTCGCGCTCTGGTTCGGCGAGTAGTCGACGAGGCTGAACGGCCCGGAGCCGGCGTCGTTGTTGGCCAGCCACGATTGCCCGTTGTCCTTGCCGAGATTCTTCTCGACCAGCTTGGAATTGAGGATGTACACGCGCGAGAGCGCGCCGAGAAACGGCACCGAGCGGCGGCTGAGCGTGATCTGGACTTCCGTGTCGGAGATCGCCTCGCTCGAGTCGTACGCGGCAATCTCCGACCAGATGCCGGCTTCGAGGTCCTTGACCCGGTCGAGCGTGAAGACGACGTCCTCTGCGGTCACCGGCGAGCCGTCGTGGAAGGTCATGCCGTCGTTGAGCGTGAAGTCGTAGGTCAGCCCGTCGTTGCTGACCTCGAACTCGGACGCCATCCGGGCGGTCGGCTTGTCGTCGCCCGGCTCGAACTGGACCAGCGTGTCGTACAGGTTGAGCGCCATCTGGTCCACCGTGGAGTTCGGCGACTGCACAGGGTCCAGCGTCTGCGGGGGCTCGGCGGTGACGATCCGCAGCGTGCCGTCCTCGGTGGTCGCCGGCGTGCCGCCCGACGAGGTCGAGCCGGAGTCTTCGCGGTGTTCGCCGCCGCACCCGGTGAGGGCGAGCAGGCCGCAGACGAGGAACGCCGCCGGCGCTCTGCCATGCCTCCCGAGTCCAGTCCGTTCGATCACGACCGATCCTCCTCTCCCACGCCCTTGGCGCGATGACCAGGGCGGCGAACAGTGAAACCCTTCACGAAGCGTATCACGAGATGCGTTACCTGATGTATCAGACCGAAGCGCATGGGGACGTCTGACTGAGAATGGTCCGGCTCTAGTTGCGCCGGTCGAGCGCGGGTCCGCGCCGGTCGAAGAGCGCGCCGGCAACCCGCGTCCGTGTCTCGCCGATGTGCTCGCGCAGCAGCTCGGCGAGCCGCTCGCCGTCGCCCTCGCGGAGCGCCTCCGCGACGGCCTCGAACGTCTCCGCCTGCCGCGCCCGCGGCTCCACCCCCGCCTGCGTGAGGTACATGACGCGCAGGGAGGCGTCGAACAGGCGGCGGTAGATGGCGTCGAGATACCGGTTGTTGGCGATGCGCAAAAGCAGGTGGTGGAACTCGGTGTCGAGCGCGACATCGGATTCGCGGCTGTCGGACGCCCGGACCCGCGCGATCAGGTCCTCGAGCTCGACGACGTGCTCGGGACGCACGCGCGCGGCGGCCAGCCGCCCGACCATTTCCTCGACGCCCGAGCGGACCTCGAAGATCTGCTGCAGATCGTCGATCCGCACGTGGCTAACGCGGGTGCCTCGACGCGCCTCAATATCCACCAGGCCGTCGTGCGCGAGCAGCCGCAGCGCGTCCCGCAGCGGCGTCCGGCCGACGCCGAGGCGCTGCATCAGGTCGCTTTCCACCAGCGGTTCGCTGGGGCGCAGCTCAGTGCGCAGGATGAGGTCCCGGAGTGCCTGGTAGGCGGCGCGGGCCTCGGTCACTCCGGGCCTCTCACGCGCGCCGCCGTCTCGGTCCACGTCCCGTCCGCGGCCACCTCGACGCCGTAGACGTCACGCGCCGCCGCGCGCGAAACGTAGCCGTCGAGCACATCCTCCGCCACGGCCACGGGGTCGCGCGTGAGCGGATCGCCGTACCCACCGCCGCCCGCCGACACGTTCACGAACCGCGAGCCCTCGGGCATCGGGGCGCGCCGCATCGAGAGCGTGCGCTCCTCGGGCGTGCCGGGGTGGATGGTCATGCCGTTCGTCATGGCCTCGTGCCCGCCGGCCAGACCCCAGGGGCGCGTCCGGGTCTTCTTCTTCATGGACAGCACCTCTCCATCCGCGGTGAAGCGTACGGCCCGCTCGATGCCGAGGCCACCGCGGTGGCGGCCCGCGCCGCCGGAGTCTGCGCGCAGCGCGAGCCGCTCGTGAAACAGCGCCGCCTTATGCTCCAGGACCTCGATCGGCGTGTTGCGTACGACGCTCGTACTCGCGTGCTGGAGCGCCGTCGAGCCGTCGTGTTCGGGTGTCCCGCCCCACCCGATCCCCTCGTTGTTGGAGAGCACGTAGACCTCGCCTGTGTCCGGATGCACACCCGTGGCCATGAAGCCCGGCTCGTCGGCGCCGGACGAGGCACCCACGTGCTCGAGCGGCTGCGCGAGCGCCTTGTGGATGAGGTCGTGCGCGCCCATGCTCGTCCAGAGCGTGAACGTCGCCGCCGGATAGACGGCGTGGAACAGCGTGCCCGGCGGCGCGATCACGGTGAGCGTCCGGTACAGGCCGGCGCTGTTGGGCACCGTCGGCGCCGCGAGCCCCTTGAGCGCGACCTTCGCGAGGCTCTCCGTCGCGCCGACGGGCATGTTGATCGGACCGCGCACGGCCGGCGAGGAGCCCGAGAAGTCGAACTCGATCTCCTCGCCGCGAATCGCGATCCGGACCTGCATCTTCACCGGCTCGGTGCTGATCCCGTCGTCGTCGAGCCAGTCGACGGCCGTCCACTCGCCGTCGGGCAGCTCGGCAAGCGCCCGCCGGACGATCCGCTCGCCGTGGTCGAGGACGGCCTCGACGGCGGCGCCGACCGTCTCGACCCCGAACTTCTCGTAGACCTGGCGCACCCGCTCCTCGCCGACCCTGATCGCCGAGAGCTGGGCATGGAAGTCGCCGATCGTCAGGTCAGGGAGCCGCGAGTTGAACCGGATCAGCTCGAGGATCTCCTCGTCCACGCGGCCACCCTTCACGACCCGCGTGCCCGGGAAGATCATCCCCTCCTGGTGCATGTCGGTCGAGTCCAGAATGTACGCCGCGTCCTTGCCGCCGAGGTCCATCCAGTGCGCACGGACGCAGAGGTAGCCGACCGGGCCGGGATCGGAGGGATCGAGGAAGATCGGCGCGAACAGCATCGCGTCGTAGCTGTGCGCCGAGTTCCAGTACGGGTAGTTGAGCATCACCACGTCGCCCGGCCGCAACGTGTCGCGCCCCACGTACTCGACGCCCTTGACGATCGCGTAGTCGTTGGCTCCGAGGAAATGGGTGATGCCGGGCGCCTCGGCCATCAGTCTCAGGTCGCGGTCATAGAGCGAGATGCCGAAGTCGAGCACCTCATAGATCACCGGGTTGAACGACGTGCGCACCAGCGTCCGCCGCGCCTGCTCGACCGCGGAGTCGAGGTAGCTGCGGACGATCTCGACCGTCGCGCCGTCAAGCTCCTGTGCGGGGCTCGTGATCATGCGTCGCTCCCGGTCAGCAGCAGGTGGCCGTAGTCGTCTACGCGGACCTGCTGGTCGCCGTGTACGACGAGCACGCACGTGCCCTCGCGGACGATCGCCGGTCCGGCGATGGTGTGCCCGGGCCTGAGGCGTTCGCGGTCATGGACCGTGAAGTCGGCGAGCTCGCGGGTGGCCGGATCGTATGCGCGGCGCCGTCCGGCCGGTGCCTCGGTCGCGGGTCCCGTTGCGGGCTCGAGGGGGACGATCTCGGGCTTGGGCACCTCGCCGACCGCGCGCACTCGCAGCGTGACGATCTGCTGCCGCGTGTGGAGCCGGTGGCCGTAGCGCTGGTTGTGGAGCGCGTGGAATCGCTCCTGGATCGTGGCGAGGTCGTCGCCCTGCTGGAGCGTCACGGGCAGGCTGTTCTCCTGGCCGAGGTAACGGACGTCGAGCCGGTGCTCGAGCCGGCGCCGCTCCGGCGGGACGCCCTGCTCCTCCAGGACGGCGAGCGCCCGTCCGTCGAGGTCGGCAAGCATCGCCGGCAGGCGGGTCATCGCGTCCTCGTCGACAAGCTGCAGCGCGGTCTGCGCGAGGTCGAACTCGAGGTCGGCCATCAACATGCCCCACGCGGAGAACGCGGCCGGCGCGTGCGGCACGATCACCTCGGAGAGCCCGAGCTCCCGCAGGAGCATCGGGGCGATCATCGGCCCGGCTCCGCCGAAGGCGAGGAGGCTGAAGTCGCGCGGGTCCATGCCGCGCTCGACGGTCAGCTCCCGGAGCGCGCCCACGGTGCGCGCCACCATCACGTCGAGTACGGAGGCGGCGGCGCGAGTCACGTCGACGCCCAGCGGCCCGGCGAGCTGCTCCTGGACGCCGCGCCTGGCGGCTTCGCCGTCGATGTGCAGCCGCCCGCCGAGGAACTCGTCGGGGTGCAGGTGACCGAGCACGAGCGCCGCGTCGGTCACCGTGGGCCTCGTGCCCCCGCGGCCATAGGCGATCGGGCCCGGTTCCGCGCCGGCGCTCTGCGGGCCGACCTTGAGCAGCCCGTCGTCGAGCCAGGCGATCGACCCGCCGCCCGCCCCAATCGTCCGGATGTCGTAGATCGGAACCAGCAGCGGCAGGCCCTCGATCCGGCCCTCGTGGACCTCGGTCGGCGCTCCGTCCACGATCACGCACGCATCGACGCTCGTGCCGCCGACGTCGAACGAGACGATGTTGCGGCGGTCGAGCAGGCGGCCGAGACGCGACGAGCCGATGATCCCGCCTGCCGGCCCGGACAGCACGGTGGCGAGCGGCGACCGGCGCGCCACGTCCGCGCTCATCGCCCCGCCGCCTGAGCGGGTCACCAGGAACGATCCGTCGAAGCCGCCCTCGCGGAGGTCGTCGGCGAGCACCGTGATGTAGCGCTCGAAGATCGGCCGCACGTAGGCGTCGAGCACCGTGGTGCTCGTCCGCTCGTACTCGCGGTACTCGCGGGCCACGTCGCTGGAGATCGAGACGGCGACGTCCGGGAAGGCCGCGGCGATCAGGTCGCGGGCGCGCTGCTCCGGCTCGGGGTGGGCGTACGAGTGCAGGAAGCACACGGCGATCGCCCGGCAGCCGGCTCGCACGAGCGCCCCGGCGGCTCCGACCACCCCGTCCTCGTCGAGCGGCTCGAGTACGCGGCCGCGGTAGTCGAGCCGACCGGCGACCTCGGCCGTGTGCCGCCGCCGAACGATGCCTGCCGGCCGCCGGTAGGTGAAGTCGTACATCGACCCGGGCGGGACGTCCCCGCGCGCGATCTCGAACACGTCGCGGAACCCCGCATTGGCGAGGATGCCGGTCGTCGTCCCGCGGCGCTCCAGGATCGCGTTCAGGCCGAGCGTCGTCCCGTGGACGAACGCGGAGATCCCGTCGAAGGTCTCGCGCAGGCCGCCGAGGGCGTTCATCACGCCGTCCGCGGGCCGCTCCGGCGTGGTGGAGGACTTGTGGAGACGGACCGTGCGGCTGGTCTCGTCGAGCTCGACAGCGTCGACGAACGTGCCGCCGATGTCGACGGCCACGCGCACGCCGGCGCCTCCGCCTGCGCCGCCGGTCTGAGCTCCGGCGCTCACGCGTCCCACCTGATCACGTCGCCGCGCTGCATCACGAATCGGATGTCGTGCAGCGGCGCGGTGTCGTCCATCGGGTCGCCGTCGAAGGCGATCAGGTCGGCAGCGAGTCCGGGCTCGACGGCCCCGACCTCGCCGTCGACGCCGAGCATGCGGGCCCCGTCGAGCGTGGAGGCACGCAGCGCCTCCGCCGGCGTGAGGCCGGCGTCGACGAGGAACTCCAGCTCGCGCACCGCCACCACGGTGTCGTCGCACGGCTCGCCCGGTGGGTAGTCGGTCCCGTTCACGAGCGTCACGCCGGCGGTGACCGCGCGCTCGATCGACTCCAGGTGCCCGGGTCCCGTCTCCATCGCCGTCTCGATCTGCTCCTCGGTGAAGTGGTGATCGCGCATCCAGCCGGGCAGCCGCGTGACGCACAGCGTCGGCGTGAGGTACACGTCGTCCCGCGCCGCCATGAGCGCGGCGGTCTCCTCGTCGAGGTCGTAGCCATGCTCGTACGAGGTGATCCCGATCTCGAGCGCCGTCCGGATCGCCTCCGAGGAGCCGGCGTGCGCGCTCACGTACGAGTGGTGCTCACGCGACGCGCGGACCACGGCGCGCATCTCGTCCGCGGTCATCTGCGGCACGTCGAACCCCTCGTCCGCGTCCGCGATCCCACCCGTGATGAAGACCTTCATGTGATCCGCCCCGGCCGCGTACTCGTTGCGCGCGGCCTTCAGGAACCCGTCGTAGCCGTCGGCCACCGCCGCGCCGTGCCCGTACGCGTGTCCCGCCGTCGTGGTGATCGACCGACCTGCGCTGAGGATCCGCGGCGCCGGCACCCAGCCGTCCTTCGCCGCCTTGCGCAGCGCGATGTCGATCCGGTTGACCTCCATCTGGCACCGGATCGTCGTCACGCCGGCGTAGACGGCGTCGCGAGCCCGCTTGGCCGCCCGGAACGCCGTCGCGGAGGACGGCTCGTTCTCGTCCGTGATCTCGAAGGGATAGACGACGGACAGGTGCGTGTGGACCGAGACCAGGCCGGGCGCGACGGTCATGCCCTTCAGGTGGTGGGCGTTGGCCGCCGCAGGGGCGGCGCCGTCCTCGATGCGCGCGATCCGCCCGTCGTCTCCGACCTCGATGCTCACGGGCCCGAGCGTCTTCCCGGCGCGCACGTCGGCGAGCCGGCAGTCGGTCAGCCAAGCCAAATCGGGTCCTCCCCCCAACGGTGTGCCATTCTCCGTGTCAAGACAGATACCCTACCTGATATCTCAGGTGATGCATCTGGTCGAGACACGCCGAGGAACGTCAGCTACACGAGCCGGAACTCGCGGTGGCGGAGCGGCGCCCACGCCGCTCCGCCCGCGAGCGCCCTCACCCCGCGATAGCGAAGTACTTGGTCGAGAGATACTCCTCGATGCCCTCGCGCCCGCCCTCGCGGCCGAAGCCGGACGCCTTGACGCCACCGAACGGCGCCGCGGCGTTCGAGACGATCCCCTGGTTGAGGCCGAGCATGCCGGTCTCGAGCCGCTCGCCGACCCGCAGCGCCCGGTCGAGGTCGCGCGTGAACAGGTAGGCGACGAGCCCGTACTCCGTGTCGTTCGCCGCGGCCACCGCCTCGTCCTCGGTGGTGAACGTGCGCACGGGCGCCACGGGGCCGAAGATCTCCTCGGACAGCACGCGCGCGCCGTCCGGCAGGCCGGCGAGCACGGTCGGCGGGTAGAAGTGGCCGGGCCTGTCGAGCGGGGCGCCCCCGCACAGCACGTCGGCGCCGCGGTCGCGCGCGTCGTCCACGAGCGCCGCGACCTTGGCGCGCTCGCGGCCGTCGATCAGCGGCCCGACCTCCGTGCCCTCCTCGGCGCCGTGCCCGACCCGCAGCGCACCCATCCGCTCGGCGAGCCGGCGCGTGAACTCGCCCGCGACCGCCTCGTGCACGAGGAACCGGTTCGCGGCCGTGCAGGCCTCGCCGCCGTTGCGCATCTTCGCCAGCAGCGCGCCCTCCACCGCCTTGTCGAGGTCGGCGTCCGCGAACACGAGGAACGGCGCGTTGCCGCCAAGCTCCATCGACATCCGGAGCAGGCGGTCGGCGCCCTGCGCAACCAGCAGCCGGCCGACCTCCGTCGAGCCGGTGAACGACACCTTGCGCAGCGCGGCGTCGCGCATCAGCGGCTCGACGACGCGGGAGGCCGACGCGCTCGTCACCACGTTCAGCACGCCGGGCGGCAGGCCCGCGCGCTCGAGGATGTCGGTCAGCGCGAGCATCGAGAGCGGCGTCTGCTTCGCCGGCTTCACGACCATCGTGCACCCCGCCGCGACGGCCGGGCCGATCTTGCGCGTGCCCATCGCCATCGGGAAGTTCCACGGCGTGATGAGCAGGCACGGCCCGACCGGCTGCTTCATCACGAGGAGCTTCGAGCGCCCGTCGGGCGCGGTGGCGAACCGGCCGTCGATCCGCACCGCCTCCTCGGCGAACCAGCGCAGGAACTCGGCGGCGTAGGCGACCTCGGCGCAGGACTCGGCGAGCGGCTTGCCCATCTCGAGCGTCATCAGCAGCGCCAGCTCATCGCGGCGCTCGG
>Ga0190265_10001245_pt1 | contig 16708 bp, 18 predicted proteins | sample Popmic124T_FD_133135 | JGI IMG/M metagenome (GOLD analysis project Ga0190265, IMG submission 133135) | Populus adjacent soil microbial communities from riparian zone of Indian Creek, Utah, USA - 124 T | ecosystem: Environmental > Terrestrial > Soil > Riparian zone | place: USA: Utah | collected...
ACGTGCCGCGCGATCACCTGATCGTCGTATCCATGCACATCCCGCTTGTCGCCAACCAGGGGGACACCGCACCCGGCGACTACACCGCAGACCGGCGCGCGCTGCTCGCGCTGCTGTCGGAGCGCCCGCATACGTTGAGCCTCTCTGGACACATGCATACGACCGAACATCACTATCTCGGACCCGAGGCGGGCTTCACCAGCGCGCAGCCGCATCATCACCACGTGCTCACCGCGGCCTGCGGGAGCTGGTGGTGCGGGCCGCGCGATCGGCGCGGCATACCCTCCGCCGACAGCGTCGACGGCACGCCCAACGGCTTCCATATCCTCTCCGTCGACGGCAATCGCTACACAACGCGCTTTGTGCCCGCGGTGGGCAAAAGCGATACGCAACTGCGTTTACTGACTGAACAAGCCTGCGGAACCTGCAGGATCATCGCCAACGTGTTCGATGGCGGCCCCAGGACAGCCGTGACCTTCGAGATCCCCGGCGTGACGGCCGCTGCACCGATGGCTCGTCTGCGCGCCCGCGATCCCTTCCTGCATCAGGTGCTCGCGCGTGAGGATGCCATTCGCAAGCCATGGGTTCAGCCTGTCGAGTCCACGCATCTGTGGTACGCCGACGTCGAGCGCGTGCCGGTTGGTGCGCATCGCGTCACGGTTCGGGCACGTGGGGAGTACGGGCGCGAGCACGTTGCCCACACCGTGCTGGATGTGGGTGCCTGAGGCCGTCAGCGGCCCGGCAGGTAATCTGGCAGGTGCTGCATGTGTTCGAGAATGCGGCACGGAATCTTCAGGAATTCCGCCGGGTTGACCCCGTGCGGCGGCGGGGGGGCAACGAGCCGGGGCGCGTCTTCGTTCGGATATTCACCCACCGGCAGGTAGACCCAGCCGTTGCCCGTCCATGTCGCACCGCGCCGGTTGTCGTACGCATAGCGCGGCGCGGGCGGGTAGACCTCGACCACGATCGTTTCCGTCTCGCACATGCGGTCGATGCCAAGGGCGCGTGACAAGTCGGGGCGCGGGGCTAACTCTGGACGGGTCTCCAAGTCCGGGCGCAGGTCCAAGTCCGGGCGCAGGTCCAAGTCCGCGGACGTCGCGCTTTTCGCGACGAGAAGCGCCCCTAACAGGACGAAGCTGATCCGGGCTACGATCCGTAAACGTGGCATGATGTCTCCGGCGCTCGCGAATGTGATTCGCATATTGCAGCATCAAGCTTTTGCCGGACCGTTAATTGCTGCAGAGTGGGCGCCACTGGGCGGGAGAATTTGTTGTGCGACAGCTCCTGATATGGTGCCTCGGTTCGTTGGCCGCCTTTGCATCTGCGACTGCTGCGCAGACACCGCCAACGCAGGTCACGATCCTCGCCCTCGGCGCCAGCAACACGGAAGGCTGGGGTCTGCCCGCCTCCGACTCGTATCCGGCGCGCCTGGAGCTGATGCTCAAGGCCAAGAGCGTCAGCGCAACCGTTCACAACTTCGGCATCGCCGGCGATACGACGCGCGGCATGTCGGCCCGGCTGCAGGTGGGAATGCCGGAGGGAACGCAACTCGTCATCCTGCAGCCCGGCATCAACGATGCGCGCGTGGGGGAGGGGGCCGACCGCGCGCGCAACATCGAGGATATCCGCAGCTGGCTCGCAGCGCGCGGCGTCAAGCTGGTCATGATGGAGAACGACATGCTGGATGCCCTGCCGCGCACCGAATTACGCGAGGATGGCATCCATTTCACTGCGGCCGGCTACGCGATCCTGGCCGAGCGCATTTTGCCTGAGGTCCTCGCCGCCCTGGGCAAGTGATCGAAGGTCAACATTGGTGGAGGAAACAACATGACACCCGAACTTGCCTATCTGGTCTGGTCGGCAGCCCTGACCCTGGTGCTGGCCGTGATCGCCGCGTCGGGCGCCACGCTCGAGGTTGGTCTTCCGCGACTTGCGGGCAACCGTGAGAACATGCCGGAAATGTCGAGTTGGGCCGGCCGTGCGGCCCGAGCCCATCGCAACATGCTCGAGAACCTGATTCTGTTTGCGGTGCTGGTGCTCGTCGCCCGCGCGGTCAATGTCAGCAACAGCATGACCATCCTCGGCGCGCAGATTTTCTTTTGGGGACGCGTTGCGCACGCCGCCATCTACATGGCCGGTATCGCCTGGCTGCGCACCGCAGCCTGGGCCGTCTCGATCCTCGGCCTGCTGCTCATCTTCCTGCAACTTGTAAGCTAGACCACGGCAAAAGGCCCCCGCGGTCGTCCGCGAGGGCCTTTGCATCGCTTGACTGATGAAACTATTCGTCGATTACCATGATGACCTCATGGTCGCTCGGATCGACGATGATCACCTCGCCGCCGGAGACGACATAGCGATAACGGTCGAGGTCGGGGACGCGTTGCACGACATCACGCGGGAACACCAGCAGCTCCACGTCGCCCGGCACTTCCGCGCCGAGCGCCAGTCGCGCGCGCACCTCCGCCGTCCGATCCCTCGGCACGTTCCGGAACACGAAGCGCATCTGATCGGTCGAGAGCGTCAGATGCGTTCCTCCGCGACGCTCCACGCGCTGCGTGCCGAGCGGAATGTAGTCGACGATGACGTAAGTGCGCGGGTTCACGATCACGATCGTCTCGTCCTCGAGCACGATGTAGCTGTAGCCGCGATACTCTGGCGCGATCGACACAATCCCCACCGGCACGGTGTGCAGCCGCACCGCGCGCGGGACGGCCGTACCGATATTGATGTTGATATTGATGCGCGTCTTCTCGACCCGCGTCTTCGTCAACCGCTCACGCACCGTGGTGCGCTGCTGCTCGCTGACCTTCAGCCGCTCGCCCTGCTTGGGTTGCTCGGCCGACTTGGCCTTGTCGCCGCCGCGGTCCTGCGTGGATTTCTGCTTGTCCATATCGCGCTGCGGACCTTCGCTCGCCTTCGAGCGGTCGCGGTCAGCCGGCTGCTGCTGCTCGGTCGCCTTCTGGCGGTCGTTGCCCTGTTCGGGGTTCTCGGTGCGCTTGGTCGTGTCTTTGGAGCGATCTGCAGGCTGCTGCTCGGTGGACTTTTGCTTTTTGTCCGTGTCTCCGCGCGGACTCTCAGCACCCTTCGGCCGATCCGTCGTGCGCTCCTGTGTCGCCTTCTGCTGGCCGTCGGTGCTTCTCGGGGAGGTCGTCGGCTGCTGCTGGGCCGCCTTCGGTTGCTCTTTTGGAGCCGTCGTGGGTTGCTGTTGAGCGGCCTTGGGCTGGTCCTTTCCGCCGTCCGCGCCAGCGCGCGGTTGCGCCTTGGATTCGCCCGGCGCCTGCTGCGCCTTGCCCGGGGATTGCTGCGCGGGTGCCTTGCCTTCGGCAGGAGAGCCCTTGCCCTTGTCGTCGGGCGCTTGCGCGTGTCCGAGCGTCGCTGCGCCGAGCAACGCCATGGTCGCTGTGGCGCCAACCAACACGTATCTCATGTTTTTGCTCCTTTAGGTGCGGCAAAGCTTTGCCGTTGCAAGCCGGTTGCCGTGTGCGCGTCAACGTCCGCTTTTGCGATCCGTTCCCGGATAAGCCGGGCCGAGCTTCGCCGTTGCCGCGAGGCTGGACCGCGGTCGCCTCTCGCCTGTAAATTCACCCGCAAATCACCACAGACGCGATCGCGGGAAGCACATGGCCGGCCATTCGCAGTTCAAGAATATTATGCACCGCAAGGGGCGGCAGGATGCCGCCCGCTCCAAGATGTTCGCCAAGCTCGCGCGCGAGATCACGGTGGCAGCCAAGACGGGGACGCCCGATCCCACGATGAACGCGCGCCTGCGCCTCGCCATCCAGGCGGCGCGCGCCGAGAACATGCCCAAGGACAACATCGAGCGCGCGATCAAGAAGGCGTCGGGCGCGGATACGGAGAGCTATGAGGAGATCCGCTACGAAGGATACGGCCCGGGCGGCGTCGCCATCCTCGTTGAAGCCCTCTCCAACAACCGCAACCGCACTGGCGGTGCCGTGCGTGCTGTGTTCACCAAGTATAGCGGCAACCTTGGCGCCACGGGGGCCGTGTCGCACATGTTCGCGCACGTTGGCGAAATCGCCTACGCGCCGGGCGCTGGCAGCGCCGACGCCGTGCTCGAAGCCGCCATCGAGGCCGGCGCCGACGATGTGAAGTCGGATGCCGACGGTCACCTGATAACTTGCGCCTTCGAAGACCTGGCAAGCGTGTCCGCTGCACTGGAGGCCAAGCTCGGCGAGCCTGTTTCCGCCAAGGCGCTCTGGCGGCCATTGCAGACCACGGCGGTGGATGAGGAAAGGGCTGCGAGCATTCTGAAGCTGATTTCCGGCCTGGAAGAGGACGACGACGTCCAGAACGTCTACTCGAACTTCGAGGTGTCCGACGCCGTGCTCGCCAAGCTCACTGCGGCTTGACCTCGCTTCCCGCTGCCAGCTAATGGGCCCGTATGTGCGGGCGCATCACGCAGAAGAGCAATCCGGCCAAGCTCGGCCTCGGGCTCACCACGGTCAACCTGGTCGAGCCGCCCTACGACCTGCCGCCGCGCTACAACGGTCCGCCCGGCGAGGAGCATTGGGTCATCCGGCAGAACCCCAAGACCGGCGGGCGTACACTCGACCGCCTGTGGTGGGGCCTCATTCCCTATTGGAGCAAGGAGCCTGGCGGCGGCCGCAAGCCCATCAACGCCAAAGGCGAGACCGTCGCGTCCCTACCCATGTTCCGCGACGCCTACCGCGGCACACGCTGCCTTCTCCCGGTCGACAATTTCTTCGAGTGGAAGGCGGTCAAAGGCGCCACCGCCAAGCAGCCCTATGCCATCGGTATGCGCTCCGGTGAGCCGTTTGCGCTCGCGAGTATCTGGGAGGCTTGGCAGAAGCCGGGGACGGACGATTGGCTGCGCACCTTCGCGGTCATCACCTGTCCGACCAATGACCTGATGGCCGAGATCCACGACCGCATGCCGGTGATCGTCCCGGCAGAATCCTATGATCGCTGGCTCTCGACGCTCGATCCCGATCCGCACGACCTTCTCGTGCCGTTTCCGTCCAGCCTGATGAAGGTGTGGCCGGTCTCGACGCGTCTCAACAAGACCGTCAACGACGATCCCGCCCTTCTAGACCCCACCGCCCCGATCGTGCCGGATGCGCCGCAACTGGATATCTAGTTCGGCGAGCGGGCTACCGCGTTCGCTCGCGCACGGAAGCACTAATGCACCGGCGCGTCCTTCGATTCCTCGAGCAATGGATGGGTCGTTTTCAGCGGCGTGTCGAACTTGACGCCCGCGCGATGGCCCTTGCTCCACACGACTAGGCCGGCCACGCAGTGCCCATTCTCGAAATCGACGAGGATCACGCTCTGCGGTGTGAGCCCCGGCACGCCGCTCAAGCCCGCCCCCCCGGTCGAGATGTCCTTGGCGACGGCGCGCCACGTCTGGCTTTGATGCTCGATCACGCACGGCAGGTGCACGTTCGGCCGCATAGCAGCGCGCCGTTGCGGCAGATCGGGGAGCCGCATCACGCCGTCGTCACCGACGCACGGGTGTCCGCCTCGCACGACCTCCACGAGGAGCTTCTTCAGTATCGGCGTGTTGCGCGTGTAGCGCTCGGGCAGGCAGCGCCGCACGTCCGCTTCCAGCGCAATCACCGCGGCGAGGGCGCCGGCGCTCAGGTTGTGCCATTCGACGTCGAGGTGCGCGACGTCGAGGAACGCCGCTTCCTCCGCGCCGAATTTGTCGGCGTCGTTGCAGAACGCGCCCAGATCGCGCTGGGCGATCTTCGCGGCGCTGAAGAACTCACGCGTGGGAGCGAGACTGCTGAACTTGATGTCAATCTCTTCGCGCACGCGGCGCGCCAGTGACGTCTTCGCGGGCGCCGGCGCTATCGGCATCAGGTCCCTTAGGTCAGAGGCGTTCTCCAGGTGCCCGCCGCGAGCGAGCACGTTGATGCCGCTGGTCACCACCGCCGTCTGCAAGGCTGCCAGGTGCAACTCGCCGATCAACTGCTCGAGCTGCAGAACGGCGTCGATGTCCTGTCCGTCGTCCTCGCAAGCCTCTCCGCCTGCCCCGAACGGGATTCGGAGCCACGAGAGCGCTGATCGGAGTACCTGCAACATCGGACAGGACGCATCTTTGTGGTTCACAACCAGCAATACACACGCGGCATTGAAGTCTCATTAAATCCCGCGTCACAACTCGATGCGTCTCAGCTTTTGAAGCCCGTCCGACGCGGCGCGCTCTCGCATCGTTGTGAGGGCCCGGGTGCTTCCCTTTCTGGCCGCGCTCCCTATGTTGCGGCCATGACGGCATCGCAACTCATTGCCGCCGCGGGGTCGCGTGAGCCGGCGGCGCGAAGCCCTTGGCGCGCCGAGTTCGGTGAAACCATCCGGCTGGCCGCGCCGATGGCCGCTGCCCAACTCGGCCAGATCGCCATGATGACGACCGACCTCGCCCTTCTCGGGCGGCTCGGGGCCGAGGTCGTGGCAGCGGCCGCGCTCGGTCACACCATACTGTTCGCGGCCTTCACGATCGGCATGGGGCTCGTGTCTGCTGTTGCACCGCTGGCCTCGCAGGCCTTCGGTGCGCGCCAGCCGCGCTATGTGCGCCGGTCGGTGCGCGTTGGCGTATGGGCATCTGTCATCACCGGCGTGCCCCTGACGCTGCTGCAGTTCTGGGGCGAGGACTTCCTCATCGCTCTCGGTCAGCAGCCGCGACCCGCCGAACTCGCCGGATTGTTTCTGAGGGGCCTCGCGTGGTGCCTCATTCCGGCGTGGATATTCATGGTGTTGCGAAACTTCATGATCGCCGTGAACAGGCCGGAGCCTGCGCTATGGATCACGCTCGTTGCCATTCCGCTCAATGCCGGGCTCGCCTACGCGCTGATCTACGGCGCGTTCGGCTTTCCGGAACTCGGAATCATGGGGGCGGGCTACGCCACCACGATCGTCAACATTTTCATGTGTGCGGCCGCAATCTGGGTCTGCTACACGCGTCACCCTTTCAAGAAGTTCCGTGTGCTCGGCAAATTCTGGCGCACCGATTGGCCTCTGTTCGGGCGGCTGCTCGCGGTCGGCCTCCCGATCTCGGGTGCCTTCATGCTGGAATACGGTCTATTCGCCGCCGCTGCATTGCTCATGGGCCGTCTCGGCACCAGCGCAATCGCCGCGCACCAGATCGCGCTGCAGACGGCCGCCATCCTCTACATGGTGCCTTTCGGCATCTCGATGGCCGCGACCGTACGCGTTGGCCAGGCGGTTGGCCGCGGCGATAGCGACGCTACACGGCGCGCCGGGTTTGTGGCCATCGCCCTTGCCGCGATCTTCATGGTCGTCATGACGCTCGTGATTGCACTCACGCGGCATGCCATTCCGCTGGTCTTCCTGGGGCAGGAGGCAACCGTTGAGAGCGAGACGGTCGCGCTGGCAGCCACCCTTCTCGTCCTCGGCGCGACGTTCTTCATCACGGATGGCATTCAGTCGGTTGCGGCCGGTGCGCTGAGGGGCCTCAACGACACGCGCATCCCGTTGCTGATCGCGGCCTTCAGCTTCTGGGTCGTTGGTTTTGCGAGCAGTTACGTCTTCGGCTTTACCCTTGGCCTCGGCCCGATCGGTGTCTGGATCGGCCTGTCGATCGGCACCGGGCTGTTCGCCATCCTTCTGCTATGGCGCTTCAACGTGCTGACGCGCGCAGGCTATATGCCGACAGTTCCCGGCGCCGCCTGAAATGAAAAGAGCCGGCGATGGAACGCCGGCCCAAGAATCTCGCACGCCGTTTCGTTGTCAGCAGCCTGCGCGCCAGACGCAGCGTTGATAGCCGCCGGTGTGCCAGCCGTAACGCGCCGCGCAGCGTTGGCGCCAATACCGGCAGCTGCGGCCGTAGCCACCGGAGTAAAAGAATGGATAGCCCCGGAAGTGCCGATGCCGATGCCACCGGCGAAAGCCCCGGTGTCCGCGAAAGTGACGGAAGCGATAACTGCGACCGCCGCGGAAATGCCGGAAGCTCCGCCCTCCGCGGAAGTGTCTGAAGCCACGGCCGCCGCGGAAGTGGCGTCCGCCCCGGCGTACATGCTCCACCATGCTCTGGTTTCCGAGCGTCACGGGACCGTGCGTCGGTTGCGCAAGTGGCGTCGCAGATGCGGTGGGCATCAGCAGCGCGGCACCCGCGATTGTCATAGCGCTGAGTGTCATCTTCAAGATCATTAAGCCTTCAACTCCTTTCTCCGGCCGAGCTTCACCGAACGGTTGGTGCTAAGGAATGGACCGCAGCTCTAGCGGCCCAGCCCCCGAAAACCGCGCGCCTCCTCGATGGACCTTGCGCGGGAAAGTATTAGGGCCGGCCTCCGCAAGGAGGACCGGCCCCACGCTCAACGAGCTTGATCAGCAGCTGTGGCGGCGCATGCAACGGCGATAGTCGCGGCCGCCGCCAAAGCGCGCGCGGCACTCGCGGTTCGAGCGGCTGCAGTGGCTCCTGCGCCAGCGGGCTTCCTGCACGATGTCGCTGCGGTCAGCAGTGACGCCGGCTGGCAGCGACATTTGAGCAGCCGTGGCGGCCTGCGGCGCAAACGCGACTCCGAGAGCCAGCAGGCCTGCTGCGAGACTCAACTTTCCGATCATTCTGATCTCCTTGAGCTGAATAGAACTTCCGAGACCGATGGCTCGATCCCTGGGCAAGTTCACGCGAACTCACCTGAAGGAACGCACAACGGAGAATTCATCCGTCGTTCATTGCTCCCGGCCTCCAACGGCCGAGACTGCGCTCGGTTCCCACGCGCGCCGCAGCTTCCGCTTGCGGACTTCACGAGCCGATCGAGCATATCGAAGGTCGGCGCCTTGACTTGCCTCGCGAACACGAGCATCAGAACAAACCATGACCGATGACTCCCGCCTCGTCACCGGTGCCAAGCATACGGTGGACGACGCAGAGCAGTCTCTGCGCCCGCAGCTCCTGCGCGAGTTCATTGGCCAGGAGCAGGCGCGCTCGAACCTCAAGGTGTTCATCGAGGCTGCGAAAGCGCGCGGTGATGCTCTCGACCACGTGCTGTTCGCCGGTCCGCCTGGCCTGGGCAAGACCACGCTCGCGCAGATCATGGCGCGTGAGCTTGGCGTGGGCTTCAGAGGCACTTCTGGTCCCGTGATCTCCAAGGCGGGTGACCTCGCAGCCCTGCTCACCAACCTGGAAGAGCGGGACGTACTCTTCATCGATGAAATTCACCGCCTCAACCCGGCCGTGGAGGAGATCCTCTATCCGGCGATGGAGGACTACCAGCTCGATCTGATCATCGGCGAGGGTCCGGCTGCGCGCTCGGTCAAGATCGACCTGTGCAAGTTCACGCTCATCGGCGCAACCACGCGCACCGGCCTACTCACCACGCCGTTACGCGACCGTTTCGGCATCCCGGTGCGGCTCAACTTCTATACGCACGAGGAATTGCAAACGATCGTCATGCGCGGTGCCGGGGTTCTCAAGATCGCCGTTAGCCCTGATGGAGCCGCGGAGATCGCGCGCCGCTCGCGCGGCACCCCGCGCATTGCCGGCCGCCTTCTGCGACGTGTCCGCGACTTCGCCTCGGTGGAGAAGGCTCAGGTCATCACTGCGCCGATCGCCGATCGCGCCCTTGGTCAACTCGAGGTGGACAGCGAGGGACTCGATGCGCTCGATCACCGCTACCTCACCTGTATCGCGCGCAACTACGATGGTGGCCCCGTTGGCATAGAAACGCTCTCCGCCGCGCTTTCCGAGCCCCGCGACGCGTTGGAGGAGATCGTCGAACCGTACCTGCTCCAGCAGGGTTTCATCGGCCGTACGCCGCGCGGGCGCGTACTGACCCTGCGCGCCTACAAGCACCTGGGCCTGACAGGTCCGGCGCGATCGGCGGTGCCCCAGATCGGCCTCTTCGATGAATCGGCTGACGATGGTCTGTCCGAGGCAGGTACAGGCTGAAATCCTGTCCGAACATGCGTGAATTGGAACGAAAGGCGGGCTTGCCGCCCCAACTTCACCATGCTTTGCCGCAAGAACGCACACACCGCTGGGCGGGGGTCCGGCGACGAGGAAGTGAATCGGGGGATCGCAACAGCGTGACCGCAATAAGTCGGCGCCGCTTCCTGAAAACTCTTGGCCTGTCCGGGGTCGGTGCCGTCGGCCTCTCAGGCTACGCTTCCGCGATCGAGCCGGGCTATCGCCTCAACGTCACCCGTTATGCGGTTTCGCCAGCCCGGTGGACGCCCGGCCTGCGCCTCAGCATCGGCGTGATTGCAGACGTCCATGCCGGCGGGCCGCTGATGCCGGCTGATCGCATTCGCGCCATCGCCGAGCGCACCAACCAGCTCAATCCCGACGTCATCGTGCTGCTCGGCGATTTCGGTGCAAGCCACAAGTTCAGGACGCGCAGTGTTGCGCCGGAGGAATGGGCCAGGGCGCTCGGTGTCTTGAGAGCGCCGCTCGGCGTACATGCAATCTTGGGCAATCACGACTGGTGGGATGACCTCACCGCACAGCGTACCGGCCGGGGTCCGGTGCAGGGGCGGCGCGTACTCGAGGCCGTCGGCATCCCCGTCTACGAAAACGACGCCGTTCGGCTCGAGAAGAATGGGCGCGGGTTCTGGCTCGCCGGGCTCGGCGATCAGCTCGCCCTCATCACCAGCAGGCGCAAGCGCGCCTTCCGCCGCTTCGAAGGCGTGGATGATCTACCCGGCACGCTCGCGAAGGTCACCGACGACGCGCCGGTCGTTTTGCTTGCGCACGAGCCCGACATCTTCCCCTCTGTTCCCGATCGCGTCGCCCTCACGCTGAGTGGCCACACGCATGGCGGACAGGTCCGCCTGTTCGGCTATTCGCCGCGCGTGCCGTCGCGATACGGCAACCGCTTTGCCTACGGCCACGTTGTCGAAGGCAATCGCAACCTCATCGTGTCAGGCGGCCTTGGATGTTCCATCCTGCCCGTGCGCATCGGCGTTCCGCCGGAAATCGTCATGGTCGATGTCTTCGCCTGACACGAGCGCACGCTGGCCCGACCTTGCGGGCAGGATCGTCACGGGAGATGCGGGATGGCGGCATATCCTCCCCGTCCGCGTCTACTTCGAGGACACCGATTTTTCAGGTCTCGTCTATCATGGCAGCTACGTTCGCTGGTGCGAGAGGGGCCGCTCCGATTTCCTGCGTCTCGTTGGGAACGATCACCGTGCCCTGATCGAAGGGTCCGCCGGCAGCGATGCCGCCGCTTTCGTGGTGCGCCGCATGCGCCTGGAATACCTGAAGCCGGCGCGCATCGACGATATCCTTGAAGTGGTTACGCGCCTGCAGGAGACGACCGCCGCCACCTTGACCCTCGATCAGCGGGTCTTCCGCGATGGCATCGAGCTCTTTACCGCCGAAGTAATGGTCGTGCTGGTGTCGCGGACGGGCAAACCGTTACGGCTGTCGACGGCCTTGCGTGATGCTTTACGCGATGGCGGTTCCCTGTAGTCTCTGGGCGTGCGACCACAATACAACCTGCGCAAGCATCACCTTCGAGGACGTGGCTATGTCGATCGCCGCCGAGATTCAGAAGCGTCTTGAGCCACTCTTCCCAGGTTTGATGGGCGTAGAGATCAAAGAGGCTACCAAGGACAAGATCGTCGCCAGCATGATGGTGCGGCCGGACCTCTGCACGGCCGGCGGCGTGTGTCATGGTGGAGCCTTCATGGCGTTTGCCGACACCATCGGTGCCGTGGGCACGGTTGTGAACCTGCCGCCAAACACGCGCACGACGACCATCGAATCAAAAACCAACTTCATGGGCGCCGCGCCGCTCAATTCGCGGGTGATCGCGGAATCGATTCCATTGCATCGCGGCCGCACCACGCAGGTCTGGCAAACGACCATCAAGACCGAGGCTGGCAAGCTTTGCGCCGTTGTCACGCAAACACAGATGGTTCTGCCCGTGGCCTGAGCACCGAGAGCTTACAGCGAGAGCTTTGCGCGACGTGATTGGAAGAGTTCCAAGTCTCTCTTCCGGCGTCCACAGAAAGCCCAAGTCTGGTCACAATAGCGGACACTATGACCCTGGCTCGGGGGGCCGGAAAAGGGTAGCAAGCAGCATCGGAGCAGGGCAGCGGTTGCTGGTGCGAGCGGCCGGGCGCTTCGTATTGCCACACGGCTGGAGAGCTCGCGTGCGACACAGGCCGGCAAGGAAACGGACATTGAGCGATGCTTGAGAAGTTGGCGCCCGCCGCGTCCGGCGGCTTTTCCTTCCTGGAACTTTTTCTACAGGCGCACCCTGTCGTTAAACTCGTCATGATCGGGTTGCTGCTCGCCTCGATATGGGCCTGGGCCATCATCATCGAGAAGATTTTCGCGTTCCGCCGTGCCCGGCGCGAAGCCGACCGCTTCGAGCAGATGTTCTGGTCGGGCCAGTCGCTGGATGAACTCTACCTCGGGCTTTCGCACGGCCGCACCTTCTCCATGGCGGCCCTGTTCGTTGCCGCGATGCGCGAGTGGAAACGCTCCGTGGAGGGAAACATCCGCGCGCTCGGCGGCATTCAGATGCGGGTCGAGAAGGTGATGGACGTCACCATCAGCCGCGAGATGGAGCTGCTCGACAGGCGCCTCCTGTTTCTTGCCACTGTCGGCTCCATTGCGCCGTTCGTCGGCCTGTTTGGCACGGTGTGGGGCATCATGACCAGCTTCCAGGCGATCGCCATCTCAAAGAACACCAATCTTGCCATCGTGGCGCCCGGCATCGCGGAAGCGCTGTTTGCCACAGCGCTTGGCCTGCTCGCCGCCATACCCGCGGTCATTTTCTACAATAAGTTCGCCGCTGATTCGTCGCGTCTTTCTCAGCGCCTGGAAGCGTTCGCCGACGAGTTCTCGGCCATCGTTTCCCGCCAGATTGACGTCAGAACGTGAAGTGAGGGCATGCCATGGGTGCAAGTCTGCAAGGTTCGGGCAGGCCGGGCGGCGGTCGGCGCAGCCGCGCTCGCCGCCATACTCCTATGCACGAGATCAACGTCACGCCCTTCGTCGACGTCATGCTTGTGCTGCTCATCATTTTCATGGTGACGGCTCCGCTGCTGACGGCAGGCGTGCCGCTGGAGTTGCCGGAGGCCAAGGGTCAGCAGCTGCAATCCAATAAGGAGCCGTTAACGATCAGCGTGCAGCGTGACGGCAAGATTTTCATCCAGGAGACCCAGGTCGGCCTCGATGAGATCGCCGGCAAGCTGAAAGCGATCGCCAAGGGCGGCTACGATGAGCCCATCTTCGTGCGGGGCGACAAGGGTCTCGACTACGGCACGGTCATGAAAGTGATGGGCCGCATCAAGCTCGGCGGGTTCAACAAGGTTTCGCTGGTTACCGAGTCGGAGGGGTGAGGGCACGGGAGGCCCAGTGCAATTCGGGCTGATAGTTTCCATTCTCCTGCACGCGGCGGTGCTGGGGTGGGCATTCATCACCATCCACACGCAGCGTGAGCTGCGCGTGGCCGAGCCCGAGGCGATCATCACGGGCCTCGTAAGCGAGACCGACCTCACGAAGCTGAAGCAGGGAGCGCGCACGGCCAAGCAGCTCGAGGCCATGGCCAAGGATGTGCCGAAGCCGGACGTGGCCAAGAAGGATGCGGCCCGGCCCAAGATCGTGACCGCGCCTCCTCCTCCGCCGCCCGCGCCGCAGGCCGATCCGATCGCTGAGAAGCTCGCTTCTGCAGAGCGCGTGCCACCGCCGCCTGCTGCTGCCGACGAGCAGAAGCAGCTCGATGCAATGCTGAAGGAGCAAGCGCTGAAGGAGGAGCAGCGCCGCGCCGAGGATCAGAAGCACGCCGAGGAGCAGAAGCGTGCGGAAGAGGAGCGCCGCCAGGTCGAGCAGAAGAAGAAGGCGGACGAGGAAAAGCGGCAGAAGGAAACCGCTGACCGCAAGAGACGCGAGGATGAAAAGAAGAAGCGCGCCGCCGAGATCAAGCGCAAGCAGGAGGCAGAGGAGAAGCGTCGTCAGGAGGAAGCGAAAAAGAAGTTCGATCCTGATTCCATAGAGAAGCAACTCGCGCTGCTGGATCGAGATCTTCGCAAGAAGAATGCCGCAGCGGCCACGCCCCAACCTGAGAACGAGACCAAGCAAAAGGGCCCCACTCTTGGTGCGGCGGAGGGGCGGGACAAGCAAATTTCGGCGAGCGAGGCAGCCATGCTAAGGGCAAGGATTAGCTCGCGGCTCAAGGTATGCTGGCGCTTGCCTTCGGGCGGGGGCGGCACCGACACGCCTGCTGTGACATTGCGCTGGCGCATGAATCCCGACGGCAGCGTAGACGGAGAGCCGCAGGTGGAGCAGCCTCGTGGGGATGCGCTCTTCCGTATTGCGGCTGAAGCTGCGGTGCGCGCCGTGCGCGAGTGCTCTCCCTTCGACCTTCCCGCTGACAAGTACGCGGCCTGGCGCGTCATCACCTGGGAATTCGATCCCAGCCAGATGATGTAGGCGCCGGTTTGCCGGCAAACCACACGCGACCGAATAGGCAACGCCATGACACGATTGCGACGAACCGACCGGTTGGCGAGACCCACTTCCGAGCTCACGCGACGTTGCGTAACTGCAGGCATCTGTGCAGCGGCCTTGTCGCCGCTCGCGCTACTGGTGGAGCCGCGCAAGGCGCGTGCGCAGCGATCGGCGGATTCCGAAGGCGGTTTGCGGGGCACCCAGCGTGAAGGCACGATCGCGCCGATCCAGATCGCCATTCCGGAATTTGCCGGCGATGACCAGCGGTTTGGGGCTGAGGTCACGGGCGTAGTCACAGCGAATCTGGAGCGGTCGGGTCTCTTCCGGCCGCTGGATCGGGCCTCCTTCATCGATCCGATCCGCGACGTGAACGGCCGTCCACGTTTTCCGGACTGGCGCGTGATCGGCGCGCAGGCGCTCGTCGTCGGACGCACCGGGCGTGCTTCGGATGGGCGTTATTTCGCTGACTTCAAGCTCTGGGATGTGCTCTCGCAGCGAGAGATCGACAGCGGCCGGCTCACCGCCGACGCGAACGATTGGCGTCGTCTGGCGCATCGGGTGGCCGACAAAGTGTACGAGCGCCTCATCGGCGAGAGGGGTTACTTCGACACCCAGGTCGTCTTCATCGATGAAACGGGCGCGCGCGACCGCCGGCGCAAGCGGCTTGCGATCATGGATCAGGACAGCGCGAACGTCAGGCTTCTCAGCCAGGGCAACGAACTCGTCCTGACGCCGCGCTTCAGCCCGACCACGCAGGAGATAACTTATCTGCAGTACGCCGCCGATCAGCCGCGCGTGTTCCTGATGAACCTCGCCACCGGCCAGCGCGAGATGGTGGGCGATCTCCCCGGCATGACATTCGCGCCGCGATTCTCCCCAGATGGCCAGCGTGTCATCATGAGCATCGGCGAGGCTGGCGGGGCCTCGATCGTAGAGATGGACTTGCGCACCCGCCGTCCGCGCCGCCTTACGCAATCCCAGGCGATCGATACCGCGCCCTGCTACAGTCCCGACGGCCGCCGCGTCGTGTTCGAATCGGACCGCGACGGCGGTCAGCAGCTCCATGTCATGGGTGTCGAAGGCGGCGCCTCCAGGCGCATCAGCTATGGCGAGGGCCGGTATGCCACACCCGTATGGTCGCCCCGCGGGGACCTGGTTGCGTTCACGAAACAGGCCGGCGGTAATTTTTTGATCGGTGTGATGCGGCCGGATGGTTCTGGGGAGCGAATCCTCACTGAGGGCTTCCACAACGAGGGACCGACCTGGTCTCCCAACGGCCGGGTGATCCTTTTCTTCCGGGAAAGTCAGGGCGCTAGCGGGGGCTCCCGCCTCTTCTCGATCGATCTGACCGGCTACAACGAGCGTCAGGTCCAGACCCCATCCTTCGGTTCGGATCCGGCCTGGGGACCGTTACGCAACTGAACACCACTTTACGGCGTTTTAACCCGTCTGTTGTGTCCTGTGACTCGAGCGAGGCCCGGATGCATCGGTGGGCCTGCACGCAGCCTCAGTAACGCGTTCCGGCATGCCGATGCGTATCAGTCGAAGTGGCATTTTCGCACCAATAATCGCGCAAAACCGGTGGATCAGCAGCTGCGTCCTTGATCAAAGCGTTACACACCGGTAGCGAGAAGGTGCGATTGCCGAACACGTGTCAGGAGAGAAGACTATGAAAGTCAAGAACGTGATCGTTATCTCGGCGCTTGTCGCCGCGGTTGCCTTGGGCGCGTGCCGTCGTGAAGTCATGCATGAGCCGATGAAGCTCGGTGCTGACGTAGCGGTGGAGACCGCAGCCCGCTGATCCGCGCAAGCGGGTTCGGCCACTGCTCAGCTCTCGGTTCGCCGAAGCACAGTGAAGCCGGGCTGATGTGCCTTCTAATCAAAACCGTATCGCGAGCAGACCTCTGCCGCGGTGCGGTTTTTCTATTGTTAATGTCTGATTCACCAGTCGTGTGCATTGTGGGGAAAACACGCGGTGCGGTGTTGTCCCCAAGGCCCGGCGGCGTTTCACTTGGGCAGGTCCCGTCGGCCAAAATTTTGGCGCGAAGCGCTGTTTAAGAGGCTGAACAATCTGCAATTTGCCGATTCGCCGGCCCTGCCTGACGGCAGGTCGCGATTCGAGAAGGGGTGAACCCGCATGAAGCTGCTGATGTGGCGCAGGGTCTTTGGCGCGGCGGCTGTCGTCCTCGCTGTCACCCTTGCCGGGTGCGCGAACAATCGTCCCGACGCTGACTTGGCCATGAACAAGGGGGGCGCCGCTACCCCTGGTTCCGCACGCGACTTTTCCGTCAACGCGGGCGATCT
>Ga0190265_10001246_pt1 | contig 16691 bp, 13 predicted proteins | sample Popmic124T_FD_133135 | JGI IMG/M metagenome (GOLD analysis project Ga0190265, IMG submission 133135) | Populus adjacent soil microbial communities from riparian zone of Indian Creek, Utah, USA - 124 T | ecosystem: Environmental > Terrestrial > Soil > Riparian zone | place: USA: Utah | collected...
GCCCCGGCCAGGGCGCGCCGATACCGCCGCGGCGGCCGCTCCATCAGTCGTCGCTCCACGTCGAGAGGCGAGACCCGTCCACCGGTGAGCAGTTCGGTGAGCCAGACCCGGGACCGGCGAGAGTGCGGCTCCGCCATCGCGACATCGATCGCGGTGTCCGCGCGGCTGGTGCGAGGCGGATCGGCCACGACGAGGATGTGCCGGTGCGCCCGCGACCGGTGCACCCGCACCCCGGGCTGGTGCACGGCGGACGAGGTGTAGGGCAACGTGATGTGCACCGGACCGTCGATGACGGGGAGCATGCGCCACTCCTCCGCGGCGGTGCGATGGCTCAGGATCGCCGCGGCACCGCCGTAGCAGATCGCGGCGGCGATCCGGGACTCGCGCGGGAGCGGGCCGCTGAACGTGGCGTAGACCCGCGGAAGCGGTCGTTGCCAACGCCTGGCCGCGAGGTGCGCGGCGATGAGCTCGGTGGTCGCCCCCAGTTCGGCGAGCTGCGTGACCTCGACGACGCCGTGCTGGGCCCGGAGCAGGGCCTCCCAGCGGGTGTGACGCTCCAGCGTCGACCGCAACAGTGGCATGCGCGCACCGTGCCCCGGCCCGAACTCGGACACGGGTGTCTTCGCGCAGGTGGGGATGGCCGCACCCCGATGTGGACAACCGAGGTCGTGAGTGCTGCGCCGTGCTCTAACACGGCGCAGCACTCACAGGCGCCGTCAGGCGCGTTCCAGCACCAGCTCGCGGACGCGCTTGGCGTCGGCCTGTCCGCGGGTCGCCTTCATCACCGCACCCACGATCGCTCCCGCCGCGGCGACCTTGCCGCCGCGGATCTTCTCGGCCACATCCGGCTGGGCGGCCAACGCCGCGTCCACCGCGGCGATCAGCGCAGCGTCGTCGGAGACGACCGCGAGGCCACGGGCGGCGAGGACCTGGTCCGGCTCACCCTCCCCGGCCAGCACCCCGTCGACCACCTGCCGGGCCAGCTTGTTGTTCAGCTTCCCGTCCCCCACCAGCACGATCACCCGGGCCACCTGGGCCGGCGTGATCGGCAGCTCGTCGAGCGGCACGCCGCGGGAGTTGGCCTGCTGGGCGAGGTAGGACACCCACCAGGAGCGGGCGTCGCCGGCCGCCGCCCCGGCCGCCACGGTGGCCTCGATGAGCTCCAGCGCGCCCGCGTTGACCAGGTCGCGCAGCTCCTCGTCGGTCAGCGACCACTCGGCCGCGATCCGCCGGCGCCGTTGCCAGGGCAGCTCCGGAAGGGTGCCGCGCAGCTGCTCGACCCACTCGGCCGGCGGCGCGATCGGCACCAGGTCCGGCTCCGGGAAGTAGCGGTAGTCCTCCTGGGTCTCCTTGCGGCGCCCGGCCCGCGTGCTCCCGGAGACCTCCTCGAAGTGCCGGGTCTCCTGCACGATCGCGCCGCCGGCCAGCAACACCCCGGCCTGGCGCGTCATCTCGTAGCGCACCGCCCGCTCCACCGACCGCAACGAGTTGACGTTCTTGGTCTCGGTGCGGGTGCCCAGCTCGCCCGAGCCGCGCGGAGCCAGCGACAGGTTCACGTCGCAGCGCATCGAGCCCTGCTCCATGCGCACGTCGGACACGTCCAGCGCGCGCAGCAGGTCGCGCAGCGCGGTGACGTACGCCCGCGCCACCTCGGGCGCCCGGGCCCCGGTGCCGGTGATCGTCTTGGTGACGATCTCGATCAGCGGCACCCCGGCCCGGTTGTAGTCCAGCAGCGAGTACTCGGCGCCGTGGATACGCCCGGTCGCCCCGCCGACGTGCAGCGACTTGCCGGTGTCCTCCTCCATGTGCGCGCGCTCGATGCCCACCCGCACGGTCTCGCCGTCGGCCAACTCCAGGTCGAGGTGCCCGTGCACGGCGATCGGCTCGTCGTACTGCGAGGTCTGGAAGTTCTTCGGCATGTCAGGGTAGAAGTAGTTCTTCCGGGCGAACCGGCCCCACGGCGTGATCGTGCAGTTCAGGGCCAGGCCGATCCGGATCGCCGCCTCGACCGCGGACCGGTTGACCACCGGCAGCGACCCGGGCAGACCCAGGCAGGTCGGGCAGACCTGGGTGTTCGGCTCGGCGCCGAAGGCGGTCGGGCAGCCGCAGAACATCTTGGTGTGCGTGTTCAGCTCGACGTGCACCTCGAGCCCGAGCGTCGGGTCGAAGCGCTCGACGACCTCGTCGAAATCGATCAACGTCGGCGCGGTCATGATGGCTCCTCCGCGGTGCTGAGCGCGTCGTCGGTCACGGTGACCCTCCCGGGAGCGAGGGGACACGCTGGATCAGGGGCCCGCCGTCCTCGGCGTCCCGGGCCGCCTCGTAGGCCGCGGCCACGCGGTACAGCACGGCCTCGCCCAGCGCCGGCGCCATGAGCTGCAGGCCGACCGGGAGGCCGTCCTCGGCCAGGCCGGCCGGGACGGACAGCGCGGCGGTGCCGGCCAGGTTGGTCGGGATCGAGGCGATGTCGTTGAGGTACATGGCCAGCGGGTCGTCGACCTTCTCCCCGATCGGGAACGCGGTGGTCGGCGCGGTCGGCGAGACGAGCACGTCGGCGTGTTCGAACGCGGCCGCGAAGTCGCGCGCGATCAGGGTGCGCACCTTCTGCGCCTGGCCGTAGTAGGCGTCGTAGTAGCCGGAGGACAACGCGTAGGTGCCCAGGATGATGCGGCGCTTGACCTCCGGCCCGAACCCGGCCTCCCGGGTGGCCGCCATCACCTCCTCGGCGCTCGCGCCCTGCTCCACCCGCAGCCCGTAGCGCATGGCGTCGAACCGGGCCAGGTTGGACGAGACCTCGCTGGGCAGGATCAGGTAGTACGCGGCCAGGCCGTAGCCGAAGTGCGGGCAGCTCACCTCGACCAGCTCCGCCCCCAGCTTCTCCAGCTGGCGCAGCGCGGCGTCGCAGGACGCCTGCACTCCCGGCTGGTAGCCCTCCCCGCCCAGCTCGCGGACCACGCCCACCCGCACCCCGGACAGGTCGCCCGAGGCGCCGGCCCGGACCGCGGCCACCACCTCGGGCACCGGGGCGTCGATCGAGGTGGAGTCCAGCGGATCGTGGCCGCCGATCACCTCGTGCAGCAGGGCCGCGTCCAGCACCGTGCGGGCGCACGGGCCGCCCTGGTCGAGCGAGGAGGCGCAGGCGATGAGCCCGTAGCGGGAGACGCCGCCGTAGGTCGGCTTGACCCCGACGGTTCCGGTCATCGCCGCCGGCTGCCGGATCGAGCCGCCGGTGTCGGTGCCGATCGCGAGCGGCGCCTCGAAGGCGGCCAGCGCGGCGGCCGAGCCACCGCCGGAGCCGCCCGGAATCCGCTCGGTGTCCCAGGGGTTGCGGGTCACGCCGTAGGCCGAGTGCTCGGTGGAGGAGCCCATCGCGAACTCGTCCATGTTCGTCTTGCCCAGGATCGTGATGCCGGCGGCGCGCAGCCGCGAGGTCAGCGTCGCGTCATAGGGCGGGCGCCAGCCCTCGAGGATCTTCGAACCGGCCGTGGTGGGCATGTCGGCGGTGGTGAACACGTCCTTGAGCGCCAGCGGCACCCCGGCCAGCGGGGAGGCCGGCGGGCTGCCGGCGGCCAGGCTGTCGTCGACCAGCGCCGCCGAGTTCAGCGCGGCGTCCGCGGCCACGTGCAGGAAGGCGTGTACGACGCCGTCCACCTCGGCGATCCGGTCCAGGTGCGCCCGCGCCACCTCGACCGCGGAGACCTCCCGGCTGTGGATCTTCTCGGCCAGCTCGGACGCGGTCAGCCGGGTCAGCGACTCGCTCACGCCTCCTCCCCCAGGATCTGCGGCACCCGGAAGCGCCCGTCCTCGGCCGCCGGGGCACCGGCCAGCGCCTGCTCCTGGCTCAGGCCGGGGCGCAGCTCGTCGGGGCGGAACACGTTCTGCAGCGGCACCGCGTGCGAGGTGGGCGGGATGTCCTCGGCCGCGACCTCGCCGACCCGCGCGACCGCGCCCAGGATCACGTCGAGCTGTCCGGCGAACAGGTCCAGTTCCGCGTCGGTGACGGCGAGCCGCGCCAGCCGCGCGAGGTGCGCGACCTCCTCACGGCTGATCGACCGCGCCCCGGCGGGGCCGTCATGCGCACTCAACACGTCCTCCAGAACCCACGTGGGTGGTCGACCGACAGCGGTGGAGCCGACGGGCAGGCCCGCGGGTGCGGGCAGCGGCGCGATCGTCGACCCGTCGAGTCTAGGCCGTGTCCTGCAGGTCCTCGCTCGCGGTCGCCCCGCCCGAACCGGCCTCGTGGTCCGCGACCGGCTCGCCGTGGCCGACCCCGCACGAACCCGACAACGGTGACCAGTACGACACCGCACCGGGCGACGACCACCCTCACGAGGTTGCGCCCGACCACCTTTCTCCTGACAGAATCGTCGTCTGGCGTGTGACCCCGTGCCGCGTCGGCCGCCCCACAGGAGAGCGCAGCCGGACGCCGTCGGCTGCGCGGTGGATCGGTCGACGAGAGGGCGTGGTGGGGTGTCGTTCCTGCTCCGGGTGGTGCTGCCGGACAGACCGGGCAGCCTCGGGGCGGTGGCGACGGCACTCGGTACCGCCGGCGCGGACATCCTGGGCGTCAACGTGGTCGAACGCTCCCCTGGGCACGCGGTCGACGACCTGGCCGTCGAGCTGCCACCCGGCCGCCCCCCGGACGTGCTGATCACCGCGGCCGAGTCGGTGCCCGGGGTGGAGGTCGAGTCGGTACGCCCGCACTTCGGCCAGCTGGACACCCACCACGAGCTGGAGCTGATCGAGGAGATCGCCGGTGATCCGGAGCGCGGGCTGGTGCTGCTGGCCGACGGCGTGCCGAAGATATTCCGGGCCGGGTGGGCGCTGGTCGTCGGCCGGGACGAGGACCGCTCCTACCGGTTGGCCGAGAGCGCGGCGGCACCGGAGACCCGGGCCGGAGACCTGTCCTGGCTGCCGTTGAAGCGGGCCGTGGTCATCGACCCGGATCTGCACTGGGTGCCGGATCCGTGGTGTGCGCTGGACACCGAGCTGGCCGCGGCTCCCTTCGGCGACGCCATGCAGGCGTTGGTGGTCGGACGTCCGGGGGGCCCGGTGTTCCGGCCGTCGGAGCTGGCCCGGCTGACCCACCTGGCCGGCATCGTGGCCACCGTGCTGGGTAGCCAGGAAAGAAGCTGACGCGATGGACCGGCCCTGGGGTCGGGTACCGGCGTGGGTCTCCACGGCCCTGCGTGCCGAGCTCGACGACGCCACCGACGAGATCATCGCCGCGGTGCGGGCGGAGGTACCGGAGTACGCGCGCCCGCTGACCGGCCGGTTCGGCGTCAAGATCACCGAGGGGGTCTCGGTGGCACTGGGCCAGTTCGTCGACCTGATCGGCCGCGACGAGGGCCTGGAGGACGTGCGGGTCTACCGGGCGCTCGGGCAGCTGGAGCACCGGGAGGGCCGGACCCTGGCCGCGCTGCAGTCGGCCTACCAGGTCGGGACGCGCGCCATGTGGCGCCGGCTCGGCGAGGGCGACACGGCCCGCAACCTGCCCGCCGAAGTGATCTTCATTCTGGCCGAGGCGCTGTTCAGCTACGTCGAGCAGATCTCGGCGGCCTCGGTGGCCGGCTGGGCCGACGAGGAGGCCAACCGCGCCGGGTCGCTGCAGCGTCGCCGGCACGCGGTGGTGGAGCTGCTGGCCCGGCGGCCACCCGCGGCCGCGGTGGAGCTGGAACGGGCCGCGGCCGCGGCGGGCTGGGCGCTGCCCGGGCGGCTGGCCGCGCTGGTCGTGGAGGACGCCGCCGCGGTGGGCGCCCGACTGCCGGGGTCGATCGGTGCGGATCTCGACCCGGTCGGGCTGGTGCTGGTGCCGGTGCTGGACCGGACCGGGTGGTGGGACCGACTGCGGGCGGGGCTGGGCGACCGCCGAGCGGTGCTCGGCCCGGTGACCGAGCCCACGGACGCGCACCGCTCGATCGCCCGGGCGCAGGCGGCCTGGCCGCTCCACCTGGCCGGGCTGTTGCACCCCGACACGACGCAGACCCTGGCCCGCGCCGACGAGCACCTGCTGGCCCTGCTTCTGGCCGCCGCCCCGGAGATCGCCGCCGACCTGCGCGAACGAGCGATCGCCCCGCTGCGGGCGCTGCCGTCCGGTGCGCTGGCGCGCGCCGAGCAGACCCTGCGGGCCTGGCTGGACGCCCACGGCGACATCTCGGTCGCCGCGGCCGCGCTGCACGTGCACCCGCAGACCGTGCGCTACCGGCTGGCCGGGTTGCGCGAGACGTTCGACGGGGTGCTGGACGACCCGGGGGCGCGGCTGGAGCTGACCATCGCGCTGCGCTCGGCCCCGGCTCTCGACGAGACCCGACCTGCCACCTCCGGGTCGTGAGTGCTGCGCCGCGTTCTAACGCGGCGCAGCACTCACGGGCGCCGAAGGCGCGCCTCCGCCAGGCAGCGACAGCCGCAGGATCGTGCGCAGCACCTTGCCGTACTGCTTCGGCAGCGGCCCCGTGGTGTACGGCAGGCCGTAGCGCTCGCAGATCTCCCGGACCCGGGGCGCGATCCGGGCGTAGCGGTTGCTCGGCACGTCCGGGAACAGGTGGTGCTCGATCTGGTGGCTCAGGTTGCCGGTCATGATGTGGAACAGCGGGCTGCCGGTCAGGTTCGCCGAGCCGAGCATCTGGCGCACGTACCACTCACCCTTGGTCTCGCCGTCCAGGCACTCCTCGTCGAAGCTCTCGGTGCCGTCGGGGAAGTGCCCGCAGAAGATCACCGCGTGGGACCAGACGTTGCGGATCGCGTTGGCGGTGAGGTTGGCCGCCGCGGTGGCCAGGAAGCCCGGCCCGGACAGCAGCGGGAACAGGACGTAGTCCTTGGCCAGCTGCTTGCGCGCCTTGCGCCAGAGCACCTTGAGCTCGGCCTTGGCCTTCGACCACGGCTTGGTGCCCTGCTGGACCTTCTCCAGCTCGATGTCGTAGATCGCCACGCCGTACTCGAAGATCAGCGACAGCGCGACGTTGGTCAGCGGCTGCAGCAGGTAGACCGGCTTCCACTCCTGCTCGGGCACGATGCGCATCACCGCGTAACCCAGGTCGCGGTCCTTGCCGCGCACGTTGGTGAACGTGTGGTGCTCGTAGTTGTGCGACTTCTTCCAGAACGCCGCGGGGGCGGGGTGGTCCCACTCCCACGTCGTCGAGTGGATCTTGCGGTCGCGCATCCAGTCCCACTGGCCGTGCAGGACGTTGTGCCCGATCTCCATGTTGTCCAGGATCTTGGCGGCGGCCAGCGACGCGGTGCCGAGCACCCACGCCGGCGGGAACAGCGAGAACAGCAGCGCGGCCCGGCCGCCGATCTCCAGCGCGCGCTGGGTGTTGATGACCCGGTGGATGTAGCGCGCGTCGGCCTCGCCCAGGCTGGCCACCACCTCGGCGCGCAGCTCGTCGAGCTCCGCGGCCAGCGCCTCGATCTGGGCGTCGGTCAGGTGCGCGGCCGCGCTGGGCGCGGACGGTGTCGGCGCCGCCGCCACGGCGCGCTCGGCGACGGGACCGGCCTCGACCGTCGTGGGCACGTTCAGGGTTGCTGTCATCGTCCCAACTCCTAGAGCTCGATCTCGACATCGCCCGCCGCGCCGGAGACGCAGGTGCGGACGGATTCGCCGGGGGTGTCATGGACGGCGCCGGTGTGCAGGTTGCGCACCACGCCGGAGCGCAGCCGGCCCACGCAGGTGTGGCAGATGCCCATGCGGCAACCGCTCGGCAGCACCGCACCGGCGGCCTCCCCGGCCGCCATCAGCGGGGTGCCCGGGCCGGCCTCGGCCACGACGCCGCTGGCCGTGAACCGCACCGTGCCGCCGCTGCCGTCGACGGCAGCCGGGGTGGGCGGTTGGAAACGCTCGACGTGCAGGGCGTCCGGGATGCCGGCCTGCTGCCAGCGCTCGGCGAGCGCGTCCAGCAGCCCGGCCGGGCCACAGGCCCAGGCCTGGCGGGCGGCCCAGTCCGGCACCAGGTCGACCAGGTCATCCGGGGTGAGCCGGCCCTGGGCGGCGGTGTGCCGTTCCACCAGCCGGAGCCCGGTCGATCCCGCCAGCTGCCGCAGCTCGGAGCCGAAGACCAGCTCGGTGGGCGTGCGGTCGCAGTGCACCAGGACCGCGCCGGCCAGTGCGGCCGGCCGGGTCACGGCCAGTTCGCGCAGCATGCCCATGACCGGGGTGATGCCGCTGCCGGCCGTGACGAACAGCAGCTTCTCCGGGGTCGGCTCCGGCAGCACGAACTCGCCGGCCGGCGGGCCGAGCCGCAGCAGCGCCCCCACCGGAGTGCCGTGGGCCAGGATCCCGGAAACCGCGCCGCCGGGCAGCGCGGTCACGGTGACGGCCAGCGTCCTCCCGCCGGGACGGGAGGTGACGGAGTAGGTCCGCCAGTGCCAGACCCCCTCGAGCCGGGTGCCGATCCCGACGAACTGGCCGGGCCGGTGGGTCGGGTGGGCCGGGCCGGGCCGCAGCAGCAGCGTGGTGGTGTTCGCGGTCTCCCGGCGCAGCCCGACGACCTTGGCGTGCGGCTCGGTGACCGACCAGCGCGGGTTCAGCGTGCCGAGCAGATCATCGGGTGGCAGCGGGGTGGTGAACCAGCCCGCGGCGTGCCGCGCGCGGCGTCCGATCGTGGCCAGAACTCCCATGAACTCGACGATATTGCGCGCCTAGCGCAAACGACCACGTCCCCGACCACGTCCTGGTCGGCGTTTCTGTTGCAAACGCCAAGGCTGCGAGCTGGGAGCGGTTACACCCGGATGGCCAGGGCCGACTTCGCCAGGTCGTCGTTGCCGGTGGCCAACCAACCATCGGGGCGCACCAGCACGTCCTCGAAACCGATCCGGGTGTCGATGTTCATCCGCAGCGCGTACTCCAGCACCGGCCAGGCGCCGTCCTCCTCGCCGTGCAGCAGCACCGGGACCGGTAGCGAGCCGAGCGCCCGCAGGATGCGCACCGCCTCGGCCACGGAGGTCTCCGGGTCCGACACAGTGGATTCCGCCAACACTCTGGTGGTGCCCGGCGGTACTCCGTTGTTACGCAGGGTGACAGCGTCGCCGCTGGTCCAGACCCCCAGCTCGACGCCGATGCCGACCGAGGCGGCGGCCGCGCAGACATCGACCCAGCCCGCCTCGTGCACGTTCACCGAGCACACGTCGGGCTTGCCCACGCCGAGGTGTCCCCAGGCGAGAACGGCCCCGATGCGACGGGTGGCGTCGGGTTGGATCCAGCGGCCGGTCGCGACGCCGATCTCCATGTTCGGCACCTCGGCCCGGATCGCGGCGACCGCGTCGCCGACGTGTACCGGGTCGAGGGTCTCGTGCGAGTCGGGATCGCGCGGGTGGACGTGCACCGCGGAGATGCCGAGCCGGGCAACAGCCCGGGCATCCCGGGCCAGGTGTCGGGCCAGGACGGGCAGCGCCGGATGCGCGTCAGCCGGTCGTGATCCGTTCAGGACCGCCTGCAGCACCCTGCGTTCACCCCCAACCCGATAACACGAAAAGTCTAGTCGTCGGCGGCGGGCTCGCACCGCCTCCGAACGGAGACCTTGTCCAGCGTAAACGATCACTCTGAGTGCGGGACGGTTACAACCATTCCAGGTCAACCGACCCCGGTTGCCACCTCCTTGGCCGCTTCCGGACCGCGCTCCAACAACACCCGGAAGCCCGCCTCGTCGAGCACCGGCACGCCGATCTCCAGTGCCTTGTCGTACTTCGAGCCGGGCGAGTCGCCCGCCACGACGAACGCGGTCTTCTTCGACACCGAGCCGGCGGCCCGCCCTCCGCGGGCGGCAATGGCCTCCCTGGCCTCGTCGCGGGAGTAGTTCTCCATGGATCCGGTGATCACGATGGACAGGCCGTCGAGGGTGCGGGGCACCGAGGCGTCGACCTCGTCGACCATGCGGACGCCGGCCGTGCGCCAGCGGGCGACGACCTCCCGGTGCCAGTCGACGGAGAACCAGTCCCGCACCGCGGCCGCGATGGTCGGCCCGATGCCCTCGCCCCCCGCGATCGGGGCCAGCGCCGCGGCCAGCGCCTTGGCCTGCGCCCGGGCCGCGGTGCGGGCCACGCGGGCCTGCTCCAGCTCCGCGGTGGCCGGGTCGACCTCGGCATCGTCGGCGTTCTCCGGATCGGCGCTCTCCGGAGCTGCGCCTCGCGGATCTGCGCCGGAGGGCTCGGAGCCGTTGACGGAAGCGGCCGGGCCGTCGGCGTCGATCGTGCCGAGCTCCGCGGCCGGCTCGGTGGCCGCGGCGAGATCATCGCCCGGGTCGCCGGCCGAACCGTCGGAGGTGATGACCATCCCGGCCGCGGCGGTCGCCCTGGCGGCCTCGGCCGCCGCGGCCTCGATCGCCTCCATGGAGCCGAACTCGCGGGCCAGGGCCTGCGCAGCGGTCGGGCCGACGTGCCGGATGGAGAGCCCGACGAGCACCCGCCAGAGCGGGCGGTCCTTGGCCGCCTCCAGGTTGGCCAGCAGCTTGTGGCCGTTGGCCGAGAGGTCGCCCTCCTTCTTGCGGAACAGGTCGACCCGCAACAGGTCCTGTTCGGTGAGCGAGAAGACGTCGCCCTCGTCGCGCACCACACCCGCGCCGAGCAGCGCCACCGCGGCCTCGTAGCCGAGGCCCTCGATGTCGAACGCGCCCCGGCCGGCCACGTGGAACAGCCGCTCCCGCAGCTGGGCGGGGCAGGAGCGCGCGTTCGGGCAGCGCAGGTCGATGTCGCCGAGCTTCTGCTGGGCCAGCTCGGTGCCGCACTCGGGGCAGTGCGTGGGCATCTGGAACTCGCGCTGCGAGCCGTCACGCAGCTCGACCACGGGCCCGAGCACCTCCGGGATCACGTCACCGGCCTTGCGGATCACCACCCGGTCGCCGATCAGCACGCCCTTGCGCCGCACCTCCTGGGCGTTGTGCAGGGTGGCCAGCGACACCGTGGACCCGGCCACCACCACCGGCTCCATGAACGCGAACGGGGTGACCCGGCCGGTGCGCCCGACGTTGACCCGGATGTCCAGCAGCGTGGTGGTGGCCTCCTCCGGCGGGTACTTGAAGGCGATGGCCCAGCGCGGCGCCCGGGAGGTGGAACCGAGCCGGCGCTGCAGCGGCACCTCGTCGACCTTGACCACGACCCCGTCGATCTCGTGCTCGATGTCGTGCCGGTGCTCGCCCCAGTACCCGGTGTGCGCCACGACCTCGTCCACACCGTCGAGCACCACCGTGCGCTCCGAGACGGGCAGCCCCCAGGCGCGCAGCGCGGCGTAGCCCTGGGACTGGCGCTCGAGGGTGAGGCCGGTGCGCTTGCCGAAACCGTGGCAGATCAGCCGCAGGTGTCGGGACGCGGTGACCCGCGGGTCCTTCTGGCGCAGCGATCCGGCGGCGGTGTTGCGCGGGTTGGCGAACGGCGGCTTGCCCGCGGCCACCAGCGACGCGTTGAGCGCCTCGAAGTCGGCCAGCCTGAAGTACACCTCGCCGCGCACCTCGACCAGCTCCGGCACCGGGAACTCGGCCGAGTCGCGCAGCCGGTCGGGTACCTCCTCCAGGGTGCGCATGTTCAGCGTGATGTCCTCGCCGGTGCGCCCGTCACCCCTGGTCAGCACCCTGGTCAGGATGCCGTTCTCGTACAGCAGGTTGACCGCCAGCCCGTCGATCTTGAGCTCGCAGAGGTAGTGCACCTCCTCGGCGCCCACCTCCCGGGCCACTCGCTCGGCCCACTCCCGCAGCGCCACCTCCGTGAACGCGTTGTCCAGGCTGAGCATCCGCTCCAGGTGGTCGTGCGCGACGAAGTCGGTGGAGAACCGGCTGCCCACCTTCTGGGTCGGCGAATCCGGGGTGACCAAATCCGGGTAGCGCTCCTCCAGCGCCACCAGCTCCTGCCACAGCTCGTCGAACTGCCCGTCGGAGACGGCCGGGCTGGAGAGCACGTAGTAGCGGAACTGGTGGTCGGCGATCTCCGCGGACAGCGCGGCGTGCCGCTCGCGGGCGTCGGGCGGTGCTTCGGTCACGGGCACAGGCTAACCACGGCGGCCGACAGAATCGCGGCCGGCGAGCCCCGCGCCGGTCGACGCGGGGCGGCCGCCCCACCCCGACTACACCGAGTCGGGCGGGTCGACGAAGGCCTGGGCCAGCTCCCGGCACAGGGTCAGGGCGCGGCGCGCCCAGGCGGGGTCGGCACCGGCCAGGCCGCAGGTCGGGGTGGGCACGGCCAGCGCGGGCAGCCGGGCCCGGTCGAAGCCGAGCCGATCGGCCAGGTCGAAGGCGGTGCGCGCCGGGTCCCGGTAGGTCACCGGCCGGTCGGGGGCGCGGGTCGGCACCAGCCCGAGCAGCAGCGGGGTGCCGGCGTCCCACACCTCGCCGAGCGCGTCCAGCTGGGCCGGCTGGGCGCTCCGACCGGCGATCTCGGGCCGCGTCGCGTCCAGCCCCACCGCGGCGGCGCCGATGCCGGCCAGCAGCCGCACCGGGGGGCGGGGGGCGCAACAGTGCACGGCCACCGGCACGCCGACCGACCCGATCAGCACGCGCAGCAGGTCCGCCACATCGGGCTCGGGCACCGCGGACACGGTCCCGAACCCGGACGCGGTGGGCAGCCGGCCGTCGAGCACCGCCGGCAGCGACGGCTCGTCCAGCTGCAGCAGCACCGCGGCCCCGGTCCGGGCGGCCACTTCGGACACGTGCGCGCGCAGCCCCTCGGTCAGGCTGGCGGCGAACTCGCGCACCGCACCGCGATCGGTCAGCACCCGGTTCCCGGTGTGCAGCTCGACGCCGGCCGCCAGCGTCCACGGCCCGGCGGCCTGCACCTTCACCCAGCCCGGCCGCGCGCTGTCGCAGGCGGCCTCGAAGGCGTCGACGTCGAACTGCAACAGGTCGCGGCCGCGACGGTCGTCGCGACCGGGGCGGGCGGCGACCCGGTACCCGGAGGGCCACACCTCGGTGTGGATGTCGACCAGCAGCGCGGCGGTGCGCCCGATCAGGTCCGCGCCGACCCCGCGCGCCGGCAGCTCGGGCAGCGCGGGCAGCAGCGGCAGCTCCCCGACCACCACCGCCGCGGCCTCCCCCGGATCGGTACCGGGCATGGAACCGACACCGGTGGCCGCGCCGTCCGGCCAGCGGGCGGGGGCCGGCGCCGGCTCCTCGTCAGCCGGTTCCGGTACGACGAGCGCGCCGCCGGCCACGGTTCGGCCCGGCTGGGTATCGCTCAGCCCGGCCGCAGCCAGTGCGGCGGCCAGCGTGTCGTCGGTGCTCACCCACGCTGTCTACCAGCCCACCCCGACGGTCAGGCCTTGCGGTACCGGGCATCGAACAAGCAGTACACCCCGAACGCGATCAACCCGAGCGCGAGCGCCACCAGCAGCACCGGGCCGAAGGGCTCGTCGGCGATGGCCTGCAGGCCGGCGTCGAGACCGGTCGGCCTGGCCGGGTCGTAGGTCGCCGCGGCCGCCACCAGCAGCGCCCCGGGAATGCCGTAGGCGACTCCGAGCGCCGTCCAGCCGAGCTGCCCGACGCGGGTGACCAGCTGGGAGCGGTTGAGCCCTGCGCCGCGCAGGTCGAGCTCGCGCAGGAACGCGTGGTTCAGCCCGCGGCGCACCGCGAACGCGGAGCCGACGATGACGATCAGACCGCCCAGGGCGACCAGCCAGCGGCCGCCGGGCAGCTCGAACACCACGGTGGCGAAGGACTTCTGGGTGCTCGGCTTGCCGCCGGCCGCGGCGATCGACGCCGCGGACCAGGCGAGCACCCCGAACAGGGCGGCCTCGGCCAGGTTGATCGCGGTGCGCAGCGCGCGGCGGCCGGTGCTCAGCCCGTCGTGACCCCAGATCGCCTCGCCGAGCTGCCAGACGATGAGCGCGACCAGGCCGATGACGATGATCCACAGCGCCACCACCCCGACCGCGGTCTCGGCGATCGCCTGCAGGGCGCCCTTCTTGTCGACCCGCTCCTGGCCGCCGAACGCCACCTGCACCAGCAGCCCGGCCAGCAGCGCGTGCACCACACCGTAGGCGAGCAGCCCGATCCGGCCGACCGCACGCACCACCGGGTGCCTGGCGGCGTCCTCGGCGTTCGCGGGGGCGGCTCCGTGGTCGGGCATCGGCTACTCGCTCGCCGTGCGGGTGGCGGTGATGGTGGCGCTGCCCAGCACCACGTCGCCGGCGGCGTCCGGGCGGTAGAAGGCGACGGCCTGGCCGGGGGCCACGCCGCGCAGCGGCTCCGAGAGCGACACCCGCACCCGGTCCGCGGCCGGTTCGACCAGTGCGGGGGCCAGCCCACCGTGCGCGCGGACCTGCGCGACGCCGCGGAACGGCTCCTCCGGCCGGCGCCCGCTGCTCCACACCGGCCTGGTCGCGTCGATCACCTCGACGCCCAGCGCCGCGGCCGGGCCGACCCGGACGGTGCCGCTGGCCGGCTCGATGCCGAGCACGTAGCGCGGCCGGCCGTCGGCCGCCGGCACGTCGACGCCCAGCCCCTTGCGCTGGCCGACGGTGAACCCGTGCACCCCGGAGTGCCGGGCCAGCTCGCGACCGGACTCGTGATCGACAATCGGGCCCGGTCGCACCCCGATCCGCTCGGTGAGGAAGGCCCGGGTGTCGCCGGAGGGGATGAAACAGATGTCGTGGCTGTCCGGCTTGGCGGCCACCCGCAGCCCCCGCCGGGCCGCCTCGGCGCGCACCTCGGACTTGGCGGTGTCGCCGATCGGGAACAGGGCGTGCGCCAGCTGCCGGGCACTGAGGACGGCGAGCACGTAGGACTGGTCCTTGTCCGCGTCGACGGCCCGCCGCAGCTCCGGCCGCCCGCCCGGATCCCGGGTCAGCCGCGCGTAGTGCCCGGTGCAGACGGCGTCGAAGCCGAGCCCGAGGGCCCGCTCCAGCAGCGCCGAGAACTTGATCTTCTCGTTGCAGCGCAGGCACGGGTTCGGGGTCCGGCCGGCGGCATAGGCGGCGACGAACTCGTCGACCACGTCGGCGGTGAAGCGGGCGGCGAAATCCCACACGTAGAACGGGATGTCCAGCACGTCGGCCGCGCGCCGGGCGTCGCCGGCGTCCTCCTTGGAGCAGCAGCCACGGGAGCCACCGCGCAGCGCGGCCGGGCTCTGGGAGAGGGCCAGGTGCACGCCCACCACGTCGTGCCCGGCGGCGACGGCGCGCGCGGCGGCCACCGCGGAGTCCACTCCGCCGCTCATGGCCGCCAGTACCCGCATCGGCGTCAGTGCTCGGCGCCGACGGGCCGGGAGGACTCGGCGGTGCGGCCGGCCCGCCGTGCCCGGTCGATCACCGGACCGATCACGGCGGCCACCGCGTCCACGTCGGCCGGGGTGGAGGTGTGCCCGAGCGAGAAGCGCAGCGAGCCGCGGGCGGTGGCCTCGTCGGCGCCCATGGCCAGCAGCACGTGGCTGGGCTGGGCGACGCCCGCCGTGCAGGCCGAACCGGTGGAGCACTCGATGCCGTGCGCGTCGAGCAGCATCAGCAGGCTGTCGCCCTCGCAGCCGGGGAAGGACAGGTGCGCGTTGCCGGGCAGCCGGGACGGGCCACCGTCGATCACGGCGGTGCCCGGGTCGCCGTTCAGAGTGGCGTCGGGCACCGCGGCCAGCACGTGGGCGATCAGGTCGTCGCGCAGGCCGGTGAGCAGCGCGGCCCGGCGCGGCGCGGCGGCCACGGCCAGCTCGACGGCGGTGGCCAGGCCGACGACCGCCGGCGTGTCCAGGGTCCCGGAACGCACGTCCCGCTCCTGTCCGCCACCGTGCAGCAGCGGCGTGAGCTGCACCGAACGGCCGAGCAACAGCGCGCCGGCTCCGATCGGGCCACCGAGCTTGTGCCCGGTCAGCACCAGCGCGTCCACGCCGCTGGCGGCGAAGTCCACCGGCAGGACGCCCACCGCCTGCACCGCGTCGGAGTGCAGCGGCACGTCGAACTCGTGGCAGACCTCGGCCAACTCGCGCATCGGGTTGACCGTGCCGACCTCGTTGTTGGCCCACATCACCGAGACCAGTGCGACCTGCTCGGGCCGGCGGGCCAGCGCCTCCCGCAGCGCCTCCGGGCGGACCCGGCCGACGGCGTCGACCGCCAGCACCTCCAGCTGCGCGCCCTCGTGCGCGGCCAGCCAGGCGGCCGAGTCGAGCACGGCGTGGTGCTCGTTCGCGGCGACCAGCACCCGCGTGCGTCGCGGGTCGGCGGCGCGGCGGGCCCAGTACAGACCCTTCACCGCCAGGTTGTCGCCCTCGGTGCCGCCGGTGGTGAGCACCACCTCCGAGGGGCGGGCGCCGACCGACTCGGCGATCCGCTCGCGCGCCTCCTCGACCGCGCGCCGGGCGCGCCGCCCGGCGGAGTGCAGCGACGAGGCGTTCCCGGTGCGGCGCAGCGCCTCCGCCATGGCCGCCACGGCCGCTTCGAGCATCGGCGTCGTGGCGGCGTGGTCGAGATAGGTCGTTGCGTCCGCGGTGCGGGTCACGGCGGTGGGCAGATCAGTCACGTCAGTGTCGTCAATCCGGTCGGTCGTCCGTTCGGGACGGACCCAGCGTAGTCGTCGGGGCCCGCCGCCGGCCCCGGGCCGTGCTCGCGGTCGACCCTCAGCCCGGGTCGGCGAGCACGCCGAAGGCGATGACGTTGCGCTCGTAGTGCCCGGTGGCGGCGTCGAACGCGCCACCGCAGGTGATCAACCGGAGCTCGGGCCCCGCAGTCGGTCCGTAGACGCGGTCGGTCGGGAACCGGGTCTTGTCGAAGGCCTGCACCTCGGTGACCCGGAAGC
>Ga0190265_10001247_pt1 | contig 16688 bp, 17 predicted proteins | sample Popmic124T_FD_133135 | JGI IMG/M metagenome (GOLD analysis project Ga0190265, IMG submission 133135) | Populus adjacent soil microbial communities from riparian zone of Indian Creek, Utah, USA - 124 T | ecosystem: Environmental > Terrestrial > Soil > Riparian zone | place: USA: Utah | collected...
CCGACCTGGAGGAGCTGACGGCGGCACATCCGCTCCGGGAGGAGCTGTGCGCACACCTGATCGTCGCGCTGTACCGGTGTGGGCGGCAGGCCGATGCGTTGGCGGCCTATCGGAGGCTGCGCGGGACGTTGGTGGGCGAGCTGGGCGTGGAGCCGGGGGCACGGTTGCGCAGACTGGAGCTGGCGGTGCTGCGCCATGATCAGCGGTTGCAGCCGGTCCGGGCCGGTGGGGCCGCGCTTCCGGCGCCGCTCGGCTCATTCGTGGGGCGCGACGACGAGCTCGAGAAGCTGTCCGCGCTGGTGCGGTCGGACCGGTTGGTGACGCTGACGGGGCCGGGCGGGGTGGGGAAGACCCGGCTCGCGCTGGAGGTCGCGCGCCGACTGACCGACGTGGACACGTATGTGGTGGAGCTTTGCACCGTTGCCGACGTCCGCGCTGGTTGCGGAGACGCTGGCCGACGCCCTCGGCATCCGCGCCGAGCCCGGCCACGCGCTGGTCCGCACGGTCGCGGCAGCGCTGTCGTCGCGTCCGGCCTTCGTCGTGCTCGACAACTGCGAACACCTCATCTCGGCGTGCGCCGAACTCGTTCAGGTCCTGCTGGCCGGGGCGGCCGGGCTGCGTGTGCTCGCGACCAGCCGGGAGCCGCTCGGAGTTCCCGGCGAGCGTGTATACCCCGTTCGACCGCTGCGTTCGGCCGCGAGGGACGAGAGCTGGGAGCGCACCGCGGACAGCGACGCGGTGCGCCTGTTCGCCGAACGGGCGGCAGCCGCCGACCCGGGCTTCGCGGTCACTGCCGGCAACACCGCGCTGGTCGCAGAGGTGTGCCGCCGCCTCGACGGGTTGCCGCTGGCGATCGAGCTTGCTGCGGCGCGCGCCGCGGCGCTTCCGCTGGCTGAGCTCGTTGACCGGCTAAACGACCGGTTCGCGCTGCTGGAATCGGCCAGCCGCGCAGTGGATCCGCGGCACCGCAGCCTGGCGGCGGCGCTGGCGTGGGGCCACGACCTACTGCCCACCGCTGAGCGAGCGCTCTTCGCGGGGCTTGCAATCTTCCCCGCGGAATTCGACCTCGCCGCGGCCCGCGCGGTCTGCGGCGGGCCGTCCGACGTCGCACTGCCGCTGGCGCGGCTGGTCGAATCCTCGATGGTGCACCTCGACGACCAGCCCGAGGGCGGCGCGCGCTACCGGATGTTGGAAAGCGTTCGGGCGTATGCCGGAGAGCAGTTGAACACGCCGATGCGCGCCACGCTCGCCGATCGGCATGCCACCCACTACCTCGCGCTGGCGCAGGAAGCGCAGCCCCGGCTGTTCGCGGCGGGCTCGAGGCCGTGGCTGGAGCGGCTGCACACCGAGCGCGACAACCTGCGGGCAGCGCTGGCCTGGTGCTTCCATGCCGAGCCGGAGCGTGGGGTGCGGCTGGTCCGATGTCTCTGGCACTACTGGGATCTGCGTGGGGCGCGGGACGAGGGCCTGCACTGGGTGCACACGGCGCTCGCCGCGGTCGGATCCGACAGGCCGGACCAGCGGGTGCCTCTGCTCTCCGCAGGCGCGCTGCTGCACCTCGGCCGGGCCGACCTCGCGGAGACCGTGCGGCTGGCGAGCGAGCAGCTCGCCCTGTCTCGGCCGCGCGGTGCTCGACGGTGGGAGGGCGACGCGCTGGCGATGCTGGCCACCGTCGACTGGGCCCGCGGCCGTTTCGACCGCGCTCAGCAACGCTATGAGGACGCGATCGCGGCCTGTATCGCTGGCGGCGACGTGTGGAACGCGGCCCTGGCGGAGAGCCAGCTCGCCCGATTGCACCGCGACCGGCAGGAGCCGGACGCCGCTCGTCTGGTCGCGCTGCGGGCGCTGGCGCACGCGGAGGACGTCGGCGAGGCCGTCGCGCGGGGGCTCGCCCTCGACGTGCTCGCCTCACTCGAGTTTCGGTGGGGCGACGACGCCGAGGCCGGCCGCCTCGTCGCTGATGCGCTCGCACTGTACCGGGGTGTCCGCTACCGCGAGGGCGAGGCGTCGGCGCTGTGCCTCGCGGGGGAGATCGCGCTGCGCGCGGGCCGCACCGCCGCTGCCCGCGACTCATTCCGCACCGCGCTCGAGCTGTGCCGGCGCATCGGCCACCGGGCGGGGACGGCGGGCGCCCTCGAGCGACTCGCGGACGTCGCGACGATCTCGGGTGCGGCGGACGAGGCCGCCGCGCTGAGCGAGGAAGCGGCATCGCTGCGGGCGGAGATCGGTGTTCCGCGGTTAGTCGCCGGTTAGCCAGCGATTAGCCCCCGCGCCCAGACTCGGATCACCGACGGAGCGAGGAGGCCCCATGGGCACAGCCACCGATATCGCCGCCTGCATGATCGGCCCTGACGATCCCGCATACGACGACGCCCGCGCCGTGTTCAACGCGATGATCGACCGACGACCGCTGGCGATCGTCCGGTGCCGGAACGCTCTCGATGTCGCGGCGGGAATCCGGTACGCCCGCGAGCACGACCTCGTACTGGCCGTACGTGGTGGCGGCCATGGCGTCGCGGGCAACGCCGTCTGCGACGGGGGGATCATGCTGGACCTCTCGGGCATGAAGGACGTGACGGTCGATCCGGTCCAGCGGATCGCGCACTCCGGGCCCGGGCTGCTGCTCGGGGAGCTCGACGGCGCGACGCAACGTCACGGACTCGCCACCCCGCTCGGCGTGATGTCCGGCACCGGCATCGCCGGACTGACCCTCGGTGGCGGGCTCGGTTGGCTCAATGCGCAGTACGGCCTCGCGTGCGACAACCTGATCGGTGCGGAGGTCGTCACCGCCGCCGGCGATATCCTGCAGGTCGGACCGGACGAGCACCCCGACCTGCTGTGGGGCCTGCGCGGCGGCGGCGGCAACCTCGCCGTCGTCACGAGGTTCATCTACCGGCTGCACCCGGTCTCCTCCGTTCTCGCGGGCGCGCTGACCCACCCCTGGGCCGCCGCCCGCGACATCCTTCGCTACCACCACGAGTACATGGCGTCCGCGCCGGACGAGTTGACCAGCGTCGTCTCACTCGGCCTCGACCCCGCCGGCGCTCCCGCCGTCACGATCCTCGCGTGCTGGTCCGGCGACCCGGCCGAAGGGGAACGGATCCTGCGGCCGCTGCGCTCGTTCGGCCCGCCCCTCGACGACTCGATTGGCGTGCTGCCCTACCTCGACTGGCAGCGGGCGCCCGACCCCGGCTATCCGCGAGGCCGCCTGCACTACTGGAAGTCCGGCTACCTGCGCCACCTCACCGACGCCGCGCTGGACACACTGCTCGCGATCCCGCCGACCACGCCGACGCCGGCGACGGGGATCGGACTTCAAGGCCTGCGCGGCGCGGCAGCCCGCGTCCCGGTCGACGCCACCGCGTTCCCGCACCGCGCCGAGCAGTACGACCTGCTGATTCTCGCCCAGTGGTCCGAACCGGGCCGGACCGATGAACACGTCGGCTGGGCCCGCACGGCGTTCGATGCCCTCCTGCCCCACCTCGAGGACGCGGTGTACGTCAACAACCTCGGCACGGAGGGTCCCGAGCGCGTCCGGGCCGCCTACGGGCCGAACCACGCCCGACTGGCCGCGCTCAAGCGCACCTACGACCCGGCGAACGTGTTCCGCCTCAATCAGAACGTCCCGCCGGCCTGACACCCGCGGATTCGCACGGTGCCACCGCACTGAGCAACGCCCCGCTGAGCGGCCGTCGCTCTGCGGCTTGTGCACCACGGGCGCTGGTGCGTGTCGAGCGACCGAACGGACGAGCATCGTGGCACCCCACACGTGATCTAGGGGCCCGTACGCAGAACTACCCATGCACCAAAGCGTGCTTCTGGGTCGTTCGACCGAAGTCGTGCCGGTGTTCCTGCGTGCAGGGTCTTGCCATGACGACACGCAAGGGGCCGGACATGACGAATGTGAAGCAGCCGACAACGAACGACGACGAGCCCGCCGCGCCCGTAGAGGCGTGGGACGCGATCGCAGCGCTGTACGACGAGCACGTCGCACCGGGTGAGTCCGATCTGGCCATCGCCGGACTGCGGCTTGCCGGTCTGCAGGCGGGCGACACGTTCCTTGACGTCGCTGCCGGAACGGGTGGCCTGAGCCTACCCGCTGCGCGGTTGGGCGCGACCGTGCTAGCGACCGACTGGGCACCCAAGATGATCGAACACTTCAACGCACGGGCAGGCGCTGAAGGTCTCGACGCCGGGGGTCGCGTGATGGACTGGCACGCGCTCGACATCGCCGACAACACCTACGACCTCACCGGTTCGCAGTTCGGCGTGATGCTCGTTCCCGATCAGGCCCAGGCGCTGCGCGAGATGGTTCGGGTGACGAAGCCAGGTGGACGGGTGCTGCTCATCGCCTATGGGAACCCGGACGAGTTCGAGGCGCTGCACTTCTTCGTCGGTGCGGTGCAGGCGGTCGTGCCTGAGTTCGAGGGCCCCGCCGAGGACGAGCCGATGCTCGAGTTCCAGATAGCCGACCCGGAAGTCCTGCGCCGGCGACTGATCGAAGCCGGCCTGAACGACGTCACCGTTGACACCAGCAACCACGAGCGGATCGAGGTGCGGAACGGACAGCAGCTCTGGGACTGGTGCCTCGGAGGCAACCCGATCCCGGGGATGCTCGTCGCCGACCTCACCGACGAGCAGCGCGCAGACATCATCCGGGTGCTCGACGGCATGATCCGTGAACACTCCGCCGACGGCCCGGCCGTGTTGACGGCCCCGCTGAACATCGGGGTGGGCACGAAATAGCTGCCGGCGAGATTCGGCCCGAGAGGCAGGCAAGGACCACGGAGGTGAGAAACACCTGGGGTGCGATGGCCGCATCCGCACCGCCTTGACCAGGGCGGCATGACGCCGGCCGCGGTGCGTCCTCAACCCAAGCACGTCAAATTACCCGAAGCGGGTGATGTCGAGGGCGCCGCCAGCCTCGCAAAGTGGCGAGTCGCGACTGAGGAGGGGAACCGTTGTGCTTCCGCTCTCGGCGCCACTCGCCACCAGCCGAGGGTGGGACGAGTGTGATGACCGACGGACGATGCCGACGATCAACGAATACGACCCGATACGTCATCTGGATGTGCATGCGGCCGTCCTTCCGATTGCTGGACACGCCGACCTGCCAGCGCACACGGCATCGTGGAACGACCCCCACGACGAGTACCTCCGCATGGCCCTGCGCACCGGCCGGCGGAACTCGATGCTGCTGGTCGTCGGCGGCTCCTCGACCGGGAAGACCCGGGCGTGCTGTGAGGCGCTGCGCGCCGTCCGGCCCAACAGTCCGGTGCTGCGGCCGGCCAATGACGACGAGCTCGTCGCCCTGCTGGGAGCTGATCTTGAGCCCGGCGGGGTTGTGTGGCTGGACGAGGCCCAGAGGTTCTCAACGGCCAGCACGGCTTCCCTCGATTGATCCAAGGCGAACGGAAGAGGGCACGTGCATCAGCACCCGGCGATGCCATCGCCGACGTTCTTCCGCTGGCGGTAATGGGCACGTGCTGGCGGGGAGTTCGTCATGTCCATGAAGGCGCAGGTGAGGCCGACTGCGGCGAGGCGGTTGTTCTTGATCCGGCGGTGGGTGAGGACATGTAGGTCTCGCCCTTGCGCAGGTAGGCCAGCGCGAGCAGCGCCTGGCGGCCGGCGCTGAGCTTGCGCCACCCGGTCCGGATCTGGTCGCGGTGGCGGCGCAGACTCTCGGCGAGCAGGTACAGCGCGCCGTTAGACACGCTCATCCCGGACGGGTAGGGCAGCACACGAAGCTCCTGGCAGACGGATTGATCTCGGCAATCGCCCGTTCGATGGCGGATCGCCGAGTAGACGAGAGGATGGCTGTCTGACACCACCGCACGAGGCCATCCGTGCGTCAGCCCGCACGGCGCGGAAGCCCGGCGATCGCAATTCCCGCAGTAGGCGATGCGGGGAACCAGCGAGTATGATCACGTGTCGTTCTGCTGTGCTTGCAGGAGGAGGAATCGCGGTGACCAGTCCGACTAATCCGAGCGGTCCGCAGGAGCAGTTCGCGGATCTGACCCGTCGTACGCAGGAGAACTTCAAGCACCTCTGGGAGCAGTGGAGCCAGCGCAGCAACGAGTTGCTGAAGGGGATGGGCAGCCGATCCCGAGCGGGCGCCGCGGCTCCGGGTGATCCGGAGGAAGTGCTCGACGCTGTGTTCGACTTTGCCGAGAACCTGATCGCCCAGCAGCGTGCGTTCGCGAAGCAGATGCTCCGCGCCGCGAGCAAGGGACAGCAGGCTGCCGCCGACGCCACCGGCTCCGCTGACCAATCGATAGGGTCGACGACACCGTCCGGCGCCTTCGGGAATGCAGGTCCGACGACAACTCCCAGTGTCTCCCCGCCAGCCTAGGCAAGTTGGCCCGCGACTAGGAGGGGGCCGTGCTTGGCGAGGGTGCCCAGCAGGGTTGGCCAGTTTGCGAGATGGAACCTGTCGACCAGGCGGGTGGCGCCGTCGCTGAGTGCGGCGAGACGCGTGCTCGAGTGGCGGGGATGGTCGCGGTGATGGCTTCTCGGCGTCGGGGTTGGTGCTGGCGACCCAGAAACCGCCCGGGGTGTTGGGTGGAGCCGCCGCGAGCCTCGACGTGATCTCCGGCGGTCGCTTCGAACTCGGGCTCGGCGCCGGTGCGTTCTGGGAGGCCGTCGGCGCGATGGACGGGCCGCCCGGTCGCCCGGCGAGGCGGTCGACGCCCTCGGCGAGGCGATCGACGTCAGCCGGCTGATGTGGTCCACCGAATCCTCAGTGCGGTTCGACGGCCGGCACTATCGACTCTCCGGGGTGAAACCCGGCCCACGACCCGCGCATGAATCTGGGCATCTGGCTGGGCGTGCGCGGGCGGCGCACCCTCGCGCTGGTCGGCCGCACCGCCGACGGCTGGGTTCCCTCAAGCCACTGGGCTCCGCCGGCGAAGCTGCCCGCGTTCACGGCGCAGATCGACGACGCCGCGACGGCCGTAGGACGCAACCCCGCCACCATCCGCCGGATCTACAACGCGTTCCGCTCGATCCGCGAGCGCGGGACGGACGGGTTTCTCCAAGGGACGGTCGAGCAGTGGACCGACGAGCTGACGATCTTGGCGGTCGAGCACGGCATCGACAGCTTCGTCTTCGGACCCGCCGACAACCCGATCCGCCAGACGCAGGTCTTCGCCGCCGAGGTGGCGCCGGCAGTTCACGACGCAGTCGCCCGCGACCGCCATGCGCCCGGAACGGCCTGAGCCTCCGCCCGCCGCGGCAACGCTGCAGCAGCAGCATGTCGCCAGTAGGGCTCTGGTCTGCATCGGGGTTCGGCTTCCGACCGTCGGGAACCCGGGAATGACCAGCGACGAGCGGAAGGGGACCCGAGGACATGGGACGGATGGACGGCAAGGCCGTCTTCATCACCGGCGCAGCTCGGGGGCAGGGTCGGGCGCACGCGATCCGACTGGCCGGTGAGGGCGCCGACATCATCGCCACCGACATCGCCGGCCCGGTCGACACGGTCACCTACGCGGCTGCTACTGAGGACGAGCTGGCCGAGACCGTCCGACAGGTGGAGGCAATCGGCCGGCGCATCTTCTCGTTCACCGCGGACATCCGCCACTACAACGCACTCAAGCGCGGCCTCGACGAAGGGGTGACGCAGCTTGGCCGGCTCGACGTGTTGGTGGCCAACGCCGGGATCCTCAACGCCGTGATGCCCTCCTGGGAGCTCGACGAGACCAACTGGCAGACGATGATCGACATCAATCTCACCGGCACCTGGCACGCCTGCAAGGCCGCGGTGCCGCACATCATCGACCAAGGCCCGGGTGGAGCGGTTATCTTGATCAGTTCGACCGCCGGGCTGCGGGGCATCCCCGGGATCGTGCACTACAACGCCGCCAAGCATGGCGTGCTGGGTATCGCCCGGACCTTGGCCAATGAGCTCGCGCCGCACAAGATCCGGGTCAACTCTGTGCACCCGACGAACGTGCGCACGGTGATGATCGAGAATGAGTCAAGCGCCCGGATCTACCGGCCCGACCTGGACAATCCGACCTTCGAGGACGCCGTGCCCGCACTGGCGAACATCAACATGTGGGATGTGCCCTACCTCGAGGCCGACGACGTCGCCAACGCGGTGCTGTGGCTGGCCAGCGACGAGTCCCGCTACGTCACCGGTGTCGCGCTACCGGTCGACCTCGGCATGAGCATGAAGTACTCGGGGGCATGACCGCTCCCCCATGCGCCGCCGTCGGATCCCTCGAGCACGCGACATCGGACGCCTAGGGGTGAACCCCTCAGCGGTCCAGCTCGTCCGGTCCCGGACCTAGCACCACTCGCCCTCCATCAGCTCCTCGAGGGCTCGCGCCAGGCCAGCTGTGCGGGGAGTCGACCAGGACCCCGTAGATGCGCCGACCCCACCGGACGCGGGAGCCGGAGCCCTTGCACCGCCGGCAGCGGCGGAACGCTCGACCGGACGGGCTGCGGAACTTCCCGCTGCCGTCGCACTTCCTGCACGCCGGGTCAGATCGGCACAGCCGTCGCCCAACAGAGCCGAGACAGCGAACCCGAGAGGTCATGCATGGGTTCGTCGATCAGATGTTGGACCCGTCCGGTGGTACATCGGCCGGTGGCTGGGGGGAACCGCCCTCACCGGCGGCGTGGGGACAGGCAAGGCCGAGCGTGTAGGCCGTCATCGACAGCGATCCATAAGCATAGCCGTCGACCAGGATATCGGTATCCACTCCATCTGACGCGCCAGCCAGGCCGGCCAGATATAAGGCGGGGATGAAATGGTCAGGTGTCGGCACAGCCTGACGGAAGTCGCCGTGAGCGTCGAGAGTTGCAAACTCGGTCGGTTCGGTCAACATGCGGGCCTTCGCGTCCTCGTCGAAACGCTGAGCCCAGTCGTAGCCGTCGTCGGTGAGCTTCCAGTCCATGCCCCGCAGGTTGTGCACGACATTGCCGCTGGCGACGATCAGCACACCGCGCTTCCGTAGCGGGGCCAGCTTTGCGCCGAGTTGGAGATGGTAGTCCAAGGGCTTGTCAGCATTGATGCTGAGCTGGACCACCGGAATGGAGGCGTCCGGAAAGGCGTGCACCAGCACCGACCAGGTGCCGTGGTCGATGCCCCAGCCGTCGACGTCCGCACCTATCCAGGTCGGGTGCACAACGTCGCTCACCTCGGCGGCTAGCTCGGGTAGTCCGGGTGCGGGGTACTGCACATCGAACAATGCCGGCGGGAATCCGTAGAAGTCATGGATCGTTCGCGGCCTGGGCATGGCAGTGACAGCCGTCGCATTGATGTACCAGTGCGCACTGACGACGAGAATGGCGCGCGGCCGCCGCACGGCCGCCCCGAAGGCCTTCCACGCCGTGGTGTAGCGGTTGACCTCGAGGGCGTTCATCGGGTTGCCGTGGCCGATGAACGCCGCGGGCATGAGAACGTCCGACTCGTCGACAGTGCCTGGGTTCACGATCATGACCTTCCTCGATGCGCGGATGGCCCCCGTTGCACGGCGCGGCGCCGTCCCACGGAAGAGGGGCAGCCTACATATCAGTGCTTGGAGCCGTAGGCACTAACGCGCCTCAGGTAGGGTGCCCGCGAGACCGGGAAGGTCAGTGGCTCTCTTCAACCCGGGCGTCTTTCAACCGCGGCGCGGTCCGCTTCGTCGGCTTCTGCGATGTGCTGGTGGTGCGTCGTAGCGTCTCGGGCATGACGGGCGAAGCCGGTGGGCATCTGTGGGTCGACGCCACCGCAGGAATTGCGGGCGACATGCTGCTCGGTGCGCTGCTGGACGCCGGCGCCTCCCTCGACGCAGTGACGTCTGCCGTTACCGCCGTCGTGCCCGGTGAGGTTGTCGTGCGGACGAGCACCGTGGCCCGGGCCGGCTTGCGCGCCCTGAAGGTCGATGTGGAGAGCAGCGGCAAGGGCCACCCGCACCGCTCGTGGGCGCGAGTTCGGGCGCTGCTGGAGTCGGCGCGCTTGCCGGCTGCGGTGCGGGATCCCGCGCTCGCGGTCTTCGCCCGGCTTGCTGAGGCCGAGGGGCGCGTGCACGGGATCCCCCCGGATGTCGTGCACTTCCACGAGGTGGGGTCGTGGGACGCGATCGCCGACATCGTCGGCGTGTGCGCGGCGGTGACCGAGCTTGGCGTCGCTCGGGTCACGGTCAGCCCGGTGGCGGTCGGTTCCGGACGGGTCCGCGCGGCGCACGGCGACCTGCCGGTTCCGCCGCCCGCGGTCCTCGAGCTCGCGCGGGGCTGGCGAGTGCTGGCCGGCGGCGAGGGCGAGCTCGCGACACCGACCGGCATGGCCCTGGTTCGGGCTCTGGCCAAAGAGTGTGGGCCGATGCCGCCCATCGAGGTCGTGGCGGTCGGGATCGGGGCAGGCGGGCGCGACATCGCCGGTCGGGCCAACGTTGTTCGCGTGGCGGTCGGCTCGCCCGACGCGGGTGCGCCAACGGTCTCCGGCATGTGGGTCCTGGAGGCCAATGTCGACGACTTGGATCCGCGGGTCTGGCCGACGGTGCTGTCGGCGCTGCTGGCGGCCGGGGCTGCTGACGCGTGGCTCGTCCCGATCCTGATGAAGAAGGGCCGGCCGGCCCACACCCTGTGCGTGCTCGCCCACGACACCGAGCGGGAGGCGCTGCGTGACACCGTGTTCGCACTGACCTCAACCCTTGGTGTACGGGAGCGGCCAGAGTCACGCGTGGCGCTGCAGCGGGAGTGGCGCCCAGTCCGAGTTCGCGGTGGGGACGTCCGGGTCAAGGTCGGAGTGCGGGCCGGCCGTATCGTGCAGGCCACCCCGGAGTTCGACGATGTGGCGACTGTGGCCGGAGCTCGGGGCGTCCCCGTGCGGCAGGTCCTTGACGAGGCCATCGCGGCCGCCGAGATTGCGGCGCTGCGGCCCGGTGAACCGTGGCCCGGCGCGCTCCGGCCTCAGGCCGGCGCCGCGATCTGAGCGGCCAGGTGACCGGCCCCGTAGCCGTTGTCGATGTTGACGACGGCCACTCCCGGTGCGCAGCTGTTGAGCATCGTGAGCAGCGCCGCAAGGCCCTGGAAGTTTGCCCCGTAGCCGGTCGACGTCGGTACGGCCACGACGGGCGCCGCCACCAGCCCGGCGACAACGGCCGGCAGCGCCCCGTCCATCCCGGCCACCACCACAATCGCGCGGGCGGCACGCAGCACGTCGAGCCGGCGGAGCAGCCGGTGCAGCCCGGCCACACCGACGTCCATGACCAGTTCGGCGGTGCGGCCGAGGTGCCGCGCGGTGAGCAGCGCCTCGCGGGCGACCGGGTGGTCGGCGGTGCCGGCGGCGACGACAACGACCCGGCCACCGGCGGGATCCGGTGGATCGGGCGGCCAGGCCAGCAGGGCGCAGTCGGTGGCGTGCAGGGCGTCGGGCAGCTCCGTGAGGACGGCTTCGGCGTGCGCGGCAGTGGCCCGGGTGAAAAGGGCCCGCGCACCGCGCTCGCGCAGGGCGGCGGCGATCAGGCCGACCTGCTCGGGCGTCTTGCCTGGGCAGTAGACCGCCTCCGGATAGCCCCGGCGGCGGGCCCGGTCCAGGTCGAGGTCCGCGAACCCGGCCAGCACCTCCTCCGGGGAGGCGCCCTCAGGCACGCCCCACCGTCACGAGCGGGAGGGTGAATGCTCCCGACTGGATCCCCGCGAGGTCGACCGCCACGAACCGGAACCCGGCGGCGACGACCGCGCGGTGCACCTGCTCGCGCAGCTCGGCGGCCACCGAGGCGATCTCTCCGGTCGGCAGCTCGACACGGGCGATGTCGCCATGGTGGCGCACCCGGCAGTCGCTGAACCCGAGCGCGCGAAGCGCCCGCTCCGCGGCCTCCACCTGGGCCAGCTTCGCCGGTGTCACCGGCTCGTGATGCGGGATCCGCGACGCCAGGCACGGCGCGGCCGGCTTGTCGGCGCACGGCAGCCCAAGCGCCCGCGCGATCCGCCGGACGGCCGCCTTATCGAGGCCGGCGTCGGCCAGCGGCCGCAGCACGTGGTGCCGTGTCGCCGCCTGCGCACCGGGCCGGTCCTCCCGCCGTACGTCGTCGGCGTTCTCGCCGTAGGCGATCCGGTCGAGCCCGTGCCGGTCGAGCACCTCGGCGCCGATGGTGGAGAACAGCTCGTCCTTGCAATGGAAGCACCGGCCGGGCCCGTTCGCGCGGTACTCGGGCCGGTCACCCTCGCGCGTCTCGACCTCGATGACGGGCACGCCGATGTATCTGGCCACGTCGTGCGCCGCCGTCCGCTCGTCGGCGGCGAGGCTGGGCGACACCCCGAGCAGGGCAACGACCTGCTCCGCGCCGAGCGTGCGGACCGCGAGTGCCAGCAGCGTCGCAGAGTCGACGCCACCGGAGAAGGCCACGCCCAACCGGTCGACCCCCGCGAGCTGCCCGGCGACCCGGTCGACCTCGCCCCGGTCGGCTCCGAAGCTGATCTCCGCGCGCATGGCCCTCCCTCGGACTCCGGCATCGCAGATCTTCTTGAAGACCTACCACAGTCCGACAGGAGAACCACGCGATGACCGCTCCGTCTAGTATCGACCCGACCCGGTTCCTGCACGAGCAGCTGAGGTCAGCGTCGCCGGATCTGCTGCACTTGATGCTGGCCACGTTCAACAGCTTGCCTACCGCCCGCCGTGACATGACGAACGGGTGAGCGAACAGGTCCCCGGCGTCAACGCAGCTTCAGATTCTCCGGTCCACGACTCGACCAACGTCCCCGGCACCACGCTGTCCGGCTCGGAGCTCGAGTCCAGGTGCGGCGCAGCCACTACCACCTCGCGGCCGGCGTTGCGCGTCGGCGGCGTGCGCCCATCGCCCGACGGATCGCCTCTCCTGGCGGTACCACCGCCCTCTCGTTGCGATGTTGCTGGGAATCTCCACTGCCTTCGCTGGCGCAGGGGTGGCGGCTGGCGGTGGTTACGGCTGGCGGGGCAGGACGGTCAGGACCCGCACGATGTGGTCGCGGAACTCGGCTATGTAGTTCTTGAGGAAGTCCCTGGTCGACTCGACGGCGCACTCGCCGCCCCCGGGGAAGATCTCGGGGGAAAAGGTGATGTAGGCCTCGGGCGCGGTCATCTGCCGGGCGTTGCAGAAGCCGAGCACGGCGCGCAGGCTCTGCTGTCCGACGGCGGTGCCGATTTGGCCGATGGATGCGCCGATCACGCCGGCGGGGATGTGGTCGAAGGCGTTTTGGCCCCACGGTCGCGAGGCCCAGTCGATGGCGTTCTTCAGTGCGCCGGGGATCGAGCGGTTGTACTCCGGGGTGACGAACAGGATGGCGTCGGACTGGCGGATCGCGTCCTTGAGCGCGGTGGCCTCGGGTGGGTAGTTCGCGTCGTAGTCCTGGCTGTACAGGGGCAGGTTCCCGATCGGGATCTCAGTGAACTCGAGGTCCTCCGGGGCCAGGTTGATCAGGACTTGCGAGAGTTCGCGGTTGATGGAGGTGGAGGAGAGGCTTCCGACGAAGTAGCCGATCTTGTACCTGGCCATGTTCTTCCTTTCCAACAATCGGTGGTGCGGTGGTGGGAACATCGGCGGCGCTCAACGGGTCAGGCCTCCGTGGTCTCGAAGGCGATCTCCGAGCTGAGGGTGCGGTGGACGGGGCAGCGGTCGGCGATCTCGACCAGGCGACGGCGGTCCTGATCGCTCAGGGAGCCCTCGATGTCGATTTCGCGGCGGATGCGGCTGAGCATCCCGACCTTCTGTTCGGCCTGCGCGCAGTCCTTCGCGTGGACCCGGTCGTGGCGGAGGCGGACGGTCGTGCGCAGCAGCGGCAGGCCCTTGCGTTCGGCGTACATCCGAATCGTCATCGAGGTGCACGCGCCGAGCGCGGCGAGCAGAAGCTGGTAGGGGTTCGGCCCGGCATCGGCTCCGCCGACGGACACCGGCTCGTCGGCGGTGAGCAGGTGGCGTCCGGCCGTGATGGTCTGGGTGTATCGGCCCGTTGCGGCATCCGTGATCACCACGCTGTCCGGTGGGTCGAGCGGCGGAGATGGTGCGTGGTCGGGCAGGTAGGGCTCGGCCCAGGCGGCGATGAGTCCGGCGACGCGGCGAGCCTGGCCCGGTTCGGATACGTCGTGGTCGACCCGGTCGAGCGCGATGAACGATCTGGGGTGGCGGGCAGCGGCGAACACCCGGCTGGCCTCGCGGACCGGCACGATCTGGTCATCCGGCGCGTGCAGGACGAGCAGGGGGAGCTTGACCAACCCTCGCCCGCGCGGCGCGGGTGAGGCGACGGTGACGACGGCACGGACACCGGGCAGCGCGGCCGCCGCGGCGAGGACCACGGGCCCCGCCGCCGCATGACCGATCAGCAGCGACGGCTCGCCGTGCTCACTGCGCAGCGTGTCCGCCGCCCTGCCCACCGCGGCCAGGTCGGCGTCCTCGGACGTCGTGGTGGCCGGGGACGGTGGGGAGTCGAGATCGAGGGTGAGCACGCCGATCCCCCGGTCGGCGAGCGCGGACGGTAACGCGCCGGGTATCCCCGGGTTGGTGGTCCGGGCACCCCGGAACGCGTAGATCGCGAAGGCTCGCGGTGGCTGCACGGGCGGCACGAGGTTCGATGCGCCGGGAGCGGGGTCGGCCTGACCGATGATCATGCGGGCTCCGGGTGAGGGCGGGCCGTGAACGGTGCCGGTGCGCCGGGCGGACGCGACGGCGTGCACGTCACGGTGCGAGCGGGAGGGGCGTGGGCAGCTCGTCGGGATCAAACGCCCACGCCGGGCGGGCCGGGGCAGCGTCCAGCGACCCCACCTGGTCCGCGGGAAACCCGTCGAGCACGGCCCGATCGCCGAACCGCGCGCGCTGCTTCACACACGCCCCCGCGCGGACGATCGAGCCGACGCCGACCCGGCTGGAGTCGCAGACGATCGCCGCGGGCTCGACGACGGTACCGGCGCCGAGGTGACAGCCGTGGATCATCGCGCCGGGTCCGATGACCACGTCGTCTTCGACAACGAGCTCGTTGTCGGGCAGCAGGTGCAGCACGGCGTTCTCCAGGATCTGCACGCGGGCGCCGATCCGGACCGGGCCGTGGCTGTCCCCGATGATCTTCACGCCGGCGCCGATGATCGAGCCTTCGCCGACCACGACGTCGCCGGTGATCTCCGCCGAGTCGAACAGCACGGCCGAATCGGCAATGCGGGGGGTCTTGTCGCGGTAGGCGTAGAGCTGGCCCATGCGCACTCCTGCCACGAGTGGGGTGAGGACGGTGGTGCCGGGATGGCGGGTGAGGTTGATCTGGCCGCCGCGCAGGGCGGCCAGCCGGGCCCGGTCGGCATCGGTGGCCGACCGCAGCACGTGCGGTGGGCGCCCGACGAGCACCGTGCCGTCCGGGATGATCGTGCCGGCCGGGATGAGGGTGCCCTCGCCGAGGATGCAACCCCCACCCAGCCGGGAACCGGGCATGAGGATCGCGCCGTTACCGATCTCGCACAGATCGCCCACCCGAGCCCCGATAATCGTCGCGCGATGCCCGAAGACCGTGCGTTGCCCGATCTCGACCGGATGGCCCGGCCAACCCACCAGCACACCGTTCTCCAGCACCGCGGAGTGGTTGCCGAGTGCGACGCTACCGGCCCGGGAGCGCAGCACCACTCCTTGCGCGAGCAGGGCCCCGGCGCCCAGGTGCGCCTGCCCGATCAGCACCGCCGAGGCGGCGACCTCGAAGGCAATTTGCGCGGCCCGGGCACGGTTGAGACTCATCGGGTGCACCTCCAGGACGACGTTTCCTGGCAACGCTCTTTCATCAACCCTGCTGGATCGTCGTGCGGATCTCGGTTCCGGCACCCAGCGCCTTCGTCACGGCGGTCTTTCTCGGCGATCTCAGCCAGTTCCGCGCGCTGCTCGTCATCGAGCGACCGGTCCGGCGCCAGGAAGGACAGCTCGACGTCGACACCGGACAGCGGCCTCTGCTTGCGCTCGGCGTACATCCGCACAGTGATCGCCATGCAGGCACCAAGCCCGCACAACAGCAGCCCGAACGCGGGTCCGGTCTCACCATCACCGTCGGAAACCGGTTCGTCGCCGCACAGGGCGTGCCCACCGCTGTCGATGCGGACACCGGACGGCTTCTCCTCGCCGCTGACCGAGCCGACGGCAACCGGTTCCGCCCTCGTCTTCGGGGTCATCGTCAGTCCTGGCTCCGCTTCGGCGACCGGTCCCGGTCCCGGTCCCGGTCCCGGTCCGGCAAGAGCGTGCGGCCAGCGCCAAGCAGCCACACGTCCTTGGCCTGGCCGATGCTCGTCCGGGATCGGTCTGAGCCTGCCGTCCTGCCGCAGCCTCGGAGTCGTGAGGTACAGCTGGATCAGTCCAGCCGAGACGCCGGCCGGCGCTGCCCCGAGGATCCGGCACAAGACGAACGAGAGCAGCAGCGCCCCACCCAGCGCGATCTCGACACCAGACAGCATCTGGGCCAACAAGTTCGCCGGCATCTTCTTCACCGCCGGTATCGCACCGCCGCCATGCCGTGCACCCCCTCGGCGGCCCGCCCCTCCAGCCTTGGGGGACAAACCGGAATTGAGGATGAACCCGCCGGTGGCCACGCGCAACGGAATGTGGGACGGCTTTACGACGAACTCCTCTACTCGGACATGCTGGCGATCAAGCCGCGCCCATACTCGGCGGCCGACTGGACGGCCGTCAGCGGACCGCGAGGGTGGTGACGTCCAGAGGCGTGTCGGTGGTGGCGTACCACTCGTAGATCCCGTC
>Ga0190265_10001248_pt1 | contig 16661 bp, 12 predicted proteins | sample Popmic124T_FD_133135 | JGI IMG/M metagenome (GOLD analysis project Ga0190265, IMG submission 133135) | Populus adjacent soil microbial communities from riparian zone of Indian Creek, Utah, USA - 124 T | ecosystem: Environmental > Terrestrial > Soil > Riparian zone | place: USA: Utah | collected...
CTGTTCTGGCTCGTCTGGATCTACGGCAACGGGCTGCGGGACCCGCGCTATCTCGACGGATGGATCCTGGCCGTCGGCATGGGCGTGCAGCTCTATTTCCATATCGCGATCAAAACGGCCAGCCTGTCGCCGAAGTCCGCCGCGCGCTGGCGCAAGGTCCATATTTTTGTCGGCTACCTGCTGATCGCCGCCTTCATCTCGCATTCGGATTTCTCTCTGCCCGACACCGGTTTCGAATGGGCGCTGTGGACGGGCTTCGTGCTGGTGGCGCTGAGCGGCATTTTCGGCACCTATCTCGAATGGGCGCTGCAGACCAAGTACGCGCTCGACCAAAGCCTGGGCTACGATCGCATTCCCGCTCGCCGCGCCGAACTGGCGCGGGATGTCCACACCGCCGTCGCCACAACCAATCCGGCCGCGGATGCGATCGCCTTGCCGGCGCCACCCTATGACGCCTGGATCATGGACCTCTACACCAGCCACCTGCGGGGCTTTTTCCAGGGGCAGCGCAATTTCGCCGCCCATCTCATCGCCTCACAGCACCCGCTCAAGCGGTTGACCGACGAGATCGACAACCTGTCACGCTACGTCGACCAGCGGAGCCAGGAGAAGCTTGCCGCCATCAGGAACCTGGTGGTTGAGAAAGACCGGCTCGATTTCGCGCGTGTCTATCTGGGGCTCTCCAAGGGCTGGCTGTTCGTGCATGTGCCGGTTACCTACGCGCTGGTGGTGCTGACGGTGCTGCACGTCATCGTCGTCTATGCCTTTTCAATGGGGCCGTTTTGATGCGGCGGCCGGTACGGACCAGACCGGTTCGGCAACCGAAGGCGGCGTGGCAGGTGTTTCCCAGCTCCTGGCGCGACCGTCTGGCGGTGCTGCTGGCGATCCTGACCGTCGTCTGCATGGGCGCCGCTTTACTGCTCGCCAGGGACACGCGGTTCCTGATGCCGGGGCCGCTGACGAGTGCTCACAGCGCGATCGAGAAATGCAGCGCCTGCCACACCAAGAGCGGCAGCGGTAGATTGACCTGGCTTCGCGGCCTCGTCGCCGGCGACCCGGTCGCCGACAGCAACGCCTGTCTTACCTGCCACAAAATGCCTGATACCGCCTTCAACGCGCACAGCGCGTCAATCGCCCTGCTGGAGCAGAGCACGAAGCGGCTGACCAAAGTCGCTGCGAAAACACCGGCGCCGCAATCTGCTCGCGCGCAGAACGTCGCCTTCCCGACGGACGCCATGGTCGCCCACGGTCTCCTCTGTGCGACCTGCCACCAGGAGCATCAGGGCGTCAATTTCACTCTGGACAAGATCTCCAACGAGCAATGCCGCTCCTGCCACGTGGTGAAGTTCGACAGCTTCGACGGTCGTCACCCGGAATTCGAGAGCTATCCGTTCAAGAGGCGCACCCGGATCATCTACGACCATGCCGGCCATTTCGGTAAGCACTTTCCGGAAGTGGCGAAGAAAGATCCGACGCGGCAAATTCCGGCGACCTGCTCGACCTGTCACAACAGCCGAGAAGACAAACGGGTGATGGCCGTTGCGCCGTTCGAGCAGACCTGCACCTCCTGCCATCTCGATCAGATCGTCGGCAACGAGCGGGTCAGCGGCCCGAAAGGTATTGCCTTCCTGACCTTGCCAGGCCTCGATCTGCTAACACTGAAGAAGAAGAAAGCCTCGATCGGCGAATGGCCGGCCGAGTCCGAAGCCGAACTCACGCCGTTCATGAAGGTGATGATCAGCCGGAACGAGCGGGGCCGTGCCCTGATCAAAACCGTGGACAAGCTGAACCTCCAGGATCTGAGCCGCGCAAACAACGCCCAGATCAGGGCGGTGACGAACCTGGTGTGGGAGATCAAGCGGCTGTTCTACGCGCTGATCATAGGAAAGGCGTCGGACGTGCTGGCCGACCTCAATACGGGCGGCGACTCGAAGTCGAGCGCGAGCCTCGTCGCCGATCTGACCGCCAGCATTCCACGCGACGTGATCGTCAGTGCGTATCAGCAGTGGTTGCCCAACCTGGCGACGGAAATGGCCAGTCGCCTGGATGCGGCCGGCACAGCCAAGCCTAGTCCGCCTGCTCAGACACATCAGCAGCCGCCGGCCAAGAGCGCGCCCGACACAGCCAAGGCGGCGGCAGCCTCACCCGAAGTACCGGCCAGGGAGGCCGATACTGCGACCCCCACGCGCGATGCCGGCAAGAAGGCGGTCGCCGCCGACGAGCGGCCTCCGTCCAGGGCTACGGACCAGACCGACGATCTGCTCCACCCCACGGAGGAAGAGCTTCGCGCGACCGCGCGGCCTGGAGGAGCGGCCGTCAAGGGCTTTACCGCTTACGCCGGGGCCCATGGCGGCATGCAATCCGCCCCCACATATGAACAGCCTCGCGCTGTCCACGAAGGTATCGAGGAAGCCAGGAAAGTGGCTCAGGCTGAAGTACGCCAACCCAAGGCTGCGGACCAAACCGATGATCTGCTCCACCCAAGGGAGGACGAGCTTCGCGGGGTCGCGGCTCCCACCACGGGCGCCGGGAAAGCAACCGCGCCTGAACGAGCGGCCCCGACAACCGACACCGTCAAGGCCCAGCCCGATAGGGTACCAGCTGCGGGCGCCGGCCCCAAAGCAGCCGCACGGGCGCCAGCCGAAGCCCCAGCGCCGCCGGATGCCGCGGCCAAGCTTCAAACAAGAGCCGCGCCCGCGATCAGCATCGAAGGCAACGTGGATCCGGAAAGCTGGGCCGAATACGGCGGCTGGTACCGGCAGGACTACGCGATTTTCTACCGCCCCACGGGTCACAAGGACAAATTTATCTACTCTTGGCTTTCTCTGACCGGCCCTCAGGCGTCAAAGGGCCATAGGACCCCAGCCGCAGCCGTCTTCAATTATCTCACCGGCAAGGATGCTCCGGGCTCATGCACGAAATGCCATAGCGTCGATGATGTCGAGGGCAGGGGGCGGCTGGTCAACTTTTCCCCGCCCAGGCTCCAGGCGAAGCAGGGACGCTTCACGAATTTCATCCATGAGCCGCACTTCGGCATCCTGGATAGTCGCGGCTGCCTGACCTGCCATGACCTTCAAAAGGGCGGCCCCTATCTGAAGAGCTACGAGCACGGTAATCCGAAGACTTTCGTTTCCAGTTTCGGTGAGGTGAAAAAGGAGCTCTGCCAGACCTGCCACACCGCGGGCGCAGCGCGCCAGGACTGCCTGCTGTGCCACAAATATCATGTGAATGGCGTGATCACGCCAATCATGAACACGAAAATCCCAGCGGAGTAGCGATTGCCATCGCCATTGAGCGTGCGAATGGCCTCGCGATCGTCACCTGCGATCAGGAACCGGCTCGCTCACCCACCACGTGCGCGTCCGGTGCAGAGTGCATGGCAGGTGCACGGACAAATGCGCAAAAAGCCAAATGAGTTCGACGTTCTTGGATTTTGGATTGGGTTAACCCGCGCTTAACGGCTGTGGCCTAGCGTGCGGCGACGGGCCGGCCTAGCCGTTGCCGCGTACGTCAGCGTTTGCGTGTGGGACCTGCCCGGCCAATGGGGCTTTTCGATCAGCCACGGAACGTCAGGGAGCCACGCAGCCGCAAACCGGTGCGGGGGCGGAGCTGGGAATTCCGGCTGTTCATCCTGCTGCCGATGTATCTCTTTGCGCTCGGCGGCCTCGCCATTGCGGGCGCATTCGTCTACTTCACGGCAACCATTCCAGACCCGATGGCGCTGCGACACAAGGAGAACGCGCCGCTGGTGCGCCTGCTTGCGCGCGATGGATCGGTGCTGGCCGAGCGGGGCGGGGCGGCGCCCTATATTCCGGTTGACCTGCTGCCGCGGCACCTGATCGATGCGGTCCTCGCCATCGAGGATCGGCGCTTCTTCTCGCATCGGGGCATAGACCCGAGCGGCTTCAGCCGTGCCCTCCTCACGAACCTGCGCGCCGGCCGCTTCGTGCAGGGCGGATCGACGATCACACAGCAGCTTGCCAAGAACATGTTCCTTACCCCCGAGCGCACGCTGTGGCGCAAGGCGGAGGAGTTGATCCTGGCGCTGTGGCTCGAGATGCGGCTGAGCAAGCCCGAGATCCTCGAGCTGTATCTCAACAGGGTCTATTTCGGCTCGGGCGCCTACGGCGTGGAGTCGGCTGCGCGCCGCTTCTTCGACAAGGGAGCCCAGGAGGTCACGCTCGCCGAGGGCGCGGTGCTGGCAGGCCTGCTGAAGGCGCCCTCGAAATATTCGCCCGCGTGGAACCCCGCACTCACGCGCACCCGCGCGCAGGAAGTGCTGACCACCATGGTGGAGGCGGGCTTCGCCACGCCGGTCGATGGCGCCCTCAACGCGATCCGGGACGTGCAGTTCGCTCCGCCGAAAGTCATGCGCGGCGAGACCGGTGTGGAATTTGCCGTCGACGCGGTGCTCGACAGGCTTCCCCGCCTGCTGGCGGCCGGAGGCGGCGAGATCATCGTCGAGACGACCATCGACGCGAACCTGCAGCGACGGGCACAGCAGCTCGTCCACGACATGATCGCGTCGGAAGGCCGGAAGATGGAGGCGACGCAGGCGGCGCTCGTCGTGCTCGATACGCAGGGCGGCATCACTGTTCTGGTCGGCGGAGAGTCCTGGGGCGAAAGCCAGTTCAATCGCGCGCTGAGGGCCAAGCGCCAGCCCGGCTCGGCCTACAAGCCGTTCGTGTATCTCGTCGCGTTGGAAAACGGAATGACGCCCGACAGCGTGGTCCAGGATGCGCCGATCGTTGCCAAGGGATGGACGCCCGGCAACTACGACGGCAAGTACCGGGGCGCAGTCACGCTGCGTGAGGCCCTGGCGCGATCCATAAACACGGTCGCCATCCGGCTGAACATGAGCCTGGGGCCGCGCAAGGCGGCGGAGGCGGGGCACAGGCTCGGCATCAAGTCCGAGCTGCGGCCCGACGCGACGCTCGCGCTCGGCACGTCGGAGGTCACGCTGATGGAACTCACCGGGGCCTACGGCGCCTTTGCGACGGGCGGGCGGCTGGTCGAGCCGCATGTCATCAAGAGCGTGCGAACCAGCTCCGGGCGCGTGCTCTACCAGCGGCCGGACGAAAAGCTCACGGCGGTCGCCGCTCCGCAACACGTCGGTGCGCTCAACGACATGCTCAATGCGGCGCTCGTGTCAGGAACCGGCAAACGCGCGGCGCTTCCCCTGCATCCCGCCTGCGGCAAGACGGGCACCACGCAGGAATTCCGCGATGCCTGGTTCGTCGGCTACACGGCGCACTACATCGGAGGCGTGTGGGTCGGCAACGACGACCGCCGGCCGATGAACAACGTCATGGGCGGCGGTCTGCCGTCGAAGCTCTGGCATGAGGTGATGGTTCTGGCGCACGAAGGCAAGACGCCCAAGGCGCTTCCCGGAACGATGCCTGCCGCGCCGCTTGCGGGACCTCCGGCCAATCAGACGAAGGCCATGCTCAATCGTGAGCAGCCCGCACTCCAGACCGAGCGCATCGACGAGGACTTCGTGCGGCGTGCCGTGCAGCGAAGTGGCGGCGCTGACGTGCCCCATCCGCCGGCGCGCGCACCCAAGGGCGGGGCGGCGTCAGATGGCGGTGCGACCAACAAGCTGCGCCGCTGGGCGTCCGGACCAGACGGGTAAGACGTCAAGAATGGGTCTAACGCCCTAGGGCGTCGCACCGTAGCGGTGCAGATCGGGGCCGTGGTTGCGCAGCCAGCGCTTGGCCTCCTCGATGCGCGGCATGCAGCGCGTGACCTGCTTCCAGAAGCGCGGGCCGTGGTTCATCTCCAGCAGGTGGGCCACCTCGTGCGCGGCCACATAATCAAGGACGTGCGCCGGAGCGAGCACGAGGCGCCAGGAGAACGACAGCAGTCCATCCACCGTGCATGAGCCCCAGCGGCTGGTCTGGTCTCGCAAGGTGATGCTGCGCGCTTTCACGCCCAGCTTGCGCGAATGCAGTGCGACACAGGCATCGAGATCGTGGCGCGCCTGCTCGACCAACCAATCCTGCAGGCGCCGCGGTGCATGCTCGGCCCGGCCACTGACCAGAAGCGATGGCATGCGGCCAGCGGGTTCCACTGATACCACCGACCTGTTGCGGGCCGGGCCCTGAAACGCAACGCGATGCACCACGCCCCGCAGGGGAATGCGCGCACCATCCGCGAAAGGCACCGACGCGGGAACGCGGCCGAGGCGCTCGCGCACCCAGTCGAGATTGCTCTTGAGGAACTTGCCGGCCTCTTCCATCCGGCACTCGGCGGGGACCGTGACGATGACGGCGCGCTTGGTCTTGCTCACTCGCAGCGTCAAGCGCCGGGCCGTCGGGTGACGCCGCACCTCGATAGGAGCACCGAGCGCCTCGAGCTCAAGATCGCTCCTGAAGGACTCCCCTTGCCCTCTTCGGGTCGGCATTCACACCCCTCCTGCCCGACTCGCCCAATGATCTGTGGTCTCTGTCACCGCCCGCCGCGGGATGACCATGCTGGGTAGCATATTGCGCGACACCGTCAGCATCGATCAAGAGACACTGACCTTAGACGATCCTGATGTGGCGCGATCGCGACAAGCGCAGAAAAGATTCTAGGGCGTCACTTCGCGCGCGAAACTGAATGCGAGCGACTCGAACTCGCTGGGCTTGCGTCCACGCTGCGGCATCTTCGCCATGTGCTCAAGCTGTGCGATCGACAGACCGGTGCTTGCGCACGGATCGTGGGCGCGCATGAACTTGGCCATGCGCGGCGCGATCTGCGCCCGGAACCGCTGCCCGTTGAAGATGCCGTAGTGGCCCACGCGCGGGCATTCGAAATGCGCGCGCTTCTCCGCTGCAATACTCGCACACAAATTGTGCGCGGCGCGGCATTGGCCGGCGCCGGTGATGTCGTCTTTCTCGCCTTCCACAGTCATCAGGGCGGGCCGGGAGATCGCCGCGAGATCGACGGGCCGGCCGCGGTGCGTCAGGAGCCCGCGCGGCATGAGATGGCGCACGAACACGGTGTCGACGGTCTGCAGGTAGAACTCGGCCGTCAGATCCATCACCGCAAGGTACTCGTCGTAGAATTCGCGGTGCTTTTCAGCCGAGTCGCCGTCGCCGCGAACGAGGTGCAGGAACATATCCTTGTGTGCCTGCATGTGCTTGTCGAGGTTCATGGTCATGAACCCGGAAAGCTGAAGGAAGCCCGGGTAAACCTGCCGGCCATGGCCAGGCCGTGACCAGGGTACGTTGGTGATGACGTTGCGCCGGAACCAGTCGGTGCCCCGCTCCTGCGCCAGCGTGTTGACGACCGTCGGGTTCATGCGCGTGTCGATGGGGCCGCCGGCAAGAATGAGCGAGAGGGGAACGCTGGGATCGCCATCCGCTTCCATGAGGGCCGTCGCCGCCAGCACCGGCACCGAAGGCTGGCAAACAGCGAAGACATGCACGTCGCCGCCGAAGAAGCGGAACATGTCCATCATCGTATCAACGTAGTCGTCGAGATCGAACGCGCCCACCGCAAGCGGAAGATCGCGCGCGTCCTGCCAGTCGGTGATGTAGACGTCATGGTCGGGCAGGAAGGTCTCGACCGTGCCGCGCAGCAGCGTCGCGAAATGGCCCGACATGGGCGCGACGAGCAGCAAGCGCGGATGCGTGGCGGCGCGCGCAGGATCGATGGCGCGCTTGAACCTGAGAAGGCGGCACATCGGCCGCTCCCACACGACCTCTTCCGTTACGCGCACGGGAACACCATCGATCAAGGTGTGGTCGATGCCGAATTCGGGCTTGGGGTAGCGGCGCGTCGCGCGCTCGAACACCTCGCACGCCGCGATGGCGTTGCGGCCGAGCGTCGTATGCGTCCAAGGATTGAAGGGATTGAAGAACAGACGGAAGGAGTTCGCCGCGACCCGCGCAGGGCGCACGGCAACACGCCCCAGCTCATACCAGTGGTAGAGCATGGTATCCCCCCGGTTTTATCCCCAGGCCCGAGCGAGTTGGCGCACCGCGATGCATCCGCGCGCAGGGCTGCCGTCTCTTACATTGGTTCGTGAGCAATTTGCACCGATTCGTGAGGCACTTGCTGCAAGTGTCCCTTTTGGGACACACAGCGCTACAACAGCTTCGCCAGCCGTTCCGCCATCACCTCGACATTGGTCGTATGCGCGAAGTGGGTGCGGTAAGTGCCGTCGGGGTTCATCACGTAGATGATGGACGAGTGATCGAACGTGTATCCAGCCGTCGACTTCGGATCCTCCACCTTCTTGGCATAGACCCGGTAGGCCTGGATCGCCTGCTGCACTTCCGCCGGCGTGCCGGTCAGGCCCACAAGCCGGGGGTGGAAGCTCTTCACGTAAAGAGCAAGCTGCTCAGGGGTATCGCGCTCCGGATCGACGGTAATGAGCAACGGCGTGATGCGCTCCGCCTTGGGTCCGAGCTTGTCGAGAGCCGCCGACATCACCTGCAGCGCCGAGGGGCAGACGTCGGGGCAATAGGTGAACCCGAAGAACACCAGCATGTAGCGTCCCCTGAAATCTAGGTCGGTCACGCGCTTGCCGGTATGATCGGTCAGCTGGAAGTGCCCCCCTATCAGGGCCTGCCCCATGATCTTGACGCCCGGAGCCGGCAGCAGCCGCTCACGCGCCTGCGGAAACAGCGCGAGCGCCGCCGCGCCGCCGACCACGAGGCCGGCGAGGACGAACAAAGAGAGCTTCAGCGCACCTATTCTCATCGGGTCTCGCGTCTACTCGCCCATCTGCACCAGCGAGCCATGCACCCGCGCACTGTGCAGGAAGTAGGCGAAGGCGGCAAAGCCCGCGGCGAAGTACACAAGATTGAGAAGGAACGCCTTGAGCATCAGCACCGGTTCGAAGACACCCTGCAGCACGATCCCGCGCAGGCCTTCGAATACGTAGGTGGGCGGTAGCGCCAGCGCAACCGGCTGCAGCCAGGCGGGCAGGGTCGTGACGGGGTAATAGACGCAGCACAGCGGCAGAAATACGAAGACGATCAGCCAGGCGAAGCTCTCCGCGCCCAGTCCCCACCGGAGCACCACGCCGGTCGAGACGAGACCGAGCGACCAACTCATGATCACCAAGTTCAAGAAGAAGAACGCAAAGGCTATCCCGAGCCCGAGCACGTTGAAGCCGAAGAACAGGTAGGCGAGCACGGCCACCGGCACCATCGCGACTGCGAGCTTGATGAGACTGACGATGATCAAAGCTGCGACAAGCTCGCTCGGCCGCAGCGGGCTCATCATGAGATGCCCCAGATTGCGCGACCATATCTCTTCCAGGAAGGCGACGGCAAAGCCAAGCTGGCTGCGCACCAGGATGTCCCACAGCAGCACGCCGCCGATGAAAAGGCCCGCGGCCTTGGCCGCGAAACTCGTGGTTTGCGCGAGATAGCTTTGCAGGAAACCCCACGTGAGCATCTGCACGAGAGGCCAGTAGACCAACTCTGCCGTGCGTGGCCACGAGGAGCGGATCACGTACCAGTAGCGCAGCACCATGGCCCAGATGCGTCCCCATGATGCACGTGCTGTCGTCTGCTCGCGCAGGGTGTGGGTGGCGGTCATGTCAGCGCTTCCGCCTCGTGTGCACCGCGCCTCGCAATCGCGAGGAATACCTCCTCCAGGTTCGATCGCCCGAAGCGGGCGATGAGGTCGCGCGGGGTCTCGTCGGCGATGATACGCCCGCTCTCCAGCATGATCACGCGGTCGGCCAGCCGCTCCACCTCCGCCATGTTGTGGGAGGCCAGGACGATGGTGGCACCGCGGGAGCGCGCGTAGGCCTCGAGCTTGCGGCGGACCCAGTCGGCGGTGTCCGGGTCGAGAGAAGCGGTCGGCTCATCGAGCAGCAGCAGCTCGGGCTCGTTGATGAGCGCCTTGGCGAGGCTGACACGCGTCTTCTGGCCGGCCGACAGCTTGCCGTAGGGACGATCGAGCAAATCGACGAGGCGGAAGTCCGCTGCGCTGGCGGTCACGCGACCCTTGATGTCGCGCACGCCGTAGAGCCTGCCGAACACCTCGAGATTCTGGCGCACCGTCAGGCGCATCGGCACGTCCACATAGGGGCTCTCGAAGTTCATGCGATGGAGGACCTTGTGGCGTTCGCGCGCCATATCCGCACCAAGCACGCGCGCCTCGCCGGACGTGGGTATCACGAGCCCCATCAGCATCGAGATGGTGGTGGTCTTGCCTGCACCGTTGCCGCCGAGCAAAGCCGTGATGGTCCCGTGCGCGAGCTCGAACGTGATGCCGTCCACGGCGGTGACATCACCGTAGACCTTGCGCAGGTCGCGTACCTCGACGGGCGGCCCGGTGCGGCCGTTTGTGGCGGGCGTCGGCTTTTGCATGGGATATGCTACGAATGCAGGCGGGAGACCATGCCGTCCTGGCGGTGTTCCCGGCGGTGTATGCACCCACTATGTGGCGCAGCGACAGGCGCAAGGCAAGGCATCCCACCCGATGGTGATCGAGACCCCGGCATTGCCCGTTCCCCAGTCCGAGCGGGCGAGAGAAACGAGCGAAAGTCGCCTGCGGCTGCAGACAGTCGTGAGACTTCGCTGGTTCGGCGTGGTCGGCCAGCTCGCGACGGTCTGCTACGTCTACTTCTGGCTCGGGTTCGACTTCAATATCGGCATATGCCTTGCCCTGATCGCGCTCACGGCGTGGCTCAACGTCTACCTGCGCATCCGCTATCCCGGCCGCACGCGGCTCAGCACATCGTACGCCACGGCACTGCTCGCGTTCGACATCCTGCAGCTGGCCGCCCTGCTCTACCTGACCGGAGGAATCGAGAACCCCTTCGTATTCCTGATCGTGGCGCCCGTAACCGTGTCGGCGGCCACGCTGCCGCCCCGCAACACGATCGCGCTCGGATTGTTCGCTGCCGCGGCGACGTGCCTGCTCGTTTTCATCTACAAGCCGCTTCCCTGGTTCAAGCAGGGCGGTTTCGAGCTGCCGCTGCTCTACAATACCGGGGTCTTGTCGTCTGTTCTCGCCGGCATGGCGTTCCTTGCGTTCTATGCGTGGCGACTCGCCAAGGAGTCCCGCCAAATGGCCGAAGCGCTGGCGGCCACCGAGATGGTTCTGGCCCGCGAGCAGCAGCTGCATGCTCTCGACGGGCTGGCTGCCGCGGCCGCGCACGAGCTGGGCACACCGCTCTCCACCATCGCCGTCGTTGCCAAGGAACTCGCGCGCGAGACGCCGCCTGGAAGCAACCTGGCGGAAGATATTGCCCTGCTGCAGAGCCAAGCCGAGCGGTGCCGGGAGATCCTCGCAAAGCTGACGCGCGGGCCGACGGAACCCGATCCCTTGCATGCGCGCATCAGCCTGAGAGAACTGCTGGAGGAAGCCGCTGCGCCCTATCGCGGTTTCAATGTGCAGATCGACATCAGCGTCGCGCCGATCGGCAACGGCGACGGTGCCGTCGGCAGTGAGCCGCAGGGCGAACGGCGGCCGGGCGTGGTCTACGGCTTGGCAAATCTGGTGGAGAACGCCGTCGATTTCGCCCGCGAGAGGGTCGACATCGCCGCGACCTGGTCGTCGAACGAGATCGTGGTAACCATCGGCGACGACGGCCCCGGCATCCCGCCGCTGGTGCTCGATGCGCTGGGCGAGCCCTACATCACCACCCGCCCCTCCCACCGGGCCGATCGCGGCGCTGACGAAGAGCCGTCGGGCATGGGCCTTGGCTTCTTCATCGCCAAGACGCTGCTGGAGCGCTCGGGCGGTGTCGCCACGCTGGAAAACCGCAAGCCGCCCAGCACCGGGGCGGTGGCGAGAGTGACATGGCGGCGGGAGGTGTTCGAGAGGCGGCGCATCAGCGTCCAAATCCCCGCGGAAGGCCGGCCGGAAACGCCCTCCAGCCGCGATTTACCCCTGAGCTAGGTGGAAAAAGAGCGGTTAGTAACGGTTTGCCGCAAAACTTGGGTGCAGCGGAGCAGTGGGCTATATAATGGCCAGCATGCGGAGGCATGATCGTGTCTGAAGACCTTTCCTTCAAGCCTGACGAACTTCCTGAGGATCGCTCCCTCGTCCTTGTCGACGATGACAAGGCCTTCGTGCTGCGCCTGGCCAAGGCGATGGAAGGCCGCGGCTTCGAAGTGCGCACGGCGCACTCGGTGGAGGAGGGGCTCGCGCTCATTCACGCAAAGGCGCCGGCATTCGCCGTGGTGGACATGCGGCTCGAGGACGGCAACGGCCTCGACGTGGTCGCTGAGCTGGCGAAGGTCCGCCCGCAGGCCCGTACCATCGTTCTGACCGGCTATGGGAATATCGCCACTGCGGTCACAGCCGTGAAACTGGGCGCTGTCGACTATCTCGCCAAACCCGCCGATGCGGACGACGTCACAGACGCGCTGCTGGCGCCGCATGACGAGAAGGCGCCTCCGCCTGAGAACCCGATGTCTGCGGACCGCGTGCGCTGGGAGCATATCCAGCGCGTGTATGAACTCTGCAACCGCAATGTCTCGGAAACGGCGCGCCGGCTCAACATGCATCGCCGCACGCTGCAGCGCATCCTGGCCAAGCGCGCCCCGAAGTAGGGCGCGGGCTAAACCTCGAAGCCGAAGTCCGGATCGAGCACGCCCTGCAGCCTATTGGCGGCGGTGCGCAGCAGCGTCAGCGTAACGGCCTTCCTGCGTGCACCGGCGAGCTTGTGCTCCGGCGCGGCGCGGGCGATATCGCCACCGTAGCGGTCGGCAATGATCAGGCCGGCCTCAGCAGGCAGGACCTGCTGAGGGAACTGAGGGCCGACGGCAAAAAAGAAGCGATCACAAAAATCGCGGTACTCCGGCCATTTCTGGTCCGTCTGGAAATCCACCAGCGAGGACTTGATCTCGACGATCCATATCTCGCCGTTCGGGCCGATCGCGGCCACATCGGCACGCCGCCCGTTCGCCAGGGTCACCTCCGATACGATCGCCATGGCGTGCGTGCGGAGCAGCCTTGCGACACCCCTGCAAATCTCGAAGGCTGCAGGCGACTGGCGGCCATCCTGAAGCGAGCCGGCATGGACGTGCAGCAATGCCACAGCGGAGATACCCTCTCTCTATCCTTGCATTTGCCGTGACTGCGCCACGGCGGGCCGGTTGACTGGGGCCGTTGCCTGATCTTTATCTGGGGCAGCACCAGCCGCGTCAGCAACGGGTCACTATCGCATGTTTTTCAAGCGTTCGCAGCCCGGTGCCACCGGAAGCTCACCGGTTTCCGCGCGTGGTGAGGTAACGACGGTCGCGGCCACACCGCAACCGCTCGAGGTTTCGGAATTGCGGCGCGTGGTGAGCCCGTCGTCGCTCGGCTTCAAGACCACCGATGAACTCGTGCCGACCAATGGCCTGATCGGGCAGGATCGCGCGCTCAAAGCCATACAGTTCGGTGCGAACATCAAGAGCCACGACTTCAACATGTTCGTGCTGGGGCCTCCGGCGTCAGGCAAGTCGACCGCGGTGCGCGCGCACCTGGGACCTCGCGCCGCCGAAGCACCGCCTCCCCCTGATTGGGTCTATGTCTACAACTTCGAAACGCCGAACCGTCCGAAGGCGCTCAAGCTGCCGCACGGGCGTGCCAAGGCCTTGGCCAAGGGCATGATCGCCGCGCTCGACGAGTTGCGCAGCGTGCTGCCGGCCCGCTTCGAGGGCGAGGACTATCAGGTGCGCCGGCGCGCCATCGACGAACAGTTCCGGTCGGGCAACGAGGAGGCCCTCGATGCGCTGAGCAAGAAGGCGCAATCACAGAACATCGCGCTGCTGCGTACGCCAACCGGCTTCGCCATGGCGCCGATGCACGAGGGCAAGGTCGTCAAGCCCGAGGTGTTCAACGCCCTCCCCGAGGCGATGCGCCGCGACGTCGAGAGCAAGATCGCAGCACTGGAGAAGGAACTGGCCGCAATCCTGGAACGGCTGCCGCAAACGGACAAGAAGCGGCGCACGCACCTCAGCGAATTGAACGAGGAGCTGGCAACCTCCGCGGTTCGCGATGCACTGTCGGACCTGCACGGTTCCATGAGCGACGTGTCCGAGGCCGCGACTTACCTCGAGGCGAGCGCGCACGACATGGTCCGCAACGTGGGGCTGTTCCTCGCAACCGGCGAGGAGGAGAACGCCATCGTCAGGCGGCCGGTCGACACGGCGCAAGATCCCCGCTTCCGGCGCTATCTCGTCAATACGCTGGCGGCAGATGCGCGCGGTGTCACGGCAGGCGCGCCGGTCGTGGAGGAGGACAACCCCACGTTCGGCAACGTAATCGGGCGGGTCGAGCACATTGCGCAGATGGGCACGCTGGCGACGGATTTCCTGCTCATCAAGCCGGGCGCGCTGCATAAGGCCAACGGCGGCTACCTGCTGGTCGATGCGCGCCGGCTGCTGCTGTCGCCCTTCGCCTGGGAGGCGCTGAAGCGCGCCATCAAGGCACGCGAGATCCGCATCGAGCAGCCGATCGAGTCGACCGGACTGATCTCCACGCAGACATTGGATCCCGATCCCATCCCGCTTGACGTCAAGGTGGTGCTGTTCGGCGATCGCGAGCTCTATTACCTGCTGGCGGCCCACGATCCGGACTTCCCGCGGCTCTTCAAGGTGCAGGCGGATTTCGACGACACGATCAAGCGGTCCTCGGAAAACGACAACGCTTATGCGCGGCTGATCGCCTCGGTGGTGAAGGAGCATGGGCTGAAGCCGCTCGACGCGGCGGCGGTTGCGCGCATCATCGACGAAGGGGCCCGCCTGGCCGACGACCGCGAGAAGCTCTCGATCGAGCTCGGACGCATCTCGGATATCGTGCGCGAGGCCGACTACTGGGCCGAGCAGGCCAAGCGGAAGATCACGGGGCGGCAGGATGTCGTCCGCGCCATCGAGGAGCAGATCCAGCGGGCCGACCGCCTGCGCGACCGGGCGCAGGAGACCATGCAACGCGGCATCGTCCTGGTCGACACGGAGGGCGCGCAGGTCGGGCAGATCAACGGGCTCTCGGTGCTGCAGCTGGGCTCCTTCTCGTTCGGACGGCCGAGCCGCATTACCGCCCGCGCGCGCCTGGGGGCGGGGCGCGTCACCGATATCGAGCGGGAAGTGAAGCTGGGCGGCCCATTGCACTCCAAGGGTGTGTTGATCCTTTGGGGCTTCCTGGCGGGTCGCTATGCGCTCGACGTGCCGCTCGCGCTGGCGGCGACACTGGTGTTCGAGCAGTCCTACGGCGGAGTCGACGGCGACAGCGCCTCTTCGGCGGAGCTTTACGCGCTTCTTTCCGCGCTCTCGGACGTGCCGATCAAGCAGTCGCTTGCCGTCACGGGTTCCGTCAACCAGCAGGGCGAGGTGCAGGCCATCGGCGGGGTCAACGAGAAGATCGAGGGCTTCTTCGATATCTGCCGGGCGAGGGGCCTCAACGAGCAGCAGGGCGTGCTGATACCGAAGTCGAACGCCCAGCACCTCATGCTGCGCGAGGATGTCGTCGAGGCGGTGAAGAATGGCCAGTTCGCCATATATGCTGTCGGCACCATCGACGAAGGCATCGAGATCCTCACGGGCGTCAAGGCCGGCGAGAGGGGACCCGAAGGGCGGTTTCCGGGCGGCACCATCAACCGGCTGGTGGAGGACAAGCTCAGGACGTTCGCCGAGCGCGGGCGCGGCTTCGTGAAGGCCGCCGGCGACGCCGACAAGGCCGGGGAAATATCATGATCGCGCACGTGGCCGAGAGCGGCGAGGATCGCGGCCGGGTCGTGCTGCATGTCACCTCCGGCAATCCTCACGTGGTTGCCGTGGAGGCCGCGCTGCGCGTGGCACGGGCTTTCGGATCCGACGTCGAAAGCCTGTTCGTGGAGGACCAGCAGCTGTTCGATTGCGCCTCGTACAGCTTCGTGAAGGAGGTTTCGCTCTCCGGCCGCGCAAGCCGCCCGCTGTCGCGGGACACGATGATGCGCGACCTGCATCTTGCGGCGCAGGCCGCCCGCAGGCGCGTCGAGGGGTTGGCGCGGAAGGCCGAGGTGACGTTGCACTGCCGCGTCGTGCGGGATGAACCCATGCGCGCGCTGTCGATCGCCTGTGCCGAACGGGGGCCATGGAACATCGTGGCGCTCACCGAGCCCTTCCAGGGCGGTCACGGCACCGTGCTGAAGCAGCTTCTCAGCGAGGTCTCCGGTACGACGGCGCTGGTCGTGGTTGGCCCGAAGGCAAGGCAGGTATCCGGCCCGCTCGTCGTAGCCGTGGAGGACATCGAGCAGTTGCCCGACATGCTGCGTACGGCGGAGCGGATCGCAGCCCTGGACGGATCAGATATCCTTCTGCTTCTGATCGCGCCCGACGAGGAGCAGCTCGCGCGCATGGACGGCGAGACGCGGCTGGTGGTCGAGGCACGGGAGGACGTGCGCATTCAGTCTGCCGCCATCGCACGCGGCGAAGCGGCGGCCATCGCGGAGACGTTGCGCCAGCTGCGCGCCGGCATGGTAATCTGCCGCTTCGGCGGACTTGTCGCCTCCGGAGAAAACCATTTGCGTCCGCTGGCTGCCGCGCTGGAGTGCCCGTTGTTCCTGGTGCGGTAGCGCTTTCACGAAAGCAAAAAGCCATGGCCATTGTTGCAGGCATACTTGTTGCCCTCGTTGCCGCGCTGCACGTGGGCTTCCTGGTACTGGAGATGTTTCTTTGGACGACCCCGTTCGGGTTGCGGACCTTTAACCTGACGCCGGACTTTGCTGCGGCATCGGCGGC
>Ga0190265_10001249_pt1 | contig 16655 bp, 10 predicted proteins | sample Popmic124T_FD_133135 | JGI IMG/M metagenome (GOLD analysis project Ga0190265, IMG submission 133135) | Populus adjacent soil microbial communities from riparian zone of Indian Creek, Utah, USA - 124 T | ecosystem: Environmental > Terrestrial > Soil > Riparian zone | place: USA: Utah | collected...
AGCTTCCGGGTGCCGTTCTTCGTGGTCTCGTGGCCGACCGGCGAGTTCGGCGGCATGGGGCTCGAGGGCGCGGTCAAGCTCGGCTTCCGCAAGGAGCTGGCGGCGATCGAGGACCCGGTGCAGCGCAAGGACGTGTTCGACAAGATGGTCGCCGCTGCCTACGAGCACGGCAAAGCCGTGAACATGGCCGCGCAGGGCGAGATCGACGACGTGATCGATCCAGCGGAGTCGCGCACGTGGATCCTGACCGCGCTGCACGCTGCACCGCCGCCGGTTCCGCGCGAGGGGAAGAAGCGTCCATTCGTCGACACCTGGTAGCGCCGGGTCGGTTTCGTTCAAGCGAGCGCGCGCGGAGCGGAGCAAAGACCCGCTCGGTCCGGTCTCGACAACCGGTGATTTTTTGTTCAGGTTCAGACGCCCATGCTCGAAGCCAACCCCGACGTGCTCGATACTTTCCATCCCGCCGTCGCGCGCTGGTTCCGCGCCGAGATCGGGACGCCGTCCGAGCCCCAGCGGCGCGGCTGGCCGGAGATCAAGGCCGGTCGCAGCGCGCTGATCGCCGCGCCGACCGGCAGCGGCAAGACGCTCTCGGCCTTCCTCGCCGCGCTCGACGCGCTGGTCGTGGAAGGCGTCGAGCGCGGGCTGCCGGACGAGACGCGCGTGCTCTACGTCTCGCCGCTCAAGGCGCTGAGCAACGACATCGACAAGAACCTGCAGGCGCCGGTCACCGGCATCCGCGCGCAGCTCGCGGAGCTGGGACTGCCCGACGTCGAGATCCGCACCGCCGTGCGCACGGGGGACACACCGGCCAAGGACCGCACGTCGTTCGTAAAGCGGCCGCCGCACGTGCTGGTGACGACGCCCGAGTCGCTCTACGTGGTGCTGACCAGCGACAGCGGGCGGCGCGCGCTGCGCACGGTACGCACCGTGATCGTCGACGAGATCCACGCGGTCATCGGCAGCAAGCGCGGCGCGCACCTGGCGCTGTCGCTCGAACGGCTGGCCGCGCTGACCGAGACGCCGCCGCTGCGCATCGGGCTGTCCGCGACGCAGAAGCCGATCGAAGAGGTCGCGCGCTTCCTGTGCGGGACGGCTGGCTCGCAAGGCTCGGACTGCGCGATCGCGGACTGCACGCCGCGCCGCACGCTCGATCTTTGCTTGGAGGTCCCCGGCTCGCCGCTCGAGCCGGGGATGGCGGGCGAGGTCTGGGAAGAGCTGTACGACCGGCTCGCCACGCTGATCCGCGCGCACCGCACCACCCTGGTGTTCGTGAGCACGCGGCGCTCGGCCGAGCGCGTGAGCAAGCACCTGCAGACGCGCCTGGGGCAGAGCGCGGTGCTCGCTCATCACGGCTCGCTCGCGCGCGAGCAGCGGCTGCGCGCCGAGCAGCGGCTCAAGAACGGCGAGCTGTCCGCGCTGGTCGCGACCGCGTCGCTCGAGCTCGGGATCGACATCGGCACGGTCGACCTGGTCTGTCAGATCGGCACGCCGCGCGCGATCGCGACGCTGCTGCAGCGCGTCGGGCGCTCCGGGCACTTTCACGGCGGCACGCCCAAGGGGATCGTGTTTCCGCTCAGCCTCGACGAGCTGGTCGAGTGCAGCGCGGCGCTGCAAGCGGTCGCCGACCGCGAGCTCGATCGCCTGCACATCCCGGACGCGCCGCTCGACGTGCTGGCGCAGCAGATCGCCGCCGAGGTCGCGTGCGGTGAGATCAGCGAGGACGCGCTCTTCCAGCGCATGATCGCGGCCACGCCCTATGCAGTCCTACCCCGCGAGCGCTTCGACGCGGTCCTGCAGATGCTGGCCGACGGGTTCGTTACGGCGCGCGGGCGGCGTGGCGCGCTGGTGCATCGCGATCGCGTCCACGGGATGCTGCGCCCGCGCAAGGGCACGCGGCTCACGGCGATCACCAACGGCGGCGCGATCCCCGACAACGCCGACTATGCCGTGATCGAGGATCCGGCCGGGACGCCGGTCGGCACGATCAACGAAGACTTCGCGATCGAGAGCATGGCCGGCGACATCTTCCAGCTCGGCAACACGTCGTGGCGGATCCTGCGCGTGACCCAGGGCCAGGTTCGGGTCGAGGACGCCAAGGGCGCGCCGCCCACGATCCCGTCCTGGCTCGGCGAAGCGCCGAGTCGCAGCGAGGAGCTGTCCACGTCGGTCAGCGCGCTGCGCGCGCGCGTGCAGCAGGCGCTCGAGCGCGGCGCGCTGCAGGGCGATGAGGGCGGTGCGCTCGCTGCGCTGCGCGCGGAGCTCCACGCGATCGGCTTGCAACCGGCGGCGGCCGATCAGCTGCTCGAGTACCTGGCGCAGGCGTACGCCGCGCTCGGCGCGCTGCCGACCAAGCAGACCCTGGTGATCGAGCGCTTCTTCGACGAGGCCGGCGGCATGCAGCTGGTGATCCACACGCCTTACGGCAGCCGCCACAACCGCGCGTTCGGGCTCGCGCTGCGCAAGCGCTTCTGCCGCGCGTTCAACTTCGAGCTGCAGGCGGCGGCCACCGAGGACTCGATCGTGCTCTCGCTCGGGCCCACGCACAGCTTTCCGCTCTCGGACCTGCAGCACTATCTGAAGGCGCACAGCGTGCGCGATCTGCTGGTGCAAGCCCTGCTCGATGCGCCGATGTTCGAGACGCGCTTCCGCTGGAACGCGAACGTGAGCCTGGCCGTGCGCCGCTTCAGCGGCGGCAAGAAGACGCCGCCGTTCCTGCAGCGCATGCAGACCAACGACCTGGCCGCGGTGGTCTTCCCCGACCAGCAAGCGTGCCTCGAGAACATCCGGGGCGAGCGCGAGATCCCCGATCACCCGCTGGTGCAGCAGACGATCGAGGACTGCTTGCACGGCGCGATGGACATCGTCGCGCTCGAGCGCGTGCTCGCCGGGATCGAGAGCGGTGCGATCAAGCTGCACACGCGCGACCTGACCCAGCCCTCGCCGCTGGCGCACGAGATCCTGACCGCGCGTCCCTACGCGTTCCTGGACGACGCCCCGCTGGAAGAGCGCCGCACGCAGGCGGTGATGAACCGCCGGCTGCTCGACGCGGACGGCGCGCGCGGCCTGGGCGCGCTCGATCCGGCCGCGATCGCGTTGGTGCGCGAGCAAGCGTGGCCGAGCTTCGAGAGCGCGGACGAGGCGCACGACGCGCTCAACGTCGCGGTCGCGCTGCCCGACGCCGAGCTGCGCGCGCGCGCAGCCGACTTCGCGCAGCTGCACGCGCTGCAGGCGAGCGGTCGCGCGTGCCAGCTCGTGCTCGACGAGCGGCGTTCGTTGTGGGTCGCCGCCGAGCACCTGCACATGCTGCGCGCGCTCTACCCGCAGGCGCGCTGTCAGCCGGAGCTCGCGCTGCCGCCGGCGTTGTGCGCGCGCGAGCTCGCGCGTGAGGACGCGGCGCGCGAGCTGCTGCGCGGCCGGCTCGACATCGTCGGCCCGACCACGGTGGAAGCGCAGGTGCAGGCGCTCGCGCTGTCGTCCGCCGACGTGCATGCAGCGCTGACCGGGCTCGAGGCGGAAGGCAGCGTGCTGCAGGGGCACTTCACCGCCGAGACCGATGCGCTCGAGTACTGCGAGCGGCGCCTGCTGAGCCGGATTCATCGCTCGACGCTCGAGCGGCTGCGGCGCGAGATCGAGCCGGTCAGCTTGCAGGTGCTGATGCGCTTCCTGCTGCGCTGGCAGCGCGTCGCCGACGACGATCGTGTGTCAGGTCCCGAGGGCCTTGCCGCGGTGCTCGAGCAGCTGCAGGGCCACTGCGCGCCGGCCAAGGCCTGGGAGAGCGACATCCTGGCCGCGCGCTGCCGCGACTACGAGCCGGGCTGGCTCGATCAGCTGAGCTTCTCCGGCCGCTTCGTGTGGACGCGGTTGTCGGAACCCAGTGGTGCTGCGCGCGCGGGCTCGCTCAAGACCGCCCCGATCGCGATCGTCCCGCGCGAGGCGCTGGGCGCGTTCCTGCGCCGCAGCGCGGAGCACACGCCGCTATGGTCGAGCGAAGCGGCGACCGTTCGCGGCGCGCTCGACGAACGCGGGCCGCGCTTCCACCACGAGCTGCAGCGCCTGACCGGCCTGTTGCCCAGCCAGCTCGACCTTGCCCTGGCCGAGCTGATGGCCGGCGGCGAGGTCAGCTCCGATGGCTTCGCCGGTCTGCGCGCGCTGCTGCGCTCGCGCGGCGCGTCGAGATCGGCGCTGCCGCGTTCGCACGGCGCGCGGCTGCGCGGGGCCGCGTCGGACATGGCGCACGCGGGGCGCTTCTGGCTGGTGCACAGCGTCAGCGAGCCGCTCGCGCCCGATGCCGCGATCGAGCTGCACGCGCACAGCTTGCTGCTGCGCTACGGCGTGGTGTTTCGCCGGCTGCTCGATCGCGAGAGCTGTCCGCCCTGGCGCGACCTGGTGCGCGTGTACCGCCGGATGGAGGCGCGCGGCGAGCTGCGCGGCGGCCGCTTCGTGCAGGGCATGACCGGCGAGCAGTTCGCGCTGCCCGACGCGCTGACCCGGCTGCGCAAGGTGCGCAGCGAGCCGCCCGACGGCAAGCTGGCCCGCGTGCACGCGGCCGATCCCTGCAATCCGCTGGGCACGCTGATCAGCGGCGCGAAGCTCCCCGCCGTCGCGCGCAACCGCGTGGTGCTGCGCGACGGCCTGCCGGTGGCCGTGCTCGAGGCCGGCGAGATCCGCTTCCTGACCGAGCTCGACCCCGCGGCGCAGTGGGAGGTCAGCCTGGCGCTGCGCCGGCCCTCGGCCAGCACGGCGCAGGCCCGCCGCCCGATGTAGTCATCCCGGTAGTCGCGTCGCTCGTTCCTCGGAGGGGCGGGCTTAAACCCGCCCGCGGCACGACGATTTCAGCACCGCGCGATCCCGACGCGCCGCCCGATCAACGAGCTACAGCTTCATCGGGTAACGGACGGCGATCGACGCGGCCGAGAACTCGGGGAACTTCGCCTTGCGCACCGCGCCGGCGATGCACGAGCCGGCCTTGGGCGGCGCACCGCTGACGTTTGCGCTGGCCACGCGGCCCGTGCTCAGGACCTTCATGTCCGCGGTCACCACGCCGTGCGCGCCGTCCATGCAGCGCACGACCGCGGGATGCACGCGCGCCATCGCGGCGAGCACGTCGGCGCGCGACGGGGCACTGGGTAGCTTGCTCGCGCCTGCGGCGGCCTTGACCGCGCGCGCGGCGTGCCGCTTCTCGCGTGCGGCGTTGCGCTCGGCCGGGCTGCGGCCATCGTCCTTCTCTTCTTCTTCGTCGGCCTGCGCGCTCGCTTCAGCTGCCGGAGCCGCGGCGGCGGCCGCGGGCTGCTCGGCAGCCGGTTGCTCTGCGACCTCCGCTGCGGACGGCGGCGCCGCTTGCGCAGGCTGCTTCGCCTCGGCTTCAGCGATCGGATCGGCCGCGGGCTCGGCTTGCTGCTCGTCCGCGCTCGCTCGCTCTTCGACCTGCTCGGTCGCAGCCGCTCGCCAGTCCGCGTCGTCCTTGCTCGCCGGTTGGTTGACGATCATCGCGATCCACACCGCGAGCCCGCTGGCGCCCGCGATGCCGGCCAACAGGAGCCATGGCATGGCCTTGCGCCAGCGCTTGGGCTCTTCCTCCGCCGACGGCGCGGTGAACACCGGCGGCGCAAACGCGTTGGCTCCGAGCGGAAGCGGCTCGAATCGGTTGACCGACGGCGGGGGTGGCGGCGGTTTGCTGATCGCAGGGTCCCTGTGCACCGGACCCGCGCCGCTCTCGCGCGCTTTTGGTTCAGCCTGGGGAGTCCGCTTCATCGCTTCGCGTGCCACTGAGCCTTCACCTCGTACCGTGCTTGAATTGCCAGCGCCGGCGGCGCGCTGCGTGTGTGCAGCTGCCGCGAACCTCCGAGCGTGTCCTACGCGTCCGACCCGCGCGCCGCTCGATGACGACGCCATTCGGCGTCGCAGCCGGAGCGGGAAGACTCGCGCTCCGTCTCTTCGAAGCTAACGGATCCATCACGAGCGAGCAATCGCCACGTGTCCGCTTCTTGGGATTTCTTGCAAGCAAAAATCCCTGTGAACGCAGCGTGGAAGCGGCTGATGTCGCCTACGGCGTTGCAGCTCGCACCTTCTCTCCTCGGTACCTATCTCGAACCCGCTATGCTCGAGCCATGAGCTCGTATCTCTGGACTCCAGAGCCGGAGCGGATCGAACGCGCGAACGTCACGCGCTTGATGCGCAAGCTGGGCTTTCCGGTCGAGTCGCACGACGCTGCAGCCACCGCGCGCTCCGCCCGCGCGTTCGTCGAGCGCAGCTGCCAGGAGATCGAATGGTTCTGGAACCACGCCCTCGCGGACATGGGCATGCCCTGGTACCGGCCCTACTCGCGCCTGCTCGACACCTCGCGCGGCAACGCCTGGGCCGACTGGTTCATCGGCGGTGAGACCAACATCGCGCTCGCCTGCGTCGATCGCCACGCGCGCGGGCCGCGCGCCGAGCACCCGGCGCTGATCGCCGAAGGCGAGGACGGCGCCGTGCGCAGGTACACGTTCCACGAGCTCGGCGAGCAGGTCGGCCGGCTCGCCAACGCGCTGCGCGCGCTCGGCGTCACGCGCGGCGATCGCGTCGCGTGTTACCTGCCGATGGTGGCCGAGGTCGTGTTCGCGATGCTGGCCACGCAGAAGATCGGCGCGATCTTCGTCCCGATCTTCTCCGGCTACGCGCCTCCGGCCGTGCGCGACCGCCTGGAGGAAGCGGGCGTGAAGGTGCTGTTCACGGCCGATCGCGCCTCGCGCCGCGGCGTGGCCGTGCCGCTCAAGGAGCACGCCGACCGCGCCGTCGAGGGCCTCGCCTGCGTCGAGCACGTGATCGTGGTGCAGCGCGATGCGAGCGCGCCTGATCGGTCGTCGGCTCGGCCGGCGTCGGGCGCCTCGCTCGTGCCCGGCCGCGACCGGCTGTACGCCGAGCTGGTGGCCGCGGCCTCAGCGACCGCCGAGACCGAGTCCATGCCTGCGCTCGCCCCGGCGCTGATGCTGTTCACCAGCGGCACCACCGGCAAGCCCAAGGGCACCGTGCACACGCACGCCGGCTGCCTCGCGCAGATGGGCAAGGAGCTGCTCTACAACCTCGACCTGCAGCCGGACGACGTGTTCTTCTGGTTCTCGGACATCGGCTGGATGATGGGGCCGTGGGAGATCATCGGCTGCTTCATGCACGGCAGCACGATCGTCATCTTCGAAGGCGCGCCCGACTACCCCACGCCGGATCGCGTGTGGCAGAGCGTCGAACGCCATCGGGTCACGACCTTCGGGATCAGCCCCACGGCCGTGCGCATGGCCATGCGCGCGGGCGACGACTGGGTCGCGCGCCATGCGATGCCCAGCCTGCGCGTGCTCGGCAGCACCGGCGAGCCCTGGGATCCAGAGAGCTACCGTTGGTATTTCGAGCACGTCGGGCATGCGCGCTGTCCGGTGATCAACATCAGCGGCGGCACCGACATCGTCGGCTGCTTCCTCGCGCCGCTGCCGATCATGCCGCTCAAGCCCGCGAGCCTGCAGAGCCGCGGCCTGGCCATGGCGGTCGACGTGCTCAACGAGCAGGGGCGCAGCGTGGTCGACGAGGTCGGCTATCTGGTGTGTACGCGCCCGGCGCCGTCGATGACGCGCAGCTTGTGGAACAACGACGCGAAGTACCTGGAGACGTACTGGTCCAAGTTCCCCGAGGTGTGGAACCACGGCGACTGGGCCAAGGTCGACCGCGACGGCGATTGGTTCTTGCTCGGTCGCGCCGACGACACGATGAAGATCGCCGGGCGCCGCGTCGGGCCCGGCGAGATCGAGAGCGCCTTGATCGAGCACCCCGCGGTGAGCGAAGCGGCCGCCGTGCCCGTGCCCGATGCGCTCAAGGGCACGGACGTGGTCTGCTTCGTGGTGCTGCACGCCGGTCGCGCAGAGAGCGACGCGCTGCGCGCCGAGCTGGCGCAGTGCGTGGTGAACGCGCTCGGCAAGGTCGATCGGCCCAAGGCCGTGCTCTTCGTCGACGACCTGCCCAAGACGCGCAGCGCCAAGATCCTGCGGAGGCTCGTGCAACGCCGCCACCTGGGCGAAACCGAGCTCGGCGATCTCTCGAGCGTCGCCAACCCGGACGCGCTCGAGGGCATCGCACGCGCGCGCTGAGCGCGAAGAGCCGACCGCCCGCCCCTACGTCGGAGCGCCCGGAAGCCGGGCGCGGGACCACGCCCGGCGATCGCTCTTCGTAGGGGCGGGTCTAAACCCGCCCTCTCCCCCCGTTGCTCACACGCTGCCGCCGCCGTATCGTCTGGGCGATGCACTTCACCGAACGAATCTGATCCTTCCTCGTCCGGGTGCGGACCTCGATCGGCGTGTTGGCGCTGATCGGGGCGTACGGCGAGCTGTGGAGCGGGATCGCGGTGGTCGCGGCTCCGGGCGTGGAGGAGAGCCATGCGCTCGGCCACGACGGCTACGCGCTGTGGATCTTCGCGCTGCCCCTCTTGCTGGCAGCGCTGCTCGAGACGCCGATCACCTTGCTCGCCGACCGGCTGCCGCTCGGCCGCGTGATCGCCGCCAGCCTCGGCGCGCTCGCGCTGTCGCTGGCGTTGTGCGCGACCGCGTCGAGCGCGCTCTGGCTCTCGCTTGCGCTGGCCCTGGCCGGCGCGACCAGCGGCGTGGCGTGCGCCGCGGCGCAGGTCGCGCTCGTGTCGGCGGACCCGACCCGCGCGGCGAGCGCGCTGAGCCGCTGGACGGCCGGCCAGGCCGCGGGCGACTCGCTCGCGCCGCTGTTCGTGAGCGCGGCGATCTGGCTCGGAGGCGATCACCGCGACGCGCTCGCCGCGATCGCGGCGCTGGTCGCGCTGCAAGCGCTGATCGCGCTGCGCGCGGTCCCCGCGGGCCCGCGCTCGACGGCCAGCGGTGCGCCGGACACGCTCGACGCAGGCGCCGGCGACGAGGAGCCTGGGCTGTCCCTGGGCGCGGCGTTGCGGCTCGCCGCCGGCAACGCGCGCCTGTGGCTGCACCTGGGCGCGGCATCGGTCTGCGGCTTGCTCGACGAAGTCGTGGTCGCGCTCGCGGCGCTGCGCTTGCACCACGACCTCGGTTGTTCCGAAGCGCTCGCGGCCGCCGGCATGGCCGGGATCTCGGTGGGCGGGATCGCGGGCGCGCTCGCGACCGAGCGGCTGCTCGCGCGCTGGACGCCGCGCGCGCTGCTGGCCGCGAGCGGTGTGATCAGCCTGCTCGCCCTCGGCGCATTCATCGCGACGAGCTCCACGCTCGCGGCCTGCGCCGCGCTGTGCGTACTGGGCGCGGCGGCTGCCCCGCACCACCCCCTGCTGATGGCAGCCGCGTACCAGCAGGTACCGAGCCGGCCTGGGGTCGTCTCGGCGCTGTCCAACGCGCTGGTGCCGCTCGACGTGATGCTTCCGCTCGCGATCGGCTTGATCGCCGCGCGCTTCGGGCTGGCGAGCGCGCTCGCCGCGCTCGCGCTCCAGCCGCTGATCGTGCTGGCGACCGCGCTGCATCGATCCGGGTTGCGCTCGGCCCAGAAGGTGCTGTGATCCGCGCCTTGACCGCCGCCGACACGCATAACGCGATCAACGCCGTGTGGCGGATCGAAGCGCCGCGCGTGATCGCCGGCCTGGCCCGCATGGTGCGCGACGTGGGCGTGGCCGAAGAGCTGGCGCAGGACGCGCTGGTGACCGCGCTCGAGCGCTGGCCGGAGACCGGAGTCCCCGATAACCCGGGCGCGTGGCTGATGGCAGCGGCCAAGCGCCGCGCGATCGATCATTTGCGGCGCGGCAAGCTGCTCGATCGCAAGCACGAGGAGCTCGGCCAAGAGCTGCAAGATCAGCAAAAGCGGCAGAGCGGCACCCCCGACGTCGAGCAAGCGCTCGACGACGACATCGGCGACGACCTGCTGCGGTTGGTGTTCACCGCCTGTCACCCGGTGCTCTCGACCGAAGCACGCGTGGCGCTGACCTTGCGCTTGCTCGGCGGGCTGACCACCGAAGAGATCGCGCGCGCGTTCCTCGTGTCCGAGCCCACCGTCGCGCAGCGCATCGTGCGCGCCAAGCGCACCCTGGCCGAGGCGCAGGTGCCGTTCGAGGTGCCGCGTGGCGACGAGCTCGGCGCGCGGCTCGCGTCCGTGCTCGAGGTGATCTACCTGATCTACAACGAAGGCTACTCCGCGACCGCGGGCGACGACTGGATGCGACCCACGCTGTGCGAGGAGGCGCTGCGCCTCGGCCGGGTGCTGGCCGGGCTCGCGTCGAACGAGCCCGAGGTGCACGGTCTGGTCGCGCTGATGGAGATCCAGGCTTCGCGCGCGCGCGCCCGCACTGGACCGGACGGGACACCGATTCTGCTGCTCGATCAGGACCGCGCGCGCTGGGACCAGCTGCTGATCCGGCGCGGGCTCGGCGCGCTGAGCGCAGCGGAACGGCTGGACGGCGCCGGCGGCTTCTACGCGCTGCAAGCCGCGATCGCCGCGTGCCACGCGCGCGCGCGCGAGGCCGCCGACACCGACTGGGGCCGGATCACCGAGCTCTATGGAGCGCTGGTCGAGCTCACCCAGTCTCCGATCGTGCAGCTGAACCGCGCCGTCGCTGTCGCGATGGCGTTCGGCCCGGCGCAGGGCCTCGCCCTGGTCGACGCGCTGCGCTCGGAGCCCGTGCTCAAGGACTACCACCTGCTGCCCGGCGTACGCGGCGACCTGCTCTCCAAGCTCGGCCGCTTCGCCGAAGCCAAGCTCGAGCTCGAGCGCGCCGCCACCATGACCCGCAACGCCCGCGAGCGCGACCTGCTACTCGAACGCGCCGCGGAGTGCGCCCGCTCGGCCGCTTCGGTACGCGCCTAGAACCGAAACAGCGGGCGGCCCGTGTCGAGAAACGGCCAGGGGATCGCCAGCAGGGTCAGCACCAGCCAGACGACCTGTGCGATCAAGGTCGTCTTGTGCCGCGCCGCGCCCGACTTGCGCTTGCTCCGCACGCGCCCGATGTGGGCCGCCGCCACCGCCAGGAACATGGTCGCGATGTGCTCGACGCCGTAGTAGCGCAGGTTCGCGTCCTTCATCGCCGCGCCCATGTTGCTCAGCGCCGCGGCGGTCAGCGGGCTGAGCACGAAGTACAGCAGCAGCCCGAGCATGAACTGCGTGTCGAGCACGGCCAGGAAGCGCACGTGCAAGCGCTCGTCGCTCGGCGACCACTCCCCTCGGCGCTTGCCGCGCGCGGCCGCGATCAACAGCCACAGCCCCAAGCCGATCACGAGGTAGCGCAGCCAGGAATGCAGGTAAAGCGTGACGAGGTACATGGCGAGACCTTCTATCAAGCCACGGCGGCGAGGTCGACCTCAGCGCCGCTCCTCGGCACTGCTCCTCAACCCTGATAGCAGGTCATCGACAGCGACCCGAACGCGTAGCCTTCGGCGAAGCTGCGCAACGGGGCTCCGCCCGCGGCCGCCAGGCCCGCGACATACAGCAGCGGGATGAAGTGCTCGGGGGTCGGCGCCGCCAGCGCGTAGTCCGGATGGCTGCGCAACACGGCGGCGTCACCGGGCCGATCGCTCAGCAGCGCGCGCGCGCTGTCGTCGAAGCGCTGCGCCCAGTCGAAGCCGGCGTCGGGGCTCGACCAGTCGATCGCGCCCAGATTGTGGACCACGTTGCCGCTGCCGAGGATCAGCACGCCACGCTCGCGCAGCGGGGCCAGCCGCGCGCCGAGCTCGACGTGGTAGTCGAAGTCGCGGCTGTCATCGATCGACAGTTGAACGACCGGCACGTCGGCCGCCGGAAACGCGTGCACGAGCACGGACCAGGCGCCGTGGTCGAGGCCCCAGCCTCCGTCGAGCTCGACGCGCGTGGGCTTGACCAGCTCGGCGATCTCCTCGGCCAGCGAGGGATCTCCAGGCGCCGGGTACTTCACCTCGAACAGCGGGCGCGGGAAGCCGTAGAAGTCGTAGATCGTGCGCGGCTGTGCCATCGCCGTGACCGCGCTGCCGCGCACGTACCAGTGCGCCGAGACCATCAGAATCGCGCGCGGGCGCGGAACCGTGGCACCGAACGCGGCCCAGGCCTCGGTAAACCGGTTCTGCTCCAGCGCGTTCATCGGGCTGCCGTGCCCGAGAAACGCCACCGGCATCCGCGCAGAAGTCATGGCACGTACTTGCGGCCAAGCTCGCGCCTTGGCAAGCGGCGGAACACAGTCCGTCCGTCACGAGGGAGCGAAGCGACCCACGAGGGAGGGCGGGGCCCCGACGGCTTTGCCCGCGGGGCGGGAGGGACGCGTGCCCGCCCCTCCCGATGGCCAACGGCTCAGCGGTCTTCGAACTGGCCGGCCTTTTCGAGCAAGGCGATCACGCGGTCGACCACGTCGTGCATGCGGATGAGATCGAGGTGCACGGTCAATGCCGCCGCGTCGGGCGGCTCGAAACCGCTCAGATCCGCGTCCGGGCGGCGCTCCTGCGCCACGGCCGCGTCGGTGTCGACGAACACTTCGAAGAAGCGCTGCGCGCCGACGCGCGCGCGCACCTGGTCGCGCTCGCTGCGCAGCTTGCTCTCGAACGCGCAGATGGCGATCAACCCGGCAGCGCTGACGGCGCGCGCAGCGGCCGCGACCGACGCGAGGTTCTGGCCGGTCGGATCGATCACGTGCGCGGTGCGGCCCAGGTCGAACAGGCGCCGCTCGAGCGCGTATGCCAGCGACCAGCGGCCCGACCCCGGCAGCCCCGTCAGCCACACGGTCGCCCCGCTCTGGCCGAAGCGCTCGCGCCGTTCGCGCGGGCTGACCTCCGTCTTCGGCGTCAGCCCCGAGCCCGCGCGCACTTCCTTGAGCGCGAGGTCCAGGTCCTGCTCGCCGGCGCTGGTCCGGATCATCCCCGCGCCGACCGTGCCGTTGCTGAGCGAGTCGATCAGGATGAACGCGCCGGTCTCGCGGTTCTTCTCGTACGCGTCGAAGTACAGCGCGCGCCGGCAGGTCAGCTGCACGCGCGCGATGTCGTTGAGCCCGAGCTGCGCCGCCGGCTCGTAAGCCAGGGTCTGCAGGTTGAGCTTGCTGTCGAGGGTGTCGACCTGAACGCGCACCATCTGGGTGGTGTGCTTGAGGATGTAAGTCTTCTGCGTGTCGAGCGGGCGTTCGTGCAGCCACACCAGGTCGGCCTCGAGCTTGCGCGCGACGCGCGGGCGGTTGCTGGGATGGACCAGCATGTCGCCGCGGCTGACGTCGACCTCGTGCTCGAGCCTCAAGGTCACGCTCTGCGGCGAGAACGCTTCCTCGAGCTCCCCCGCGAAGCTGTCGATCGCCTTGATCGTGGTGGTCTTGCCCGAGGGCAGCACCATCACCTGATCGCCCTTCTTCACCACGCCGCTCGCGACCTGCCCGGCGAAGCCGCGGTAGTCGAGGTTCGGGCGCAGCACGTACTGCACGGGGAAACGGAAGTCCTGCAGGTTGCGGTCGCCCGCGATCGGCACGGTCTCCAGGTAGCCGAGCACGCTCGGCCCGCGGTACCAGGCCATGTGCGTGCTGGACGCGACCACGTTGTCGCCCTTGAGCGCGCTGATCGGGATGTACGTGATGTCCTTGAAGCCGAGCCCCTTGGCAAAGCCGGCAAAGTCCTCGCCGATCTGCCGGTACACACCCTCGTCGTAGCCCTTGAGGTCCATCTTGTTGACGGCCACGAGCAGGTGCGGGATGCCGAGCATCGACGCGATGTACGCGTGCCGGCGCGATTGCTCGAGCACGCCCAGGCGCGCGTCCACGAGGATCACCGCCACGTTCGCGGTCGACGCGCCGGTCACCATGTTGCGCGTGTACTGCACGTGCCCGGGCGTGTCGGCGATGATGAACTTGCGTACCTTGGTCGTGAAGTAGCGGTACGCGACGTCGATGGTGATGCCCTGCTCGCGCTCGGCCTTGAGCCCGTCGGTCGCGAGCGAGAGGTCGATCTCGGCGCCCTCCATCTTCGACGCCTTCTTGATCGCGGCGAGATGGTCTTCGTAGATGTTGTTGCTGTCGAACAGCAGCCGGCCGATCAGCGTGCTCTTGCCGTCGTCGACCGAGCCGACCGAGACCAGGCGCAGCAGCTCCTTCTGTTCGTGGGCGGCGAGATACGCGTGAATGTCGCGGCCGATCAGCTCCTGCTCGTCCATCAGAAGTAGCCCTCGCGCTTCTTCTGCTCCATCGACGCGTCCTCGTCGTGGTCGATCAGGCGGCCCTGGCGCTCGGATTGGCGCGTGAGCAGCATCTCCTGGATCACCTTGGGCAGCGTGTCGGCTTGCGACTCGATCGCGCCGCTCAGCGGATAGCAGCCGAGCGTGCGGAAGCGCACCATCTTGATCTCGGGCTGCTCGCCGGGGAGCAGGCGCATGCGATCGTCATCGACCATGATCAGCGCGCCCTCGCGCCGCACGACCGGGCGCGGCTTGGCGACATAGAGCGGCACGGTCGGGATGTTCTCGATGTACGTGTACTGCCAGACGTCGAGCTCGGTCCAGTTGGAGAGCGGGAACACGCGCATGCTCTCGCCCTTGTTGTGCTTGGCGTTGTACAGGTTCCACAGCTCGGGGCGCTGGTTCTTGGGATCCCACTGCTGGAAGCGGTCGCGCCCCGAGTACACGCGCTCCTTGGCGCGCGACTTCTCTTCGTCGCGCCGGGCGCCGCCGAAGGCGGCGTCGAAGCCGTGCGCGGTCAGCGCCTGCACCAGCGCCTGCGTCTTCATCACGTCCGTGTACTTCTTGCTGCCGTGATCGAAGGGGTTGATCCCGGCCTCGACCCCCGCCTGGTTGGTGTGCACGATCAGCTCGAGCTGGTTCTCGCGCGCGAACTTGTCGCGGAACGCGATCATCTCCCGGAACTTCCAGGTCGTGTCGATGTGCATGAACGGGAACGGGACGCGCGCCGGGTGGAACGCCTTGATCGCCAGGCGCGCCATCGCGGTCGAGTCCTTGCCGATCGAGTAGAGCATCACCGGCTTCTCGAACTCGGCCGCGACCTCGCGGATGATGTGGATGCTCTCGGCTTCGAGCTGCCGCAGGTGGGTAAGGCGCTGCGCTGGAATCGACATCGGGAGGCCGGGGGTCTACCCCCATGGCCGCCGCATTTCAAGTTGAGGCGCGCCGAACCCCTGGGAATCACTGCGTCCTGGGCAGCGGCTAGCGCAGCCCCCCTGGCGTCGGCCATGTTGCACCCAGGCGTTTCCAGGCCGGTGGGCTCGCGGTTCTGAAGCTGCAGGAACACGCGAAAGGACCCGCGCCGATGAGCACGAGAGGTAAACTGCAGACCGCGAGCGCCTGCGCCCTGCTGCTGCTGTTGTTGGCCGGCGCGGGCTGCGGCCAGCAGGCGGGCGACGAATACCGCGGCCAGCCGCTGCTGCGCATGCGCGGGCAGGCCACCGTTAGCGCCGTGACGGGCGGGCAGGCGATCGTGCCGGCGCTGTGCTTTTTCGGCGCGGACAGCCCGGACCCGCCGGCCTGGAACGCGAACAAGCTGCCCGCCGACGTGAGCGCGGGCCAGGACGTGGGGTTGCCCGAGGGCCCGGTCCCGCTCCCGCTGCACGTGGACCCCAGCACGACCCACGTGCTCGACGTGGAGAGCAACGGCGAGTTCCCCGCGCAGTTCGACATCGACGTGTATCAGCCGCCGCCGAGCGCCGCGCTCTCGCTCGGCTTCGGCGAGGGCGAGCCGCGCTGGGCGTCCGGCTACGTGTGCGCGGTCACCGATCCGCATCCCGCGGCGACCTATCCCGTGGTCACCGGCGGCAGCGCGATCGAAGGCCAGGACGGCCACTACCAGAAGCGCATGATCCTGGCGTCACAGACCACGGACCGCTTCTACGTCGAGGACTACGATTGTCCGACCGGCGAGACGCCGCTGGCCGGGTGCGCGAAGACGGCGCGCGGCGACGCCAGCTTGCAGTACGACAGCTGGTCGGAGTTCGTCGTGGGCGCGTCGACCGACCTCGAGGTCGTGTACCTCGCGGAAGACGCGCCGGCCGGCGGCTACACCGCCTGGGGCCTGGGCGCGGAGAACGGCCTGCCGGCCGGCTACCACCTGTATGCGCCGCGAGCGGCGGCCGACAACCAAGCGAGCGCCGCCTGCGCGAGCAGCGTGTGGCCCGACGCGCTGGTCGAGATCAAGGCCCAATACGAAGCGCGCATCAAGCAGGAGTTCGGCGACTTCCAGGTGCTCGACATGTTCCCGACCATCAACACCCCCGACGGCCGGAGCCTGCAGCGCGTGCCCGACGACGTGTACCGCGGCGGCCATGCGATCATGGCGCGGCTCGAGATGGAACGCTGCGAGTTCCGGCCGCGCGCGGCGATCGAGTCGGGCGTCCCGAGCCTGGAGATCGAGCTCGGCGCTTCCGGGACCTCGCAGGTCACCGCGGCGCAATGGTTCGACCTCTGAGCCGAGCACCGGGAGTGGAGTGAAGCTGACGCTGACCAGGGATCGCTGCGAGGAGCTCTACCGCAAGCATGCGCCGGCGGCGTTTCGACGCGCCGAGCGCATGCTCGGTAGCGTCTCCGACGCCGACGAAGCGGTGCACGACGTGTTCGTCCGTCTGTTCGAGCAGCCCGATCGCTTCCTCGGCCTGAGCCGCGTCAGCACCTATCTGTACAGCGCGGTCACGCACGAGTGCCTGAACCGCATCCGCAACCGCCGCACGCGAGCGCGCCTGCACGAGCAGCACCAGCCGCTGTCGATCGCGAGCGATCCCGGG
>Ga0190265_10001250_pt1 | contig 16639 bp, 15 predicted proteins | sample Popmic124T_FD_133135 | JGI IMG/M metagenome (GOLD analysis project Ga0190265, IMG submission 133135) | Populus adjacent soil microbial communities from riparian zone of Indian Creek, Utah, USA - 124 T | ecosystem: Environmental > Terrestrial > Soil > Riparian zone | place: USA: Utah | collected...
AGGCGAGTCTGCCACCAATTGACGTGGTTTAGGCTTCTGACCTGTGATCCCTGACACGATCGAAGGACTCGGACAGCGTCTCGACGACCTCGACTACTTCGCCGACGAGAGCCTGGTCGTCGCCATCCACATCGCCGTGCAGCTGGGGAGGCCACTCTTCCTGGAAGGAGAGGCAGGGGTGGGAAAGACCGAGGTGGCCAAGGTCCTGGCCGGCATGGCCCCGACCGACCTGATCCGGCTCCAGTGCTACGAGGGCCTCGACGTGGGCCAGGCGCTCTACGAGTGGGACTACGCCCGCCAGATGATGGCGATCCGTCTCCTCGAGGCTCGAGGCGAGGGTGCCAGTGCCACGCCCGAGGACATCATGAGCCGTGACTATCTCATCTCCCGCCCGTTGCTCCAGGCGATAGAGGCGAGCAAGGACGGGCACCGGCCGGTGCTGCTCATCGACGAGTTGGACCGGGCCGACGAGGAGTTCGAGGCCTTCCTCCTCGAGTTGCTGTCCGACTTCCAGATCACCATCCCCGAGGTCGGCACCATCAAGGCCGAAAGCCCTCCCATCGTGGTGCTCACCTCCAACCGGACCCGGGAGATCCACGATGCCCTGAAGAGACGCTGCGTCTATCACTGGATCGACTACCCGAGCCCGGCCCGGGAGTCAGAGATCATCACTCGCAAGGTCCCCGAGCTCGAGGGTGAGCTGGCCGACACATTGAGCGAGGCGATGCGCCGACTCCGGGAGATGGAGTTGTTCAAGCCCCCGGGAGTGGCCGAGACCCTGGATTGGGCGGAATCGCTCCGCCTGCTCCAGGCAGGAGAGCTGTCGGCGGCCACTATCGAGAGCACGCTCGGTGTCGTCCTCAAGTACAAGGACGACATAGACATGGTGCGCGCCGCCGGGGTGGACAGCCTGGTGGGATGAGCCAGGCCACGCTGGTTGACCAGCTGAGTTTCTTCTCGGCCGCCCTCCGCCATCGGGGCCTGGTCGTCACCGCCGACCAGACAACCGACATGGCGCGCGCCCTCTCCCTCGTCGATCTGGCCCGTCGTTCCCAGGCGGCGGCGGCACTGCGCGCGCTTACCGTCTCAGACCCGGGTCAGATCCCGGTCTTCGACGAGGAGTTCGACAGGTTCTTCGAGCGGTTGAGACCTCCCTCCGTGGTCAATCGCAATCCAGACACACCGTCCACTACCCATGCCAGCTACGCCATCAAGGGCACCGGCGGGACCACCGAGGCCCCGGTCAGCGAGCAGGCCGGCGCCTCGGCGGTGGAGAGGCTGTCGACCCGGGACTTTGCCGACCTCGACGACCAGGACCTCCAGGAGGCGCGTCGGCTGGTCATGACCATGATGTGGCACCCCACCGATTACAAGACCCGTCGCTGGTCTCCCGGCGACGGCAATCGGCCCGACCTGCGCCGCACCCTTCGCGACGCAGTGGGCCCGACCGGGGACATGATGCGGATGAGCTGGAAGCAGCGGCGGCAGAAGGAGCGGCCGCTGATCATCATCGCCGACGTATCGGGATCGATGGAGAAGTACGCCGACATCTTCCTCATCTTCGCCCACGCCGCCCAGCGCCGCCTCCGGGAGGTCGAGACCTTCACCTTCTCCACCCACCTGAGCCGGATCACCGAGGACATGCGACGCCGCGACACGAAAGCCGCTCTCGCACGTGTCGCCATGAGGGTCACCGACTGGTCAGGCGGAACCCAGATCGGCGATGCCCTCGCCGAATGGAACCGGCGTTGGAGCCGTCGCCTCGCCCGGGGAGGGCCCGTCGCCCTCATCCTGTCCGATGGGTGGGACTGCGGCGACCCCGAGGTCCTGGCGACCGAGATGGCCCGGCTCGCTCGATCGGTGCATCAGGTGATCTGGCTCAACCCCCTCGCAGCACGGTCCTCGTATCAACCGTTGACCCGGGGCATGCAGGCGGTGCTGCCCCACGTCGATCAGCTGTTGCCGGCGGCTAGCGTCAATGACTTCAGAGGAGTGGTGCGGGTGCTCGATTCAGTAGCCGGAGCCAGGAGATGAGAAACCAGATCGACGTGCGCAATCGCTGGGTCGGTGAAGGGAAGAAGGTGGCGGTGGCCACTGTGATCCGGGTCCACGGCAGCGCTCCACGGCCCGAAGGATCCAAGTTCCTCGTCTCAGACGCCGGGGACATGGAGGGGTCTGTCAGCGGCGGATGTGTCGAAAACGATGTCTTTCTCCACGCCCAGCAGGTCATCGAGACCGGTGCGCCGAAGACGGTGACCTATGGCATCGCCGATGACGACGCCTTCGAGGTGGGCATGGCTTGTGGCGGGACGATCGACGTCTTCATCGAGCCCTGGTGAGCGCACTCGAGGCGATTCAAGGGATCCTGGAGCGCGAGGAATACGGATCTGTCGTCACCTTCGTGGACGGGCCCGACCTCGGCTCGAAAGTGGTCATCGACTCGTCGGGCAAGGTGGTGGCCGGCCGGTTTCCCCCAGGGGTCGACCCCGAGATGACCGCCGATGCCCTGGTCTTGATGGACCACGAACAGCATCGGGCGATGGAGTACCCGCCCCATACTGTGTTCATCGAGTCACTGGCGCCGCCTCAGGAGATGGTGATAGTCGGCGCAGTCCACATCGGTCAGGCACTGGCCAGCTTCGCCGCCCAGATGGGATACCGGGTCACGGTCATCGACTCCCGAGCCGCCTTCGCCACCGCGGAACGTTTCCCCAACGCCCGCATCCTGGTCGGGTGGCCGGAGAAAGTCATCGGCCAGGTGACCCTCGACCGGAGGACCTGGGTGGTGATCCTCTCCCATACCCCGCCCCACGAGGACCCGGTGCTCGAGGCGGCCCTGAAGAGCCCGGTGCGCTACATCGGGTGCATGGGTAGCCGCCGCACCCAGGACCTCCGGCTTGGGCGGCTGCGGGCGATGGGTTTCTCCGAAGAGGACATCGCGCGGGTGCGGGGACCGGTCGGGCTCGACATCGGGGCCGAGAGCCCTCAGGAGGTCGCGGTCTCCATCCTGGCGGAGATGACCATGGTCCGATACGGACATGGCACCGGCCTCTCGCTGCACGGCATCGAGGGGCGGGTCCACAAGCAGAGACCCGAGGACGAGGTGTCTCCCCCCGAAGGGGGGAGTACCGGCGCAGCCGGGGAGGGGGGAACTCTTGGGGCCCCCGAAGGGGGAAGTATCGGCGCAGCCGGGGAGGGGGGATTTGTTTCACCCCCCGGGGACCGGGCTCAGCCCGGAGCCAATACCCTGTCCCGGTGACACAAAGCTCAGACGAGGCCCTGCGGGCCGACATTCGCCGGCTCGGCAATCAGCTGGGCGACGCCTTGGTGCGTCAGGACGGTCCCCAGCTGCTGGAGCTGGTGGAGGAAGTGCGGGCGCTGGGCAAGTCGTCACGTCGGGGCGGGAGCAGCGAAGCCGAAGCCAAGCTCGATCAGCTTCTCGGCGAGCTCTCCATCGACCGGGTCATCCCATTGGTCCGGGCCTTCACCAGCTACTTCTATCTGGCCAATGTCGCCGAACAGGTGCACCGCATCGACCAGCTGGGAGTCGCCGATCTCGGTCTGGCCGCCACGGTCGATCGGGTGCTCGATGCGGGTGTCGAGCCCGAGGTGCTGGCCGACGTCCTCGACCGGCTCGAGATGCGCCCGGTGTTCACCGCCCACCCCACGGAGGCCGCCCGTCGCTCGATCTTGAGCAAGACGATCCACCTGACCGAGCTCATCGAGCGGCGGCTCGACGCGGGCGTTGACGAAGTCGGCCTGATCGATCGCCGGACGGCGGAGCTGATCGATCAGATCTGGCAGACCGACGAGCTGCGGCTGCAGAAGCCGAATCCGGTGGAAGAGGCCCGGTCCGCCCTCTATTACCTGGTCCAGATCGCCACCAAGGTCATGCCGGACCTCGGTGACAGGATCGACTACGAGCTGGCCCGGCTCAGTGCCGAAGCCCCGCAGAGCCCGATCAGGTTCGGCTCGTGGGTGGGCGGGGACCGGGACGGGAATCCGGGGGTGACACCGGAGGCGACGAAGGAGACACTGCTCCTCCAGCACGATCGCGGGCTTCGCCACCTCACCGAGCTCATCGAGGAGCTGGCCGATGAGCTCTCCGTTTCCGAGCATCTGGCCCCGATCAGCGACGCCCTGAAAGCGTCGCTCGACATAGACCGTGAGGCTTTGCCCGATGTCTGGCAGAGGGAAGGGCGGCGAACTGCAGCCGAGCCTTATCGCCTGAAGTGCTCCTACATACATGTTCGACTGATCAACACGAGGAACCGGCTCCAGCACGGACTCCCCCATGTCCCCTTCGTCGACTACGCCCGCCCGCTCGACCTTCTGGCCGATCTCGACTTGATGGCCGACTCACTCTTCGAGGCAAGGGGTGAGTTGATCGCCGAGGGATCGTTGGCCCGGGTGCGAAGGGCGGTGGAGACTTTCGGGTTTCACATGGCGATCCTCGATGTCAGAGAGCATTCCGGGAAGCACCGGGAGGCCATAGGCGAGTTGTTCTCCCTCGTCGAGGTCGATTACCGGGCCATGGATATAGATGAGCGCCCGAGGTTGCTCTCCGACGAGCTGAAGGGCACCCGGCCGCTGAGCGGCCTGACCACGACCCTGAGCGAGGACTCGGGACGGACGCTTGGCACCTTCCATGCCATCAGGGAGGCCAAGGACCTGTATGGGGAGCAGGTGATCGAGAGCTACATCATCTCGATGACCGAAAGCGCCGCCGACGTGCTCGAAGCCGCAGTGTTGGCTCGGGAGGCCGGTCTGGTCGACCTCCAGCGCGGCATCGCCCGGATCGGGCTCGTCCCCCTGGTGGAGACCATCGAGGACTTGCGTAACGCGGGGAACCTCCTCGAGGACCTGGTCACCGACCCGCAGTATCGGCGGATCCTGGCGCTTCGCGGCAACAGCCAAGAGGTGGTGCTCGGGTACTCCGACTCCAACAAGGAGGGTGGGATCTCCACCAGCCAGTGGGAGATCTACAAGGCACAGCGGGCGATGCGAAACGTGGCCGAGCAGCACGATGTCCATCTCCGGCTCTTCCACGGTCGGGGCGGGACCATCGGCCGGGGTGGTGGTCCCACCCACGCTGCCATCCTGGCTCAGCCCTACGGGACCATCGACGGTGACTTGAAGGTCACCGAGCAGGGCGAGGTCATATCCGAGAAATACGGGCACCCGGCCATTGCCGCCCGCAACCTCGAGCTGGCACTGGCCTCGGTGCTCGAGTCGTCGCTGCTCCATCGTCGATCGCGCAAGCCCAAAGAGACCCTGGACCGCTGGACCGAGGCAATGGACTGCTTCTCAGCCGAGGCTCACTCCTCGTATCGGGAGTTCGCCCAACACCCGAGTCTCGTTCCTTACTTTCTCACCTCGACCCCCGTCGAGGAGCTGGGCCGGCTCAACCTCGGCAGCCGGCCTTCACGTCGTCCCGGCGGTGTCGGAGGCATCGAGGACCTACGAGCCATCCCGTGGGTGTTCGGGTGGACCCAAACCCGGCAGATAGTCCCCGGCTGGTTCGGGGTGGGAACCGGCATCCAGGCGGCGCGCAAGGCCGGGTACGGCGAAGTGCTCGACGAGATGGCACAGGAGTGGGGCTTCTTTCAGACCTTCCTCTCCAACGTGGAGATGACCCTGGCCAAGACCGACCTCGACATCGCCGGACGGTACGTATCGAGCCTGGTTCCCGATGAGCATCGGGGGCTGCTCGACTTGATCCGGTCCGAGTGTGAGCTGACCACCGAGGAAGTGCTCTCCTTGCGACGGATGCCCGATCTGTTGGGCGACCTGCCCCTTCTGAAAAGGACTCTCGGCGTCCGTGACATCTATCTAGACCCGATCAACTACCTCCAGGTGTCGCTTCTGGCCCGGAGCCGGGCCGGCGAGTCCGGCGACGACCTCAACCGAGCCCTGCTCTTGACGGTGAACGGGATCGCCGCCGGGATGCGGAACACGGGGTGAACCCATCATTTTGGCGCGGAGATGTCGGCCTATAGGCCGACATCTCCGCGCCAAAAGGGGTGCCGGCACCCGTAGGCTTGCGCCTCATGCCGCTCACGATCCTCGATCACCCCTTGGCCGCCGACCTCCTCTCCATCCTTCGGGACAAGGACACCGAGCCCCCGGAGTTCCGTCAGATCGCCGAGCGTCTCGGCTATCTGCTCGTAGCGGAGGCGCTGTCCGACATGTCCACCGTCGATGTCGAGATCGAGACCCCGCTGGAGAAGACGAGCGGCCGCCAGCTCCGCCGCCCTGTTGTGGCAGTGGCCGTGCTCAGGGCCGGTCTTGGTCTTCTCGAATCGGTCCTCACCCTGGTTCCCGATGCCGCGATTGGCTTCGCCGGAGTCCAACGCAACGAGGAGACCGCCGAGCCGATCGAGTACTACAACAAGTTCCCCCAACTCTCCTCGGCCCGGGTCCTGATCCTGGAGCCGATGCTGGCCACCGGCGGGTCGTTGTCATGGGCCATCGACAAGGTCAAGGAGAACGGCGCCAAGGACATCACAGCAGTATGTGTGGTCACCGCCCCCGAGGGCCTGGCGGTGATCGAAGAGAAGCACCCTGACGTGCGCATCGTCGCCGCGGCCCAGGACCGGGAGCTCGACCCCAATTTCTACATCGCGCCCGGTCTGGGGGACATGGGGGACCGGCTGTTCGGGACCCTGTGACCCTCTTCGAGGACGCCGTCCTCGAGGTCATCTGCTCACTGGAGCCCGGAGAGATCGTGACCTATGGCGAAGTTGCCGACCAAGCCGGGTTTCCCGGGGCGGCCCGGGCGGTGGGCACCGTCCTCCGCAACTGTGACGGGGAAGTAGTCCCCTGGTGGCGGGTGGTAGGCGCCGGGGGTCTGATCCGGACCCCCGGCGAGGAGCGACAGGCCGTCTTCCTCCGGGCCGAGGGGATCCTGGTGGCCGGGGGCAAGGTGGTGGGCATCAGGGACCGTTGAGCGAGTTCGGATTCCGGAGTTGGGCGTAGGCTCCGATGTCGGCGAAAACGGAGGTGATGATGGCCATCACAGTGTCGAGTGTCGGTGAGGCGAACGGCGTCCCGGACACGGTCGAAATCGATGTCGGTGTCTCCGTCCTCGCCGGAACCGTGGCCGAGGCCACCAAGACCGCCGCCGAGAGTGGGCAGGCCGTGGTCGACGCCCTCACCGTCGGGGGTATCGCCGAGGCCGATGTCTCGACGACCGAATACACCGTCCAGCCGGAATACGACTACTCCGGCAATCAACAGCGTCTTCTTGGCTACCGGGTCGGAAACACGATGCGGGCCAAGGTGCGCGACGTGGGCCGGGCCGGCGAGATCGTCGATTCGGTGTCGGCAGCCGGTGGTGACCACTCGCGCGTCCGAGGGCTGCGATTCGGTGTCGAAGACGACGCCGCGTTGGAGGCTTCCGCCCGGGAAGCCGCCTGGAACGTCGCCGTGACCAAGGCGACTCAACTGGCCATGCTCTCCGGCCAGACATTGGGCAGGGCGACCTCGATCACCGAGACGGTGCGGAGCCCGGTGGTCCCGATGCGGATGATGGCCGCCGACGTGGGAATGGCAGAGGGGGCGACGACCCCGATCCAGCCGGGCACCACGACGGTGACCGTCGACCTTCGCGTCGAATTCGCCGTATCGGAGTGACCCCCGGCTCAGGGAATACGGGGACATCTCGATAACCTTGAGATGGTCAACAGGCGAGCGCATTTGAACGACTACTCACTCCGCGTCTATGACTCGATGCTCGGGCTGCTCTCGAATGCCGAGAACCCGACGCCTCTGGTCCGGCTAAACCACGTCGTGGGCTTCGAGCACACCGAGGTCTACGCCAAGCTCGAGTGGTACAACCCATTCGGCTCGGTCAAGGACCGCATCGCCTCGAACATGATCACCCGGGCCACGGAGCAGGGCGAGCTCACCGACGAAGACCTCGTCGAGCCGACGTCGGGCAACACCGGGCTCGGGCTGGCCATGATCGGCAACGCACTCGGCTATTCCCTGACCACACCACTGTCCAGCGCCATCCCCGTCGAGAAACGGACCATGCTCCGCTTCTTCGGTGCGACCGTCGAAGAGCTCGAAGACGATCTGTGCCCGGCCCCGTGGGCACCGGAGGGCGCAATCGCCCGAGCGATGGAGATCGCCGAGAAGCCCGACTTCGTGATGCTCAACCAGTACAAGAACCCGTCCAACCCCGATGCCCACTACCGCACCACGGGACCCGAGATCTGGCGTCAGACCGAAGGGACGATCACGCACTTCGTCGCCGGGATGGGAACCTGCGGCACCATCACCGGCTCCGGGCGCTTTCTCAAGGAGCAGAGCCCTGATGTCGAGGTGATCGGGGTCCATCCCGGCGAAGGTCACGACATCCCCGGGGTGCGCAGCATCCGCCAGTTGAAACAGACCGAGTTCTTCCTGCCCGCCGAGTACGACGGCATGGTCGAGGTCGGGAGCGATGACGCCTATGCGCTCACGCTCCGTCTCAACCGCGAGGAGAGCATCCCTGCCGGGCCCAGCTCGGGCATGGCCCTGGCCGGCGCCCTGGCCATGGTCCCCGACGCCCCAGGGAACAAGGTCGTGGTGATCTTCCCGGACAACGCCTTCAAATACGCCTCCTCGATGGCCAGGCACATCGAGGGCCTGGCTCCGACCGCGATGCCCCGGGCCAAGAGCCGGCGGGAGGAGCTGTTCGACGCCATCATCGAGCACACCCGGCACAACCCCCATCTCACCGTCGACGTGGACGCGGCCCACGATCGGCTCGAAAGCGAGCGCCCGTTCGTCGTTGACGTGCGTCAGCCCGAAGATTTCGCCCAAGGGCACATCCCGGGGTCGGTCAACATCCCACTTCTCGAGCTGCCCGACAACCAGGACCTCCTCCCCTCCGACCTGGACACCCCGGTGCTCACCGTCTGCGGGCGGGGAAACATATCGCTGCCCGGGGTGCTCTATCTCAACTCCCTCGGCTATCGCGACGCCCACAGCATCACCGGCGGGATCAGCGCCTGGGTCGAGCAGGGCTTCGACACGGTCTAAAACCCGAAATTGGGGACGTGGACCGCGCCTGGCGCGGTTTATCGCGACAAATTCGGGCCTTCTTTGGATTTCGCGCCCTCCCCAATCAAACTGCTGGTGTGCGGCATTTCCTGAACACCTTTGATTGGACCCGATCCGAGCTTCAGTCGATGGTGGACGAAGGACGCCGTCTCAAGGCCTCGCCACTTGGCTACCAGCTCGAGGGCAAGACCATCGCCCTGCTCTTCCTCAACAACTCGTTGCGCACCCGCACCTCCTTCGACGTCGGCGCCCGCCAGCTCGGCGGGCATGCCGTGGTCCTCTCCCCGTCCGGCGGTATGTGGCCTCTCGAATTCGAGGAGGGGGCGGTGATGCTGGGAGATGCCGAGGAGCACGTGAAGGAAGCAGCCAAGGTGCTCTCCCGCTACTGCGACCTGATCGGGGTCCGTGCCTTCCCCAAGTTCGAGAACTGGGAGGAGGACCGAAAGGACACCATCCTCCAGGCCCTGGCCACTCACGCCGACGTGCCGGTGATCAACATGGAGACGATCACCCACCCCTGTCAGGAGCTGGCCCACATCATGGCCCTGCAGGAGAAACTGGGACCCCTCGATGGCAAGAAGTACCTGCTCACGTGGAGTTATCACCCTAAGTCGCTCAACACCGCCGTCGCCAACTCCGCCCTGGTGGCCGCGGCCAAGTTCGGGATGGATGTCACGCTGCTCTGCCCCACCGAGGACTTCATCCTCGACGAGCGCTATATGGACATCGCCGCCCGCGACGTCGCAGCCAACGGTCGGACTCTCACCGTCACCCACGACGTCGAATCCGCTTACGACAGCGCCGAGGTGGTGTACGCCAAGAGTTGGGGCGCCCTCCCCTTCTTCGGTCGGTGGGACGACGAGAAACCGATTCGGGACAAGTACCAGCACTTCATCGTCGACTCGCAGAAGATGGCCATGACCAACGATGCCCTGGTCAGCCATTGCCTCCCGATGCGCCGCAACGTGATCATGACCGACGAGGTGTTCGACGGCCCGAGTTGCATCGCCTACGACGAGGCGGAGAACCGCCTCCACGTGCAGAAGGCGATCATGACCAGGCTGGTGAGCCAATGAACCAAGGCGGGGTGCCGGCCACCCCCAACCGTGACGTCCGCCAGACCATCGTCCATCTCCTCTCCAACATGAGCGACGGAAAGGAGATCCGCTCCTACCTGCAGCGGTTCTCCGAGGTGGACCGGTCCCGGTTCGCCGTGATCAAGATCGGCGGCGCCATCCTCGCCGATCAACTCGACGAGACCGCCGCGGCCCTGGCCTTCCTCCACACGGTCGGCCTGACCCCGATCGTGATCCACGGTGGCGGCCCCCAACTCGATCAGGTGCTGGCCGGGCGCAACATCGAGACCAGGAAGCTGGACGGGCTACGAGTCACCGACCCCGACGTTCTCGATGCCGCCCGTGACACGTTCATCGAGCAGAACATCCTTCTCGTCGAGGCGATCAGGGAACAGGGGGTGGCCGCCCATGGTCTCACCGCGGGTGCGTTCGAGGCCGACTTCGTCGACCGGGAGAAGTACGGGCTGGTGGGTGAGCCGACCGAGGTTCATGTAGCCCTGATCCGGTCCATCGTCGCCTCGGATGCGATACCCATCCTCACCTGTCTCGGGGTCGCCCCCGGCGGCCAGATCGTGAACATGAACGCCGACTCGGCAACCAGGGCTCTGGTCCATGCCGTCCAGCCGATGAAGATCATCTTCCTCGTCGACGTCGGTGGCCTGCTCGACGAGGACGAGCGGCTGATCGAGTCGATCAACCTGGCCTCCGACTACGAGCATCTCATGGCCCAGGCCTGGGTCCACTCCGGGATGCGGCTCAAGCTGGCCGAGATCAAGCGTCTCCTCGACGACACCCCGCTCTCCACCTCGGTGTCGATCACCACCCCATCTGGCCTGGTCAAAGAGCTGTTCACCCACGGAGGGTCGGGCACCCTGGTCCGCCGGGGGGAGTTGATCATGCGGGAGACGAACAAGAACGCCCTCGACGAGGGACAGGTGGCCAAGCTGGTCGAAGAGGCTTTCGGGCGGAGCCTGAAGGACAATTGGTGGCAAGATCTCGAGTTGGACAGCGCCTACCTCTCCGAGAGCCTGCGGGCAGGGGCCCTCATCGCCCGTGTCGACGACTTCGCCTATCTGGACAAGTTCGCCATCCTCGAGGACGCCCGTGGCGAAGGCCTGGCCCGGACCGTCTGGGCGCATCTGGTCGCCGACCACCCGGTCCTCTACTGGCGCTCCCGCACCGACAACAGCTTCAACAACTTCTACGTCGAGGAGGCTGACGGCTCGGTGAAGCGCGGCCCGTGGACGGTCTTCTGGAAGGGTGAGACCGAGTTCGTGCGCATCGCTCCCCGGGTCGAGGCCGTCGCCGGTCTCCCTGCCTCATTCCTGGGTGATGACAGTGAGTGATCGATCCTCGGTGGGCATCGTCGGGGCCCGGGGCCACACCGGCGCCGAGCTCTTGCGTCTGATCCGGGACCACCCGTCACTCGACCTGGCCTTCGCCGGGTCCCGGGAGTTGGCCGGCCAGCCGGTGCCCGGACGGGACGACGTCCTCTTCGAGTCGATCGGGCCCGAAGAACTGTCGACGCGGGACATCGATGCAGTTCTTCTCGCCCTGCCCGATGGCGCCGGCGATCCCTATGTCTCCGCCCTGGGCGAGGACACGATCATCGTCGACATCTCGGCAGACCATCGCTTCGACGACGCCTGGGAATACGGGTTGCCCGAGCTGTTCCGTGAGAAGTTGAAGGGCGCCACCCGGATCGCCAACCCCGGCTGCTACGCCACAACCACCCAGATTGCACTCGCCCCACTGCTCGACGTGGTCTCCGGGGTGCCCGCAGTGTTCGGGGTATCCGGCTACTCAGGGGCCGGCTCGACCCCGGGCCCGCGCAACGACCCGGAGCGCCTCCGGGACAACCTCATGCCCTACAAGCTGGTGGGGCACAACCACGAGCGAGAGGCCACCCAGCATCTCGGTGTGCCGGTCCGGTTCATCCCCCATGTCCACCCTGCCTTCCGCGGGCTCCTGGTCACGGCCCACGTGCCGCTCGGAGCCGAGATGGACGGCGACGCGGTGAGGGCCAGGTTCGTGAGGCAGTACGACGACGAGCCTTTGATCGAGATCAGGGACGAGATCCCGGAGCTCAAGGACGGGGCGGGATACCCCGGTGTCATCGTTGGCGGATTCGAGGTCAGCACCGACGGGCTCAACGCCGTTGTCGTCGCCGCCGAGGACAACCTGCTCAAGGGCGCCGCGGTCCAAGCGATCCAGAACCTGAATCTGGCCTTGGGTCTCCCCGAGTTCGAGGGGCTCGTCGACTGAGCGACTCCCTGAAACACACGCCGTTGATCGGGCGAGGGATGCTGGGAGACCCCAGGCTCACCCGGCTCCAAGTCGACGAGTGGCCGCTTCCCGAGGCGGGGGACGCGGCGAGAGCCAGCTAACCCGGTTCAGAGCCGACGAGTGGCCGGGCCCTGGGCGGGGGGTGCAGGGGGGTCGCCCCCCCGCACAGAAGAACTGGCACCGCATTGACTTAGTGGCGCCTGCCGCATATCTTTTGGATGTGTCTCGAATGACGATGTGCGCGTGTCTCTGTGAGAGCTCTCGGGCGGCCAGCCCGGGCGCCGACGCCGCACACCGTCAGCGCTCCTAACGACGCCACCGCCCGAGAGCAAAGACCTCCTCCCGGCGTCTCGACTCATTTCTGATCTCAAAGGAGCAATGAACACATGGCCTATGCCAATCCCGACGCACTCGTCACCACCGACTGGCTCAAGGAGAACCTGAGCGACCCCAACGTCAGGGTCATCGAGGTCGACGAGGACGCCACCGTCTACGACAAGGACCACATCCCCGGCGCCATCGCCTGGAGCTGGTCCGACGACCTGCACCACCCGACCCGTCGTGACTACCTCGACAAGGAGGGTTTCAACAAGCTGCTCTCTGCGGCCGGGGTGGGGCCCGACACCACGGTGGTCCTCTACGGGGGAAACAACAACTGGTTCGCCGCCTACGCCTACTGGCTCTTGAAGTACCGGGGTTTCGACAACGTGAAACTGCTCGACGGGGGCCGGAAGAAGTGGAACGTCGACTCGCTGCCCCTCGATTCGGAGACCCCGGATGTCGCGCCTACGGACTTCACGATCGGCGGCGCCGAACGGCCCGAGGTCCGCGCCTTCCGCGACCACGTCCTCGACACCCTGGGGTCGGCCACCCTGGTCGACGTCCGCTCCCCAGAGGAATTCAGCGGGGACAAGATCGCACCCGACCATCTCCCCCAGGAGCAGCCCTACGTGGCCGGACACGTGCCAGGCGCGAAGAACATCCCATGGGGCAAGGCCGCCAACGAGGACGGGACTTTCAAGACGGTCGACGAGCTGAAGGAGCTGTACGAAGACGCCGGGGTCACCGGTGGCGAGATCATCGCCTACTGCCGCATCGGCGAGCGCTCCTCGCACACCTGGTTCGTCCTCACCGAGCTCCTGGGCCACAGCGACGTGAAGAACTACGACGGATCTTGGACCGAATACGGCTCCCTGGTCAACGTGCCGGTGGAGCGGGGCTGAGAAGAGCCGGTGGGACGGAGCTTCGTCAGGTGAGTGGGAACGGAGACTGAAGCCACCAGGAGACGGGTGAGAGCTCGACCCTGGTCACCCACTTCACCCACCAGAAGCCCCGTCTCGCCGGGGCCACGATCCGGGCCGGGAAGCCGTGCCCGGGGCTCAATGGCTCGCCGCCGAGGCCGGTGACGAGCCAGGTGCTCTCCAGGTCCCGGATCGGGAACCGCCGTGCGTACCCGGTCTGTGACCAGGCGACGAAGCTGCGGTTGTCGCCGGCTTTGATGAGCTGATCCAGTCTCACCCCGGTCCACTGCTGCTCGGAGTACCAGCCACCGGTGCAGTCGAGGATGGCGGGGAAGCTCTCCTGAGGCATCGCCTCGAGCTCTTCCAGCGTGTACAACTGGCCGGCCACCTCGACCGACCACTCTGCGGCGTCGATCTCCGGCACCCGATCGTCGAGCCAGGAGGTGGTGGGAAGGGCCGTTGGGTCGTGGGAGCCCCGCTCATGCATCCCGGTGAACCGACGCTCATCACCCGGCGCTTCCAGCGCCTGAAGTGTCCCCTCCCAGGCAAGCCACATCGCCGTCGCCACTGCCGTCAGGGTTGTGGCTCGAAGAAACGCCCTCCGATCGACGTCGAAGTGCTTCGGCACCACCGGGTGCCTTCGAAAGTGGTCGATGGCGAGACCCAGCGCCAGCACCGCACCACCGACGTGGATCTGCATCACAGTCAGTGGCCCGATCCGTGAGATGGCGCCGTAGGAGTGGAGCAGACCCGTCGTCAGAGTGATCAAGACCGTCGTGAGCAGGACCAGGGAGAACACCCGGCCCGGTCGCTTCTTGCGCAGACCCCGTCTCACGATGGTCGTCTTCCAGGGGGCGAGAAGGAGGATTCCCAGGGCTACCGCCCCGTGGATCACGGCCGTGTCGAGGGGCCAGTCGACGCCGATGGCCTGACTGGCCAGACCCGAGACCACCGCGGTCACCAGCAGAATCGCCAGGGCCAGATTCGTCCGTCGTCCCAAAACACTCCCGGGATCGCCTATAACACGTGTTATACTGCGCGTTATCGAAGATGGCAACCCCTAGTCAACGTAAGGACCCGGTTCGGGAAGACCTCGTCGAGGCCGGCATCCGCCTCCTGGCGGAACAGGGAGCGGGCGCACTGGTGATGCGACGGGTCGCCGCCGCGGCCGGGGTGTCCACGATGTGCGTGTACTCCCGGTTCGGGGACAAGGCGGGTCTGCTCGATGCCGTCTACCAGGCGGGCTTCGATCGGCTCGAGAAGGCAATGGCCGCCGTCACCGGATCGGACCCCCTGGCACGAGCCATGAACCTGGCCCTCGCCTACCGGAGCTTCGCCATCGCGAATCCGGCCTTGTATTCACTCATGTTCGAGCGGGTAGTCGGGTTCAACCCTCCGACCGAGATGCAGACCCCCGCGCTCGGAGCGTCATCCTCGCTCATGGTGGCATCCATGAAGGAGGCGATCGAGGCAGGAATGGTCGAGTCGGAGAGCCCGGCGACTGCCGCCTACATACTGTGGACCGCGGTCCACGGGACGGTGGGTCTCGAGCTGGCCCGAGAGTCGCATCATCCGGTGCCGGGTTGGCTGATCGACCTGCCGGAGAACGGCGAGAAGGTGATCCGCGAGGTCATCGAGACCACTCTGCGTGGGATGGCGCCGGCTGTTCCCGCTGCCGGCGGGGGCTGAACGGATAACGTCCGGCCGATGGCGTTCACAGCAGTCGAGCTGATCGAAACCAAGAGAGACGGAAGAAACCTCTCGCCCCATGCCATCGAGTGGCTGATTCGTGCCTACACAGACGGAACGGTCACCGACTACCAGATGGCGGCCATGGCGATGGCGATCTTCCACCAGGGCCTTGACGCCGAAGAGCTGACGGCCTGGACCACCGCCATGCTGCACTCGGGCGAGGTGCTCGACTTCGGCGACATCACCGCCTCCAAGGTCGACAAGCACTCGACCGGCGGGGTCGGCGACAAGATCTCGATCCCCCTCGCCCCGCTGGTGGCGTCGGTTGGTGTCGTGGTGCCGATGATGTCTGGCCGGGGTCTGGGGCACACCGGCGGCACGCTCGACAAGTTGGAGACCATCCCCGGCTTCACCACCGAGATCGAACCCGACCGTTTCCGCCAGATCCTCACCTCCCATGGTCTGGTCCTGGCCGGCCAGACCGAGACCCTGGTCCCGGCCGATCGCAAGCTGTACGCCCTCCGGGACGCCACCGCAACCGTGCCCTCCCTGCCTCTGATCGCATCGTCGATCATGTCCAAGAAACTGGCCGAAGGGCTCGATGGCCTGGTCCTCGACGTCAAGACCGGGTCCGGGGCATTCATGAAAGACCTCGAAGGATCGCGCAGGCTGGCACGGACCATGGTCGACATCGGGGCCCGGCATGGGGTGAAGACCGCCGCTTTGATCACCTGGATGGGCCAGCCCCTCGGGTATGAGGTGGGCAACGCCAACGAGCTCAGGGAGTCGATCGAGGTCCTTCGAGGTGGTGGGCCGGAAGACGTCGTGGCGCTGACCCTGGCCCTCGGCGAATTGATGTTGGAGCTGGCAGGAATCGATGGGGGACGTGAGACCCTCACTGACGCCATCGAGTCGGGAAAGGCGCTGCAAAAGCTGATCGACGTCGCCGAGGCCCAGGGTGGCGACCCGGCCGTGATCGAAGACCCCGATCTGCTCCCCGTCTGCAGCGAGGAAGCGGTTGTCACGGCACCTCGTGGAGGATTCGTGACCCGGTGCGACGCCCTGACCATTGGCGTGGTGGCCACCAGGCTCGGGGCGGGCCGGGAGCGCAAGGAGGACACGATCGACCCGGGAGTGGCGATCACCCTCGCCGCCAAAGTCGGCGATCGGGTGGAGGCGGGCGACCCTCTGGCCCGGGTCCGCTACAGCGACAGCTCCCGCTGGCAGGCGCAGGAGGCGTCCTTGACGGCCGCTTGGACCATCGGCGACGAGGCTACCGAGCCCCAGGACCTG
>Ga0190265_10001251_pt1 | contig 16628 bp, 13 predicted proteins | sample Popmic124T_FD_133135 | JGI IMG/M metagenome (GOLD analysis project Ga0190265, IMG submission 133135) | Populus adjacent soil microbial communities from riparian zone of Indian Creek, Utah, USA - 124 T | ecosystem: Environmental > Terrestrial > Soil > Riparian zone | place: USA: Utah | collected...
AGCAACCCGATCCCTCCCCGCCGACGCCGATGTGGTGGAGTCAGCCAACCAGACCGGGCCGAAGGGGACAGGGCAGATGGCGCAGACCACCGTCGAGGGCATCGAGGGAGTGCAGGGGCTGGTCGGGCAGCACCTGGGCCACAGCGACTGGGTGGAGATCACCCAGGAGCAGGTCGACGGGTTCGCCGACGCGACCGGCGACCACCAGTGGATCCACGTCGACCCGGAGCGGGCGAAGAAGGAGAGCCCGTTCGGCGGCCCGATCGCGCACGGCTACCTGACGTTGTCGCTGATCCCGTCGCTGGTCCCGCAGATCATCGAGATCACCGGCTTCCGGATGGGCGTCAACTACGGCACGGAGAAGGTGCGCTTCCCGTCGCCGGTGCCGGTGGGCGCCCGGGTGCGGGCCGGCGCGACGCTCGAGTCGGCCACGCCCTTCGAGGGCGGCATCCAGATGAACCTCGGCGTCACCATGGAGGTCGAGGGCGGCACGAAGCCGGCGATGGTCGCCACCGTCGTCTACCGCCGCTACCTCTGACAGCTGCCCGCCACCCGGCGGACACGCGTCAGCTCTCGTGCAGGTCGTCGACCCAGCGGACCTCGTCGGGGCGCGCCTCCACGTCGGTCAGTTCCAGGTTGACGACCACCGGTTCCTGGCCACTGCGCACCACCACGCAGAACAGCGGCTCGTCGGGGCTGGCGTTGATCTCCTGGTGCGGCGCGAACGGCGCGACGTAGATGAAGTCGCCCGGCCCCGCTTCGGCCGTGAACTCCAGGCGCTCGCCCCACCGCATCCGGGCGCGGCCCCGCAGCACGTAGATGACGCTCTCCAGGTGACCGTGATGATGCGCGCCGGTCCGTGCCGCGGGGTGGATCTCGACGGTTCCGGCCCAGAGTCCCTCGGCGCCGGCGCGGGCGGCGTTGATCGCGGCGGCGCGGTTCATGCCCGGCGTCTGCGCCGTGTTCACGTCCAGTTCGCCGGCGCGCACGACACGGATCCCGGTCAGCCGCCAGTCGGATCCGGCGTGCTCACTGGACATCGGTGGTCCTCCTCGCTGCCACGGTGGCCGCCTCCGGCGCCCCTGGGCAGAGCCCATGGTCGTGCGCCACGGTCCGTCAGTCGACCAGGGCCTGGTTGACCAGCTGCCGCAGGTGGTTGCGGATCGGCAGGGTGCTGGACGGCAGCAGCTGCGTGTAGAAGCTGACGGTGACGTCCTCGACCGGGTCGACGTAGAACGCCGTCGACGCCGCCCCGCCCCAGCTGTAGTCGCCGGCGCTCGCGACGACGCCGTACCGCGCCGGGTCGATGATCATCGAGAACCCGAGGCCGAAGCCCACCCCGCGCAGCGGCGTCTCGGCGAACAGCGGCCGGCCGAAGGTCTCCAGGTCCTGGCCGCCGGGCAGGTGGTTGCTGACCATGTGCGCGATCGTGCGCGGGCCCAGCAGCCGGCCGCCGTCGTAGGAGCCGCCGCGGCGCAGCAGCTCGACGAACCGGAGGTAGTCACCGGCGGTGGAGACCAGGCCGCCGCCACCGGACAGGAACGCCGCCTTGGTGTGCGCGGCCGCGTCGAACGCCTCGAGGAACGCGAAGCCGGTGGGCGCGCCGCCCGGCTGCCCGGGGACCGCGCCGTAGAGGCGGGCCAGGGACTCGGGGTCGTCGTCCGGGCGGAGGCCGAAGGAGGTGTCCCGCATGCCCAGCGGGGCGAAGATGCGCTGCTCGAAGAACTCGTCCAGCGGCTGGCCGGAGAGCACCTCGACGAGGCGCCCGAGGACGTCGGTGGACACGCCGTAGTTCCACTCGCTGCCGGGCTGGAAGACCAGGGGCACCGACGCCCACTGGCGGCACACCTCGGCGGAGTCGGCGCCGGGCGGGGTGCCCCACTCGTGGCCCATCGCGCGGTACATGGCGTCGCACGGGTGGGCGTGGTGGAAGCCGTAGGTGAGCCCGGACATGTGGGTGAGCAGGTGCCGCACCCGGATCGGCTCGGTCTGCGGGGCGGTGACCGGCTTCATCGCCGAGCCGGCGACGTAGACGGGGGTGTCGGCGAACTCCGGGAGCCACTTCGCGATCGGGTCGTTGAGCTCGAACGCGCCCTCCTCGTACAGCATCATCGCCGCGACGGAGGTGACCGGCTTGGTCATGGAGAAGATCCGCCAGCGGGTGTCCTCCTCGACCGGCAGGCCGTTCTCGACGTCCCGCTGACCGGCCCGGCCGACGTGGACGAGCTTGCCGTGGCGGGCGACGGTGACCAGGAACCCGGGCAGCTGCCCGTCGTCGACCCAGCGGGCCAGCCGCCGGTCGATCCGCGCCATGCGGGCGGGGTCGAAGCCGACCTCCGCCGGGTCGGTGCTGACGGTCAGATCGCTGCGCACATGGGCCTCCGGTGCCTGGAGAGCCGTCCGCCGTCGGACGGCGCCTGCACGCGCATCCTGACCCACGACGTTGTGGGCCGGACCACACGGGTCAGGCAGCCGCCCGACGGTACGGCCCCGTCCGGAGGCTCGCCCTGAGCTTGCGAAGGGCGAGAGGGACGGGGTCCTTCATCAGACCGGGACGGAGCTGGCGGCCTTCTTGAGGTTCGAGCCGGCGGTCACCTTGACAGTGTTGGCCGCGGGGATGTCGATCGACTCGCCGGTCTGCGGGTTGCGGCCGGTGCGCGCCGAGCGCTGCGTGCGCTCGACGGTCAGCAGGCCGGAGACGGCGACCTTGTCGCCGCGGGTGATCGCGTCGACGAGCTCCTCCTGCAGCCCGGCGAGGACCGAGTCCACGGTCGAGGCGGGGACGTCGGCGCGCTTGGCGATGGCGGAAACCAGTTCGGCCTTGTTCATGAGGTTCCTCTCGTGTGTGCGGTGGCTGGTGCCAGGGCTCGGCACGGGGCCGGCTCCATCCCCGGACGCGGCAGGGCGCCGGTGGGGACCTCCCGGCAACCGCGCACGGGGCGCGGAAGGCCCGGGGACCCGGCCTTCTGGGAAGGCGGACCCCGGGCACCGTGCCATGTCGCCCCGGGGTCTGGCCACCCAGGGGTGCCTGGGAGGCCCGCCGACGACCCGTCAACCTCACCCGTACCACCCGCACGGGGGCCCGGAAACCCCCTCCGGCGGGCGCGTGGCCCGCTCTCCCCGCGTGGCCGGCTGATCGGCCGACCGCCACAGCGCGGATCGCCAGCGCGCGGGACGTCTTCCTCAGATGCTGTGGATGCGGTCCCGGACGGCCTGGACCAGCTCCGGGGTGATGTCGGTGACGCCGTGGTCGGCGGCCGCGTGGCCGGCGACCTGGCTGAAGATGCCGTCCTCGTCGGCGGCCGAGAAGCTGGCGCCGCAGCCGGGGATGACGTCTCCGCAGGCGAAGGTCTTCATGGGGTGGACTCCTTGTCGTCGTGGTTCGTCCGTGGGTGGTGCGTCCGGTCGCCGGGGCGGCCGGGGTCAGGGGACCGTCAGCGCTTCCGGGCGCCGGCCGCGAGGTCCTCGATGCGCAGCAGGCCGAGCACGTGGCCCGCCGGGTCGGTGCAGAGGACGGGGTCGAAGCGGACGGCGGGCGGCCGGGTGAGCGCCCGCTGCAGGGCTTCGGTGACGTCGGTCGTCGGGTGGACGCGCAGGGAGACCGGGGCCTCGTAGACCTCGTCGGTGCGCGGATCGTGCAGCAGCAGGCCGATCGGCTCGCCCTGCGAGCCGAGCAGCACCACCGGCGGGACGGCGGGCAGCTCCTCGTCCGGGCCGTGCTGGCGGACCGGGCGCAGCAGTCCCGCCACGGAGTCGGTGAGCCGCGCGCGGGCGACCTGGGCCCGGACCAGCTCGGTGGCCGCCTGCGAGAGCGGCGCGAAGCCGGGCGAGGGGCGGCCCAGCAGCCAGCCCTGCGCCAGCGGGACACCGAGCTGCGCGAACGCGGCGAGCTCGGCGGGTGTCTCGATGCCCTCGGCGAGCAGCCAGGCGTCGATCCGCCCGGCGAACTCCCCGAGCATCTCCGCCAAGGCCACCCGGACGGGGTCGGTGTCGGCGTCGCTGACCAGCGCCCGGTCGAGCTTGACCACCTGCGGTCGCAATGCGGCGAGCTGCTGCAGCCCCGAGTAGCCGCTGCCGGCGTCGTCGAGGGCGATCAGGGCTCCGCGGCCGCGCAGCTCGTCGCACTGGCGGCGCAGTGCCGCGAGGTCGTGGACCGGGGTGTGCTCGGTGAGCTCGACGACGACGCGGTGCAGGGCGGGCCGGGTGCCGAGCGCCTCCTGGACCGGCGCGGACCCGAGGATGTGCGGGCTCACGTTGACGGTGAGGAAGGTGTCCGGGGGCAGCAGGTCCACGACGGCGAGCGCCTTGTGGATCGCCAGGGACTCGAGTTCGGCGGCGATGCCGGCCTCCGCCGCCGCGGCGAACCAGACGTCGGGCCCGGCGGAACCGGGGAACCGGGCGAGCGCCTCGTAGCCGGCGATCGTGGCGCCGGCGAGATCGACGATCGGCTGGAACGCCAGCGTCAGGTCGTCCGGGTCGGCGAGCAGCGGACGGCAGTCCGGGAGACGCGCCGTTCGCGTGCCGATCATGCTTCTTCATCGACACCGGAGGCTGGTTCCTTGACCGGGAGATCCAGGTCTCACCCCGGCGGGGCGGTCGTCACCGGGAGTCACGGCCGTTGCGTCCCGGCAGGCGCGCGGGAGCCGCCGTGTCAGCATTACCCCGGACCCGCCGGACGGCGGCTGCTGGGGCGCACGCGGAAGGGGGCACCGATGTCGACCGAGCCCCTCCCGGTGACCCCGCACGCCGACCCGCTGCAGCAGCCCGACCGCGTGGCGGCGGCCCGCCGGCTGCTGCTCGAGGTGCCCGGCCCGGCGTCCTTCGACCGGCTCTCCGCGCTGGCGGCCCGCCTGCTGGGCACGGGCCACGCCAAGGTCACGCTGTTCACCGACCACGACGTCGTCGTCGGTGGCTACGGCCTGCCGCCGGGCGTGATCGGCGGCCCCGCGCTGCTGACCGGCGCCCTGTCGGCCATCGTCGTGACCACCGGCGCCCCGCTCGACATCCCCGAGGCCCAGGCGGAGCCGCGGGTCGCCGGCCTCCCCGCCGTCACGTCGGGCCAGGTCAGGGCCTACCTCGGGGCGCCGCTGGTGACCGCGTCGGGGCACGTCGTCGGCGCGCTGGCCGTCTACGACCCCGTCCCCCGGAACTGGAGCGACGACGCCGCCGAGCTGCTGCAGCAGCTCGCCGCCTCCGTCGTCGCCGAGCTGGAGCTCTCCGCCGCCCAGTCGGCCGCCGGTGCGTCCCGGGTCCGCCTGGAGGTCGCACTCGACGCCAGCTCCATCGGGATCTGGGAGCGCGACCTGCGCACCGACACCGGCTTCTGGGACAAGCGCTGCGCGGCGCTCTTCGGGCTGGAGGGCGCCACCGAGATCACCGCGTTCGACCAGATGATGCTCGAGCGCATCCACCCCGAGGACCACGCGACCGTCACGCAGGCCATGGAGACGGCGATCGCGGAGCGCAGCGCCTTCACCGTGGAGACCCGCATCCTGCGCACCGACGGGGACGTCCGCTGGGTGGTCTCCCGCGGCCGGGTGATGGGCAACACGCGGGGCGAGCCGGTGCGGGTGCTCGGCACGATCATCGACGTCACCGAGGCCCGCCACCAGGCCGAGCAGCGGCTCTCGGCGTTCCACCGGGCGACGGCGATCGCCGAGGTGGCGGCCGAGCTCGCCAACGCCGCCCGGCTGGAGGAGCTCCCGGAGATCGTGCAGCGCGGCGCGCAGGTGCTCGGCGCGGAGTCCAGTGCGCTGGCCGTGTTCGACCCCGACGGCGTCGCCCTGCGGCTGCACATGACGCGACGCCTGGCCGGCGAGATCCAGGAGCACGTCGACTACCCCGTCGAGGGCGTCGAGATCGAGCGCGACGAGAAGCAGCCCACCCAGTACGCGGCCATGCACGGCCGGCGGGTCCTGCTGGCGTCTGTCGAGGAGATGCTCACCCGCTTCCCCGCGACCCGCGAGGGCATCGAGCTCCTCGGCGTGAAGGCGATCGCCGCCCTGCCGCTGCGCATCGAGGGGCAGGTGCTCGGGACGTTCGTCGGGATCTGGCAGACCGAGCACGACTTCGTCGCCGACGACGTCGAGGTGCTGGAGGCGCTGGCCGCCCAGATCGCGCTGAGCGTCTCGCGGCTGCAGGCCGACGCCGAGCGCGCCCGGGCCGTGGCCGCGATGGGGGAGGCCAACCAGCGGCTGCAGCTGCTGGCCGAGGCCGGGCGGGTGCTCTCGGGCACGCTGGAGATCGACCAGCAGGTCGGCCAGCTCGTCGAGCTCGTCGTCCCCGAGCTGGGCGACTGGTGCTGGCTGGTGGTCACCGACGAGCAGGGGCGGCTGCGCGAGCTGGCCTGCGCCCACCGGGATCCCGCGCGCCGGGCCGAGCTGGAGACCTACGTCCGCTCCATGGTCGCGGTGATGACCGAGGAGGCCGGGGCGCGGGTGGTGACCACCACCGGTCAGCCGCTGGTGATGCCGTCGATCGACTGGGGGCAGGTGGAGCGGGCCCTGCCCGATCCCGGGGCCCGCGAGGCGCTGGCCCGGCTTGGCGCCGCCTCGGGGACGATCGTGCCGCTCGTGGCGCGCGGACACACGCTCGGTGCCCTCGGCCTGTTCAACCGCGAGGAGCGCGGGCCGCTGACCGCCGACCAGGTGGAGACCGCGGTCGAGATCGGCCGCCGGGCCGGCCTGGCGCTGCACCACGCCCGCCTCTACGGCCAGCAGCGCGCGCTGGCCGACGCGCTGCAGCGCAGCATGCTGACCGAGCCGCCCCGGATCGAGGGCTGCGAGGTCGTCGTCCGGTACGTGCCCGCGGCGGCGGGGGCCGAGATCGGCGGCGACTGGTACGACGCGTTCTTCGACCGCGAGGGGCAGCCGGTGCTCGCCATCGGCGATGTCGTCGGACACGACACCCGCGCCGCGGCGGCGATGGGTCAGGTCCGCGGCCTGCTGCGCGGCATCAGCTTCTCCAGCGGGGGCACGCCGGCCGAGGTGCTCCGGCGGGTGGACCGGGCCGTCGAGGGGCTCGCCCTCGACACCATGGCCACGGCGCTGGTCGCCCGCGTCGAGCGCGACGAGGGGGTTCCCGGGGCCCGGCTGCGCTGGGCGAACGCCGGGCACCCGCCCGCCATCACCATCAGCGCCGCCGGGGAGGTGAGCCTGCTCGACGAGAAGCCGGCCGACCTGCTGCTCGGCGTCTTCCCGGAGACCATGCGGGAGGACCACGTCTCCGTGCTCGAGCCGGGCGCGACCCTGCTGCTCTACACCGACGGGCTGGTCGAGCGCCGCGACCGCGACATCGACGAGGGCACCGAGGCGCTCATGGCGGTGGTCGCGGAGGTCGCCGACCTGCCGCTCGACGAGCTGTGCGACCGGCTGCTGGAGCGCTTGTTCCTGCCGGACGCGCAGGACGACGTCGCGGTCCTCGCCGTCCGCCTCAGCTCCGACGCCTGACCCCCGGCCGGGCCGCCCGGCCGTCAGCCGCCCGGTGCCCGCCCGTCGCCGTTCCCCCGGCGTCGGCGTCCCAGCCGGTTGCGCGCGCGCAGCGGCAGGTCGACGGCGACCGGCGCCTCCCAGCCGCGCCACACCGAGAGCATCCGCAGCGTGCTGACCAGCACGATGACGACGACCGCGACCGGCAGCGGGTCGAGCTCCAGCGGACCCGCGAGCACCGCCAGCACCGAGGCCCCGATCATGGCGGCCACGGCGTTGTAGGGCCCGGGCTGCACGATGTCGGCCCGCTGGGCGAGCAGCACGTCACGGATCACCGCCCCGCCGACCGCCGTCGCCGTCCCGATGAACACGACGGAGGCGGTGGGCAGGTCGGTGAGCTGTGCCTTCTGCGCGCCGATCACCGTGAAGAAGCCGAGCGTGACGGCGTCCAGCACCACCAGCAGCCCGGTGAGCCGCGACAGCCAGCCGGAGAAGAAGAAGGTGACTGCCGCGGCGATGGAGACCGTCGGCAGGTAGGCCGGGTTGGTGAGCGCGACCGGCGGCCCCTCGGCCAGCAGGACGTCGCGGATCAGCCCGCCACCGAGGCCGCCGCAGACGGCCAGGAGCAGCACCCCCGAGACGGCGAACCCCTCGCGGGCGGCGAGCAGCCCACCGGTGAGGGCGCCGATGACGATGGCGGCGAGGTCGACGGCGGCCGGAACCCGCAGTGTCTCGGCCGCGGCCAGGATCTCCACGGGCGCTCATTCTCCCTGCCGCGGTTCGCCGGCCGGTCCACGCCACCAGGGGTGTGTCTCCGGAAGCTCTGCCTCTGCCCCGCGGGAGTGGGCAGAGGCAGAGCGTCGGGAGGGTTACTGGGCGGGGGCGACCTCGAGCGCGGTCGCCGTCCCGTCCGGGGTGTCCTGGCCGGTCCCGGCGCGCAGCTCGGCGTCGCGGGCGGCCATGGCCTCCTGGCGGTCGGCCTCCTCCTCGAGGATCTGCGCGGCCTTCCAGCCGGCCGGGATGGCGAACGCGTCGACCAGCGTGGTCATGTGCGGCCGCAGCTCCTTGAGCAGCTGGTTGACCGTGCTGGTGAGCAGCTTGGCGCGGGACGCGGTGAGCCGTCCGTGCTCCAGGAACCAGGCCTTGTCGGCCTCGATGGTCGAGAGCGCGTACAGGTCGCAGACCGTGTCCAGCAGGGCCCTGGCGGCGGGGTCCTCGGTGCGGTCGACACCGGCGACGAAGGCTTCGAGGACGACGCGGTCGATGTGCGTCTGCGCCGTCTTCAGCACGTGGTCCTGGACGTCGTTGAACATGTCGAACGGGGTCATCGGGTGGGTGGGATGTGTCTCCATGGTCGAGTTCTTGCGCAGCCGCCGGATCGCGCCCTCGAGGCTGTGCTTCTCGCGGAACTCGAACATCTTCAGCTGCCAGCCGCGGTCGAGCATCGGGACCTCGTCGTCCCGGCCCGGAACGGCGTCGATCAGCCGGGCGATCAGGGCCCGGGCCGCCGTCCGCTCCAGGACGGTCTCGCGCACCATGTCGGCGACGAAGCCGACCCGGCCCCAGCCGTCCAGCGAGCCGAACGTGTCGCGGTAGCCGGTCAGCAGGCCCTTGGCGACCAGCTGCAGCAGGACCGTGTTGTCGCCCTCGAACGTGGTGAAGACGTCGGTGTCGGCCTTGAGGTGGGGCAGCCGGTTCTCCTGCAGGTAGCCGGCCCCGCCGCAGGCCTCGCGGCACATCTGGATGGTCGCCGTCGCGTGCCCGGTCTGGGCCACCTTCAGCCCGGCGGCGCGTGACTCCAGCTCGCGCTGCGCGGCCTCGTCCACCTCCTCGCCGTGCACGTGGACGGCGGTCTGGACGTCGTGCATCGTCTCGACCAGCGTGCCCTGCGCGAAGTGCAGCCCGTAGGTCTTGGCCAGCGCCGGCAGCAGCTTGCGCTGGTGCACCAGGTAGTCGTTGATGACGATCTCGCGCTCCTCGCCGGGCGCGGCGAACTGGCGGCGCACGTTGCCGTACCGGACGGCGATGTCGAGTGCGAGCTTGGTGGCCGAGGACGCCGAGCCGCCGACGCTGACCCGGCCGCGGACCAGGGTCCCCAGCATGGTGAAGAAGCGGCGGGTCTCGTTCTCGATCGAGCTGGTGTACGTGCCGTCGGCCGCGACCTGGCCGTACCGGTCCAGCAGCATGTCGCGCGGGACCGCCACGTGGTCGAAGCTCAGCCGGCCGTTGTCGACGCCGGGCAGGCCCGCCTTCGGGCCGTCGTCGCCGATGGTGACGCCGTCGCACGGCGTCCCGTCCTCGTTGCGGATCGGCACCAGCCACGCGTGCACCCCGTGGTTCGTGCCCCGGCTGACCAGCTGGGCGAAGACGACCGCCATCCGCCCGTCCTTGGCCGCGTTGCCGATGTAGTCCTTGCGGGCGGCCTGGTGCGGGGTGTGCAGGTCGAACGTCTCGGTGGCGGGGTCGTAGGTGCACGTCGTCCGCAGCTGCTGGACGTCGGAGCCGTGGCCGGTCTCGGTCATGGCGAAGCAGCCCGGCAGGTCGAAGCTCATCACGTCGCGCAGGTACTTCTCGTGCTGACGCCGGTTGCCGAGCAGCTCCAGCGCCCCGCCGAACAGCCCCCACTGGACGCCGGCCTTGACCATCAGCGACAGGTCGGCGAAGGCGAGCATCTCGATCGAGGTCACCGAGGCGCCGGAGTCGGCCTCGCCGCCGAACTCCTTGGGGAAGCCGAAGCCGACGCGACCGGAGTCGGCCAGCTTCTTGGCGGCGCGGGTCACCCGCTCGCGGGCCTCCTGCATGGTCTCGCCGTAGACCGGCAGGAAGTCGCGGTCGCCGAGGTTCTCGCGGGCGTCTCGGCGCACGTGCGCCCACCGGCCGTCCAGGACCTCTCGCAGGGCCTCCGGGTCGACCGACGTGGGCAGGCTGTTCGTCACTGGTCCTCCAGGGTGCGGGGTTCGGCCGTTCCGACTGCCGAGAGTCCGGCCCAGGCGAGATCGGTCAGGTGGGCGGTGAGCTCGGAGCGGAGCATGGGGCGCTGGGCGCGGAGCCACCAGTCGGCTGCCGACCGGACCATGCCGACGACGCCGTGGCCCCAGGGCGCGGCCGCCCGGGTGTCGTGGCCCGAGCGCTCGAGCGCCAGGCCGACGATCGCGGCCGCCTGCTCGCCGACGAGGTCGGACAGGCTGCTGATCGGGTCGCGGTCGGCCGGGCGGTCGAGCGCCTGCTGGTGGACGACGAAGCGGTACAGCTCGGGGTCGGCCTCGAGGAAGCCCAGGTAGGTGTCGATCGCCGCCGCGACCATCTCGCGCGGCTTGTCGCTGCTCTCGATGGCGTCCCGGAGCTTGGGCAGCAGCTGGGAGGCCACCCGCGTGCAGACGGTGAGGTAGAGCTCGGTGCGGTCGGTGAAGTGCCGGTAGACGACGGTCTTGCTCGTCCCCGCCTCCGCCGCGATCTCCTCCATGCCCACGCCGGCGCCGTGCTTGGCGACGGCGGTCACCGTCGCCTGGACGAGTTGTTCCCTGCGCTCTCGTCGGTGTTCGTCCCACCTCGAGTCGCGCCGGTCACGCGTGGGGGCTACTCCTTCGGGGGCGCGGAGGTTGTCCGCAGCCCTGCCGGGCACAGCACTGGCCTGCGACGAGCGTCTCACCGCCTCGGCTTTCATGTAATCGACAGTACCGCGTACTCTGAGTACCGGCCAACCCGGCCACTCTCTCGAACCCCGGAGGTCCCGATGGCAGCCCCGACCCGGAAGGCCGCGATCGTCGGCGGGAACCGGATCCCGTTCGCCCGCAGCAACTCCGCGTACGCGCAGGCGTCCAACCAGGACATGCTCACCGCGACGATCGACGGACTGGTCGCCCGCTTCGGCCTCCAGGACAAGCAGCTGGGTGAGGTCGTCGCCGGCGCCGTCCTCAAGCACGCCCGCGACTTCAACCTGACCCGGGAGTCCGTGCTGGGGTCCCGGCTCGCGGCGACGACGCCGGCCTACGACGTCCAGCAGGCCTGCGGCACCGGCCTCGAGGCCGCGATCCTGGTCGCGAACAAGATCGCCCTGGGCCAGATCGAGTCCGGCATCGCCGGTGGCGTCGACACCACCTCCGACGCCCCGCTCGCCGTCGGCGACGACCTGCGCCGGGTGCTCATCTCGCTCAACAACGCCAAGACCCTGCCGGACCGGCTCAAGGCGCTGGCGAAGATCCGCCCCGGCCAGCTCGTGCCCGAGATCCCGCGCAACGCCGAGCCGCGCACCGGTCTCGCCATGGGCGACCACGCGGCGATCACCGCCAAGGAGTGGGAGATCGGCCGGGAGGAGCAGGACGAGCTCGCCGTCCGCTCGCACCGGAACATGGCCGCCGCCTACGACCGCGGCTTCTTCGACGACCTGGTGACGCCGTTCCTCGGTCTGACCCGCGACAACAACCTGCGGCCGGACTCGTCGGTCGAGAAGCTGTCGACGCTCAAGCCGGTCTTCGGCAAGGGCGAGGGTGCCACGATGACGGCGGGCAACTCGACGCCCCTGACCGACGGCGCCTCGACGGTGCTGCTCGCGTCGGACGAGTGGGCCGCGGAGAACGGCCTGCCGGTGCTCGCCCACCTGGTCGACGCGCAGACCGCGGCCGTCGACTACGTGCACGGCGGCGAGGGCCTGCTCATGGCCCCCGTCTACGCCATGCCGGTGATGCTGGCCCGCAACGGCCTGACGCTGCAGGACTTCGACTTCTACGAGATCCACGAGGCGTTCGCCTCGACGGTGCTCTCCACGCTGAAGGCCTGGGAGGACCCGGCGTTCTGCAAGGGCAGGCTGGGCCTCGACGCCCCGCTGGGCTCGATCGACCGGTCCACGCTGAACGTCAACGGCTCGTCGCTGGCGGCCGGGCACCCGTTCGCCGCGACCGGCGGCCGGATCGTCGCCCAGCTGGCGAAGACGCTGCACGAGGCGGGTCCCGGCAAGCGGGGCCTGATCAGCATCTGCGCCGCCGGCGGCCAGGGCGTCGTCGCCATCCTCGAGTCCTGAGCGGAAGGAAGAGACCTCACCGATGAGCGACTGGTACCGCGACTTCGCGAACTCCGGGTTCGGCACGACCGTCACCAGGCAGCTGGGCCTGCCGCGCCCTGCCGTGCTGCGCCGCCACGAGCCCGGTCAGCCGCTGCTGCCCGGGCCGGCGGTCATCGGCTCGGCGGGAGAGGGGCGGCTCCGCGAGGCGCTGACCCAGCTCCTCCACGCCGAGGGCATCCACGTGCAGTCGCCGGTCACCGCCGACGGCTCAGGCGACGGCGAGAAGCCGGCCGCGGTGATCCTCGACGCCACCGGCCTGCGCACACCGGCCGACCTGGCCAGTGCGCACGACTTCCTCTCGCCGGCCGTCAAGCGGCTGCGGGCCACCGGGCGGGTGCTGATCCTCGCCGACCCGCCGTCGGACGCCGGCTCCCCGGCCCAGGCCGCGGCGCGGCAGGCGCTGGACGGACTGGTCCGCTCCATCGGCAAGGAGTTGCTCGACGGGTCGACGGCGAACCTGGTCTACGTCCCCGAGGGCGCCGAGGCCTCGATCGCCTCGCCGGTCCGCTTCTTCCTGTCCGGGCGCTCCGCCTACGTCGACGGCCAGGTCATAAGCGTGTCCGCCGCGACCGTCCCCGCGGCGGCGGACGACGAGAAGCCGCTGGCGGGCAAGGTCGCCGTCGTCACGGGTGCCGCCCGCGGCATCGGTGCGGCCATCGCGAAGGTGATGGCCCGGGACGGTGCCCACGTCGTCGCCGTCGACATCCCGGCGGCCGGCGACAAGCTGGCCGAGGTCGCGAACGGGATCGGCGGGACGGCGCTGCAGCTCGACATCACCGCCGACGACGCCCCGCAGCGGCTGGTCGAGCACGTGAGGGAGCGGCACGGCGGCGTCGACATCGTCGTCCACAACGCCGGCATCACCCGCGACAAGCTGCTGGTCAACATGGACGCCGCCCGGTGGAACTCGGTGATGGCGGTCAACCTGCAGGCGCAGCTCGACATCACGCAGGCGCTGCTGGACGCCGAGGGCGCGCTCAAGCCCGACGCCCGCGTGGTCTGCGTCAGCTCGCAGTCGGGCATCGCCGGCAACCGCGGGCAGACCAACTACGCGGCGTCGAAGGCCGGCGTCATCGGCATGGTCCGGGCCTGGGCGCCGCGGTTCGCCGAGCGCGGCGCGACGATCAACGCCGTCGCGCCGGGCTTCATCGTCACCGAGATGACGGCGAAGATGCCGTTCGGCACCCGCGAGGTCGGCTCCCGGATCAACTCCCTGCAGCAGGGCGGGCTGCCGGTCGACGTCGCCGAGACGATCGCCTGGCTCTCCCAGCTGGGCAGCGCCGGGGTGAACGGGCAGACCGTGCGGGTCTGCGGCCAGTCGATGCTGGGCGCCTGATGGCCGTCACCGTCCTCGACGAGGCGCCGAACCTCGCCCGGCTCTACGCGAAGGCCGCCGTCACCGCCCGGGGCCGGGGCGGGGACCTGCCGGACACGCACCTCGCGCGCAGGGACGTCCGGGTCGACCAGGCGCACCTGGCCGCGTACGCGCGGGTGTGCCGGCTGTCGCTGAACGACGTCCTGCCGGCGACCTACCCGCACATGCTCGCGTTCCCGCTGCAGATGGCGCTGATGAGCGACCGCTCGTTCCCGCTGGCGCTGCCGGGCCTGGTGCACGTGCGCAACCGGATCGACGTCGTCCGTGCCATCCGCAGCGACGAGCCGCTGGACCTCGAGGTGTGGGCCGAGAACTTCGCGCGGCACCGCAGCGGCGCCGCCGTCGACCTGCACGCCACGGCCTCGGCGGGCGGTGAGGAGGTGTGGCGGTCGACGTCGACCTACCTCGCCCGCGGCGCGACGGCGCCCGAGGGGGCGCCCGAGGCCGACACCGACGTGGCCGTCGGCGACCTCGAGCGGGTCGCCGCGACCTGGCGCATCCCGGACGACGCCGGGCGCCGCTACGCCAAGGTCTCCGGTGACGTGAACCCGATCCACCTCTCGGGGCTGACCGCCAAGGCGTTCGGCTTCAAGCGGGCGATCGCGCACGGCATGTGGGTGAAGGCCCGCGTGCTCGGCGCGCTGTCCGGCCGGCTGCCCGACGCGGTCGCCGTCGACGTCGGGTTCCGCAAGCCGCTGTTCCTCCCGTCGACGGTCACGCTGGCTACGGCGAGGGGCGAGGACGGGTGGGACGTCGCCGTCCGCAACGCCACCAGCGGCACCGAGCACGTCGTCGGGACGTTCCGACCGATCTGACGAAGGAGTCGCCCGATGCCCGTGTCCTTCGACCTCACCGAGGACCAGGTCGAGCTGCAGAAGTGGCTGCACGAGTTCGCCGCGAACGTCGTCCGCCCCGCGGCGCACGAGTACGACGAGCGGGAGGCCTTCCCCTGGGACGTGCTGCAGGAGGCGGCGAAGATCGGGCTGTACTCGCTCGACTTCTTCGCCACGCAGTGGTTCGACGAGTCGGGCCTCGGCATCCCGCTGACCATGGAGGAGCTCTTCTGGGGTGACGCCGGCATCGGGCTGGCCATCGTCGGCACCACGCTCGCAGCGGCGTCGGTGCGCGCCAACGGCACCGACGAGCAGGTCGGCCAGTGGATCCCGGCCATGTTCGGCACGGTGACGGAGCCGAAGGTCGCCGCGTTCTGCTCGTCGGAGCCCGACGCCGGTTCCGACGTCGGGGCGATGCGCACGCGGGCGGTCTACGACGAGGCGACCGACGAGTGGGTGCTGACCGGCACCAAGACCTGGGCGACCAACGGCGGCATCGCCGACATCCACGTCGTGACGGCCGTCGTGGACCCGGCACTGAAGTCCCGCGGGCACGCCAGCTTCGTCGTCCCGCCGGGCACCCCGGGCCTCGCGCAGGGGCAGAAGTTCCTCAAGCACGGCATCCGCGCCTCGCACACCGCCGAGGTCGTGCTCGACGGCTGCCGCATCCCCGGCGACTGCCTGCTCGGCGGCCGCGAGAAGCTCGAGGAGCGGCTGGCCCGCGCCCGCGAGGGAGTGCGGAGCGGCCGCACCCAGCCGTCGATGGCGACCTTCGAGCGCACCCGGCCCGGTGTCGGCGCGCAGGCGGTCGGGGTCGCGCGGGCCGCCTACGAGTACGCGCTCGAGTACGCGAAGCAGCGCGTGCAGTTCGGTCGGCCGATCATCGAGAACCAGGCGATCGCTTTCATGCTCGCCGACATGAAGACCTCCATCGACGCCGCCCGGCTGCTGGTCTGGCGGGCCGCGTGGATGGCGCGGACCGGCCAGCAGTTCACGTCCGCCGAGGGCTCGATGAGCAAGCTCGTCGCCGGCGAGACTGCCGTGCGCGTGACGGAACGGGCGATCCAGATCCTCGGCGGCAACGGCTACACCCGCGAGTACCCGGTGGAGCGGATGGCCCGGGACGCCAAGATCTACACGATCTTCGAGGGCACCTCGGAGATCCAACGGCTGGTCATCGCGCGCACGATCTCCGGCGTCCAGATCCGCTGAGGTCGCGGCGGGGCGCGACGCCGTGCGCGGATCGGCAGTTCCGGGCCCTTTTCCTGCCGATCAGCGCACACCGTCGCCCGGCGTCCGCAGCGGAACCGGATCGGCACTGAACTGATCCGCACAACCGCGGGTGTGCGGTCCTGTCGCTTCTCGCCTTGATCAGGCGTCCGTCTGACCTGCGGTTTCGCCGGGATGTCACGATCGGGTAACGCGACGCCTCAGTGCCGTTGGGTCGCGCGGCGGCGCGTTCCCGGCGACCTCGGCCGTGGTCTGGTCTCTCCCGTCCGGAGCACCGGGCCACCGCCCCGGCGATTCCGGGTTCCCCTCAGGGAGTCGACGTGCAGCTCACGTCATCACCCCGTCGTGCGCTCGGTCTCCTGGCCGCCACCACGATCGGACTGTCCACCGCAATGCTCGGCGTCTCTGGCGTCGCGAGCGCCGCTCCGGGCGACGCCGTGGTGACCGAGGAGGTCGCGGCCGCGCTCTCCGTCCCCTCCGCACCCGAGGCGCTCGACGTCGAGGAGGTCGGTGACGGCTCGGTGACCCTCGTCTTCGAGGTCTACTACGACGCCGACGAGTCCCCGATCACCGGTTACGAGGTCAGCACCAACAACGGTGTGCTCTGGAGCCCCCTCGCCGCCACGGCGGAGTACAACGACGAGCGGCGCGTCGGCACGGTGACCGGACTGACGAACAAGACCGCCTACACCTTACTGGTGCGG
>Ga0190265_10001252_pt1 | contig 16625 bp, 11 predicted proteins | sample Popmic124T_FD_133135 | JGI IMG/M metagenome (GOLD analysis project Ga0190265, IMG submission 133135) | Populus adjacent soil microbial communities from riparian zone of Indian Creek, Utah, USA - 124 T | ecosystem: Environmental > Terrestrial > Soil > Riparian zone | place: USA: Utah | collected...
ATCGTGCTCCCGCTGATCAGCGGGCACAAGGCGGGCATCGCGCTAAACATCAATGAGCTGGAAGGGCACTTCCTGGCCGGCGGCAACGTGAACCGCGTGGTCAACGCGCTGATCTCCGCGGACAAGGCCGGGATCGCTCTCGCCTACAAGCAGGCGACGGCGATCGACCTGGCGGGCCGCGACGTGTTCGAGGCGGTGCAGGTGAGCGTCAACCCCAAGGTCATCACCACGCCCAAGGTGGCGGCGATGGCCAAGGACGGCATCCAGCTCCTGGCGTTGGCCCGGATCACGGTGCGCGCCAACATCAACCGACTGGTGGGCGGCGCGGGCGAGGAGACGATCCTGGCCCGGGTCGGCGAGGGGATCGTGAGCACGATCGGGTCCGCCGAGTCGCACAAGAAGGTGCTGGAGAACCCCGACATGATCTCCAAGACCGTCCTCGCCAAGGGGCTCGACGCGGGAACCGCGTTCGAGATCCTCTCGATCGACATCGCGGACGTGGATGTGGGCAAGAACATCGGCGCGGAGCTCCAGACCGACCAGGCGGAAGCCGACAAGCGGATCGCGCAGGCAAAGGCCGAAGAGCGCCGGGCGCTGGCGGTCGCGATGGAGCAAGAGTACCGGGCCGAAGCTCAGAAGCAGCGGGCGTTCGTCATTGCAGCAGAGGCCCAGATTCCGCTGGCGATGGCGGAGGCGTTCCGGAACGGGAACCTCGGCATCATGGACTACCAGCGCTACCGGAACGTTCAGGCCGACACCGCCATGCGCCAGTCCATCGCAGGTCAGACCGACAGCGGCACGGCCACCGGTTCCTGATGGATTTCAACGGGCTGTTGCTGGTCGGCTTCCTCTGGCTGGTGGTCAACCTGATCGGCCGGGCCAAGGGCGATTCGCGGCCCAAGGCGCGCACCCTCCCCAACCGCCCGGCGGGGCCGCCGGTGCGGGCGGGGGGCGAGCCCGTGGACGCCGACGCGACGCAGCGGGAGGGAAGCCAGCTCGAACGGCTGCTGCGTGAGCTGGAGCGCAACATGGAAGAGGCGGGCGGGTTTCCCGGCCGCCCCACCCGCGCGTCTCTTCCCACACCGACACCATTGCCGGACGCCGAAGAGATCGAGGACCGCACCTCCCTGGAAGAACCCGAGCGGGTCGTCAGCCTGGAGCACGAGGTCGTGCGGGCGCCCCGGAAGCGGGTGGACTACGACGAGGCGGCGGAAGGGATCGAGCGCGGCCGGATCGAGGCGGCCGCGGCGCGGAGCGGCGAGCTGACCAAGGCGGATCACACGCGGTTCGACCAGCGCATCCGCGAGGAGTTGCCCGATCACACGGCGGTTCGGAAGTACACGCCGGCGCAGCTCCGAGACGCGATCGTCTGGCGGGAAATTCTGGGGCCGCCGGTGTCGGAGCGGGACTGAGCGGTTAGCGCGGCTGGCCGGGCGCGTGGTATCTTTCGCCGGCGCCCGAGTGGCGGAATGGCAGACGCAGCGGACTCAAAATCCGCCGGGGGCAACCCCGTGCGAGTTCGACTCTCGCCTCGGGCACTCTTCTCATCGTACGACGTCCTATCGCAGCGCCGCACTCCCCATCATCCGATCCAGAACTGCCGCCGCCACCCATTGGTGGCCCTTGGCGTTCCAGTGACCGTCTGTCTGGTAGTACAGATCCGGCCGCGCGGATCTGGTCGGGGCCTCGATCAGATCGGCGCCCTGACGCCGGAAGATCTCCTGCAGGCTCGCGAGCCGCGGGCCCTCCACGCCGACCTCCAGCCCGAGGACCGGCCAGCCGGCCCGCTCGCACAAGGCGAGCGATTCCTCGAGGAGGCGATAGGTCAGGGAATCGGCGGCCGCGGTGGCCGTGCGCTGGGGCGCGGCCCCGCCGCGTGCCGGCTGCGCCTGCCGCAGCAACCCGATGAGATAGGAGTAGTCGAGACCAGGAATCGCCTCGATCCAATCCTGCGCGGTCCGCGACCAGCCGGGCTGAGGAATCGGCTTTTCCACCAGCGCGCCGCCGGGTCCGATCGCGAACAATCCCTCTTTCCGGTTGTCGGAGAAATCGTTCTCGGAAATCTGGAGCACCACGACGCGAGGGTCGAATCGCTTGGCGTCGCCCCGCAGGAACTTGATCCAGCGCCCGTTCCCGTTGTCGCCCATGCCCGAGTTCACGACCCCGAGGTGGGGATTCTTCGCGACCAGGGCCCGCCGCACCAGCTCGGGAAACTCCTCGCCGTCGTTGACGCCGTATCCCATCGTGAACGAGTCACCGATGAAGAGAGCGGAGCCGCCGGATGCGGAATCGGGCTCCGGACCGCGGAATCCGAGAGAATTGGTCGTCAGGCTGTTGGTGAATTCGGGGGTGTAACGGACGGCGTGAAAGTTGCGCTTCAGGCGTTTCCCGTAGACGGGATCGTAGGTGCTGTACGAGGGGCCCACGTTCCGCACCGGCACCAGCAGCCGGACGGCGATTTCGGCGGCCCCCAGGGCCAGCGCCGTGACGCCCAGGGCAAGTGCCACATTTCGCACCAGGTCGGCTCTCACAGCGGCCGCCCGGCCGGCAAGTAGGATGGCATGGCTGGGAAGCTATGAGTCGCGGGAAGGTGACACAACTCGGCTAACTTTATGATCGCCCACTCTACATCCGAGCCCACGTGAAGTCGACTCTCAAGAAGCTGGTGCGCACGGGCCAAACCCGATTCCCCGGCTTTCTCGACGCGAAATTCGCGATCATGCGACGGTACAGGAACGCCCTCGGCATACCGTTCGAGCGCGACTTCCGAGCACTCCGGCTCTTTCCCGACCAGCCGGACGCGCTCTACCTGGATGTCGGAGCCAACCGGGGGCAGAGCACCGATGCGATTCTCATGACCACTCGGCGGAGCCGGATTCAGCTGTTCGAGCCGAACCCGCTGCTCTGGGAGAAACTGGAGCGCCAGTACGCCGGCAACCCGAGAGTCGTCATCCACAAGGTCGGCCTGGGTGATGCGCCCTCGGACCAGGTGCTGCATATCCCCTTCTACAAGCAGTGGATGTTCGATGGGCTGTCCTCCTTCGATGAGGCCAAGGCGAGAAACTGGCTCAAAGGCCGGATCTTCGGGTTCCGCGACGAGGACCTGACCGTCCGGAAGGTGCCCTGCCACATCCGAACGCTGGACGACTTCCAGCTCGATCCGTTCTTCCTCAAGCTGGACATCCAGGGGTACGAGTATCAGGCGCTGCGCGGAGCCGAAGCCACCATCCGCCGCAGCGAGCCCATCGTGCTCCTCGAATCACCCAGCGACGAGATCTTTGCGTTCCTGAAGCGATGCGGGTACCAGCACTACGCCTTCAAGGGAGACACGTTCGTGCCCGGCGCGCGCGGCGAGATGAACACGTTTCTGATGACCCAGAGCAAGGTCGCGTTGATCCCGCGGCACATCGCGAGGGCCGGCTGAGCTCGAGAAGCGGGTGGCTCACCCTGGCGGGCATTCTCGCGCTCGGGGTGTTCCTGCGGCTCTGGCACCTGGAGACCCAGAGCCTGACGATGGACGAGGTGGCCGAGCTGCGGCTCGCCGCGACCAGTGTCCCCGAGATCGTGCGGTATGGCGACGGCTTTCCGCCCTTGTTCAGCCTGCTGGTCCACTGGTGGATGCAGGTCCCGGGAGCGGAGCAGGCGCCGCGCGTGTTCGTCGCGCTGATCGGCATCCTCGGCCTGCCGCTGATGTGGCTGCTGGGCCGCGAGCTCGGCGGCGAGAAGCTGGGCCTCCTCGCCGCCTTCCTGCTGGCGATCTCACCGATCCACGTCTGGTATTCCCAGGACCTGCGCGCGTACGGGTTGTACTTCCTGACCGTGATCCTGGCGGGCTGGCGGTACGCCGTCGCCCGGCGAACGGAACAGCGGCGCGACTGGCTGCTGTACGCGCTGGCCGCGGCCTTCGGGCTCTGCATTCACTACTACTTCGCGCTCTTCATCGCGGGCCTGGTCGCAATCGATCTGCTGGAACCGGGCGTGCCGGGTCGGATTCGCCGCACGGTGAGCCGGCACTGGCCCGTCGCCCTCGCCGGTCTCGCGCTGCTTCCGCTCCTGATCCCGGACATCCAGGCGCAAGCGAGCTTCGCCATGCTCGAGCGCCCTCTCGACCTGAGCGCGCTCTTCTACACCCTGTTCACCTGGCTGGCCGGATTCAGCCTGGGCCCCTCGCTGCGCGAGCTGCATACGATCTCGTCGCGGGAGGCGATCCGCGAGGTGCTGTGGTGGGCAGTTCCCATCGGCCTGGCAACCGGGTATCTGCTGCTCCGCGGACTGCGTGACCCGGCGCAGCGGCGCACCTGGCTGGCTCTCGCGCTGGTCGCCGGGCTGCCGCTCCTCATCTGCGCGGTGCTCGGAGGCGTGCTCGGATTGAGCTATCGGCCCAGGTACGTGGCGTGGGGCGCGGTGCCGGTGCTGTTGCTGCTCGCGACGGGCGCGATGCGGGCAGGCCGGGGAGGAACCCTGGCCGTGGGCATGCTGGCCGCCATCTCGGTGGTTGCCCACGTCAACCGCCACACGGGCGAGCGCTATATCAACGAGGATGCGCGAGGACTGGCGCGGGAGATCGAGCGCCAGGTCGAGCCCGGCGAACCCGTCTTCGTCGTCTCGGGCTACATGGGCGAGCCGCTCGAGCACTACCTGAATCCGCGCTGGCCCTTGCACCCGTTCGGACTCGCCGAGACGACGCCCAACCCGGCACCCGCGCTGGGAGAGATGCGACGGGTGGTCGAGCCCGGGCGGCGTTTCTGGCTGGTGTATTCCCGCGCATTCGACGGAGATCCCCGCGGCCGGATCCTCGACTCGCTGAACACCGCGGCGGGCCTTCGGGTACGCAGCGCCGTGCCCGGCATGGAGCTCTACGAAGGGCGGGGCTGGTAGGCCAGCCGCACCCCCTGATGGGGCTCAGAAATTGCTTTCCAGTGCGCCGTCGGCCCAGCGCCTGTCTTTGCAGCACAGCAACCCCAGTGGCGCGCAGGCCATACGAGCTGCTACCGATACGGATAAGTGATTGGTGTACAGCTACTTGTATAGGGCGCAAGAGCTGGCGGGGAGAGGGGTGACGCCCTCCCCGGGCTCTTGTTCCGGGCGTCACGAACACCATATTGTGGCGGAGGTGCAACGTCGGCGTGGGACCTTCCCACGCGGTCGATACGCACCCTTCTCCCAAACCTACAAACCATGAATCTTCGCGCTGTTAGACAGGCATGCCTTGCCGCCTTCGTGTATCTGGTCGCGCCGGCCGTGCCGGCGTCCGCCCAGGACTCTCTATCCGCGCCTGACAGCGCGAGCGGCGGGCTGCTGAGCCCGGGTGACATCATCAAGCTCAACGTGTGGCGGGAGCCGGAGTGGTCGGGCGAGTTCGCGGTCAATGACAACGGCATCGCGGTGCTGCCGCGGCTGGGGGCGATTCAGGTGACCTCGATGACCGCCGACTCGCTGCGCGAGTTTCTGGTGGACTCGCTGGGCCGCTTCCTGCGCAACCCGTCGATCGAGGTCATTCCGCTGCGCCGGGTGCAGGTCCTCGGTGCGGTCCGCACCCCTGGGCTCTACCCGGTACCGCCGACGGTCACCATCGGTGACGTAATCGCGCTCGCCGGGGGCGCGACCAACGACGGGAAGCCCGACCAGATCATCCTGCGACGCAATGGTGAAGAGCTGCGCGTCAAGCTCAGAGGTTCGACCAGGCTGGCCGACACGCCCATCCGTACGGGGGACCAGATCTACGTGCCGCAGCGCAGCTGGGTGAGCCGGAATGCCGGCCTGGTAGCGGCCGGGTTGTCCGCGACGACCTCACTGGTCATCGCGCTCCTCTTGTCGCGCTGAGGGATTCTTTGTGAGCCAGCTTCCGGCCCCCATGGACGGTCGCTCCTATCTGACCGTGCCCGTCCGCCAGCCATCTCCGGAGCCCCCGGAAGACCACGGCGAGCTTCCGATTGCCCATATGTGGGGCATCCTTCGCCGCCGCTGGCTGCAGATCGGGTTCTGCGGACTCGTTATGGTGGGCCTCGCCATGGCGTACGCCATGACGGCCGTGCCGACCTACGAAGGGGTCGCCACCCTCCGGATCAAGGAGAAGGTGGGCAATTTGCCCGACATGCTCAGCCCCTTCGGGACGAGCGGGGAGATCCTCACGGAGCTGGAGGTGCTGCGCAGCCGGACCGTGGTGGAAGACGCGGCGCGCGAGCTGCACCTGCAGATCTCCCTCGAGTCGCCTGAGCGGGTGACCCGCGCGGCGCTGCTGACGCAGCTCGCGATCTCCGATAGCGTGGAGCCCGGATTGTACACCCTGCGCCGGGTGCCCGGGGCCGGGTTCGAGGTGAGCGATACGTTCGGCCAGGTGCTGCAGCACGGAGTCCAGCCTGGCAAGCCGGTGCACGTGGCCGGCGTCGAGTTCACCCTCACGCCCGCCAGCCAGCGATACGACGAGATCGTGGTCAAGGTCCAGGGTCTGCCCCTGACGGTGGAGGGGGTGCGCCAGAACCTGGAGGTCGCGCAGGCCAGTCCGGAGGCGAAGGTGGCCACCCTGACGGCCCGCAGCAAGGATCCCGACCTGTCGTGGCAGGTGCCGAACACCATCGCGGATCGGTTCATCGCCCGCCGGCAGTCGGACCAGAAGTCCACCGCTCGCGCCACCGTCGCGTTTCTCCGTGACCAGCTCGACACACTGACGCGGCAGCTCAGTGCCGCCGAGTCGGCGCTGCAGCGATTCCGTGAAGCCGAGAACGTCGTCAATCCTCTGGTCGAGGGCAGCGGCCAGGTCACGCGGATGATCGAGCTGCAATCGCAACGTTCCACGGTCGAGACGGAGCGGGCCGCCCTCACCAGCCTGCTGACCGAAGTCCAGTCGGCGGCGGCGGGACCCCAGACCACGGGAGAACCCTCGCCGTACCGGCGGTTGATGGCATTCCCGACGCTGCTCCGCAATCAGGCGACGGGCGAGCTGCTGACCAACCTCCAGCAAGTCGAGGGACAGCGGTCGGAGCTCATGGTTCGCCGGACCCCCGATGATCCCGAGGTCCAGGCGCTGAACGGCCGCATCACGGAGCTGGAAGGCCAGCTCAAGTCCGTGGCGACCACGTATCTCGAGGGCCTGTCCAATACCGTCACCAGCATGGATACCGCCCTGGCAGGCTTCGGCCACCAGCTCAGCCAGTTGCCCCGGAAGGAACTGAGGTACATCCAGCTCGACCGGCAGCCCAAGGTGCTGGCGGAGATGTACTCGCTGCTCCAGACCCGGCTCAAGGAGGCGGAGATCGCCCAGGCGATCGACGACCCGAGCGTGCAGGTCGTGGATCACGCCGTGGCGCCGCTCGAGGCGGTGAGCCCGAAGAAGGCGCTGCTGGTCGCGGGCGGGCTGATCGTGGGACTGCTCCTGGGCATCGCGATCGCGTTCCTCAGGGAGTACTTCGACAAGTCGGTCCACACCCGCAGCGACATCATGGACGCCACCGGTCTGCCGGTGCTCGGCCTGATTCCCAGAATTCCGCGCAACGGCAAGCGGGTCGCGCTCATCAGCCAGCGCAAGGTGGCTCAGCCCGACGCGCCGGTGGTCTCGCCGCCGAACGTTCGGACCGAGCAGGGCGGCGGACCGGCCCGTCCCGAATACACGTTCCTGCGCGACAGTGCTCCCCTCGTGGATGGCGACACGGGCGCCGAGTTGCGCTCGCTGTCGGCGTTGGTCCCCGCGCCCCAGCGGCTCCAGCGTATGGCGATCACCGGCGTGGGCACGGCGCTCGCCGAAGCCTACGGCAGCCTGCAGACGAACCTGCTGCATTCCCGCTCCGACCAGGCGGTCCGCGCGGTGGTGTTCACCAGCGCCCAGCCCGGAGAAGGGAAGACCACCAGCGTCGTGAACCTGGCGCTGTCGCTCACCCATCGTGGCGGCAAGGTGCTGTTGATCGACGCCGACCTCCGCCGCGGCACGGTGCACAGCGTCTTCGATGTCCCCCGCGAGCCTGGCTTGTCCGACGTCATCCGGGGCACCGTGTCCTTCGTGCAGGCCTGCCGCCAGGTGCAGGTGGACGAGGGCGGCACGCTGCACTACCTGACCAGCGGCACCCTGCCCGCGAATCCGTCGGCGATGCTGGCCTCGACCGAGCTGCGCCAGTTCCTCGAGGATCTGCGGGTGGAGTACGAGACGATCATCATCGACTCGCCGCCGGTGAACATGATGACGGACGCGGCCATCCTGGGCGCGTCGGCGGACGGTGTCGTGGTGGTCGCCCGCGCGGGCATGACCCACAGCGCCGCGCTGGGCTACGCGATGGAGCAGTTGAACCACGTGCGGGCGCGGGTGCTCGGCGTCGTGCTGAACGACATCGACTTCCGCCGCGACGTGACCTACGACGCCGCGTACCGCTATTACGATTACGGCCAGTACACGGCCAAGGTCGAGTCCTAGTGGAATTGCGGCTTCCCGACGCTTTGCCCGCCGTACCCGAGCCGACCATAGCAGCCGCGCCCCCGGCGGTGCGCAAGCGCACCCGGCCCAGACGCTCCGAGTTCCTGTACATCGCCATGTGCCGGAACGTCGAGGTGCCGCTCGCCGTCCTCCTGTTGCTCGCGGCCTTCCTGGGCACGAACCTGGGACGGCACTACGCCTTGGACGACTTCCTCGCGCTCCGGATCACCGTCAAGAACCTGCTGATGGTGGTCGGCTTCTCGGTCGCCTGGCGCCTCCTCGCCTCCGGGTTCGGGGTGTACACCTGGGACCTGGTCCGGAACAAGCGCGACGAGGCGCTCCGGGTGTTCGGACTCTGCAGCACGATGAGCTGCCTGGCGCTGATCTTCCCGGCCATCTCGGTGACGGGCGCCTTCGGGTACTGGACGGTTCTTTGCTTCTGGCTCATCAGCACGCCGACGCTGCTGGTGGTCCGGACCGGACTTCGCATGCTCGCCGCCGGGAATGTCGCGCCGGTGCGCGACGTCCTGATCCTGGGCAGCGGTCCCCGCGCCGTCCAGCTGTACCAGCAGATGGCGGACGAATCGGATGTGCGCCGGGTGGTCGGCTTCGTGGATACGTTCAACGGCACGGCCGCCGACCTCGTCCGGCGGCGCCATCTCGGCCGGCTGGACGAGCTCGAGAGCGTGCTGATGCACCGCGCGATCGACGAGGTGCTGATCGCCCTGCCGATGAAGTCGTGCTATTCCGAGATTCAGGAAGCCATCCGGGTCTGCCAGCGGGTGGGCGTGCGCGCCCGCTACCACGCCGACATGTTCGACCACGGCGGCAACGGCCGTGCGATCGGCGACGTCGCGGTGCAGGTCGTGGATGTTCCCATCGCCAAGGACGATCACCGGCTCATCATCAAGCGTCTCATCGACGTCGCGGGCGCGGGAGTGGGACTGATCCTCCTGAGTCCGGTGCTGCTGGTCATCGCGCTGGCCGTCAAGCTCACGAGCCCCGGCCCCGTCTTCTTTGCCGGCGAGCGCTACGGTTACAACCGCCGCCGCTTCCGGATGCTGAAGTTCCGGACCATGGTCCGGGACGCGGAGCAGCTCCAGCATCTGTACGAGGATCAGAACGAGGTGGCGGGACCGATCTTCAAGATCCGCGACGATCCGCGCATGACCGTCATCGGCAAGATCCTGCGGCGGACTTCGCTGGACGAGCTGCCCCAGCTCTACAACGTGCTGGTCGGCGAGATGTCGCTGGTGGGACCGCGACCGATGGCCACGCGCGACGTGCAGCAGTTCAATGAAGCCGCGCTCATGCGGCGCTTCAGTGTCCGCCCCGGCATCACCTGCCTCTGGCAGGTCAGCGGGCGGAGCAATCTCGGCTTCGAGGACTGGATCGCGCTGGACCTTCAATACATCGAGCGCTGGTCGCTGGGCCTCGATCTCCTGATCCTGGCCCGAACGGTGCCGGCGGTCGTGCGGGGAACCGGGGCCGCCTAGCCCCGAGCCACGCGCGCATGACAGACGCCTCGACGGCCATAGGCAGGCACCTTCCACCGCAGCCCTGGTCGTCCGCCATCCCGGACTCCCGCTCCTACTGCCTCATCACGCCCTGCCGGAACGAGGCGGCGTTCGCGCGGCGGACGCTGGACTCGGTCCTCCGACAGACCGTGCCGCCGACGCTCTGGGTCATCGTGGACGACGGGTCCACCGACGACACCCCCCGCATTCTCGCCGAGTACGCGGCGCGGTACGACTGCATCCGGGTCATCAGGCGCGAAGACCGGGGGGCTCGCAGCGTCGGTCCCGGGGTGATCGAGGCCTTCTACGCCGGCTTCGCCACCATCGACCCGGCGGCCTACGCCTACCTGGGCAAGCTGGACCTCGATCTGGATCTTCCCGAGCGCTACTTCGAAACGGTCATGGAGCGCATGGAGGCGGAACCTCGCCTCGGGAGCTTCAGCGGACGGCCATACAACGAGACGGCGCACGGCCCGCAGCCGGAGCCGGGCTTCAGCGACGAGATGTCGGTCGGCGCGACGAAGTTCTACCGGACCGCCTGCTTCCTGCAGATCGGCGGCTTCGTGCGGGAAGTGATGTGGGACGGTATCGACTGCCATCATGCGCGCATGCTCGGCTGGGTCGTGGGCTCCGCGGCCGACGTGCCGGCCCTGCGCTTCCTGCATCTGCGGCCGATGGGATCGTCGCAGCGCGGCGTGCTGACCGGCCGCCGCCGTCACGGCTTCGGCCAGTATTTCATGGGCACCGGACCGGTCTATGTCCTGGCGAGCGCCGTGTACCGGCTCGCGTCCCCGCCGTTCGTGATCGGGAGCCTGGCGATCCTGCAGGGGTACCTGGGCGCCGCCTGGCGGCGGGTTCCGCGCTATCCCGACGCGCGGTTTCGGCGGTTCCTGAATGCGTACCAGTGGCGGATGCTGCTGATCGGCAAGCGTCGCGCGACGGCGGAGCTGAGCGCCCGCCAGGGTCTGGTCTGGGATCCGCGCCGCCATGCCGCTGCGCCGCGCTCACGCGAGAGCCAGCCACCATCCGTCGCGCTCGACGAGGTTCCCATCCATGTGCTGGACGAAGCCGGGGCGGTGGACCACATCTTCGGCGCGCTTCAGCGGGGCGAGGGCGGCTGGGTCATCACGTACAACACCGACATTCTGCGCCGCTACGCGAAGGATCCGCTGTTCGCGGAGCTGGCTCGGGGCGCCACCCTCAACACGGCCGATGGCATGCCGCTGGTCTGGGCGGCGCGGATCGCGGGCACCAGGCTCCCGGGCCGCGTGTGCGGGTCGGATCTGGTGGTCAGCATGTCGGAGCGCGCGGCGGTGGAGGGCCGGTCGGTGTTTCTGGTGGGAGGAAACCCCGGCGCGGCGGAGGGAGCGGGGGCCATCCTGCGTCGGCGGCACCCGTCGCTGCGCATCGCCGGGCACGTCTGTCCCCCGCTCGGCTTCGAGCACGATCAGGAACTGCTCCGCGCGCTCGATGCGGCGGTGACTGCCGCGGCCCCCGACATCGTGTTCGTGGCGCTGGGCAGTCCCAAGCAGGAATGGGTGATTCAACGCCTCAGACACGACCTGCCGCGCTCGTGGTTTGTCGGCGTCGGCGTCGCCTTCAGCTTCGTGACCGGTGAGGTGACTCGCGCGCCCCGGTGGATGCGGTCCAGTGGCCTGGAGTGGGTGCACCGCCTGGCCCAAGAGCCCGGGCGCCTATTCCGCCGTTACGTGGTGGACGATGCGCCGTACCTGTCAGGCCTGCTGGCGCGCACCGTCATTCGGCGGCTCGTGCCCAGGCGCGCCCGCCGCTGAGAGGTTCAGGCGTATTCGCGGTAGCGCACGCCCACCAGCCCCGCCAGCTTGCCGGCATTGCTGAAGACCCGGAAGAGCCAGTTGGCCGCGCGCCGTCTGCCGAAGGGCAGCGAGACGAGCGTGAGTCCGGCGGCGACTGCCAGTTGGCCCAAGGCGCGGCCCGCCAGAAGCGGTACGGTCCAAGGCCGAACGGGACCGTAGAGGCCGGTGACCGTCAGGCGCGCGAAGTCGCTCCCGCCCCGAAAGCGCCGCATCAGCAGCCAGCGCAGCGTCAGGCGCTTTTCTCCGAGCAGCTCCTCGACCTCCGCCTCGTCGCACCACACGAACCGGGCGCCGAGACCGGCCAACTGGCTGAAGAGCACGCCATCGGAGCCGCCGGTCAGACCGTAGGCGGGATCGAACGGACCGTCGATCCGGCGAAGCCAGGCGGCATCGCAGAGCGCGTTGCTGGTGCGAAACTGGTTCCGGGGCACGATCGTGCCGGTGGGGAAACGCGCGCGCTCGTAGAAGTCACCGCCGCGGATCCATTCGGGTGCGCTGTCGGGAACCACGGGACGGACCGGGCCCATCGCGCCCTGTGCCTGATGCGCCATCACGGTCTCGAGCATGCGCCGCAGCCAGGGCCGCGATGGCACCTCGTCGTCGTCGATAAACGCGATCCATTGGCCGGTCGCCATGGCGACCGTGCGGTTCCGGGTGAGGGCGATGTTCTTTTCCGGCTGCACGTCATAGCGGAGGTCGTAGGGCAGGCCTCGCGCCAGCGCGGCCTGGACGACGTCCCGCGCCGAGGCGGCCGCGTCGTTATCGACCACGACGACATCGAACGCAGCCGCAGTGATGTCCTGCTCCTCGAGTCGCCGCAACAACTCCGCGAGCTGCGCGGGGCGGCGATAGGTACAGATGCAGACGCTCACCGAAGCCACGAGGACGCCTTCCGCGAGAGGTACCCGTTTGGATCGGAAATTGCCTTCCAGACCGACGACCCTGCACGAAACCGGCCTTGGCTCGCACGAGGGCCGGACGACCGGTTGGCTTGCAAGTTAACATGTTGCCTGTTATGACGTTACAAACGATGGACCGATCCCGGATTTTCGGCCGGCACCCGCTGGCCCACCGGGTCGTCTCAGTATACTATGGCTGTCCTGCAACGCCCGAAGGAGTTCGCTCCTGAGAACGACGCACGTCATGACTACCTCCGCCCACCCACCCTCGGCCGCTGACCCGCTGGCCGGTGCCTCGCCGTATCCGACGAGACGCCGGACGCGGAACGTCAACCGGATGGGCCAGTGGCTGGGCCGGCACGCGGAGCGAATCTTTCTGCTGTACCTCCTGCTTCAGGTGTCGGGCGCGTACTACTCTCCGCCGGTGGTCGGCGTGCGCGGCGCTCCCATGGGGCAAGGCTCTCTGCTCGACTCGCTGTTCGTGGTGTTCTACTTGATCCTCGGTGTGCTGCTCCTGTGGCAGGCCAAGAATGTCGTCCGCGTGGCCCTCGCGCACTGGTGGACGCTCGTCGTCATCGGTTTCGTCGGGGTCTCCTGGATCTGGAGCTATGCTCCCGACGTTACGCTGACCCGCACGGTGGGTGTGCTGGTGACCTGCGCCTTCGGCTGGTATCTGGTCGTTCGCTACCCGCCGCGTGAGATCGTTCGCCTGTACGTGATCGTCCTGACGTTTGCGGCGCTGTTGAGCCTTGGCTACGGCGTGGTGAACCCGGGCCTCACCAGCGGCCTCGAATGGCGGGGAGTGTTCGAGCACAAGAACGTCTTCGCCCGGGCGATGGTGCTGAACGCCACCATGTGCCTGCTCCTGCTGATGGAGCCGATCCGGTTTCGCTGGCTGATCTGGGCGAGCTTCGGTCTCTCGTGCGCCATGGTGGGTTTGTCGCTGTCCGCCACCGGGGCGATCCTCCTGATGATGCTCGCCTTCCTGATCCGATTTCACCGGATTTTCAGCCTCCGGGCCACCATCCTGATTCCGCTGCTGATCGGAGGCGGCATTCTGGTGGTCGCCGGACTGGCGTGGCTGCAGCTCAACGCCGCGGAGGCGGCGGGGCAGGTCGGCAAGGACGCGACGCTCACGGGCCGCACCGATCTGTGGGCCGTCGCCCTGAAAATGATCCAGCGGCACCCGTGGTTCGGCTATGGCTTCGGCGGTTTCTGGCGGGGACCACTGGGCGACTCGGGAGCGTTCTGGCGCGCGGTCAAGTGGAGGGCACCGCATGCCCACAACGGCTTCGTCGATCTGACGCTGGATCTGGGCGTGGTGGGATTGGCGGTGTTCGTCGTCGGGTTGATCGGCGCGCTGATCGCCGCCCTGAATCGTGCGCGGTCGGCTCAGACGATCAGTGCCGTGGCGCCGTTCGTGATGCTGATGTTCCTGACGCTGTACAATCTGACGGAGAGCTCACTGCTGCGGCACAATACGATGTATCTGGTGCTGTACGCCGTGGGGACGTCGCTGGCTCTCGGTGGGGGAGACCGTCGCCAGGCCCCGGGAGGCTAGCGGCAGCTCACGTTGCTGAGGGTGCCCCCGGTTACCGAGTTGTCGCAGGAAATGCTCCCACCCCCGTTCATCTTGATGCCGACTCCTCCGGCTCCGGTCATGTCGATGGCATTGCCCCGGATCTGGTGACCGGACCCCCCGTACACGTAGATCCCGTTGCCCTCGGCCGAACCGTCCTGAGCGGCTGGCTCCAGGGTATTGCGTTCCACTATGTAGTCGGCGGTGTTGGTCTTGATGGCGATGCTCGCCTCGAAGTGGCCGCTGATGGCCATCTTTCCGCGGCCGTCCGAGATGTTGCCCCGTACGACCCCTCCCGAAGTGCCCTCTTTCGCATCCACGTCTTCGCTCGGCACGTTGGGGCCGAACCGGTTATTGAGCACCTGATTCCGGTCGCTGCGATCCTCCGCGGCGCGGCACGCTTCCCAGAGATTCCCGGGATAGGTCCCGAGGTAGACGCCTTCGCCGGACGACGGCTTGGTCTTCCCGGTGTCGTGGATGTAGCTCGACTCGAGCACATTGTCGGTCGAATTGCAGAGGAAGTGGACGGCCTCCTGGTCCACCTCATGGATCTCCAGACCCTGGACCCGCGTGTTCCGCATGCCCTTGGCGTAGAACGCCTGGAAGGCGTCGCGCATGGTGAACCCCTGAAAGATCCACCAGCTGAGGCTCTCCGAGCGAAAGTCGCCGGTCAGGACGGCGCTCCGCGGTCCGCACAGCACGATCGGACGACTCTGGGTTCCGCCCCGCGCGGTCACCTTCTTGGTCCCCGCGTAGGTCCCCGGCGCCAGGACGATTCGATCCCCGTCGCGCGCGTCGTCCAGGGCGCTCTGGAGGGCACCTGCGGTGGACACGTTGACCGTGCGGGCTGCCGGCGGAAGCGCTTCACACGCGACGAAGCTCTGGGCACCGGGAGGCGGTGACGGGGGCGGCAACGGTGGCTGTGGCGACGGGGGCTGGTGAGCAGGCGGGCTGGGAGGGTCTGGTGCGCTCGCGTTGGGGTCCGAGGCACTCTGGCACCTCGGAGCTACCAGCAGGAGCAGCGGAACGCAGAGCCAACTGGGGCGCATATGGGGTTGAAGATGAAGGGGGGGTATAGCCCCCGCAAGGCGCAGGGACCATGAAAGCAGAACAGGCCGAGCGTTGGCTCGGCCTGTTCCGTTTACCCGATCGTGCGGCTTGCGGTTACTTGCAGCTCACATTGCTGAGCCGGCCGTCGGTGACGGAGTTGTCGCATGATACGTTACCACTTCCGTTCATCTTGATTCCGTAGCCGCCGGCACCGGTCATGTCGATGGTGTTGTCCCGGATCTGGTGTCCCGAGCCACCGTACACGTAGATGCCGTTGCCCGTCGCCGAGCCATCCTGCGCGGCCGGCTCCAGGGTATTGCGCTCGACCACGTAGTTCGAGGTGCTGCTCTTGACCGCGATGCTCGCCTCGAAGTGGCCGCTGATCGCTGCCTTGCCCCGGCCGTTCGACACATTGCCGCGGATGATGCCGCCCGAGGTGCCTTCCTTGGCATCCACATCCTCGCTCGGCACGTTGGGGCCGAACCGGTTGTTCAACACCTGGTTCCGGTCGCTACGGTCCTGGCTGGAACCGCACGCCGCCGACAGGTTGCCCGGCCAGGTGCCGAGATACACGGCCTCGCCCGAGGAGGGCTTGGTTCTGCCCGTATCGTGGATGTGGCTCCCCTCGAGCACGTTGTCGGTCGAGCCACAGAGGAAGTGCACGGCCTCCTGGTTCACGTTGTAGATCTCGAGGCCCTGCACCCGCGTGTTCTTGGTGTTCTTGGCATAGAACGACTGGAACGCGTCCCGCATCGTGAAGCCCTGGAAGATCCACCAGCTGATGCCATCGGGGCGCAAGTCGTCGGTCAGCACCGCGGTGCGCGGTCCACAGAGCACGATCGGCTGGCTCTGGGTGCCGTGCCGGTTAGAGATCTTCTTGCCGCCGGAATACGTTCCCGGGGCCAACACGATCCGGTCTCCGGCCTGCGCATTGGACAGCGCGCTGGCAAGTGAGCTCGAGCTCGAGACGTTGACCGTCCGGCCAGCCGACGGGAGTTCGTCGCACGCGTTGAAGCTGCCACCGCCCGACGGCGGCGGAGGGGGCGGCGGCGGTGGGGGCGGGGGAGGCGGCGGCGCAGGCGCGTCCACAATGATCGACGCCTCGCCCTGCTTGCCACCACTCGTCGCCGTGATCTTCGCATTCCCGGTGGCGATTGCCTTCACCAGCCCGGAGGTGCTGACCGTGGCCACGTTCTTGTCGGAGCTGGCCCAGGTCACGCTGGACGACATGGTCTTGCCTTCGCCGTCGCGTACCGTCGCCGCCAGCTGCTTGGTCTGGTCCTTCAGCAGCGTGGACGACGTGGGGCTCACGGAGACCGAGGCCACGGACGGCGGCGGCGGTGG
>Ga0190265_10001253_pt1 | contig 16621 bp, 11 predicted proteins | sample Popmic124T_FD_133135 | JGI IMG/M metagenome (GOLD analysis project Ga0190265, IMG submission 133135) | Populus adjacent soil microbial communities from riparian zone of Indian Creek, Utah, USA - 124 T | ecosystem: Environmental > Terrestrial > Soil > Riparian zone | place: USA: Utah | collected...
CCGCCTTCTTGTCGGCCAATCCGTAGTCGCGCAGGTTGCCGTAGCCGTAGTTGTGGTACCACTTCGATCGCTGCGGGTGGCCGCCGCGATTCCCCACCTCGACGACGATGAAGCCGAATTGCGCGAGCGAGATGTTGTTGCTGCGCGGGTTGAACGTCTTGGTGACGCTCTCGGTCTGCGGCCCGGGATACACGAACGCGATGATCGGATACTTCTTCGACGGGTCGAAGTCGAACGGCTTGTACATCACCCCATACAAGTCGGTGATGCCATCGTCGGCCTTGACCGTAAACGGCTCCGGGAACTTGAAGCCGGCCTCGGTGAGCGGCGCGAGGTCCGGCGTTTCCAGCTTCAACACGCCGGCGCCCGTCATGTCATAGAGCTGCGACTCCGGGGCGCCGTTGACGCGTGACGCGTTGTCGACGAAGAACCGCGCCGATTCGGTGACCGACACGCTGTGCGTGGCATCGCCCGGGTTCAGCAGCTTGAAGCCGGTACCGTCGAAGCCGACCCGATAGAGGTGCGTGTAGTACGGGTCCTCGCCCTTTTCGCGTCCGCCCGCCGAGAGATACAACACCCGCGCCTTATCGTCCACGCCCTCGATGGCGGTGCTGACGAATTCCCCTTCGGTGATGCGGTTCTTCAACGCGCCGGTCGCCGCGTCGTACAGATAGAAGTGTCCCCAGCCGTCGCGCTCCGACCAGAAGATCATCTCCGCGCCGCCATTCACGAGGCGCAGCGGCTTTGATTCGACGTAGGTGTTCAGCCGTTCTTCGATCAGCGTCTTGACCTCGCCGGTGGCGGTGTCGGCCACCCCGACATCCATGCGATGCTGATCGCGGCTGAGGCGCGTGAAATACAGTTTGTCGGGCGTGTTGCTGAGCCACTCGGCCGGGATCGGACGCCGTGGCTCGCGCTGGATGTTGTTGCGCTGCGGCGCGGTGGCGATCTGGACGGTCTGATCCGTGAAACGGTCGTCTTTGATCGCGACGCGCTGTTTCGAGTTGCGATCGAACACGTGGATTTCCGATTGCGGGATGTTCGCCTCGCCGGGCATGGAGTAGCGATACGTTTCGAGCGTCGGGCGAGGCTGCGCCAGCGCATTGATCACCCACAGGTCCGACACCTTTCGCGCATCACGGCGCACCAGGGCGACCTTGTTGGAGTCTCGCGACCAGATCAGGTTGACCGCCTGCATGCGGCCGGTCGGGTCGTCCATATCGCGTTCGTCGTCTTGCTGCTCGCCGCCTTCCTCCTGCTGTTGCTGCTGCTGTTGCTGCTCCTGCTCGCGCTGGTTCTGGATTTCGCGCTGCGTTCGGCCGTAGCTGTAGTGCTCCGCGCCATCGGTGGTCAGTTGCACTTCCACGATCGAGGTGTCATCGGCCTTCTTCAACGCCTTGGCGAAGTTCTCGGCGTCCATCATGAAGAGGTTGTCCTTGCGGGAGAACACCACGGTCTTCTCGTCGGGCGAGAGCGACGCCCATCTCGGGAGCCGCGCGTTGTGCGGGTCCTCCTCCAGCAGCGAGACGCGCGCCGTCGCGAGGTCGTACTCGAAGTGGAGGGTCTTGGTCCGCGGCGCCGGCCGGGCGCCCGCGGCGCCGGCCGCCTGGCCGGTTCGCTGCTGTGGCCCCACCGCCGCTAAAGCCTCGGTGGGCGAGTCCTCGAGCTCGTCCGGCTGCCGCGCCGCGACCTTGGTCGCCGGCGGGGCAGCGGCCGGCTGCTCGGTCGTGATGTCGCGCTTCGGCGGCGCCGCGATCACCGCATCGGCGGGAACCTGCACGTCGAACTCGATGGCCGTGTCTTTCTTCACGAAGCGCACGTTCGAAAATGGCAGGTGCTGCGAGTCGTACGGCAGCCGCGTGATCGAGGTGAGCGTGGCGGCCATCTTCGCGTGATCGAAAAGCGGCGCCTTCGTCTTCTTGACGGGATCGACGATCGAGAACCGCCGTCCATCGCGCGTTCGATACGCGTACCAGAACCGATCGCTCGTCTCGAGCCATCGCGGCGTCACGCTCGTGTCGAAAATGAGCTTGCCCACTTTCTGCGATGTCCACTGCGCGGCCAGGTCGTAGTTGGGCGCGGGCGGGGCCGCGGGCTCGGCCTTCTGTGCGCGCAGCGACGGCGACGCCAGGGCCAACAGCAAGGTGCAGACGCCGAGCGCAGTACGCGCGATGCGGGTAGATACATCGTGAGACATCGTGGTTCTCCTCAAAAGGTGTTCGGCGCGGATTATACGCGCCCTCAGTCGTCAATCCTCATGGCTTCGACCGCAGCGCAGCCTCTGCCCGCTCGCGGATGAAGTGCTGCAGCGCTGTCAGTTCCTGATCGGTAATGTCCGTATACGCGGGCATGCCTCGCGCCGCGCGCGCACCGCTGCGCAGGAGCCGGGCGAACTGCTCGGCCGACGTCACCACGAACGACGCGCGCAAATCCGGCGCCATTCCCGCCGCCACGGCGCCGGGGCCGTGGCAGCCGGCGCATCGCGCATACGACACGGCACCGGTCTGCGCCAGCGCCGGGTTCACCGTGAAGTCCGCCTTCAACGGCGCGGCAAACGTCGGCGGCGGTTGCACGGGCAGTGCCGCCTTGCCGTCGAGCGCGAACGCCACGAGATACCGCTTGTGCACACCGTATGCCCAGCCCTGCATGGCCGAGATCGGGCCGCCAACGCCGGCCATGGCGCCGCCCCACCCGACGAGAATGGCCACGTACTGTTTGCCGTTCACGGCGTAGGTGATCGGCGGCGCCGACAGGCCGAGACCGAGATCGCGCCGCCATACTTCCTGGCCCGTGTCTGCCGTGTACGCCCGGAGCGATCCATCCACGCGTCCTTGAAACACGAGGTTGCCCGCCGTGGTCATCGTGCCTGGATGGAACACGCCGTCCATCGGCACTTCCCACGCGATGCGCTGCCGCACGGGATCCCACGCCTGCAGCGACGAGAGGCTGGTGCCCGGGCGCGACGCGCCGCTGATGAATTGCCCGCCCACACCGTAGCCGATCGACCACGGGGTGGCGCGCCACGTCTTGGCGTCGTAGCCTTTGTCGTTGAAGGTGGCGGTGAGGTGCATGGCCGGGTAATACGCGAGCCCGGTTTTCGGGTTGAACGACATGGCGTGCCAGCTGTGGGCGCCGATCGGCGTTGGCGCCACCGTCGCCACGCCGCGCTCGTAGCGCGCGCCCTCGACCTCGATGGGCCGGCCCGTCTCCTTGTCGATCCGCGTCGCCCACGTGGTCCTGGTAAATGGCTCCGCGGAGATCAACCTGCCGTTGGTGCGATCGAGCACGTAGAAGAAGCCGTTCTTCGGCGCGTGCAGGATCACCTTGCGCGGCTGTCCCTCGATCGGCAGATCGGCCAGCACGATGTCCATGTTCGAATTGAAGTCCCAGGTCTCACCGGGCGTCGTCTGGTAGTGCCACTTGTACTCGCCGGTATCGGGGTCGAGCGCTACGATCGAGCACAGGAACAGGTTGTCGCCGCCTTCGGGGCTGCGGATCTTCCGGTTCCACGGTGAGCCGTTGCCGGTGCCGATGTAGAGCTGATCGAGCTCGGCGTCATAGGTGAAGCCGTGCCACGCGTTGCCGCCGCCGCCGTGCAGCCACCACTGGCCGGTCCAGGTCTTGGCGGCCATGCGCATCGCCTCGTTCTCGAAGCCGTCGGCCGGATTACCGGGGACGATGTAGAAGCGCCAGGCCTGCTTGCCGGTGTCGGCGTCGTAGGCCGTGACGTAGCCGCGTGAGGGCCCGTGCTCGGTCCCGCCGTTGCCGATCAGCACCTTGCCCTTGAAGATCTTCGGTGCGCCGGTGATGTAGAGGGGCTTGTCCTGCTCGAACGTGCGCACGCGCCACACTTCCTTGCCGGTGCGCGCGTCGATCGCGATTAGGCGGCCGTCCCACGTGGCCGCATACACCTTGCCCTTCCAGAACCCGACGCCGCGATTGTGATCCCAGCCGGCGCGCATCTGGCCGGCCGCGGCGCGAAGCTCGGGATCGAACTCCCACAGCACCGCGCCGGTCGTGGCGTTGACGGCGCGGACCACGTTCATGCCGCCGATGAAATACATCACGCCGTCCACGACGAGCGGCGTGGACACCAGGCCGCGATCGGTCGGCAGTTCGGCGACCCAGTCCGGCGCCAGCCGGCTCACCGTGGTGTCGTTGACCTGCGTCAGCGGGCTGAAGCGCTGTTCGCTGTAGGTCCGGCCGAACGCCAGCCAGTTGTCGCCGCTGGTTTCGTTGCCCAGCGCCGCGTCATCGACCACCAGCGGTGGGGCAGGGCCCTGGGCGGTGTCGGTCGAACTTCCCGCCGACAGGGATGCCGCCAGTCCGACGGCGGCCAGAACGCCCGCGATCACGACATTCGTGAACCGATAGTGATTGCGCATCCATCCTCCTCGAAGCAGTCTTCGCCGGGCGAATATAGCGCACTCGAATCAGTGATGGCGCGGCGTTCCCGGATCGCTGAACGGTCGTGTGCGCAGAAAATCCTGCAGGTCCTTCGATTTGACGCGGTATTGCTGAAAGCGGGCCAGCCACGCGTCCACGGCCGGCAACAATCGCGGGTCGCCGTCGATCAGTGCCGCCTTGACGAAGCTCAGTGTGCGGTCGCCGTACCACATCTTCTTGAGCCGGTTCAGCAGCGCCCGCCGTTGCGCCGGGGCGATCGCGCCGTGGTCGACGAGGGCCTGCAGCGCGATGCGGATGTGGATCAGCGGTTCGCTCAACGCCTGATACGGCGGGTCGGGCGCGTGCAGCAGCGCGACCTCGTCGTCACTGAACCCGCCATCGGCGACGAACTGTCGATAGACCACGCCGTACCCGCGCATGCCGAGATGCCGCATCTCGCAGGCGCGAATCGCGCCGAGCGACGACAGTCCCCACACCTGCCAACCGCCTGCCACCGCGTCGCGCAACTCCGCGTGGCCGACGGCCAGAGACAAGTGAAACACACCATCGGCCAGCGCCATCACGCCGGGCGCACGGGCGTCGATTAGTGCGGCAACATCTCCGCGTTGCGCCGGTGAGCGCAGCTCGATGCCATCGAGCCGTAGCTCGGTGTCGCGGGCTGATGGCCCCGCGAACAGGATGCACTCAGCAGAGGCGGCAGACATGATCGCCCAGCCTGCGGCCGACGCGTGCGCTGGCCACCGTGAAGAATTCGAGACCGGGTACCAGGATGCGAACCACTTGCAGCGGGAGCGCCGCCGGCGTGTACGTGACGCGCAGGATGCGCGTTCGGTGCACGCGCATCACCGCGGCAACCAGCGTGGACCACAGGCCCTCGAGATCGGCCGGCGCCGGATCTGCGGTCACATCGTCGAAACGGATGGTGCCGTCGGGGCGCGCCGCGATGGCGATCACGCGCTGCGCGTGCCCGGTGCGCTGCTCGGGCGTCCAGCCCTCGTACCGATCGTACGCCTCGGTGAGATCGTCGCGGCCGCCATGAATAAAGGTCAGGCGGCTCTGCAGCGCTTCGGTGATGGCCCGCGTGAGCGCGATGTCGCGGCTGGGATGGCAGCCGTGTCCGCCGTTGACGAAGAGCGGATCGATCCGATGCTCATCGACAATGGTGGCCGTGAAATAGGGCAGTCGATAGTCGTTCGGCACACTGCGGACGTAGAGGGTGAGGCCGGCCCGCCCGATCGCGCCCAGCAGGCGGCGCAGTGACGGCGGAAACGTGCTCGGGTCGACGAGCGCCGAGACTTCGTCCATGGCATAGAACGAACGGATATCGCGCTCGATGACTTCGGCCAGCCCGTGAACCGAGGCTTCGATCACGGTGTTCCCGGAGGCCAGGCCATTCGAGCTCGATCCGAAGTAGCGAGGGGATCTCGCTGTCGCCGGGAACGGCAGGAACACCAGTTCGGCCGGCACCAGGAACGGTTCGCCCGTGACGACATCGTCAGCGGTGACGCAGGCGATTGGGGTGTCGAGCGGGATCTCGGTGCCGAGTTGAGGGCAGAAGTCGAGGATGGCATCTTCGCGCGATGCGCCTTCGTATACCGCCGCGGCCGGCGCGGTGACGACCGGCAACCCGGCCCGGTTGTACTCGGCAAACGCGAACTCGATGGCTTCCATGTAGGCGCCGACGCTCGCCTCGGCGAACCGCAGTCCCTTGCCGGCGTTGACACACAGCGAGCCGCGGCTGGCGTCGGGTCGAATGCTGGCGAAGACCGGCACGCCAACCGTGTCGAGGCGCGTGATGTCGGTGACACGCGTGATGCCGAGCACGCGTGCCAGCTTGCGCGCGTGCCGGTGTGTCACCGCCAGCGGCGCGGTCCGCACGCTGGTGCTCAGGTGGACGACAGGACCGGACAATTGATCAGCGGACCTTGCCGGTCACCCTGTCCACCGCCGCGCTTTGCGCGAGGTTGATCGCCTCGGCCTCGACCAGGCCCTTGCGCAGGTGTTCGGTGAACCGCGCCAGCGTCGCCGGACTGAGCGGCACCTTGACCTTCGCGTCTTTCAATGTGGGATCGACCACGAGGTTGATGGTTTCGGCATCTTCCAGCGCATCGCGGAGCTTCGCTTCGATCGCTGCGGCGGCCTTTGCACTGAGCGTCACCGTGGCGCGTTTTTTGGCGGGCATGTGGGGAGCCTCCTCGGAGCGTCAGGCTATCATAGGCGCCGGTCCCCCTCATGGCTAACCCCCAACCGCCCTTCCGGTTGTTCAGCGTCGCGTTCGGCGGCACGAACGAGGCACCGTTGCCGATGCGCGACCTGCAATCCAACCTCGTGATCGGCGTCTCACCAGAGTGGGTCGTCAAGCGGCGTTCGGCGCCCGCGGCCTATTCGATCGGCACCAACGCGCAGTTGTCCGTCGTGTTCCAAGCCGACAACATCGACGTGTTTCCACAAGGCAAGCGATTCACCATTCAGGCGAGCGGCGGTCCGGTCACGCTGGTGCCGCAAACGGTGCCGCTCGCCATGAACCCGAAAGTCCCGCTATCGAAGCCGATCGTGTTCCCGTGTGCCGCACCGATCAAGGGCGGCATCGGCATCCGGACATTCACGTTGAAATGGACCGCTACCGACGAGTCCGGCCAGACATTCGCGATCGGCAGCAGCTCGCATACCATTTACGTGACCTGGCAGCCGGCGCCCGCCGGCACGGTGCCGCCGTTCGAGGTTGTCGCGCGAGCGGCGGTCGACGCGGCGGCCGGCACCTCCAGCGTCGCCGACATCACCGAAGACCTGATCGACGCCGTCGGCACGCTGGGACTTGAACGGTCCCTGACCGGCGGGAACGTCCGCATGGCGCTGCTGCAGAAGGCAGCCGACAGCGGCGGTTTTTCCGCGCTTCTCGTCCAGATGCTCGCGGTGCATGGCATTCCCGCGGCGACGCGCGCCATCTCCGTGGATTGGCAGCACCTGCCGACCACGGCATTGGAATGGGTGGCGACGACCACCGCCGCACCGCTCGCGGCGGGTTCGAAAGTACATTGCGTGACGCTGATCCCGGTTACCGGTGGCCTCCTGCTCTGCGACGCGGATCTCGAGATCGATCCGATCTTCCTGCCGATTGCGCTGCCGGAGGACAAGCCGTGGACGCTGACCGGCGCCGTGTTCAAGACCGTCCTCAGCAAGTACCTCAAACCGGCTGCGAAGCGTAGTCTCAAGGCGCCGATGCCGGTGCCAGGTCCTTCGGGGCCCGTGACGCCGTTCAGTGTGCACTTCAGGTTTCCCGAGAGTCAGGCAATCGTGCTGAGAGACGTGGTGCAGGACGTCGAAATCGGCCAAACGCCGGAATGGGTCGCCGGGATGGACAGCTTTCCCTCCAACGACGGGCCCGATGACCTTGGCCCACCGCCCGCCGCCTACGTGTGCGGGACCTCCATCACCATGGAGGTCACGTTCCTGCGCACGCTGGATCTGCAGGATGGCGGGGCCGAGCGCATGACCCTCACCATTGGCGCCACGGGGAGTCCAGCCGGCGTGACGGCACAGAACGTCTTGCTCGAGTTCGATGACGACGGCCGCTCGCAGGCGGTGGCGTTCGAGGTGGACCGGGAGATCTCGGAGGAAGTGGGCGTGACGACGTTGACGCTCGACTGGTACGTGCGGCCGGCAGCGGGCAGCGAGGCGTCCATCGGTTCGAGCGTGCATCCGCTCTACTTCACCTGGCAGGTGATGACCGCGAATCCCCAGGAGGATCTGTTCGACTGGGCGTACGCCCAGATCGTGAAGTGGACGTCGACCTTTGCTGCCGGCGCCACATCCGATCGCGAAGTGTGCGACGGCATTTTTCGGAACCTGGAAAAGACCGGATTGAAATACGGGGTACCGGGCTGGTCGCCACGGCAGATGATCGTCGGCGGCCAGGGTGGCATGTGCGGCGGCTGGTACAAGTTGTTCCAGACAATGGTGCACAGCCAGGGCGTGTTCGTCGAGAAGGTCGGGTTTCTCGTGGACTACCGTGCGATACCTGGGGGTTCACCGACACCTGCCATTCAATGGAATGCGATCGTGATGTCCAATGGCGGCATCAATCAGCCGTCGCCAACCGTTGCGCCTTCGGAATTTCACGACCTCGCCGTCTTTCCGATTCCGTCACCGGCGGCGTTGAAGACGCTGACCGCCCGGCGCTACCGCTTCTGGGGCAACCCTGACCCCAACCAGAGTGACGGGCACGGCATCAACTTCCTCGTGTCGGGCGGGACGTTGATTCTCTACGATCCCAGTTTTCTGATCGGACCGGTTGAACTGTCGATGCCGTTGCCGCAACCCAAGCAGGTGCTCGGCGGCGCCCAGCTCGCCGAATTCGTTGCGAAGTACCTGACGATCGCCGTGTCGCACATGCTCGGCAGCTTCACCGTGAATGGCAAAGCGATGACCTCCAAGGTGCCGGTCGGAGCGGCGCCCGGCGTGAACGGCGTCTCCGTGGTCACCGCGGCGTTGCCCGAAACGGCGGGCGGCGTATCGACCATCACGTTCGCCTGGATGTAGCGAGGAACCATGGCCAGTCCCGTTCAGACCATTCTGTCGGCCGTTGACGGCGGCGCGCGCGCCCTCCCCGATTGGACCGAAGTCGCCAACGCGGTGGCCGAACTCTCGAAACCAGGGCTCGCGCCGCCTGGTGCCGAAGCCGCCCTGGTGGCGCTCCTCGAACCGGGACATACCATCCAGGTGACGGCCGCCGAGTTGCCGCACATTCAATCGCCCGCGGATATGCTGCGCACCGCCGCGATCGAGGCGCTGTGGACGATGACCGGCGACAAGTACGCGCACCTGTGCGCGCAAGTGGCCGCGAATTCGGATTCGCCGATCGTCAGGCGCGTCGTCGCGGTGCGATTCCCGGCCCGCTGATCCGGCGGATATACTCGGCACGTCCGTGACACTCGCCCCTGGTACACGCCTCGGTCCCTACGAGATTACCGCCCTGATCGGCGCCGGGGGGATGGGCGAGGTCTACAAGGCTCGCGACACCAGGCTCGATCGCGTCGTGGCCATCAAGGTCGTCGCGGCCCCGAAGCCGGAGGGGTTATCGCGCTTCCAGGTCGAGGCCCGTGCCATCGCGGCGCTTCAGCATCCCAACATCTGCGCGCTGTTCGACATCGGCAACGAGGGCGGCGTCGATTTCCTCGTCATGGAGTACCTCGAGGGCGAGACGCTGTCGCAGCGGCTGGCCCGCGGGCCGCTGCCGCTGCTCGAGGCGCTCAATCGCGCCATCGAGATCGCCGATGCACTCGACAAGGCACACTCGCATGGCATCACGCATCGCGACCTGAAGCCGGCCAACGTGTTCCTGGTCCACACGCGGCGGTCGTTGACCTCGGGCGCCGCGCACGCGCGCGGCAGCGACCAGGCCACCGCGAAGCTGCTCGACTTCGGGTTGGCCAAACTGCGTCCCGAGGCGCTTCCGGACGTCTACCGGATCGAGACGCAGGGGCCCGACACCGCCATCGGCGCCGTTGTCGGCACCTTGAATTACATGTCGCCGGAGCAGGCCGATGGCCAGCCGGTGGACGCGCGCGCGGACCTGTTCGCTTTCGGCGCGGTCCTGTACGAGATGTTGACCGGGCGCCGGGCGTTCGGCGGACGCTCCGGCCCGGCGGTGCTCGGCGCGATCATGGCGCGCCAGCCGGAGCCGATCAGCAGTGTGGTGCCCGGCGTGCCGTCGACCGTCGACTTTGCGATCAGCCAGTGCCTGGCCAAGAACCCCGACGATCGCTGGCAGTCGGCGCGCGATCTGCGCGCGTATTTGCAGCACTGCATCGCCACGCTGTCGGCAACGCCGATGGCCGCCGGCGTCTCGGACTCGCGAACCGGGTGGATCGCCGCGGCGGTCGCGTCGCTGGCCCTGGTCGCGCTGGCCGTGGCTCTCTGGCCGGCCGCGGAGCCGCGATCGCCGATTTCGTGGTTGTCGGCGCTGCCACCGCCTCACGGATTCGGGTTGACGCCCGCGCCGGCGCTGTCGCCCGACGGTCGCAGCCTCGCGTTCACGGCGCCGGATGCAACCGGAGAAACCGTCCTGTGGCTCCGCTCGCTCGACTCGCTGACGGTGCGCGCGTTAGCAGGAACCGAGGACGCCACCGAACCGTTCTGGTCGCCCGACGGGCGCCGCATCGCCGTGTTTTCGCAAGGCAAGCTGAAGACCGTCGATCCATCCGGCGGCTTGCCGCACGTGTTGGCGGACGCGCCGAATCCGCGCGGCGGCACGTGGAGCACATCCGGCGAGATTGTGTTCGTCCCGAATCCCAGTGGCGGCCTCTTTCGGGTGGGCTCCACCGGCGGTGCCGCCACGCCCGTGGCGACGCCGGACACGTCGAAGGGCGCCTTGTTACAGAGCTATCCGCGCTTCCTGCCGGACGGCCATCGGTTGCTGTTCCTCACGCTCAACAACGACGCAAGCCGCTCCGGTATTTATGTGCTCGACGTGCGCACCGGCGAAACCAGCGCGGTGTCGCAGGTCGTATCGCGGCCCGAGTACGCCGCGGGACATTTGATCTTCGGGCGCGACGGCAGCCTCTTCGCGCAGCCGTTCGATCCGGCATCCGCGAAAGTGACCGGCGAGCCACTACGGATCGTCGACGAGGTCGGGCGATCGGGCGGCGCATCCCGGTTCAACTACGCGTTCTCGGCCGGCGGCGATGGCACGCTTGCGTACTGGAGCGGCACGACCATGCCGGTGACGCAGTTGACGTGGGTCGATCGTGCCGGGCGCGTCCTGCGGGCCGTCGGCACACCCGACGTCTACCACGGTGTCGACCTCTCTCCCGACGGCACGCGGGCCGCCGTGGAGCGCATGGACGCGCGGACGACGCTGACCGACATCCGCCTGATCGATCTGGCCCGGAGCGCGAGCGCGCCGACGACGATCATCAACGCCCCGGATGGCCACGTCGTCAACGTCCCGCTGTGGTCGCCCGACGGCAATTCGATTCTCTATTCGCTCACGTCCGTCGAGCTGTTCATCCGCGATCTCGCGACCGGCCAGGCGCGTCCGGTGCCGACCGATCCCGGCGGCAAGTGGCCCACCGCGTGGTCACGCGATGGCCGCTACCTGGTCATGGATCGCATCACCAACGTCGGCGAAATCTGGGTGCTCCCGCTGGCGGGTGAGGAGAAGCCCTTCGCGTACTCGCGCACGCAGCACAGCGCGCAGGGCGGGCAGCTCTCGCCGGACGGACGCTGGATCGCGTACCGTTCCGACGAAACCGGCCAGTTCGAGATCTACATCGATACCTTTCCGCGGCCGGGACGCAAGGTCAGGGTCTCGCTGCAGGGCGGCTCGCGGCCGCAGTGGCGCCCCGATGGCCGTGAGTTGTATTTCATCGCCCGAGACGGCCGCCTCACCGCCGTCACCGTGGGCGCGGCCGGCAATCGCCTGTCGATCGGTGATCCGCAGCCCCTGTTCGAGGTGCCGCCACTGAACGTCTGGTTCAACCGCACGCAGTATGTCGCCAGCCCCGATGGCCAGCGTTTCCTGTTCAACGCGCAGGTCGATAACCCCTCACTTGGGGGCATATCCATAGGGATCGGAGCGATTTCGCCCCCTGTTCGCTGAAACTGGTGTAGAATAAGCAAGTCTCTGCGCTCGGTCCTCGATTTCCCGCTGGAATCCTGCCACCGCTCGGTATCCGTTAGCTCAGATCCACACACGCTGTTTTGCGCGTGATGTTCGTGTAAGTTGTCGGCCTGATGTGTGCGGGAACGCTCCAGGCAATTTCAGGGAGTAGTCTGTACATGCCGTTTGTTTCTCTGGGCCTCTCGCCCTCGCTTGCCAATCCGCTTGCTCGTCTGGGCTACGCCACGCCCACACCGGTGCAGGTGAAATCCATTCCCATCGTCCTGACCGGACGTGACCTGCTCGCCAAGGCGCAGACCGGCACCGGCAAGACCGCCGCGTTCGGCCTGCCGATGATCGATCGCATGATGATCAAAGGCGGCGCTGCCGCCGGGTCGCGCAAGCCGCGCGGCCTCGTGCTGGTGCCGACGCGCGAGCTCGCGTTGCAGGTGCATAAATCCCTCTCGAACTACGGCGTGCCCGCGAACCTGCGCGTCACTGCGATCTTCGGCGGCGTCTCGATCGTGCCGCAGAAGAAAGAGCTGCTCCGGGGCACCGACATCATTGTCGCCACCCCTGGACGCCTGCTCGATCACATGGAACAGCGCACCGTTGATCTGTCGGGCGTGCAGGTCCTCGTGCTCGACGAAGCGGATCGCATGCTCGACATGGGCTTCATGCCGCCGCTGCGCCGCATTCTCAAGGTGCTGCCGCGCGACCGGCAGACGCTGTTGTTCTCGGCGACCATCTCGCCGGAAGTGGTCAAGCTGTCCGCGGACTTCACGCGCGATCCGCAGCGCGTCGACGTGTCCGAGGGACAGGTGATGGCCACCACGGTGACGCACCGCGTGCATCCGGTCTCCGATCAACGCAAAGGCGATCTGCTGACGCACGTGCTGAAGGAAACGCCGGGCGCGCAGGCGCTGGTGTTCTGCAAGACCAAACACGGCTCGAACAAGGTCGGCCAGTACCTCGAGCGCGCCGGCATCAATGCCGCCGTGATCCACGGCAACAAGAGCCAGGGCGCGCGCACGAAGGCGCTTGGCGACTTCAAGGCAGGTCGCGTGACCGTATTGGTGGCCACCGACATTGCCGCGCGCGGTCTCGACATTGCGCAACTGCCGCTGGTGGTGAACTTCGATCTGCCGCTGGTGGCGTCGGATTACATCCACCGCGCCGGCCGCACCGGTCGAGCGGGGCTGTCGGGCCGGGCCGTGTCGCTGGTTTCGCCTGATGACCGCGAGCTGTTGCGCGATATCCAGCGCCTGCTCCCGACGCCGATCGAGCACGTTACTATCGAGGGCTTCGCGGTGACCGCGTCATCGCATGAAGCGCTCCCGGACGCAGGACGCCGGAATCAGGGTCGTCGCCCAAGCCGCGGTGGCTTCGGCGGCACGCGCTCGGGTGGGCGATCCGGATCCGGTGGATCCGGACGCCGTCCGTCGCGGCCGGTTTCACGCACTTACTAAAGTGCGTACGGTGCGTACGGTTCCTAGGGTGCGTACGGTGCTCTAGTGCCGGGTGCTCTAGTGCTGGGTGCTCTAGTGCCGGGTGCTCTAGTGCCGGGGGGTCACCCTTGGCACCCTTGGTACACGAGCACCGTACGCACCCTAGGAACTGTACGCACCGTACGCACTCTATTTTTTAGCGAGCGCCTCGTGAAACTCGCAGTGGCGCGCGAACCCCAGCGATTCATACACGCGAACGGCAGCATCGTTGTCGGCGCGGACGTTGAGTCCGACCGTCTCGATGTCGTTCAACTCGCGTAGCACCGCCGCGGTGACGGCGCGACCAAGACCGCGGCCGCGGCGATCCTGCCTCGTGTACACGTTGCCGATTGCGGCAGCCCCTTCCTCGCGCGCAACCAGGTGCGTGCCTGCGGCTGCAACCAGCGAGTCCCCCTCATAGACACCGAAGAAGACGCCGTCGGTAACCATCGACGGATAGAAGAAGTCCGGTGACTCGCCGGACGCCGAGCCGTCCGCGTAGAGCTGCTCCAGTGCCGGCACGTCGATGGCGCCGAGCCGTGTCACCCGCGGATCGATCGCCGGAAGCGGACCGGTCGTCCACACCATGCGCCACATCAGGCGCTGATCCGTTACGGTGGCGATACGGCCAATCTCGGCGAGCGCATCCGCCCTGACTTGAAGGTGGACTGTTCCCGTCACGTCGCTGAGCGCCTCTCGAATGCTGCCGGGGCCGGTGGCGAACAGGATGGTGGTGCCGTAGTCACGCAAGATCAGCGTGAGATCCGGCGTGTACCAGCGGCACTTGTCGAACATGCGGGGGGAGAGGTCGCCCAGCGCGTAGACAGTCCAGGCCGGTTCCCGGCGCAGGATGGTGCGGATGTGGTCTTTGTCGGCGAGGGACGGCATCGAGCAGAAAGTGCTTTCACTATAGCGGACCGCGCATTATTGTCTGCCTCGGAAGGATCCTGGAGGCCCTATGCATGCTGTCACTCGCCGGTCGCTGCTCGTATTCGTGACGTCGGTTGCCATCGTGGGCGGCGCCGCCGGCATGCGCGCGGATGATCCGCTCGCGTCGCCGGAATCGGTCGGCTTCTCATCGGCCGGCCTGAAGACCTTTCAGCAAGCGATGCGCGCGCTCGTCGACCAGGCCCAGCTGGCCGGCGTCACCACGCTCGTCGCGCGTCACGGCAAGGTGGTGCACTTCGACGCGTATGGCGTGCAGGATCTCGAGTCGAAGAAGCCGGTCACGAAAGACACCATCTTCCGCATTGCCTCGATGACCAAGCCGATTGTCGGCGTGGCGATGATGATGCTGTGGGAAGAAGGCAAGTGGACGCTCGACGATCCGGTGGCGAAGCACATTCCGGAGTTCGCCGGCTTGCAGGTGAAGACGGCAAGTGGCGAGGTGCCGCAAACCCGGCCGATGACGATGCGGCAGTTGATGAGCCATACCGCCGGATTCGATGCCAGTGGCGGCTATCAGGGCCAGAACATTACCGATCGCACGCAGCCGCTGCAGGCGATGATCGACAAGCTCGCGAAGTTGCCCCTCGCCGTCCAACCGGGCACCGATTGGCGCTACGGTCCCGTCGTCGACATCCAGGGATACGTCGTCGAGAAATTATCGGGCCAGCCGCTCGATGTGTTCCTGCGCACGCGCATCTTCGAGCCGCTCGGCATGAAGGACACCGGCTTCTGGGTTGATGCGGCGAAGAAGGATCGCATCACCAACATCCACACCTACGGCGCCGACAAGAAGATCATGACCGCGGCCACGCAGGGGAACCCGACGAGCAAGCCGGTGTTCCTGTCGGGCGGTGGCGGGCTGCTCTCGACCACCGAGGACTACTTCCGCTTTGCGCAGATGTTCCTCAACGGTGGTGAAGCCAATGGCAAGCGGTTAATCAAGAAGTCGACCGTCGAGTTGATGCGGACCAACGTGCTCGAACCGGGCGTGAATGTTGACCTGTATGGTCCGAACTCGGTCCAGGAAGGTGTGGGCTTCGGCCTCGACTTCGCGATCGTGATGGATCCGGCCAAGGCGAAGCTGCCGGAGGGCAAGAACTCCTTCTACTGGGGCGGCGCGTTCGGCACGTGGTTCTGGATCGATCCGACCAACGATCTGCTCGTCGTCGGTATGATGCAGAACTCGGAGGGCAGCCGGCCCGACCGCGGTTCACCGCAGGTGCGCCCGCTGTCGCGCAAACTGGTTTACGCCGCGCTCGTGGACCCGAAAAAGTAGTAGGCAACGTCTTCCATAGCTTCCGTCCGAGGCAACGGCAGATTCTGCGACGAGAAGCTGCTCGTGCGGTTACTCCGGCCTGATTTCTGCGGCACGCTGCTGGCAGGAATCGGCCCCCGTGGCCGGGTGTAAGATCCAATCGTAGAAGGGAAGGACGCGATGCCGACGACCTCGCAGCGCGGTGCACGCCTCACCTACGACGATTTCGTACGCATCCCGGGCGATGGGAAGCGGCACGAGATCATCGACGGGGTGCACTACGTGACGCCCTCACCAGTGTTGCGGCACCAGCAGCTTCTCGGGCGACTGCACGTTACTATTTTCACTTTTCTCGAAGGCCATCCCGAGTTCGGGCAGGTGTTTCTGTCACCTCTGGATACCGTGTTTTCCCCTTGGGACGTGGTCGAGCCCGACCTGCTGTTGGTCGCCGGCGATCAACTCGAGATTCTGACCGAGCCCAATATCCAGGGTGCGCCGGTGCTGGTGGTCGAGATCCTCTCTCCGAGCACGCGCGCCCGCGACAGGGGCATCAAACGCCAGTTGTTCGATCGCGGTGGCGTGCGGGAATACTGGATCGTCGATCCGAAGGCCCAGGAGGTGACGATCTACCGCCGAAGCGCCGACGGCGGATTCCCAAAGGTCGCGCAGTTGAGCGCCGCGGACGCCGCCACGGTCGTCAGCCCGCTGTTGCCAGGATTCTCACTCCCGCTTGTTAAACTGTTCGCGTGATGAATCGCGTGCTCGCGTTTGCCCTGACGGCCGTTGTGGCCTGGCCCGCTGCTGCGCAGCAGGGGAGTCCGCCGCGCAACGATCTGCCCCAGCCGTACACCACAACGCGCACCTGGGGAGAGCTGCCGCCCGGTGTGAAATGGGCGGCCGTGACGGCGATCGAGACCGCGCCGG
>Ga0190265_10001254_pt1 | contig 16616 bp, 13 predicted proteins | sample Popmic124T_FD_133135 | JGI IMG/M metagenome (GOLD analysis project Ga0190265, IMG submission 133135) | Populus adjacent soil microbial communities from riparian zone of Indian Creek, Utah, USA - 124 T | ecosystem: Environmental > Terrestrial > Soil > Riparian zone | place: USA: Utah | collected...
CAGATGGCCGTAGGTTCATATGATCTGCGTCACAATTCGCCCGTGTGCTGAACCCAGCGTGACCGGACGACGTGCGCCTGAGCTGCGCCGCAACCGATTCGTTACGTCTTTCGGCGTAAGGACCCTTAAGGCGACACGCGCGACATGCGCAGTGCGTAGGACTTCCTTCTCAGCTGGACCAGTCGTACGTTCGCAAATGGTCGAACCGGATTACCCCAGATCCGGCGAGTCCCGACTCCGCAGCGCTCCCCTGTCCGGCGGAATCGAACCCATCGTCAACACGAGACGCGGGACAGGAACGGATCGGCGTGGCCACTTCCTTCGGCCGCGCGCTCGCCAGCTCCCGGCGAGCATCCGGGCGCAGCGCAGGAGGCGCATCATGGCGCGTTATCGAGGACGTCACCGAGCTCCCAGCACCACCGGGCGGACCCTCGCCCGTAGTGCTCTCGTCGGCGCAATGGCCAGCGGCCCGCTGCTCGCGGCCGTGCCGGCTGCGCACGCGGCATCCACATCCACGTGGGACCGCGTCGCGCAGTGCGAGAGCGGTGGCCGGTGGAACGTCAACACCGGCAACGGCTACCACGGCGGGCTGCAGTTCTCGCCGACGACCTGGAAGGCCTTCGGCGGTGGTGACTTCGCCTCGGTCGCACACAAGGCCAGCCGGGCGGAGCAGATCGTGGTGGCCGAGCGGGTGCTGGCCAAGCAGGGCTGGGGCGCGTGGCCGACGTGCTCGCGCAAGGCCGGAGCCCGCGGTGAGCCCGCGTCGCAGCGCAGCGCCCCGAAGAAGCAGCCCTCCGCCACCGTCGAGGCCACGGCAGGGGGCGGCGGGAACTATGTCGTCCGCAGGGGCGACACGCTCTCCGAGATCGCGACCGCGCACGGCATCACCGGAGGCTGGCGGGCGCTGGCCAAGAAGAACCCGGCGCTCGACCCCGACCTGCTCGTGCCCGGCCAGACCCTGACGGTCTGACCGCACGGTCATCGCGTCGGCCGACCCCACCGTGGCCGAGCGACCGCCAGCACGGCCCCGATCCTGTCGCGGCGACCGCGGCAGGAGCTTCACCTCGGCCGCCCCGGCAGCGGTGGCGATGACGGGTACGGCGGCACGCACGTCGTCCGGGGGTCGTGCCGCCTGTCGAACCACAGGCTCAGGTGAACCACGTCGTCCCGGACCGGAAGAACCGGGGCGGCGATCGACAGTGGACGGCCACTGCGGTCGTCCGTTCCGGCCTGTACGAGTCCGGAACGGACACATGCGAGTGGACGTGCAATTCGGCATCGGCCCCGGATGAGCGAGCCCGGTCTCTCTGCGCCCGTCTGTCGTTCTCGGGCGCAGTGACTAATCAGGACCGCGTTCTTGTGAACCTCGCACATGCTGCTGGAAATGGGCGAGTTGGTCGGCGGTGTCGACGTCGGAGGGATTGGCGATGTCGCCGCACTCGACCAGGTGGACCGCCGGGTTGCCGGCCAGGTAGTCGCGGGCGCCGGCATCCCCGGTCGCCGCCTCGGACACCAATGTCCAATGAAGACGTCCGATGAGAACAGGGTGGCCCGGACGGCCGCCGTACGCCGCGCGCGCCAGCAGGCCCGGCGCGCAGCGGGCGCCGACCCGGGCCACGCAGTCGGCGGGCACCCCGGGAAGATCGACCAGGTGGATCAGTGCAGCGGGCGGCGTCGGCACCGAGCCGGCCAGGGCGGCCAGTCCGGCGCGGAGCGAGGCACCCATGCCCTCGGCCCACCCTGGCTCCATCACCACCAGAACATCGGACGGGAGAACGGCGCGTACTTCATCGGCAGCGGCGCCGATCACGACCACCAGCGGAGCGCAGCCACCGTCCCGCAGCACCCGCAGGGCGCGCCGCACCAGTGGCTCGCCATCCAGCTCGACCAGCGCCTTCGGGCGCCCCATCCGCCGCCCGGCTCCGGCGGCGAGGAGCAGGCCGGCGGGCGGGGCTATCGGTTGATCTCGGTGGTCGGGTGCGTGTACGGCACGCTGTCCTGCGGGAACTCCACGTCACCGAAGGGGGAGAGCGAGCCCTGCATGTCCGCGGTCAGCTCGCTGACCGGGTGCTCGCCGTCGGGCACCTGGGGCCAGGTCGGGTCCAGACGGTCCGGTTGGACTGATTTGGCCACGATCTCCTCCTCACGGTGGTGGTGCGCGGAGTATCGCGCATCCGAGGCCCCGGCGTCTCCTCGGCAACGCAGACTACCGTGAGAGGCGATGCCCACCACGCTGGTCGACCGGTTGCGCGCGGCGGACGACGAGACGCTCGCCGCGCTGTTCCGGCTGCGGCCCGACCTCGCCGTGCCCCCGCCCGCCGACTTCTCGGTGCTGGCGACGCGGGCCGGGATCCGGGCGTCGGTGCACCGCGCCTGCGAGGACCTCGACACGGTCGTGCTCGCCGTGCTCGAGGCGCTGGTCGTCGCCGACGCGGACCAGGAGCCGGTGTCGCGGCAGGAGGTGCTGCGGCTGTTCGGCCCGGATGTCCCGGCGGCCGCCGTCGATCGTGGGCTCGCTGCGCTCGCCGAGCGCGCGCTGATCTGGGAGGACGACGGGATCGCGCTGGTCCCGGCCGCGCGGGACGTGGTGCCGCGCTTCCCGGGCGGGCTGGGGCGGCCGTCCTCGGGGCCGGCCGGCTCCTCGGCGCTGCCCGAGCTGCTCACCGCGGTGGACGACGAGGAGCGCCGCGTGCTCGACGCGCTCGCCGCCGGCCCGCCGATCGGGCGCAGTCGCGCCGGCTCCGACCCGAAGAGCCCGGTCGGGCGGCTGCTGGCCCGCGGGCTGCTGCTGCGCGTCGACGCCGACACCGTCGAGCTGCCGCGACAGGTCGGGTTGGCCCTGCGCGGCGATCATCCGCTCGGCGTGGTGTCGGTCGCGCCGCCCAACGCCGGAGCGCGGGACCGCGGTTCCGACGTGGTCGACCGCACGGGAGGCGGCGCCGCGCTCGAGGCGCTGCGCCGGATCGAGCTGCTGCTCGCGTTCTGGAGCCACACTCCACCGCAGGTGCTGCGCTCCGGCGGCCTCGGCGTGCGCGAGCTGCGCCGGGTGGCCAAGGAGATCGACACCGACGAGCCGGCGGCCGCGCTGCTGGTCGAGCTGGCGGCGGCGGCGGATCTGGTCGCCGAGAGCGAGAGCGTGGGCCCGGAGTGGGTGCCCACCACCGAGGCCGACATCTGGACCGCCGGCGGGCCGGAGCAACGCTGGTCACGGATCGTCCGCAGCTGGCTCGACCTGCCCCGGCTGCCCGGTTTGGTCGGGCACAAGGACGATGCGGGCCGGCCGATCGCGGCGCTGTCGGACGGCGCGCGGCGGCCGTTCGCCCCGCGGGACCGGCGCCGGGTGCTGGCCGGGCTCGCCGAGCTGCCACCCGGAGTCGCTCCCGGGTCGGCCGCTGGTCTGGCCGAGCTGCTGGCCTGGCGCGCGCCCCGGCGCGGGGGCCGGCTGCGCGACGAGGTCGTCGGCTGGGTGCTCGCCGAAGCCACCGTGCTGGGCGTCGTCGCCCTCGATGCGCTCACCACCCCGGGCCGGGTGCTGCTCAAGGATCCGGGCGAACTGGTCGCGGCGCTGCGGGCCACGCTGCCGCCGCCGATCGACCACATTCTGCTGCAGGCCGACCTGACCGCGGTCGCACCCGGGCCGCTGGAGCCCGAGCTGGCCGCCCAGCTCGACCTGATGGCCGAGGTCGAGTCGGCCGGTGGGGCGACCGTGTACCGCTTCACCGAAACGACCGTCCGGCGGGCACTGGACGCCGGGCGGGCCGCCGCCGACCTGCACGAGCTGCTGGCCACCCGCTCCGCGACCCCGGTGCCGCAGGCGCTGCGCTACCTGATCGACGACGTGGCCCGCCGACACGGGCGGCTGCGCGGTGGGGCGGCCGCGTCGTTCCTGCGCTCCGACGACGAGGTGCTCATCGCCGAGGTGCTGGCGCACCCGCAGGTCGCGGAGCTCGAGCTGCGCCGGATCGCACCGACCGTGGTCGTCTCACCGCTGCCGCTGATCGACCTGCTGGACGGGCTGCGGGCGGCCGGCTTCAGCCCGGCCGGAGAGGACTCCGGGGGTGCGGTGCTGGATCTCACCCACCGCGGCCGGCGGACCGCACCCCGGCGGCGCCCCTCCGGGCGGGTCGGTGCCCCGCCCGAGCCGGATCCCGAGCAGCTGGTCGGCCTGGTGTCCCGGATGCGGGCCGGCGACGCCCTGAACCGGGTCCGCCGCGGTTCGGCCCACCCGGCCGGCGGGAACGGCTCGGCCGTCGACCTGCTGCGCTCGGCGGCCGCGACGCAACGCAGGCTGGTGATCGGTTTCGTGGATCGCCGGGGGGACGCGGCCGAGGTGGTGCTCGCCCCGGTCAGCGTCGGCGGCGGGGTGGTGGAGGGCCGGGACGCGGTTGACGGGGTACCGGTCCGGGTGCCCCTGCATCGCATCACCACCATCGCCGAGGTGGAGCAGTAGCGCCCAGGTCGTGAGTGCCTAGCCGCGTTCTTACGCGGCTAGGCACTCACGGGCGCGAAGCGCCGGCGGTCATCCGGTGCTGCATCGCGTGCTCGACCAGCGCGATCAACGTCTGCTTGGTGGACTCGCGGCTGCGCGCGTCGCAGCTGATGATGGGGATGGTGGCGTCGATCGACATCGCTTCCCGGACGTCCTCGACCCGGTGCTGCAGCAGGCCGTCGAAGCAGTTGAGGCCCACGATGTAGGGCAGGCCGCGGTCCTCGAAGAAGTCGATCGCCGCGAACGAGTCGGCCAGCCGGCGGGTGTCCACGAGCACCACCGCACCGATCGCACCACGCACCAGGTCGTCCCACATGAACCAGAAACGGTGCTGACCCGGGGTGCCGAACAGGTACAGGATCAGCTCGGCGTCCAGCGACACCCGGCCGAAGTCCATCGCCACCGTGGTCGTCGTCTTGTCCGGGGTCGCCGAAAGATCGTCGTGCGCGGAGCTGGCCTCCGTCATCACCGCTTCCGTGGTCAGCGGCACGATCTCCGACACTGATCCCACGAACGTGGTCTTCCCGACGCCGAAGCCGCCGGCCACCACGATCTTGGCCGAGATGGTGGCCGCGGTCGCAATGCCGGGACCATCCAACCTAGAGCCGACGGAGTCCACTCAACACCCTTTCCATCAGCGCGAGGTCCGGCACGTTGCCGGTACTGCTCGCAGTCTGGTGCACGGTCACCACACCGATCCCCGCCATGTCGCCCAGCAGCACCCTGGCCACTCCCAGCGGGAGCTTCAGGAGCGCGGCGACCTCGGCCACCGAGCGCGTCTGCTCGCACAGTTCGGCAACGGCCCGGTGTTCGACCTGCAACATGGTCATCTGCTCGCGGCCCCGCTGGCTCGTCGAGACCAACGCCTCGATGGCCAGGTCGAGGCCCGACTTGGTGCGTCCCCGGGTCCAGGCGTACGGCCGGACGGCCGCGGCGCCGGCGCCACCCGGCACCGGCGTCCCGTCGGCCCCGACCTCGATCGGCCCGCTCGACGGGCGCGGCGAGGGTGGTGCCCCGAGCTGTGGCACCGGAAAGTCCGCGACCGGCTCCGGCCGGAAGTCGTCACGGAGGTCGACGTCCGAGCCGCGCCTGCGACCCCACCGGCGACGCCGGGTGGCCCGCGCGGAGTTGAAGCTGAAGCTGGCCATCACGTCGGCGAAAGTCGGTTCGGACGCCTGCCGGCGTTCGTCATCAGGACCGGAGGTCATCGGGCATCACCTACTCTCTGCCGATCGCGTGGTCGCGGCCGCGCCGCTCAGCGGCCGAAGGATCCCTGCAGCTCGGCGCGCAGCTCCGGGGTGAGCAGCTGGCCGACGCGGTCCACCAGCAGGGTCATCTCGTAACCGATCAGGCCGATGTCGCAGTTCGGTGAGGCCAGCACGGCCAGGCAGGAGCCGTCGCTGATCGACATGAGCAGGACGATGCCGCGGTCCATCTCGACCACGGTCTGCACCACGCCACCGGCGTCGAAGCACCGCGCCGCGCCCTGGGTCAGGCTGACCAGGCCGGAGGTGACCGCCGCCAGCTGGTCGGCCCGGTCCCGGGGGAGCCGGTCGGAGCTGGTCAGCAGCAGTCCGTCGGCGGACACCACGATCGCGTGCGCGACGCCGGGCACTCGCTCCGCGAAGTTCGTGACCAGCCATCCGAATCGGCTCGGCTGCGTCTGGGGCGCCGTCATGAGGACTCCTCGTCGTGATTGCCGTGCGCGTTGGCGTGGCCTGAATCGTTCGGTGCCGCGCTACCACCGTGGGATCCAGTATTGCTGGTGGCAGGAGTGGGTTCGTCGTCGCCACGCGAGCGGCTCTCCCGGCCGAGCCGGACCCCCTGCTGGTAGCTGGCCAGTCGGCCGCGCACGTTCTCGGCGCTGCGGGACGGGGTGGCCGGCGGGGCCAGCACCGCCGATCCGGCGCTTCCCGGCACCAGCCGGGCCCGCGGGCGTCGCTTGGGCAGGCCGGCCGAGGTCAGCTCGTCGCCCCGGGTGCTGGTGGCTCCTCGAGCCGCTCGCCAGCCCTCGTCGGCCAGGCTGGCGAATCCGTGGTCCGGGGTCGCTGCGGCACTGACCGGCTCGGGCGTCGGCGTCGGCGTCGGCGTCGGCACCGGCTCGACGGGGGTCGGTCGGACGGGCCGGGGCGCGGCCGCCCGGCTGGGGACCTCGACGGGTTCCGGGGCCGGCGGTCGCTCCGGGGTCGGGGTCGGAGGTGGGGCCGGCGCCGGGGCCGCGGCCGCGGGCTGCTCCGGCGCGTCGGCGCCGTACTCGACGGGCACCGCTCGGTTCGAGCGGAACCAGGCCGACGCGATCTCCTCGAAGATCGGTGTGGTCTCGGCCGGGTCGAAGTAGGGCCGCGGCGGCGGCGCGTCCTCGAGCGGTGCCGTCGGCGCCGGATCGCTGGAGGCGAACAGCTCGGTCGGTCGCTGCGGCCCGGGCCGCGCTCCCGGGGTCGGGCCCACCCGGGGGAACGGTCGGGGACCGGTCGACTGGTCCGGGTGCGCAGCCGGCCGCCGGTGCGGGAGCGCCGCCGGATACGGGTTGGGCCCCACCACGGGGGTCGGGTCCGTGCGCGGCGCGGCGGGCGTGCGCTGCGGCAGGGGCGGTGCGGGCGTCGCTGCGGCACCCCGTGCGGGCTCGAATCGCTCGCCGGGAGCGGGCCGGTCGGCGTCCGGCGCCCGGTCGCCGCCGGGGCCTCCGCCGCCGGGGCCTCCGCCGCCGGGGCCTGCGCCGCCGGGGCCTCCGCCGCCGGGGCCTGCGCCACCGGGGCCTCGGCCATCGGGGATGCCGGTCTCGGGGAGTCCGTGGCCAGCGACTCGGCCGCCCGGTGTGGCACCGCCCGAGACACCGCTGGGCGGGGTCGTGTCCCCGGAGTCCGGGTCGCTCGGTGTCTGGTCACCGGTGGTCGGGGCAGCGGTGGTCGGGACAGCCGCCGTGGGGCCGGTCGCGGGGCCGGACGTGACGTCGTCCGGGCGTTCCCTGGACGTCGACCCGGCCGCGACCGGGTCGACGTCGGTGTCGCCGCCACCGCGCGTCGGCACGTCCGTGGTGCCGGCGCGCAGGCTCGAACCGGGCAGCCGGGTCGGCAGCTCCTTCGAGAACCCGTTCGGGGAGGGCTGCTCCGGGCGCTTCTCCGGAGCCGGGCGATCGGCCGCCGCGGGGACGGGCGCGGCCGGGCCGACGACCATCGGCGACAGTGGGCCGGGTCGTCCCATGCCGTTGCGGGCGGCCCGCTGGGTCGGGCCCTCGGCGGCCAGGGCCGGAGGCTTCTTCATGCCGCCGACCAGCGCGCCCTGGGCCGCCGAGCGCCGGGGCTCGCTGGTCGGGACCAGCTTGACCGGAACCGTCACCGAGGCGGTCAGGCCCGATCCGGACCCGTTGCCGGACGAGCTGAGCCGGACCTCGACGCCGTGCCGGGCGGCCAGCCGGCCGACCACGAACAGACCCATCCGGCGCGAGGTGGAGACGTCCACGGAGGACGGTCCGGAGAGCCGGGTGTTGGCGTTGGCCAGCTCGGCTTCGGTCATCCCGACGCCGCGGTCGGCGATCTCCACGACGATCGCGCCGTCCGCGGTGCGGGTGCTGCTCATCACGACCTGCGAGTCCGGCGGCGAGAAGATCGTCGCGTTGTCCAGCAGCTCGGCCAGCAGGTGCACCAGGTCGGATGCCGCGCGCCCGAGGATGCTGACCGTGGGCGGGGACTGCACGACGATCCGCTGGTACTGCTCGACCTCGGACACCGCGGCCCGCAGCACGTCCACCATCGGGACCGCGGCTACGTTCCGCTTGGCCACGTCGGTGCCCGCGAGGACCAGCAGGTTCTCGCTGTTGCGCCGCATCCGGGTGGCCAGGTGGTCGAGCTGGAACAGGTTGGAGAGCTGATCCGCGTCCTGCTCGTTGTTCTCCAGCTGCTCGATCAGCTGCAGCTGCCGCTCGACCAGCGCCTGGCTGCGCCGGGAGAGGTTGACGAACATCGCGCTGATGCCGGCCTGCAGGACCGCCTGGTCGGCCGCCAGCTTGATCGCCTGCACGTGCACGGCGTCGAAGGCCCTGGCCACCTGGACGACCTCGTCGCGGCCGTGCAGCGGGACCGGCGCCACCGAGACGTCCGGGGTGTCGCCGGCGCGCACGCTGTCCACCGTCTGCGGCAGCCTGCGCTCGGCCACGTCCAGCGCTGAGGTGCGCAGCACCCGCAGCGACCGGACGAGGGATCTGGCCACCAGCACGGCGATGGTGATGCCGGCGAGCAGGCCGAGCAGCAGGATCACCGCGTTGATCCCGGCCAGGTTGCTGGCCCGGTTACCGGCGGTGGTGCTGGCGGTGACCAGCTCCGCGCGGATCCGTTGGGCGGTGCCGTCCGCCGCGGCCCGGGAACCGTCGTAGGCGGCGTCCCACTCCGCCGCCGGGGTCCGGATCTCGCCCTCCGGGCTGCCGAGGATGGCGGTCTTCAGCGCCTCCCGCTGCGCATTCGCGGTGTCGTCGAGGAACGGCCCGAACCGGGTCAGCTGCTCGGGGGTGACGGCGGACTGGTAGTCGCGGTAGTCGGCGAGCAGCCGCGCCGCGGCGACGTCGAGGACCGCCTGGTCTCCGGGCAGCACCTGGCCGGAGCGGATCGCCGCGGCGAGCACCGTGTGCTCGGTGGAGAGCTGCTCGGTCGCGCTGGTCACGGCCGTGATCGCGTCGGTCAGGCCCGCGGTGCCCGGGGTGCGCAGCTGCCGCAGCAGGGCCCTGTCCAGCACGTCGATCGGCTCGATGATCTGGCCGTACCGGCTCACGACCTGGTCCGACGCGGCCGCGGGGTTGTCGGCCACGTCGGTGCGCAGGGCGGCCAGCCGCCCCAACCCGTTCTCGGTGCGCTGCAGCGCGGCGGCGGTCGCCGGGTCCAGCTCGCCGGTGCCGCGCAGCGCGTTGGCCATCTCGTTGATCTGGCCGTCGACCTGGTTGTAGGCGTCCTGCAGGGCGGCCCGGTCATCGATGCGGCCGCCGGCGGCGAACAGGGCCGAGTTGTTGCGCTCGGTGCGCAGCGCGTCGGCCGTGCTGGCCACCTGGTCCCGGACCTCGACCAGCCGGCTGCTGCGGCCCAGCTCCCCGGCCTGCTCGGCGTCGTCGGCGATGCGCAGCACGCCGAGTGCGAGCGCGAGCAGGGCGGGTACCAGGCCGACGACCGCCAACTTCCAGGCCAGGGTCCAGTTGCGCGGGTTCAACCGCTCGGACCAGCCGGAACCGGGCTCGATGCTGGTCACAACATCTCCCTGACAGTTGCCGACAGCGATCCTGAGAACTCTGGCACGGGTCGCGGGCCGCTCGCGAGGGCGGGCCCGACGAGCAGCACTCCACAGGCGGTGGATGGCCGGGATCGGGCGATGCGCCCGGGGAGCATCAACATGGGGTCGATCCGTAGCGCCTTCGGTCGGGGAGCGATCCGGTGGGTGTCCGGGTCGCGTCGTTCGCTTCGCCAGGTCCGACACGCACCCCGTTCCCGGGGTGATGACCTCCAGCACCCGATACGATCACGGTGGCACACGTGCGCTCAGACGGAGCGAGCACACTATAACTCGACCTCGGCGGGCCCCATCCCGGCGCGGTCGGGAGGCGGCCTCGGCCCGTACCCGACGTCCGCCTCGCCGGAACCGTCGGTGCCCTGGCGTAGCGTTTTCCTCATCAGTTCGCGTGCCCCAGGGAGTTCCGGATGAGCGACGGCCCGTTGATCGTGCAGTCCGACAAGACGTTGCTGCTCGAAGTCGATCATGCCGACGCGGCCGCCGCCCGTACGGCGATCGCGCCGTTCGCCGAGCTGGAGCGCGCCCCGGAACACGTGCACACCTACCGGGTCACCCCGCTGGCCCTGTGGAACGCCCGGGCCGCCGGCCACGACGCCGAGCAGGTGGTCGACGCGCTGGTCCGGTTCTCCCGCTACGCGGTGCCGCAGCCGCTGCTGGTCGACGTGGTGGACACCATGGGCCGCTACGGCCGGCTGCAGCTGACCAACTCGCCGGTGCACGGGCTGGTGCTGGTCGCGCTGGACCGGGCGGTGCTGGAGGAGGTGCTGCGCCAGAAGAAGATCGCGCCGCTGCTCGGGGCCCGGCTCGACGCGGACACCGTGGTCGTGCACCCGTCCGAGCGGGGGCACCTCAAGCAGGCCCTGCTCAAGATCGGCTGGCCGGCCGAGGACCTGGCCGGTTACGTGGACGGCGAGGCGCACCAGATCGACCTGGTCGAGGACGGCTGGTCGCTGCGCGACTACCAGCGCCAGGCCGCGGACGGGTTCTGGGCCGGCGGCTCCGGCGTGGTCGTGCTGCCCTGCGGCGCGGGCAAGACGATGGTGGGGGCGGCCGCCATGGCGCAGGCCAAGGCGACCACGCTGATCCTGGTCACCAACACGGTGGCCGGGCGGCAGTGGAAGCGCGAGCTGGTGGCGCGCACCAGCCTCACCGAGGACGAGATCGGCGAGTACTCGGGCGAACGCAAGGAGATCCGTCCGGTCACGATCGCGACCTACCAGGTGATCACCCGCAAGACCCGCGGCGAGTACCGGCACCTGGAGCTGTTCGACTCCCGTGACTGGGGGCTGGTGATCTACGACGAGGTGCACCTGCTGCCGGCCCCGGTGTTCCGGATGACCGCTGACCTGCAGTCGCGTCGCCGTCTCGGGCTGACGGCCACGTTGGTCCGGGAGGACGGCCGCGAGGGCGACGTCTTCTCGCTGATCGGCCCCAAGCGGTACGACGCGCCGTGGCGCGACATCGAGCAGCAGGGCTGGATCGCGCCGGCCGAGTGCGTGGAGGTGCGGGTCACGCTGACCGAATCCGAGCGGCTGGGCTACGCGGTGGCCGAGGCGGAGGAGCGCTACCGGATGGCCTCGACCGCGCGCACCAAGCTCGGCGTGGTCTCGGCGATCCTCGCCCGGCACCCGGGCGAGCCGGCGCTGGTCATCGGGGCGTATCTCGACCAGCTGGAGGAGCTGGGCGAGGTGCTGGACGCGCCGATCATCCAGGGCTCGACGCGCAACCGGGAGCGGGAGGAGCTCTACGACCGGTTCCGGCGTGGCGAGCTGCCGGTGCTCGTGGTGAGCAAGGTGGCCAACTTCTCGATCGACCTGCCCGAGGCCAGCGTGGCGATCCAGGTGTCGGGCACGTTCGGTTCGCGCCAGGAGGAGGCGCAGCGGCTCGGCCGGCTGCTGCGACCGAAGGGCGACGGCCGGCAGGCCCACTTCTACTCCGTGGTCTCCCGGGACACCCTGGACACCGACTACGCCGCCCATCGGCAGCGGTTCCTGGCGGAGCAGGGGTACGCGTACCGGATCGTCGACGCCGACGACCTGCTGGGCCCGGCCATCCCGGACATCGGATGACAATGATCCGAAATTGACTGTCCGGAGTTGGGCGCCGCGATTACACAGAGGTGATCCGGAAACCGGATCACCTCCTTCGTGGTACGGCGAACGGAGCATTCAGTCGGTGGATATCCGTCTCTCAGAGTAACTATTGTGGGGCCGGTTGCACGATTTCGGGCCGGCTCGCACAACAGCGTGACTCCCGGTGCGCAGCGCTGGCCGAAGGTGGACACTGATAGTCCACAACGCCCTGAGGAGCAGGCCATCTCGACGTTCGCGTGGATCGCCATCGGAGTAGCGGCGTGGCTGATCGCCGCCGCTCTGGTCGGGGTACTCATCGGACGGATGATTCGTGGCCGGGACCGGCAGGTTCCCCGGCAGGCCCCACCGGCCGAGCAGCCCCGGATACCGGCACAGGGCTCGGCCGGGCAGCCGGTCGGCCCCCCGCGCCCTCGCACCCCGAGGGCGGATCCACCGGGCTGAGCGCACGGTGATGCCTCGGTCAGGGCCGTGCCGTCGGTCCCGACCGTCCGTCACCCCCTCCGATCCCGACGCCCGTATGGAGCGGAGGTGGGGGATCGCGAGGGCGGGGGATGTCGCCGGATGCCGGTCTGTGTCATCGTCCGCAGGTGGCGTGGCAGAACCGGGCGGCGGCGGAGCGTGCTGCGGAGCAGAACGACCTGCTCTCCGTGCTGCTCGCCGAACGCGACGGCCTGCTCGCCGTGCTGGACCGGGTGCTCGCGCTGCAGGGCACGGCCCGCCTGATCCGCGACGCCGCCGGCGCCGACGCCGGGTTCGTCGCCGACGTCGACGACCGCTCGCAGGCCGTGATCCGCTGGCTGGCCGGCAACCGGACCGACTCGCTGCAGGACCTCGCGGTGCCGATCGGCCAGGGCATCGGTGGCCGGGTGCTGGCGTCCGGCCGACCGGTGCGGGTCAGCGACTACGTCACCGCGCGCAGCATCACCCACCAGTTCGACGGCGTGGTGAGCCGGGAGGCGATGTCGGCGATGCTGGCGGTACCCGTCCTCGGTGACCCCGCGCCGGGCGGTTCCACCGTGGTCGCGGTGGCGTACGCCGCGCTGCGCGGGCCCGGTTCCTTCGGCGACGACGCGGTGCACGCCGTCCAGCAGGTGGCCGCGGACGCGTCGCGGGCGCTGCTGCTGGCCGATCGGGCGTCCGCCGGCCGGGACACCGCGGTGGCGGCCGAGCGCCGCCGGATGCAGGCCTCGCTGCACGACTCGGTGGGCGCGATGCTGTTCTCGATCGGGGCCCAGGTGCGTGACCTGCGATCGACCCTGCCCGACAACCCGCTGCTGCGCAGCCGGCTGGGTCGGCTCGAGTCCGACGTGTCCGCCGCGTCGCTGGCCCTGCGGGAGGCGCTGCTCGCGCTGTCCGAGTCGAGCCCGGAGCGTGCGCTGCCGATCGAGCTGGCCGAGCACTGCCGCAGCTTCGAGTCCCGGACCGGGGTGCCGGCCCGGCTGGTGCAGCTGGGCGACGTGCGCCCGCTGGACGTCGAACGCACGACGCTGCTGGTCGCCGCGGTGCGGGAGGGGCTGCTCAACGCGGAGAAGCACGCCCAGGCCGGCACCGTGGTGGTCAGCCTCGGCGAGGTCGACGGCGGTGTCCAGGTCGCGGTGGTCGACGACGGCTCGCCCGCACAACGGCCGCCGTCGTCGGGAGCCGGACTGGGGATCCGGTCGCTGGCCGAACGCGCGGGTCGGCTCGGCGGCCGGGTCAGCCTGGTGCACGACGAGGACGGCGGCAGCACCCTGCGCATGCAGCTGCCGATCACCGCTTCCGGGGCTGTGGACCGATGACCCCGGCCCGGGTGATGGTGGTCGACGATCACCCCGTGGTGCGGGACGGGGTCGCGCTGCTGCTGCGCGGCGAGCCCGCGCTGGTGGTGGTCGGGGCGGCGGAGAGCGGCCGCGCCGCCCTCGAGCGGGCCAGCGAGCTCAAGCCCGACCTGGTACTGCTCGACCTGCGGCTGCCGGACATGCTGGCGCCGGAGGTGGTGGTCGGGCTGCGCGAGCTCGTCCCGGCGGCCCGGGTGGTGGTGTTCACCGCGCACGGCGATCATCACGGGGTCCAGGCTGCGCTGGATGCCGGCGCGCACGGCGCCCTGCTCAAGGACGCTGCGGCGACCGACCTGGCCGCCGCCCTGCGCCGGGTGCTGCGCGGTGAGCGGGTCTCCGACCCGCGGATCGTGCCGGGCGCCGCGGGCCGCACCGCGCTGCAGCGCAGCGGACTGACGCGGCGCGAGTACGAGGTGCTGCGGCTGGCCGCGCAGGGCCGGACCAACCCGGAGATCGCCGAGACCACCGGCCTGGCCCGCAACACCGTCAAGACGTACCTGCAGGCCGCGCTGCACAAGCTCGGGGCCCGCAACCGGGTCGAGGCCATCGGGAAGGCGAGCGAGGCCGGCCTGCTCTGACGGGTGGATCCTCCGGCACATCTCCACCTGGGGGTGCCTGTGTGGTGTGATCCGCAACACCATGTGCCCGATCGACCCGAGAACCGATGATCAGGAGGCCGGCCCCAGCGTGATCAGGAGACGGGGAGCGCGCGCGTGCTGAGTGTGCGCGGGTTGTCGGTGCGCTACGGGCGGTCGGTCGGCGCCCTGGAGGACGTGCACCTCGACGTTCCCGGTGACGGCGTGCTGGCCGTGCTCGGCGGCAACGGCGCCGGCAAGTCCACGCTGCTGCGCGCGATCTCCGGCACGTTGCGGCTGCACCGGGGTTCGATCACCGCCGGGGAGATCGTCTTCGACGAGCGCCGCATCGATCGGCTGGACCCCGCGCAGGTGGTGCGCGCCGGGGTGGTCGCGGTGCCCGAGGGCCGGCAGGTCTTCACCCGGATGACCGTCGCGGAGAACCTGCGGGCCGGTGGGCTCGGGGCCCGCTCGGCGGCGGCCCGCACCGGCGCGCGGGAGCGGATCCACGACCTGTTCCCGGTGCTGGCCGAGCGGTCCGGGCAGCGCGCCGGACTGCTCTCGGGTGGTGAGCAGCAGATGCTGGCCATCGGACGCGCGCTGATGTCCGACCCGCGGCTGCTGCTGCTCGACGAGCCCTCACTCGGCCTGGCCCCGCAGCTGATCGGCCGGATCGCGCGGATCATCACCGAGATCCACCAGCAGGGCACCGCGGTGGTGCTCGTCGAGCAGAACGCCACCATGGCGCTGCAGGTGGCCGACCACGCCGCGGTCCTCGAGGTCGGCCGGATCGCGCTCGCCGGACCGGCCGCGGAGCTGGCCGCCAGCGACGACGTGCAGCAGCTCTACCTGGGCGGGCACGCCGAGTCCCGGGCGCAGGCCGAGAGCGAGGCGGCCGACGCGAGGGCGCAGCGACGCACCCGCACCCTGTCCCGGTGGGTCGGATGAGCACCGACACGCAGCCCCCGGCGATCCGCGCCGACGTACCGCGGCTGGTCGTGGAGGGCGTCACGCTGCAGTTCGGCGGCATCACCGCGCTCGACGACGTCCGCTTCGCCGTCGCGCCGGGCACCGTGCACGCGCTGATCGGCCCGAACGGCGCCGGGAAGTCCAGCTGCTTCAACGTGATCAGCGGCCTCTACCAGCCGACGATGGGGGTGGTGCGGTTCGGCGAGCACATGATCACGTCGCTGCCGGCCTACCGGCTGGCGGCACTGGGCATCGGACGGTCGTTCCAGAACATCGCGCTCTCGCCGGGGGCGACGGTGCGCGACAACGTGCTGCTCGGCCGCCACTGGATGACCGAGGGCGGGTTCCTGGCCGCCGGCCTGCGGCTGACCGTCCGGTCCGAGCGCCGGCACGCCGCCCGCGTGGAGGAGATCTGCGAGTTCCTGGAGATCGCCGACCGGCTCGACGACCCGGTGGGCGTGCTGCCCTACGGCGTGGCCAAGCGGGTGGACATCGCCAGGGCGCTGGCGGTGGAGCCGACGCTGCTGCTGCTGGACGAGCCGGCGGCCGGGCTGAACACCGGCGAGACCGCCGAGATGGCCGTGACCATCGCCGACCTGCGTGACGCGCTGGGCATCTCGGTGCTGCTGGTGGAGCACGACATGGGCCTGGTGATGGGGATCGCCGACCGGGTCACCGTGCTCGACTTCGGGCGGGTGATCGCCGACGGGCTGCCCGAGGACGTGCAGGCCGACCCGGAGGTCGTCCGGGCGTACCTGGGCACCGCAGCCGCGGACGAGGAGCCCACGTCATGAGCACGACCTTCCTGCAGCTGCTGATCAACGGCCTGGGCAAGGGCGCGGTGTACGCGCTGCTGGCCCTCGGCTTCGTGGTGATCTTCAAGGCCACCGAGGTGGTCAACTTCGCGCACGGCTCGCTCGTGCTGGTCGGCGGCTTCGCGGTGTACGAGCTGAAGGACCGGATCGGCTGGGGCCCGGCGGCCGCGGTCGGCATCGTCGGCGCCGCGCTGGCCGGGCTGCTGATCGAGCGGCTGCTGCTGGCCCGGGCGCGCAGCGCGGACCACAACAGCCTGGCCCTGCTCACCATCGGCATCGACGTGATCATCACCGAGGAGGTCGTCCGACGGGTCGGCGCCGCCATCCCGTTCATCGGGGACCCGTACGACGCGCAGCCGATCCGTATTGCCGGGCTGACGGTGTTCCGCACGCAGGCGGTCGCGCTGGCCGTCGGCGCGGTGCTCATCGCCCTGTTCTTCCTGGCCTTCCGCTACTCCAACTGGGGGGTGGCGATGCGGGCGCTGGCCGAGAACCGGGAGGCCGCCGCCCTGATGGGCATCCGCAGCGCCCGGGTCACCGCGACCGCGTGGCTGGTGGCCGGGGCGCTGGCCGGCGTCGCGGTGCTGTTC